>Ga0268243_1000133_pt1 | contig 12878 bp, 14 predicted proteins | sample BulsoiMagMametaG_FD_200254 | JGI IMG/M metagenome (GOLD analysis project Ga0268243, IMG submission 200254) | Bulk soil microbial communities from Mexico - Magueyal (Ma) metaG (v2) (version 2) | ecosystem: Environmental > Terrestrial > Soil > Agricultural land | place: Mexico: Magueyal...
CTGGGGTCCAGGGAGGTCGTCTTCCCGGCCCTGGAGAAGGGCGAGATCGACCTGCTGCCCGAGTACAACGGGTCGGTGCTGTCGTTCCTCGACAAGAACGCCACCCAGACCACCTCCGACGAGGTCAACACCGCCCTGGCGCCGAAGCTGGACGCCAAGGGCCTGGTCGCCCTCGACCAGAGCCCGGCCGAGGACAAGGACGGCTGGGCCGTGACCAAGGAGACGGCCGACAAGTACGGCCTGGCCAAGGTGTCCGACCTCAAGGGCAAGGCCTCACAGCTGGTGGTGGGCGGACCGCCCGAGCTCAAGACCCGGCCGGCCGGCATCCCCGGCCTCAAGAAGGTCTACGGGATCGAGGACTTCAAGCAGTTCAAGGCGCTGGACGCCGGCGGCCCCCTGACCACCTCGGCCCTGAACAAGGGCGACATCGACGTCGGCCGCGTGTTCACCACCCAGGGCGCCATCGCCGAGAACGGCTGGGTGCTCCTGGAGGAGGACAAGCCACTCGAGCCGGCCCAGAACATCGTGCCCATCGGCCGCAAGGATGCCATGACCGACCAGGTCAAGCAGGCCCTGAACGCGATCGCGCCCAAGATCACCACCGAGGAGCTGACCAAGCTCAACAAGCAGGTCGACATCGACAAGGCCGACCCGGAGAAGGTCGCCAACGACTGGCTGACCCAGCAGGGCCTGCTCTGAGCTTCCGCTTCGTCGCCGGACCGGACGTCGACGCCCTCGACATCGGCCGGGCCGAGATCCTGGCCGCGGTCGAGGGCGCCGTCCGGGCCCAGGGCGAGGGGCGGGTCGTGCTCGAGCCCCGGGTCCACCTGGCGCCCCCCAACGGGGGCGCCGGGCATTTCAACGTCCTGCGCGGCCACCTCGGCCCCGAGCACGTCAGCGGGGTCAAGGTGGTCGGCGACTTCGTCGGCAACTGGCGCCTGGGGCTGCCCAGCGAGCTCGCTCTGGTGCTGCTGCTCGACCCCGACACCGGCATGCCGCTCGGGATCGTCGACGGGACCCTGCTGACCGCGGCCCGCACCGGCGCCCTGACCGCCCTCGGGGCCCGGCACCTGGCCAGGCCGGACTCGCGGGTGCTGGGCCACCTCGGCGCCCGCGGGTCGGCCTGGTGGAACGTGACCATGCTGGACGACCTGTTCGGCTTCGAGGAGATCCGGGTGACCAGCCGCCGGGCCGAGTCCCGGGAGGCGTTCGCGGCCGCCCTGGCCGAGGAGCTGGGCAAGCCGGTCCGGGCCGTGGCCACCCCGGCCGAGGCCCTCCGCGGGGCCGACATCATGGTCGAGGCGACCCGGCTCAGCGAGCCCGAGGTCCTGCTCGAGACCGGCTGGGTCGCCCCCGGGACCTGCGTGGTCCCCTACGGCACGGTCAGCGCCGTCGGCGACGACCTGGTCGACGTCATGGACAAGGTGGTGGTCGACGACTGGGGCCAGGCCACGGTGGGGCCGCTGGGGGCCCTGCGCCGCCACGTCGACTCCGGCCGGCTCGGTCCCCACAACCTCCACGCCGAGCTGGGCGAGATCGTGGCCGGCCGGAAGCCGGGCCGCGAACGCCCCGAGGAGCGGACCCTGTTCTGGCACCGCGGCCTGGCCACCACCGACCTGGCCGTGGCCCGCCTGTTCCTCGACCGGGCCGCCGCGGCCGGCCTCGGCACCGTCCTGCGCTACCGCTGACCTGGCCGTTCCCTCCGGGCGGCTTTGCGCCGTCCGGGACGAGGTGGCAGACTTTGAGGTCGTCGCCACGGCGGCGGGCCGGCGAGGCCTGCCCGGCAGAGGATCGGGGATTTCCATGAGCTCCAAGGGACGCGCGGTGCAGGGCGCCCGAACCCACTCCGGATCCGGCAAGAGCGGGCAGAAGAGCTTCCCGCTCGGCCGCGTCTGCACCCAGTGCGGCGATCCGCTGTCCCAGTACAACCCGGGCCCCAACTGCTGGAACCACACCGTCGAGTTCCCCTGGCGCGGCCCCACCGCCAAGCCCAAGCCCTAGGGCGTCAGGCCTTCCCCGCCTGCTCGGGGCGGGTCGCCCCGGCGTAGCCGGAGGGGCGCAGCGCGTCCACCCGGACCAGCGCCCCGGTGTGGGGGGCATGGACCATCAGGCCCTGGCCGACGTACATGCCGACGTGGTGGATGGTGGCGGGGTCGGCCGGGTCGTGGGCCCAGAAGACCAGGTCGCCGGGGCGCAGGCCCTCGACCTGGACGTGCTCGCCGGCCGACCACTGCTGCCGGGAGGTCCGCGGCAGGGGCAGCCCGGCGCCGGCGTAGGCGAAGCGGGTCAGCCCCGAGCAGTCGAACGACCCCGGGCCGGTCGCACCCCAGCGGTAGGGCTTGCCGACCTGGCCGAGGGCGGCCCGCACGGCCGCGGCGGCGGTGGCGTTGGGGGCCGGGGTGTCGGCCAGGGTGGCGAACCCGAGGGCCCGGGCCCGGGCCGAGGCCGCCGCCACCATGGCCCGCCGGGCCGCCTCCTGGCGGGCCTGCTCGGCCCGGATCTGGGCCCGGACCTCGGCCCTGGCCGTGGCCAGCATGGCCCGGCGGTCGGCCAGCAGCCGGCCGATGGCCGCCTCCTGGCCGGCCAGGCGCTGGCGCAGGGCCAGGGTCTCGGCCTGGGTGGCGGCCAGCTCGGTGACCTTGGCCCGGACCGTCCCGGTGGCCAGCCCGACGCTGGCCAGGGCGCGCAGGTCGCGGTCGATCACCCCGCCGGCGACCCCGCTGGCCACGGCCAGCTCGTGGAGGTCGCCGGCGGCCAGCAGCAGCTCGAGGGGGGCCAGGGGCCCGCGGGCGTAGAGGTCGCGGACGTCGCCGGCGTAGGCGTCCCTGGTCGTCTGGAGGGTGAGCTCGGAGCGCTCGAGCTCGGCCTGGTGGCGGTGGGCGGCCTGGATGAGCCCGTCCAGACGGGCCTGGGCGGCGCTGTGGGCCTCGGCCAGGGTCTCGACCTTGACGTCGAGGGAGTCCACCTCGCGCTGGAGGCGGGCCGCCTCGGCTCTGGCGGCGGCCAGGGCCTGCGGGCCCGACCGTTCGGGAGCGGACCGATCCGGGGCGGCCAGGGCGGGCGGGGCCAGCACGGCGGTGAGCGCGGCCAGGGCGAGCGCGGCCACGGCCGGTCGCACCCGGCGCCGCGAGGAGCTGCGCAGGTCCATGGGACCGTTGTCGACCTGCGCGAACCCCATCTTGACGGTCGGGTCGGCCTATCCTTGGGGAGAAGCAACCGACAAGGAGCCGCGACGTGAGCGACCAGCACCCGACCGTGCCCAATTGGACACCGGAGCCGCCCCCGCCGCCGGCCAGGCGGCCGAGGTTCGGGCCCGGGCTGGTGGCCGGGCTGATCGCCGTCGTGGTGCTGTTCGGCGGGGTGGGGCTGTTCGCCGCCCGCCAGACCGCGGCCACCGCCCAGGGGGCGGCCTCGCCCGAGGCCGCCGCCACCGGCCTGCTGACCGCCCTGGGCAGCCAGGACCTGGACCGGGCGGCCAGCTTCCTCGACGACGAGGAGGCGCTGCTGCTGCGCACCTACGGCGACCGGGCCACGGCCCTGCTGGCCGGCCGCATGACCGGCCCCACCGGCCAGCCCATGTCCGGCCTCGAGCTGACCGCCCGCGACCTGCGGTTCCGGCGGGTGGCCGGCCTGGGCGGGGCCGACGTGGGCGTGGTCGAGCTGGCCGGGGGCTCGGTCGGCGGCCGCGACGCCCGCGGGGCCAAGCTGGAGCTGCCCGCGGCCGAGCTCAACCGCCGCCTCGCCGACCAGTCCAAGGGGGCGATCAAGGCCCTGCGGGTCGTGGCCGTCCGCTCCGGCGACCGCTGGCGGGTGTCGCTGCTCGCCTCGGCCGCCGAGTACGGCCGGCTGGCCGCCGGGGCGGCCGAGCCCGACTGGGACCGGCTCGCCGGCACCGGCCAGCCGGCCGCCCCCGGCGCGGCCTCGCCCGAGGCCGCCGTCACCGGCCTGGTCGACGCGGCCGGCCAGGGCCAGCGGGCCGTGCTGGAGCGGCTCTCGCCGGCCGAGCAGGGCGTCCTGGCCGCCTACGGGCCGCTGCTGGAGCGCCAGGGCGCGGCCCCGTCGATGGGGACGGTCCGGGTCGACGGCCTCCAGACCCGGACCGAGCCGCTCGGCGACGACGTGGCCAGGGTCGAGGCCACCGCCGGCCGGCTGGTCGGACCGACGCTGCGCACGCCGATTCCCCTCGACCGGGCGGCCGCCAAGAGCCAGGCGCCGTCGGTGGTGACCATCCGCCGCGACGGGACGTGGTATCCATCCCTGGTGTTCACCGCCACCGACTGGATGCTCACCCGAGCAGAACGGGAGCGCCCGTGACCCAGATCCTGCTGGTCGCCGACGAGCCAGGTTTCCGCGACCGCCTCGGCCTCGCCCTGGAGCGGCTGGAGCTCAGCGGCGAGGAGGTCTCGTTCCTGGAGGCCGCCAACGGCAACGACGCCCTGGTCCTGGCCGAGGCCCACTACCCCGACCTGGTGGTCGCCGACGTCTCGGTCACCCCCTACGGCGGGTTCGGCCTGACCCGGGACCTCAAGGCCAACCCCGAGACGGCCTGCCCGGTCATCCTCGTCCTCGACCGCTACCAGGACGAGTGGCTGGGCCGCTGGTCCGGGGCCGACGCCCTCGTCTACCGCCCGGTCGACCCCTTCGCCCTCGCCCAGGTCGCCAGCCGCCTGCTCGAGGAGGAGCAGGGCGAGGCCACCCTCGAGGGGGCCACCTCGTGAGCCTCCCCGCCCACTGCGGGTCCTGCCGCCGGGAGCTGCTGCTGTCCCAGCTCCTCGACCCGGTCGACGGCTTCCGGTGCCCGTTCTGCGGGTTCGCGTTCGCCCCCTCGTACGCGACCGTTGCCCCTGGGGTCACGGCCCGGATCCTGGCCAGCCACGGGGAGCTGGTCCGGGCCCTGGCCGAGCTCCAGTCGATGGTCGACGGGCGGCTGGTGATCGAGCGGTCGGCGGTGGTCGGCCCGGTGGCCGGCACCCTGCCGTCGGAGCCGCAGCCGGCCTGAGGGCGGGGTGGCCGGGGGCGCGCCGGTCGGAGCCCACGACGCGACGGCGCCCCCGGACCGGTCAGCGGTCCTCCCCGTCCTCGGGGGGCAGGACCGCCCGGACCTTGCGGCGCAGGTCGGCCGCCTGGAGCAGGCACACCTCGCAGAGGATGGCCAGCAGCACCACCAGGCCGACGAGGACCACCACGAGCACCCGCACCGGTCCACCTCCTTGTCACAGCCGCCTGGTAGGTTGCGCGCCCCTCGAACGTTCGTCCGAGAACCTCCCGCCCTCCGGCCCCGATGTCCAGCGAATCGGTGCGAACGTTTTGGTGGGAATGCATTCGCATCGTTCCGGGAGGCCGACCCCATGCCCGAGCCGAGGACGCTCGACCCCGCCACGTCCTTCACCGCCTGCCTCGGCGCCCTCCTGCGCCGCCTCCGGACCCTCCACGGCCTCACCCTGGCCGACCTCGGCCGCCGCACCGGCTACGACGGCTCCTACGTCGGGGCCACCGAACGCGCCGCCGTCCGCCCCTCCCGCGCCCTGATCGAGCGCTGCGACGACACCCTCCAGGCCGGCGGCGCCCTCCGCAGCCTCTGGACCCTCGCCGACCGCGAGTGGGGCACCCGGGCGGCCCACCACCCGCCGCCGCCCGGGCCCGGCCGGGCCGCCGGCCCCGGCGCCGACGACGGTGCCGGCCTGGCGGTGGCGACCCGGCCGGGCCCGGCCGCCGACCTCCCGGCCGACCCCGTGCTCGAGGCGATGGAGCTGGCCAGGCAGGCCGAGGCGTCCCAGCTGGGCGAGGAGACGCTGGCCGGGCTGGAGCGGGCGGTGGGGCGGCTGCGGCGGGCCGCCGAGGCGGCCCCGCCCGAGGAGCTCATCCCGTCCGTCCGGGCCCGGCGGCGCTACGCCGGGCGGCTGCTCGACGGGCCGCTGACCCTCCGACAGCACCGGCGCCTGCTGGTCGCCACCGGCTGGCTGTCGCTGCTGCTGGCCAGCCTGCACGACGACGCCGGCGACCGGGAGGCGGCCGAGGCCGACCGCGACACCGCCTTCCGCCTGGCCTGCCAGGCCGACCAGGCCGAGCTGGCCGCCCTGGCGGTCGAGCTGCTGGCCTCCTGGGCCCTGGCCGACGGCCGCCTCGACGACGCCCTCGCCCTGGCCCGCACCGGCCAGGACCTGGCCCCGCCGGCCAGCCTGGCCGCCGTCCGGCTCGCCCTCGACGAGGCCCAGGCCCTGGCGTCGCTCGGCCAGGGCGAGGAGGCCGCCGGCGCCCGCCGCCTGGCCGCCCTCACCCGGGCCATGGTCCCGGGCGCGGCCGCCTCCTAGCCTCCCGGGGCGCCCGGTATTGCGCGGGTCGATTAGGCTTGCGCCGACAGCATCCGCTCGACCGGGAGTTCACCGTGTCGGACCCGTTCGCCTGGCCCGCCGTGCTCGGGCCGCTCCTGCGCCGGGAGGACCTCAGCGAGGACCAGGCCGGCGCCGCCATGGGCTCGGTGCTGGCCGGCGAGGCCACCCCGGCCCAGATCGCCGCCTTCGCCACCGGCCTGCGCATCAAGGGCGAGACCGCGACCGAGGTCACCGGGCTGGTCCGGGCCATGCTGGCCGCGGCCGCGCCCCTGGAGCTGCCGGGGCCGCTGCTCGACACCTGCGGCACCGGCGGGGACCGGGCCGGGACCTTCAACGTGTCCACCCTGACCGCGCTGGTCGCGGTGGGGGCCGGCCAGCGGGTGGTCAAGCACGGCAACCGGGCCATGTCCGGCCGCTGCGGCAGCGCCGACCTGCTCGAGGCCCTCGGGGTGGCGATCACCCTGCCTCCCGAGGGGGTCGCGGCCACCGTCGCCGACGTGGGCATCGGCTTCTGCTTCGCCCCCGTGTTCCACCCGGCCATGCGCCACGCGACCAGCACCCGGCGCGAGCTCGGGGTGCCCACCGTGTTCAACTTCCTCGGCCCCCTGACCAACCCGGCCCGGGCCGCCCACCAGGCCCTGGGGGTGGCCGACCCGCGGATGGCCCCGATCATGGCCGAGGTCCTGCGGCGCACCGGCATCCACCACGCCATGGTCTTCTACGGCCACGACGGCCTCGACGAGCTGACCACCACCACCACCTCGACCCTGCTCGACGTCAGCGCCGACGGGGTCCGGGAGCTGGAGGTCGACCCGACCGAGCTCGGCCTGACCGCCGCCGGCCGCGAGGACCTGCTCGGGGGCGACGTCGACCGCAACGTCGCCATCGCCAAGGAGGTCCTGGCCGGCCACGGCGGCCCGCCCCGCGACATCGTGCTCCTGAACACGGCCGCCGCCCTGGTCGCCGCCGACGCCACCATCAGCCTGGCCGACGGCCTGGAGGCGGCCGCCCGCTCGATCGACGAGGGCCGGGCCCGCGGCGCCCTGGACGCCTGGGTCGAGAGCTCCCGCCGCGCCGCGGCCGCGACCGACTAGCGGTCAGTCGGGCTGGCCGGACTCGAACCCGACCGAGAACATCTCGTCGAGGTCGTGGCGGGAGTAGGTGCGGAAGGCGATCAGGGTGCGGGTCGAGGCCACGCCGTGGACCTTGCGGATGTGCTCGGTCACGGTCGCGGCCAGGTCGTCGTGGCCGCCGACCCGGACGATCACCACCAGGTCCCAGTCGCCGGCCACCGAGTAGACCTCGCTGACCCCGTCGAGGTCGGCGAGCCCCTGGGCGGTCTCGGGAGTCTGGTCGACCTCACAGGTGACGAGCACGATGGCGGTGACCAACTCCGACCTCCTACCTCGGCGACCAGAGCCGGACCGTAACAGCCCCGCGCCGGCCCGGGCAATCGGGCCCTCAGCCGTCGACGCGCTCCAGGGCGACGGCCATGCCCTGGCCGCCGGAGATGCAGAGGGTGGCCAGGCCGCGGCGGGCCTGCTGGCGCTGGAGCTGGTGGACCACGGCGCCGATGATGCGGGCGCCGGTCATGCCGATGGGGTGGCCGAGGGCGATGGCCCCGCCGTTGACGTTGGTCCGGTCCCAGTCGAACTTCAGCTCGCGGTCGCAGGCCAGGACCTGGGCCGCGAACGCCTCGTTGACCTCGACCACGTCGATCTCGGGGAGGGTCCAGCCGAGCCTGGCCAGGAGCTTCTGGGTGGCCGGGACCACCCCCCAGCCCATGATCCGGGGGTCGACGCCGGCGCTGGCCCAGCCGACGATCCTGGCCAGCGGCCGGAGGCCGCGGGCCCGGGCCGTCTCCTCGGCCATGACCACCAGGGCGGCGGCCCCGTCGCAGATCCCCGAGGAGTTGCCGGCGGTGACCGTCCCCGGGGTGCGGAACACCGGCTTGAGCCTGGCCAGGCCCTCCAGGGTGGTCTCGGGCCGTGGGTGCTCGTCGCGCTCGACCGTGACCGTTCGCCGCCGGGCGTCGAAGGTGTCGACCGGGACGACCTCGTCGGCGAAGCGGCCCGCGTCCCAGGCCTCGGAGGCGCGGCGCTGGGACTGGAGGGCGAAGGCGTCCTGCTCCTCGCGGGTCACGGCGTAGCGCTCGGCCAGGTTCTCGGCCGTCTCGCCCATGCCCTCGCCCGACAGCGGGTCCATGAAGCCGTCCGAGGACATGCCGTCCTCGATCACCGCCGGGCCCATCCGGTAGCCGGTGCGCATGCCCCGCAGCAGGTAGGGGGTGCGGGTCATGTTCTCCATGCCCACCACCAGGGCCACGTCGAGCTCGCCGAGGATGATCGACCCGGCGGCCAGGGTCAGGGCCTTGGAGCTGGACCCGCAGGCCTTGTTGACGGTGTAGGCGGGCACGGTCTCGGGGACACCGGCCCGGACCGACACCTGCCGCCCCGGGTTGGGCCCGTTCCCGGCCTGGCGGCCGTGCCCGGCCACCGTCTCCTCGACCTCGCCGGGGTCGACCCCGGCGGCGTCGAGGGCCGCCCGGGCGGCGGCGATGCCGAGGTCGACCGCCGGCACGTCGCTGAACCCCCCGAGGAACCGCCCCATCGGGGTCCGCTTGGCGCCCACGATCACGACCGGCCGCTGCTCCATGACGCTCCTCCCCGCCCGGCCCCGCGCCCGGCACCCGCGGCCGCACCACCGTCGGTGCGCCCGGTCCATTGTAGGAGCGCCCCGGCCACCGGCCCCGGGGCGGGGGAGCGGGGCGAGGGCGCTCGGTGCCGGGCCGGCGTGTGCTCCGCGTCAGCCGCGGGGCTTGCCCTCCCGGCCGGGGCCGGGGGCCTTGTCCGAGCGGGGCTTGCCGACCGGCTCCAGGCGCTGGGTGGCGTCCTGGTCGGGGGTGCGGCCGCCGCCGTCGGCGGGCTGGTCGGTCCCGGCCGCGGTGGCCGGGACCGTCTCGGTGGTGGCGTCGCCCGACCCGTTGGCCGGGATCGGCTGGGTGGCGTCCGCGCCGCCGCTCGCCGAGCGCTCGGTCACGTCCTCGGCCGCGTCCGGGAGCGCCGGCTGCTGGGGCTGGGTGGTGACCGCGGCCGAGCCGGCGGCCCCGGCTGCGGCGGTGGCCCCCCGACCGGCCGGGGGCGTGGCCGAGGAGGTCGAGGCGCCCTGGGCGGTGGCGGTCGGGGAGGCGGGGGCGGCCGGGATGTCGGGCCGGGTGGCCGAGAGCATCCCCTCGTCGTCGCCGGCGCCGGGCTCCGCGACGTCGCGCTGGGCGATCCCGCCGCCGGGCTCCGCGACGTCGTGCTCGGCGGTCCCGTCGCCGGCCGGCTCGCCGTCGGGCCGGGCGGTGTCGCGGAGGTCGGGGAACCGGGGGCTGTCCTCGGGTCTGCTGGCCGGCGGCTCGACCCCGAGCCGGGCGGCGGCCGCGGCGGTGGCCTCGTCCAGGTCCTCCTGCTCCTCCTCGACCCGGCCGATGCCGGCGCGGACCTCGTCGAGGACCGACTCGAGGTGCCCGTAGACCCGCCCGAGCTGCTCGAGCGACCGGTGACGGAGGGTCTCCAGCCGGATCGTCTCGGCCTCGACCCCGAGGCGCTCGCGCTCGGCCTCCTGCCAGATCATGTCGGTGGCGTCGCGGGCCTCCTCCAGCACCGCCCTGGCGTCCTGCTCGGCCTGGGCGCGCATCTCCTCGGCGGCCTGGAGCGCGTCCTCCTCGACCCGCGCCCCCTCGGCCTGGGCCTCCTCCAGGGTCCGGCGGGCCTCGCCCTCGATCTCGCCGGCCCGGTGCTCGGCCGCCTTGATGATCTCGGCGGCCTCCTCCTCGGCGGCCTCGACCGTCTCCTGGGCCCGCTCGGCGGCGTCGGCCAGCATGTTCTCCGACGACTTGCCGGCCTCCTCCAGGATGCTGGCGACGTGGCTGCCCAGGTGGCTGAAGGACGGGGCGCCCTTGGTCTCGATCTGCGCGCGGTAGGCGCGCTTCTCGGCCTCGTCGGCCCGGAGCCGCTCCTGCTCGATCTGGTTGGCGACCTCGGCGGCCCACATCTCCACCTGCCGGCGGTCGAAGCCCCGGAGGACGATCATGAAGTCGGGCATGTCGACCTTCGGCTCGGATGGAAGCTGCGGCTCGAACGCGCTCACAGGGGGGACCTCCCTCTCTGCGGGTGGGGACCGGCGGGGCGAAATCCTATCTCGCCGGACGACCCGCCCGGACGAGCGATAGCCTACCCCGCATGCCACAGACAACCGAATCCGGCGAGATCCTGCCAATCGTCAATGCCACGCAGTTCTTCGCCGTCGACATCCGCTCGGCCGTGGTCACCGCCGTCGAGGAGTTCCCCGAGGCCAGGCAGCCCGCCTACAAGCTCCGCCTCGACCTCGGCCCCCTCGGCGAACGTGTCTCCAGCGCCCAGATCACCAGCTATGCCCCCCAGGACCTGATCGGCAGCACCGTCGTCTGCGTCGTCAACTTCCCGCCGCGACGCATCGCCGGCTTCAACTCCGAGGTCCTGGTCCTCGGCGTCTACGACCCCGAGGGCACCGTCGTCCTCCTCCGGCCGGACCGCCCCGTGCCCCCGGGCCAGCGCGTCGGCTGATCCCGGGAGGGCCGACCGGCGAGGGCCGACCCGGCCGCTGCCGGCGGCGGCTCACCGGCTGGCCGCGAACGACCCGGCCCGGCGGCGGGCCGGGCGGCGGGACGGGCGGGCCTCGGGGCGGCCGCGGGCCTCACCCGGGGGCCAGGCGTGGCGGTGGCGGCCGGGGTCGTAGCGGACCTGGAGGATGGCCCCGCCGACCGCGGGGCTGGCCAGGCGCCCGCGGACGGCGACCAGCTCCGCCTTGCCGGCCGCCCCCTCGAGCCAGCGGGTGACGAGGTTGATCTCGTCGGCCAGATGCCGCGGCGGCGGCCCCTCGAACGGCTCCGGCGCCGACGCCCCCGCCAGCAGCACCCGGAGCTCCGGGTCGTCGTCGGGGCGGAGGAGGCCGACGGCGGCGAGCTGGCCGCGGCGGACGACGGTGACCTCGCGGCCCTCGGGGTGGGGCCGGGAGAGGATGATCTCGTCGGCGGTGGCGAGGGCGGCCGAGCGGCGGGCCTCGGCGAGCGCGCGGGTGAGGGCCTCCAGGCGGTCGCGGGCGCCGGCGGCCTGCTCGTAGCGCTGCTCGGCGGCGTAGCCGTCCATGCGGCGGCGGAGGGGGCCGAGGACGGGTTCGGGGTCGCCGTCCAGGGCGGCCTCCAGCGTGGCGGTGAGGGCGGCGTAGCGCTCCTCGGCCACGCTGCCGGTGCACGGGCCCAGGCAGCGGCCCAGCTCGAGGAGGGCGCAGGGCGACCCGCCGCCGCGGGGGCTCAGCTTCATGGTGCAGCGCCGGAGCGGCAGGGCGTCCTCGATCGCCGCCTTGACCAGCTCGGCCTGGCCGGCCGAGGGGAACGGGCCCAGGTAGCGGGCACCGTCGGCCTGGACCCGCCGGACCAGGGACAGGCGCGGGAACCGCTCGCGGGTCAGCTTGAGGTAGCAGTAGCGCTCGGGGTTGCGGCTGCGACGGTTGTAGCGGGGCCGGTGGTGCTGGATGAGGCGGACCTCGCGGACGCTGGCCTCCAGCTCGGTGGCGCACGGCTGGTGGTCGATGGCGGCCAGCTCGCGCAGGAGGTCGGCGATCTTGACCCGGTCGTCGCCCGAGAAGTAGCTGCGCACCCGCGTGCGGAGGTCCTTGGCCTTGCCGACGTACAGGACCCGCCCGGCGGCGTCGCGGAACAGGTAGACCCCGGGGCAGCGCGGGAGCCGGTCGGCCAGGTGGACCTTCTTGAAGCTGGCCCCGGCCCTGGCCGAGGGGAACTCGATCAGGTCCTCGAGGGCGAGCACGCCGTAGGAGCCGGCCCGCTCGAGCAGGCTGTGGAACACGTCCACGGTGGCCTTGGCGTCGGTCAGGGCCCGGTGGCAGGGGGCGACCGTCGCCCCCAGATAGGCGGCCAGGGTGGCCAGGCGGACGTTGGGGATCTCGTCACGCGGGAGGAGCTTGCGGGCCAGCCGGGCCGTGCAGACGACCCGGTTGGTCAGGCGCTGGTAGCCGTGCCGCTCGAGGTTGGCCTGGACGAAGCGGCGGTCGAAGGAGGCGTTGTGGGCGACCAGCACGGCCCCGCCGAGGAACTCGAGCAGGCAGGGGAGGACGACCTCGATCGGCTCGGCCTGGGCCACCATCCCGTTGGTGATGCCGGTCAGGGCGCTGATCAGCGGCGGGATCGAGACCCCGGGGTTGACCAGGGTGTGGAAGGTGCCGAGGACCTCGCCGCCGCGGATCTTGACCGCGCCGACCTCGGTGATGCGGTCGTTGGCGGGCGACCCGCCGGTGGTCTCGAGGTCGAGGACCACGAACTCGACGTCGAGCAGCGGGGTTCCGAGGTCGTCGAGGCGACCCTGGAGTGCGACGGATGCGGCGGGCATCCCGGCGGTTCCTTTCGTCCGCTCTGGGTTTCGCCGTGACGCTAGACGAACACGTGTTCGAGGTCAAGCACCGCAAGGGAAACTGTGGATGGCCGGCGCTCAGGCCCGGCGGGCCAGG
>Ga0268243_1000134_pt1 | contig 12824 bp, 13 predicted proteins | sample BulsoiMagMametaG_FD_200254 | JGI IMG/M metagenome (GOLD analysis project Ga0268243, IMG submission 200254) | Bulk soil microbial communities from Mexico - Magueyal (Ma) metaG (v2) (version 2) | ecosystem: Environmental > Terrestrial > Soil > Agricultural land | place: Mexico: Magueyal...
GGACGACGTCAGCGACAGACTCCTCGAGATGGAAGGCATAGACGAGGTGGACATCGAGGTCGTGTGGGAGACCTGGTCGAGGAAAGATATTACGCCGCTCGGCAAGAGGCAGCTCAGGGACGTGGGGGTCGTCTGATGCGGCCGGTCGAGAACTATGAGGTATTTACGGCCCGCGTGGGCGAAGCCCCGCTCAGGCACAACGGCAACGTCAGGGCGGCGGAGCCAAAAGACGCGGCCGTCTACGCGCACCTCATGTACGACGAGTGGCGCTGGCGCGAGATGTTCGTCGTGCCGAGTCAGGCCATCGTCAGGGTTATCAAGCCGCAGTAGGGAGGAGTGGTGGAGAGATACATGGTCTTCGCGCGCACCGAGTACGACGAGCCGCTGGAGCACAGGGGAGACGTCGAGGCCGCCGGTAACGATGATGCGGCGAGTCTGGCCAAGGAGCGCTACGGGCAAGACTGGCTCGAGATGTCTCTCGTGCCGGTGAGCAAGGCTTTTTGGGCCGAGAGGGAGACCGAGGAAGGTGAAACGGAGGTGCGGGTGTGAGCAAGCGTCCCGAAGGCACGGAGAAAGTAGCGCCGGGACGTGGGGCGCACAGCGAGTTTCTCGTCGAGAACGACGATGCCCTGGCCGCGCTGGTCAACCTGATCGCGGTCATAGGCGACAACGTGTACTTCCTGGGTCGCCGCGTCTCCGAGTGGGCCGATGCCGGGCCGCTCCTGGAATCGACCGCCGCTTGCGCGGCCATAACCCAGGACAAGCTAGGGCAATCGCGGGCGATCTACCCTCTGCTCGAAGACCTGCCCTGGCCCAACCCGCCAACGGGGTTGCAGGGCGAGGTCGACAGGGCACGCCGTTACTCCGTCAGTTTCCTCGACGACCCGCTTCCAAGCTGGACAAACGTCGTCGCAGCGCTCGCGCTCGTCGGTCCCGCGGTGAACACCGTGCTTGAGGCCGTGGAGCACTCCCGCTACGAGGCGCTCGCCAGGAGGGCGCACCGCATCCTCGACGAGGAGAGGCTAACCTCTGCGTACGCCGAGAGCCTGGTACGTCAGATCGCCTACGAGGAGCGTGGTCGCAACCTCTTCCAGGTTCGCGTCGACGAGCTTATGCCCGAGATGCTCTGCTGGTTCGGCCCCGACGGAGAGGAGGGCATAGAGGCCCTCGAGGCCGAGGGCCTGATCGGCATGGGCAACGAGGAGATGCGCCAGAGGTATCTGGACAAGGTCGTTCCGCTACTTGAGGAGTGCGCAATAGAAGTTCCGATCAGGCGGAGTGAGAGCGGAAAGCGATGGGAGTATAAAGAGTTGCCATGGAGCGAATGGAACCAGTTGCACAGACGTCTGGAGAGGTCGGCGCAGAGGAGCGGCGTTTGATCTGCCCCTGGTGCGACTCTGAGGTGGTCGAGAAGATCTCCGAGTACGGTCCTCATTTGATGGTGTACTCCTACATCTGCCGCAGCTGCAGCAGCCCGTTCGAGGTCATCAAACGATGACCGAGAGTTCGACCTTACGAACCACGTTAGATGACGGCGCGCTCCTCGTGGAGCTGAACCGTCCCGAGAAGAGGAACGCCTTCGACGGGGCGCTGCAGGGCGAGTTGCTTCGAGTGTTCACGGACGCGGCGCACGAGCGGGAGGTGCGAGGAGTAATCCTGACCGCTGCCGGCGAGGCTTTCTCTGCGGGTGGTGACCTTTCCCGATTCGAACGCGCTTGGGGGCAGGCCGAGTTTCGCGCCCACAGCCACGAGTTGACCCGGCTCATCTCGTCCATCGAACGGCTCGAGAAGCCTGTCATCGCGGCCATAGGGGGCCTTGCAACCGGCGCGGGAACCCAGCTAGCCCTCTCGTGCGACCTGCGCCTCGCCTCTGAAAATGCCCGCTTCGTGTTCAGGGAGGGCATCATCGGCCTTATCCCAAGCCACGGCGGATGTGCGCGTCTGGTCAAGCTGGTGGGTCTCGCGCGGGCGCGGGACATTGTGCTCGGCGGCCAGGACCTGGATGCGGACGAAGCTTACAGGCACGGGCTTGTTACAGAGATAGTGCCACACGAGAAGCTGTTGGACGAGGCAAAGGAGCGTCTACGGTTCATCCTCGAGCGTGCGCCACAGGCTTATGGACTCAGCAAGCGGTTGCTTCACCTCTCGGCCAGCGTCGATGTAGAGAGCGGTCTGTTCGCGGAGAGCCTGGCCCAGAGCTTGCTCATCGGCACGGAAGACCACAGAGAGGGCGTGCGGGCAGCCCGCGAGCGGCGAGCTCCCTCGTTCACGGGGAGGTAGCTGGATGGGCCATCAACTCCCATACGAGGACAAGAGGCCACTTGTGGCCGACGACGCCTTTATCGCGCCGACCGCTGTTCTAATCGGGGACGTTGTGGTCGAAGAAGGGGCGAGCGTCTGGTTCGGTGCCGTGCTGAGGGGAGACTTCAACCGGATCGTCGTCGGGTCAGGGACGAGCGTGCAGGACAACTCGGTCGTACACACGAACGAGGACCTGCCGACCATAATTGGTTCCAACGTCACGGTCGGCCACCTCTCGTTGCTAGAGGGGTGTGAGATCGAGGACGGGGCGTTGATCGGGATGGGGAGCATCGTCTTGAACCGGGCTCGTGTCGGCCGGCGGGCGATGCTTGCGGCAGGGAGCGTGGTGCGCGAGAACCAGGAGATACCATCGGAGGTACTCGCTGCCGGCGTGCCGGCTGAGGTGAAGAAGGATCTGGGCGGTTCCTCCTCGGAATGGGTGGAGATGGCAGCCCGCGAGTACCAGGCGCTCAGGCTGAAGTACATGGGACGCCCGGAGTATTCGGTAAGCGAGATAGCGAAAGGAGATGCCTAGCATGACGCAGGCCTTGATAGGCGGAGAGCAGGTAGGAGCCAGGTCCGGCGAGGAGACGCCGGTCGTAAACCCAGCGACTGAGGAGGCGTTCGACGCGGTGCCCAAGGGTGGCCCTGAGGACGTGGATGCGGCCGTCGCCGCGGCGAAGGAAGCGTTCTCAGAGTGGTCGAAGAAGGACCCTGACGACCGCGCCCAGTTGATGCGGGCAGGGATAGCGAAGATCCAGGAGAACGCGAAGGAGATCGCACAGATCCTGGTACGGGAGCAGGGCAAGCCGTTCACCGAGGCGATGGGGGAGCTTCACCACTTCCTGCACGGGATGAACTACTATGCTGACCTCGCCAGCAAGATTGAAGGTGTGTACGCGAACCTGCCTTCGGCGCTCGGACGGGCCTACGGCATGGTCATCAAGAAGCCGATCGGCGTGTGTGCCGCGATCGTACCCTACAACTTCCCGCTTACGCTGATGGGGACCAAGGTCGGACCAGCTCTCGCAGCTGGCAACACGACCGTGGTGAAACCTGCTAATACGACCCCGCTAGCCACGCTGCGCGTCGCCGAGCTGATGCAGGAGGCAGAGCTTCCTCCTGGGGTTCTGAACGTCGTAACGGGTCCTGGCAAAGAGGTTGGCGAGGCGCTGGCCACCCACCCTGACGTCAGAAGGGTCGCCCTCACGGGCAGCACGCAGACGGGGCGGAGGATGATGGAGATAGCGGCCCCCAAGTTCAAGCGCGTTTCGGCTGAACTCGGCGGATCCGACCCTGTGATCGTCTTCCCCGACGCGGACGTGGACGCGGCCGTGCGCGGCATCAACATAGGTCGCTTCTTCAACGCGGGCCAGGCATGCCTCGCCGCCAAGCGAGTCTATGTCTTCGACGAAATCTACGACGAGTTTATGGAGGGCATGACCAAGAGGGTCTCCCGCTACGAACTCGGAGACGGGATGGAGAAGGCCGAGAAGCCCAAGATAAGGATGGGCCCCCTCAACGCCGCCAGGCACCGTGACGTGCTGGCAGATCAGCTCCAGGACGCGGTGGACAGGGGCGCGAAGATCGCCGTCGGGGGTAATGGGCACGACGGCAAAGGCTACTTTTTCGAGCCGACCGTGATCGAGGACGCCCCGCACGACAGCCGCGTGGTGCGCGAGGAGACTTTCGGACCTCTGCTGCCGGTCTTCAAGGTGAACGATGTGGACGAGGCGATAAGGCTCGCCAACGACTCGGCTTATGGTCTGGGGTCCTCCGTCTACACGCATAATGTAAAGTGGATACACCGCGCCGCCCAGGAGATAGAGGCAGGCATGACCTGGGTGAACCAGCTCCACTTCGGTTACGACGAGCTTCCGTTCGGAGGGGTGAAAGACTCGGGCATAGGCCGCGAGCACGGCAAGGAGGCCATCGAACACTACCTGGAGCAGAAGTCCGTAGTCGTCGGAGGACTGGACTGAGAGGTATGGGGCCGCGGACACGTCCGCGGCCCCATACCTAGCCGTTCGAGACATCAGAGGAGGATAGATGGCCGTCGAGTATACGAGAGAGGGCAGCGTAGGGTACATCACCCTGGACAACCCGCCGGCGAACAGCTACGACCTATCGTTCATGGAGGAGCTAAGCGAGTGCGTGCGCTCCGCGGCAGAGGACGAAGGGGCCGGAGCTGTGATCTTGCGCAGCGCTAGCGAGAGGTTCTTCTCCGCAGGGGCTGACATCAAGGCGTTCGATTCCAACAGCGTCGAAGACAATATGCGCATGGTCAGCCAGGCCCACGAGGGCCTCTCCGAGATAGCACGCACCCCGAAGGTGTTCATCGCCCAGATCGGGGCGACCGCACTCGGAGGTGGACTGGAGATGGCCCTGGCCTGCGACCTACGCTTCGGTGCTGATGGCGAGTACGTGCTGGGCCTGCCTGAGGCGACCCTCGGCCTGCTCCCAGGCAACGGCGGCACCCAGCGCCTGCCGCGCCTTATCGGGGTGAGCAAAGCCCTCGACCTCATGGTTACGGGAAGGACGATCTCACCTTCAGAGGCCAACGAGCTCGGCATCCTCGACCGGCTTTTCACCGCCGACTCTCTGGAAGAGGAGACTCAGAAGTACGCGGAGAAGCTGGCGGACGGCGCGACCGAGGCCATCGGATCCATAAAGCTCGCGGTATACGGTGGTATCGAAAGGCCGCTGGACGAGGGCCTCGAGACAGAGCGCACGCTCGTCGAGCCGCTTTTCGACAGCGAGGACGCCAGAGAAGGCATCTCCGCGTTCATGGAGAAGCGAAGGCCGGAGTTTAGTAAGTAAGCTGTAACAGTTTGCTCCCCTAAGGTACAATCCGGCACATGGAGGTGAGTGCATCGTGGCCACATCCGACACCCTGATCCGCTCGTCAGACCGCGAAGGCGAGGCGCTGGCGCCGAAGCAGGCACGCCTGATACGCAGCGCCTACAAGGTCATGGGCGAGAAGGGGTTGCGCCACCTCTCACTGCAGGACGTGGCGGACGAGGCCGGGGTGAGCAAGGCCATCCTACCCTACTACTTCGAGTCCAAGGAGAACCTTATCCTCCTCACCATGCGCTGGGTGCTCGCACGCGTCGCCGGACGCATCCGCGAGGCGATCGCCGAGACGTCCTCCGCGGAGGAGAAAGTCTCGGCGATGATCGACGCCATTTTCGTGAGCCCTGAGTCAAACCGCAGATTCTACCTCGTCTTCTTCGACTTCCTTGGCTACGCGGCCCGCAATGACCGCTTCGCCGACGTGGGAGCCACATTTCACGAGGTCTGCAACGGCCTCTACGCCGAGGTCATCAAGCTCGGCCAAGAGGAGGGTGTCTTCCTCGGAGACGACTCTCGAGAAGGCGCTACGGTGGTGCGGGCCCTCGTGGACGGGCTGTTCACGCAGTGGATCCAGGAGAAGGACTGGGAGAAGACCCACGCGGAGTACCGTGAGATATGCAAGCGTTCCGTACTGACCTATCTGACCGCCGGTGCTTAGAGGCGTGCCCGTGATCTCGTGAGCGTCGCTCCTTCTTCTATTGGCACACAGCCCATCGGCGAGACGTCGCGTGTCTCGGATGGCATCTTTCAGATCAAGCTGCCTGTCCCTTTCCCCCTGAAGTTCGTCGCGTCGTACCTCGTCGAGGACCGCGACGGTTGGATGGTCATAGACCCCGGCTTCGACTATCCGCCAGCCCGTGAGATCTGGGGGAGAGGCGCCGCGGAGGTCGGCCTGGACCTGGAGCGCGACCTGGCGCGGATCATCGTGACGCACCTGCACCCGGATCACATAGGGCTCGCCCGCTGGCTGGAAGAGCGTAGCGGGGCGCCGGTCTGGATGCTCGAAGGTGAGATCGAGAACGCCCGCCGCGTCTGGGACCCGGACAGGGGAACGGAAGACTTTGTACGGTACCTGGTGCTCAATGGCATGGACGAGCAGACGGCTGGACCGACGGCAGGATCCACGCGGCTAGGCGTCCGCCTGCCGGAGCGCCTGCTGCCGCTGCAGCAGGGAGATTCAGTCGAGCTCGGAGGCAGCGAGGCCAGGGTGTTGCACACGCCGGGCCACTCAGATTATCACTTCGTCCTGCACGACGAGCGACGGCGGCTCCTGTTCGCCGGAGACCACCTGCTGCTCGAGATCACTCCGAACATCGGGCTGTGGACATACACGGCCCCGCGGCCGCTCCGGCGTTACCTCGACTCCATTGCAAGCCTGCGGGATCTGGACGTGGACCTCGTCTTCCCTGGACACGGTCCGCTGTTTCATGACCTGGAAGGGCGCGTGGACGAGCTTCTGGCGCACCATGAAGAGCGCCTCTCGGTAATGCTCGCAGCCCTCGACGGGAAACCGGCGACGCCATTCGAGGTCGCGCGCCGCGTCTTCCCCGAGGATCTCACCGATCACCAGCTACGCTTCGCGCTCGCCGAAACGCTGGCCCACCTCGAACACCTGGAGTGGGATGGGTATGTCGAACAGGTATCAGGCGACGTGGTCAGCTACCAGGCCGTCTAAGCACCGTGCTGGCGAACGAAGAGGAACATGCGAGACTCGTTGAGACGGCGCGGGGTGATCGTCCCGCGGACCTCTTCGTGCGTGGCGGCACGATAGCCAACGTCTACTCCGGCGAATTGCATAAAGGCAATGTCGCCGTCACCTCAGGCCGCATAGCATTCGTCGGTGAGGGGGAGCGGACCGTCGGCCCGGACACCGAGATCATCGATGCGAAGGGGATGATCGTCTCCCCAGGCTACATGGAGGCGCACTTCCATCCGTGGGTCCTTTACAACCCCGTCAGCCTTGTTGAAGGCGTCCTGCCGCTCGGGACCACTACCATCGTCGCCGATAATCTCTTCTTCTTCATGCAGACGGGTCATGAAGGGTTCGCAAAGATGGCCGGCGACCTGCGGGGCCTCCCACTCCTGTACCTGTGGATGGCGCGCCTCACCTCCCAGGCGACGTTTCCCGGCGAGAAAGAGATGTTCGGGCTGGATAAGATCGAGCCCCTCCTGCGGCGTGACGACGTGCTCGGGACGGCCGAGGTCACACGCTGGCCCGCGCTGGCGGCAGGAGATCCCGCCCTGATCTCCGGCATCCGCAAGGCGAAGTCCCTCGGCAAAGTCGTAGACGGCCACACCGGAGGAGCCTCGGAGTCGCGCCTGCAACCAGTCGCCGCCGCAGGCATAGACGCTGACCACGAGGCCATATCGAAAGAGGAGGTCCTCAACCGGCTGCGGATTGGGATCTGGACGATGCTCCGCAACAGCTCCCTGCGTCCCGACCTGCCTGAGCTCCTTCGCTCCGTCACCGAGAACGGGGTGAGCACGCACCGCCTGATCATGACGACCGACGGCCCCTCCCCCCAGTTCATCGCAGAACACGGGCTCGTTGATGGCGTGCTCCGTGTCGCCGTCGACAACGGCGTTTCGCCGATGCAGGCGCTGCAGATGGTAACCATAAACCCGGCGACCTTGTTTCGGATTGACGGCGACGTCGGCGGCATAGGTATCGGTCGTCGGGCTGACCTCTTGATACTGCCCGACCTCGCGTCGTTCCGCCCAGAGACCGTCATTACGCAAGGACGCGTTGTGGCCGAAAGAGGAGAGCTTCGCGTCCCGCTACCGGACATAGAGTGGGATTCGTACGGGAGCAGGCCGCGTTTCGACCCCGACCTGGACCTCGGTGATCTTGCACTCTACCAGCAAGAGCTATCTGAGGCTGAGGTGCCTGTCATACACCTGAGGTCAGCCGTAATCACCGAGCGCAAGGACGCCCGGGTTCGCTCTGTGAACGGTCTCGTTGTCCCCGACGAGGGCAATCTACACGCTGCCCTCATAGATCGGGAAGGAGCCTGGATCTCCCGCGCGCTCGTTTCGGGTCTTGCCCCGAACCTGGACGGGTTCGCCAGTACCTACAACACGACCACCCACCTGCTCGTGCTCGGAAGACGCCCGCAGTCTATGGCTCGGGCCGCCCGGCGAGTCAGAGAGCTCGACGGGGGAATAGTCGTCGTCGAAGGCGAAAAGGTAACCTTCGAGCTTGCCCTACCCATCAGTGGCATGATGTCGGGCCTGCCGTTCGCCGACGTCGTCGAACTCAACCGGCGGCTCGCACGCGCGGTTCTCAGGGCAGGATACGAGCACCACGACATCGTCTACACGCTACTCTTCTTGACGTGCGATTTCTTGCCAGCACTCCGACTCACTCCCCTAGGCTTGCTTGATGTGAAATCTTCCGAGACACTGGCAGCCACCGAGCGTCTGTAAGTCGGAAGCCGAAAGTGCTGCATGAGCCTGGCCGTACAGTTCTGGCCCCGGTCGGCTGAGGAAGCCCGTCTCGGCGTGTTTCCTGGGGCGGTCCGAGTTAGAATACTAGCTGTCCGACCGGTCAATCGGTGCCAGGACGTGGGGAAACATGGCCAGCACAAGAGGTGATACGCGATGAAGACCGTTCTACCGGGACAGGGCTTCCGGTTTGAGCTCGACGGGAGATCGCTAACGATCGAGGATGTGGTAGCTGTCTCCCGCAGGAGTGAATCTGCGTCGTGCGCCCTATCCGCTGAGGCGGTAGAGAAGATCAGGGCGACGCGTGCGCTGAAGCAGGATCTGATCGGGCGCGAGGTCCCGATATACGGCGTCACGACTGGCTTCGGGGACAGCGCGCACCGCCAGATCTCCGCGTCCAAGACCGCCAGCCTGCAGCAGAACATGCTCCGCTTCCTGGGCAGCGGAACGGGTCCGATCGCCTCGCCGGAAGTCACCAGGGCAGCCATGCTCCTGCGCGCCAACTGTCTCGCCAGGGGCAACTCCGGTGTTCGCCTCGAACTGGTGGAGCGGCTCCTGTTCTACCTGAACAACGATGTACTCCCGCTCGTTCCGGAGCGGGGCTCCTGCGGCGCCAGCGGAGACCTGGTGCCGCTTTCGTATGTGGGCGCCGCTCTCGTCGGCGAAGTGGAGGTCCTGCACGACGGCGAAGTCAAGGACTCAAAAGTGCTTTTGAGTGAGCTGGGCTTGGAGCCGCTTGAGCTCGAGGCCAAGGAGGGGCTCGCCCTGACCAACGGGACCTCGTTCATGAGCGCGTTCGCCGCTCTGGTGGTGTGGGACGCGGAGGAGCTGGCGCTCGTATCCGACCTGTGCACGGCGATGGCGTCTGAGGCGTTGCTCGGCAACAGGGGACACTTCAACGCATTTATCCACGAGCAGAAACCGCATCCCGGTCAGGTCGAGAGCGCACGTGTCATCCGGGGCCTGCTGGAGGAGTCCGAGCTGGCGCTGGATTCCGAGGAGATCTTCGCCGGCGACGGCCTCGGCGGCAAGGAGTTTCTGGAGTTGGAGAGGCAGGTGCAGGACAAGTATTCTATTCGTTGCGCTCCACACGTGAACGGCGCCTTACGCGACACTCTGGAGTGGGTGAGGCGCTGGGTGGAGGTCGAGATCAACGCCTCAGACGACAACCCTCTCTTCGACGCCACGAGTGGCCGGGTGCGGAGCGGAGGCAACTTCTACGGCAGCCACATCACCCAGGCTATGGACTCGCTGAAGATCGCCGTAGCCAACCTCTGCGACCTGATGGACCGGCAGCTCGAACTGGTCGTTGACGAGAAGTTCAACGCTGGCCTGACCCCGAACTTGATACCTTTCTTCGATGAGGACAGCCCCGAGGCGGGGCTGCACCACGGCTTCAAGGGTATGCAGCTCTGCTGCTCGGCTATGACGGCCGAGGCGCTCAAGCTCTCCAACCCGGCGAGCGTCTTCTCCCGCTCCACCGAGGCGCACAATCAGGACAAGGTGAGCATGGGCTCTATAGCCGCCCGCGACGCCAGATCAATCATCGAGTTAGCACAGAACGTCGCGGCTATACACCTCCTCGCCGTCTGCCAGGCACTGGACCTGCGCGGCACACAGAAGGCTAGCCCGAAAACTAGGGAGGTACACGAACTCGTGCGCTCTCGCGTGCCTTTCCTGGATGGCGACCGGCGAATGGACACGGATATCAAGGAGATCGTTGACCTCATCCGGTCCGGCGAGCTCTCGAAGAGGATCCTCCCGACCTGAGCGGTTCTCTGTTCGGCTCGTGGTGTAGCGACGGTCATGGTCAGGGAAGTTGGCAATATCGTGCAGCAGTTGATCGAGAAAAGGCGAAGGCTATGCTGTGCGGTGCAAGCACGCGGAGGTGGTGACCATGTTGGACGCAAAGAAGCCCTGGCTCTCGATCTACGGAGATAGGCTCTCGGGTGAGCCATTGGGCGGTTCGCTGACGGAGTTTCTAGAAGAGGCGGTAGAGAAGTACAAGGATAACACGGCCCTGACTCGGGGTGAGCAGAAGATCTCTTACGGCGAGCTTCTGGACCTGACCGAGACCTTCGCCGCCGCGCTCTGCGAAGCCGGAGTACAGAAGGGCGACCGTGTGGGACTGATGCTTCCCAATTGTCCAGAATACGTCGTCGCGTTCTTCGGGACGATGAGGATCGGGGCGACGGCCACGCAGGCCAACCCGCTCTACGTTGGCCGGGAGCTCACGCACATCTTCGAAAACTCCGGCACGGAGACTGTGATCGTTCACTCCATGCTATACGAGAAAGCAAAAGCCGTCCAGGAAAATACGCCGCTGAAGAGGATTATATGCGTCGGCCAGCCGGACGGTGGCTTGAGAGACGGCGACGTGCCTTTCGACGTCTTTTTGCAGACCGCTACGGAGCGTATGCCGGAAGTGGAGATAGATCCGCAAGAAGATCTTTCCTCCATACAGTACACGGGCGGTACCACCGGAATCTCCAAGGGCGCTATGCTAACGCACGCCAACCTTCTCGGCGGGGTCAAGCAAACGATGGATCTGCTCATAGAGGACCCCGCCGCCTTCCCGAACAACGGAAAGGTGATCGCTGTGGCGCCTTTCTTTCACATCTTCGGGATGACGATGGTGTTGCTCTTCGGGCTGCGGATGGGATGGAACCTGCTCACCGTTCCCCGTTTCCAGCCAGACGTCGTGATGGAGATGATTCGGGACGAAGAGCCCATCATGCTTCCTGGTGTGGCGACACTCTTCGTCGCGCTACACAACTATCCTGACATGGAGAGTTACGGCTTGGACAAGGTAATGCTCTATACCTCAGGTGGCGCAAGCGTCCCGCTCGGGTTGCTCCGCTCCTTCGAGCGGCGTACGGGGCGCGCGATCTGGGAGGGCTACGGCCTCTCCGAAGGCGCACCAGCGACGTTCAACACGTACCTCAGAGGATCGGTTGGAGGGAGCATCGGGGTCCCTATTCCCGGTACTGATGTGAAGATCATGGACATAGAGACGGGCGAGGAGGAGATGCCGGCGGGTGAGCCGGGGGAGCTGATCCTGAAAGGTCCCCAGGTAATGAGGGGCTACTGGCAGATGCCCGAGGAGACGGCGAACACGCTGCGCGACGGCTGGTTATACACGGGCGACATCGCTCGCATGGACGACGACGGCTACCTCTACATCGTCGACCGCAAGAAGGAGGTCATCAACGCGAGCGGCTTCAAGGTCTATCCGAGGGAGGTCGAAGAGGTGCTCTACGAGCATCCCGAGGTCGTCGAGGGCGTTGCCGTCGGCGTGCCAGACGAATACAGGGGAGAGACGGTGAAGGTCTTCGTGGTTAAGAAAGAGGGTAGCTCGCTGACGGAGGAGAACCTCATCGCCCACTGCAGCGACAAACTCGCCCCATACAAGGTGCCGAAGCTAGTCGAGTTCCGCGAGGAGCTTCCCAAGAGCGCCGTTGGCAAGCTCCTCAAGCGCGTGCTGGCGGACGAAGAGAGGCAGAAGGCGGGTCTTGCGCCAGGCGAAGGCAAGGGGGTAGGTGGCAAGTGAGGTTCGAGAGAGCGTACATCCCCGTGGGTTTCGCCTGGTCGTCGCCTTTCGCGCGGTGGCAGGGCGCGCTATCTGAGGTGAGCAGCCTCGATCTGGCTGTGGACGTGACGAGGGCCGCATTCGAGCGAAAGGGTTTCTCAGCCGAAGCACTCACCGGACTGGTCCTCGGGTGGACCGTGCCGCAGAGGGATATCTTCTACGGCGCACCTTCGGTGGCAGCCCGTATCGGGGCCCCTGGCGTGACAGGCCCGATGGTCTCACAGGCTTGCGCCACCTCCGTCGCCTGCGTTCACACGGCTGCCGCCACGGTGGAGGGAGACGATTCGGAGGTCGCCCTCGTTGTAACGACGGACAGGACCAGCAACGGTCCACAGGTGATCTACCCAAGGCCCTCGGCGCCGGGCGGCTCCCCGGAGGTCGAGAACTGGGTCCAGGACTCTTTCGCCCGCGACCCTTGGGGCGGAGAGGCGATGGCGACCACGGGCGAGCTTGTCGCAGCCGAGGAAGAGATAAGCCGCGAGGAGCTCGACGACATCACCGAGCTGCGCTACGAGCAGTATCAGAGGTCGCTTGACAATGACCGCGAGTTCCAGAAGAGGTACATGGTCCCCGTCACCATCCCGCAGAAGCGCAAGGACCCAATCGTCGTGGACGAAGACTCGGGCGTCTTCCCGAC
>Ga0268243_1000135_pt1 | contig 12530 bp, 10 predicted proteins | sample BulsoiMagMametaG_FD_200254 | JGI IMG/M metagenome (GOLD analysis project Ga0268243, IMG submission 200254) | Bulk soil microbial communities from Mexico - Magueyal (Ma) metaG (v2) (version 2) | ecosystem: Environmental > Terrestrial > Soil > Agricultural land | place: Mexico: Magueyal...
GGTGGCCAGGGCGGCGGCGCGGCGGCGGGTCGAGACCTACACCGCGATGGTCACCGCCGCCGGGTTCGCCTGGCTGGTCGCGGCCGGGCCGGCCGCCGCCCGGGTGGCCGCCCGCGACCCGGCGCCCGTGCTCCTGCTGGCCGCCCTGGTGCTGGCGGCCGAGCTGATGCCGCTGGAGCTGGGCCGGCCCTGGGGTGGTCCCCCGGTCGATCCCACCGGGGACTCGACGACCATGTCCCAGCCGTTCGCCTTCGCCCTGGTGCTCGGCTGGGGCACGGCGGCCGGGGTGATCGCCCTCGGGGTCTGCTCGGCCGTGGCCGACCTGACCGGGGGCAAGGCGGCCCGCAAGGTGCTGTTCAACTCGGCCCAGCTGGCCATCGCCCTCGGCGCCGCCGGGGTCGTCTACGGCCTGGCCGGCGGGCTCCTCGGCCATCGCACCGGCGCGGGGCCGGGGCCGGCCGGCCCGGCGCCGGTGTCCCTGCCCGCCTTCGCCGCCGCCGCCCTGACCTTCTTCGTGGTCAACAACCTGCTCGTCGAGGCGGTGCTGGTCCTGGCCGGGGGCACCCCGGCCCTCGACCGGGTCCGGCAGGGGGTGGGGCTGCGGGCCTGGGTGTCGGCCATGCTGCTGGGCATGGCCCCGGTGGTGACCGTGGTCGCCCAGACCAGCCTCGGCCTGGTCCCGATCCTGGGGCTGACCACCGCCGCCGTGTACCTGGCCTGCCGGGGGGCCATCCGGGCCGACCGGGAACGGGCCCGGGCCGAGGCCGCGGCCGAGCAGGCCCAGGCGGCCGTGGCCGAGCAGGCCCGCCTGGTCGAGGGCGAGCAGGCCCTGATCCGCCAGCTCCAGGAGAGCGACCGGCTCAAGCGGGACCTGCTGGCCACCGTCTCCCACGAGCTGAAGACCCCGCTCACGGTGATCCTGGGCACGCTCGGGACCCTCAGCCGCCGCGGGGCCGCCCTCGACCCGGCCGAGCGGCGGGAGTTCGTCGACATGGCCGTGCGCCAGGGCACCCGGCTCAAGGAGCTGATCGAGCAGCTGCTGCTGGCGGCCCGGTTCGAGCAGACCAGCCACGAACCGGCCGAGCGGCCCCTGGTCGACGCGGCCGCCCTGGCCCGCGACGCCCTGGCCGCGGCCCGGGTCGCCCACCCGGGCCGGGAGCTGCTCCTGGTCGCCCGCGAGCCCCTGCCCGTCCGGGCCAACCCCGAGGCCGTCCTCCAGGTGCTGGGCAACCTGCTCGACAACGCGGCCAAGTACGCCCCCGACCTGGGCCCGGTGCGGCTGGAGGCGACCCGCTACGGCCCCCTGGCCGTGCTGGCCGTGGAGGACACCGGCCCCGGGGTGCCGCCCGGCGACCGCGAGCACATCTTCGAGCGCTTCACCCAGCTCGACTCCGGGGCCACCCGCCGGGCCGGCGGGGTCGGCCTCGGCCTCTACATCGCCCGCCGGCTGGCCCGCGACCAGGAGGGGGAGCTGCTCGCGACCGACCCCACCCCGCCCGGCCACGGCGCCCGCTTCGAGCTCCACCTGCCCCTGACCGAGCGCACCTCGCGGCAACCTGTCCTGGCGAAGGCGGCCGCCAGCCGGTAGATTGGTCGCCGGAGCGGGCGCCTGGTCCCGCCCTTTTGCGCATTCTGGGCCCTGATTGGCCGTCTCGCGGGAGGTGGAAGATTGTCCGCGACCCCACACGACCCCCTCGCCCTGCTCGGCATCGACCACGTCGAGTTCTGGGTCGGCAACGCCAAGCAGGCGGCCCACTTCTACCGCACCGGGTTCGGGTTCAGCCCGGTCGCCTACGCCGGTCCCGAGACCGGCCTCCGCGACCGGGCCTCCTGGGTCCTCGGCCAGGGGTCGATCCGGATCGTCCTGACCAGCTCGCTGCGCCCCGGGACCGAGATCGCCGAACACGTGGCCCGCCACGGCGACGGGGTCCACGACGTCGCCCTGGGCGTGCCCGACGCCGGGGTCGCCTACGCGGCCGCCGTCGAGCGGGGCGCCACCGGGACGCAGGAGCCGACCGACGACAAGGACGAGCACGGCATCGTCCGCCGGGCGGCCATCGCCACCTACGGCGAGACGGTCCACTCGCTGGTCGACCGCTCGGGCTACGGCGGCCCGTTCCTGCCCGGGTTCGTCCCCTGGACCTCGGTGCCAGACCCGCTGCCGCCGGTCGGCCTGGAGGCCATCGACCACGTGGTCGGCAACGTCGAGCTCGGCCGGATGAACCAGTGGGTCGAGTTCTACGAGCGGGTGCTGGGCTTCACCGAGCTGGTCCACTTCAGCGACGAGGCCATCTCGACCGAGTACTCGGCGCTCATGTCCAAGGTCGTCTGGGACGGCGAGGGCCGCATCAAGTTCCCCATCAACGAGCCCGCCGAGGGCAAGAAGCGGTCCCAGATCGACGAGTACCTCGACTTCTACGGCGGCCCGGGCGTGCAGCACATCGCCATCCAGACCGGCGACATCGTGGCCAGCGTCCGCGCCCTGCGCGACCGCGGCATCGAGTTCATGCGCGTGCCCGACACCTACTACGGCGAGCTGGGCGGCCGCTTCGGCGACGTCGACCTGGACCTCGACAGCCTCCAGGAGCTGGGCGTGCTCGCCGACCGCGACGACGAGGGCTATCTGCTGCAGATCTTCTCCAGGATGGCCCAGGATCGGCCGACAGTCTTCTTCGAGCTGATCGAGCGGCACGGCGCCCGCGGGTTCGGCGAGGGCAACTTCAAGGCGTTGTTCGTGGCCCTGGAGCGCGAGCAGGCGCTCCGCGGCAACCTGTAGGGCCGGCAGCACGTAGGGCCAAGGAGGTTCCACCACTATGTCCCAGCCAACCAGTGAGCGGGGCGTCACCTACCTGACGCCCGAGGCCTACGAGCGGCTCTCCAGCGAGCTCAACGAGCTCAAGACGGAGGGGCGCGAGCGCGTCTCCCAGGCCATCGGCACGGCCCGCGAGCACGGCGACATCCGCGAGAACGCCGACTACGACGCGGCCAAGAACGAGCAGGGGATGATGGAGGCCAGGATCCGCCAGCTGGAGCAGCTGCTGAGCACGGCGGTGGTCGGCGAGGTCGCCGGGACCAGCGGGGTCGCCGGCCCGGGCACGGTGGTCGTGCTGGACATCGCCGGCGAGGAGGAGACCTACTTCCTGGGCAGCCGCGAGGAGGCGATCGACGGCATGGACGTGCTCAGCGTCCAGTCGGCCCTCGGGCAGGCGGTGGCGGGCCGCAAGGTCGGCGACGAGTTCAGCTACGTGACCCCGACCGGCCGGGAGCTGCCGGTCAAGCTCCTCCAGGCCGAGCCCCGCAACTGACCGGCACGTCCTGGCCCACCGGCCGGCCACCGGCCGAGTTCGGCCTCGGGCCCGGCCAGGACCGGCCCACCGGCCGGCCGGCCGTCGAGCTCGGCCTCGGGCTGGTCGGGGCCGGCCGGTTCGGGGCGGCCCTGCTGGAGGCGGCCGCCGAGGTCCCGGGGCTGCGGCCGGTGGCCGTGGCCGACCGCGACCCGGAGCGGGCCGAGGCCCTGGCCGCCACCTTCCGGCTCGAGGCCTGCGACCCCGAGCGGCTCCTGGCCGACCCGCGGGTCCAGGTGGTGGCCGTGGCCACCACCCCGGACGGCCACGCCCCCCTCACCCTGGCCGCCCTCCGGGCCGGTCGCCACGTCTTCTGCGAGAAGCCGCTGGCCACCACCCTCGAGGACGCCACCGAGGTGCTGGCCACGGCCACCGCCCCCGGGGCGCCCCGGCTCACGGTCGACTACGTGCTGCGCCGCAACCCCCTGTACGCCCTGGTGGTCCGGCTCCAGCAGGCCCTGCTGGGGCCGCCCCGGCGCTTCGCCCTTGAGAACCTGGCCGGCGACGAGCACCTGGGGCCGGACCACTGGTTCTGGGACCGCCGGGTCAGCGGCGGCATCGCCGTCGAGCACGGGGTCCACTTCTTCGACGCCTCGGCCTGGCTGCTCGGCTCCCAGCCCGAGCAGGTCCAGGCCCTGGAGGCGGCCCGGCCCGACGGCCGGGTCGACACCGTGCTGGCCACCACCCGCCACCCCGGCGGGGCCACGGCCAGCTACGCCCACAGCTTCGGCCGGCCCGAGCGGGCCGAGTCCCAGTGGACGACCCTGGACTGGGGCCAGGTGGCCGACGGGCGCCTGTACGGCTGGATCCCGGTCGAGCTGGAGCTGGACATCCGCACCGACGGGGCCGGCCTGGCCGCCGTCCAGGCCCTGACCACCAACCAGCGGGCCGCCATGGCCGTGGACGGCTACCGGCCCAGCGGCGGCGAGCGCATCACCCTGGAGCTGGCCAGCCGGGCCCAGCCGGGCCGCTGGGACCTGCGCCTGCGGGCCACCCTGGGCGGCCACGCCGCCAAGCCGCGCGTCTACCGCGAGAGCGTCCGGGCCGGCCTGGCCGACCTGGTCGCCTCCGCCACCACCGGCACCACCCCGGCCGTCTCCCCCGCCGACGCCTGGACCAGCCTGGCCGCCGCCCTGGCCGCCCAGCAGGCGGCCGCCACCGGCACCGCCGTCCGCCCGGCCCCGCTGCCGGGGTAGCGACCTACTGGAACACCCGTACGTCGACGCCGAGCCGGGCCGCCTCCTGCAGCTTCGCGTCGGCGCTCACGATCGGGGCCTCCAGCGCCTGGGCGAGCACCAGGTAGGCGGCGTCGTAGACGGTGAAGTTGTCGCGGAGGTCGAGCATGTGGCCCAGCAGGTCGGTCATCGGATGGCGCTCGATCCGGAAGGCGATGAAGTCCTCGACCGCCTCGTCGAGCCGCACCGGGTCGAGCTTGCCGCCGAGCACGTGGCCGCGCAGGGCACTGGCCACCTCGAAATCCAGCAGGGCGGGGGCATGCAGCTCCTCCCCGGCCAGCAGGGCGAGCAGGCTGGGATCGGCGGGGTCACCGACGAGGGCGTCCACCATCGCCGACGACTCGACGACGATCACGAGCTCTCGCGGAGCCTGCGGATCTCGGCCACGGTCTCGGCGGCCGTGGGACCGCCTCGTCGGTTCCGGCGGGCCAGCCGCTCGACGATCTCGGCGTTGGTCGGGCGGGCGGCCAGCTTGTCCAGTTCGGCACGGAGGTAGGCGGTCAGGGTGAGGCCGCGCTCGGCGGCCTGCGCCTTGAGGGCGTTCAGCGTGCCTTCGGGAACATCACGTACCTGTACGAGCGCCATTGCGGAATGGTATGCACTTATATGCTCAGCATGCAAGTAGTATTCAACTCTCGTCGGGGCGAATGTTCTGGTTGCGGCGCAGGACGTTGGCCGGGTCCCAGGTGCGTTTGAGGGCGACCAGGCGGTCGTACTTGGCCGGGCCGTAGGCGGCCCGGATGCCGGACTGGTCGAGCTGGCCCAGGTCGTTGACGTAGTTGACCGAGGTGGCGAAGGGCGTCAGGGCGGCCATGGCCTGGCGGCCCCAGGCGACCCGGGCCGGGTCCTCGGCCGGGTCGTCCCAGACGGCCTCGGTGAGCAGCCACAGGGTGGCGTCGCGGCCGCTGAAGGCGGTGGCGTCCTCGGGGACGCGGCCGAAGGCGCCGCCCAGCGACAGCAGCCCGACCCCGCAGTCCGGGCCCGGGGCGGCGGCCAGCAGCTCCCCGATCCTGTCCACCGCCTCGGGGGCCAGGGCGGCCAGGAGCAGGCCCTTCCAGTAGTTGCGGCGGCCCCAGCGGTTGTGGTGGTCGCCCTCGGACTGGAGCTCCAGGTACGACCGGGGGGCGAAGGTGTCCAGCACGGGGCCGAGGCCGCGCAGCGGGGCCAGGTCACGCTCGGCGGCGTCGGGGGGGCCGGCGTGGGTGGCGTTGACCACCACCACCGGCCGGCCGGCCACCTCGGGCGGGAACGGCGGGCCGGGCGGGGCCACGAACCAGCCCATCCCGGCCGTGACCGCGTCGGGGGCGGCGGCCATGGCGGCGGTGAAGGCGTCGGCGACCTCCCGGGCCCGCTCGATCGGATGGACGGCGATGCCGGCCGTCACCATCGGCCCGACCGGGTGCAGGGACAGCTCGAAGGCGGTGGCGATGCCGAGGTTGGCCCCGGCGCCCCGCAGGCCCCAGAACAGCTCGGGCTCGCCGGCGGGGTCGGCCCGGACCCGCTCCCCGGCGGCGGTGACCAGCTCGACGGCCAGCAGGTTGTCCAGGGTCAGCCCGAACCGGCGGGTCAGGCGCCCGACCCCGCCGCCCAGGGTCAGCCCGCCCACGCCGGTGTGGGAGACGTGCCCGGTCGGGCAGGCCAGCCCGAACGCCTGGGCCTGGTGGTCGAGCTCGCCCAGCAGGGCGCCGCCGGCCGCCGTGGCCACCCGCCGGGCCGGGTCGACCCGGACCCCGGCCATCGGCGACAGGTCGATCACGATGCCGTCGTCGCAGGTCGAGTACCCCGGGTAGCTGTGGCCGCCGCCGCGCACGGCGACCAGCAGGTCCTGGTCGCGGGCGAAGCGCACGGCCGCGACCACGTCGTCGGCCCCGGCGCAGCGGGCCACCACCGCCGGGTGGGCGTCGGCGGTGGCGTTCCAGACGGCCCGGGCCCGGTCGTAGCCCGGGTCGCCGGGGACCACGAGCTGGCCCCGGAACCGCTCGCGGAAGGCGGCCAGCGCCTGGGAGCTCGCCATGGCGCCCTACGGTAGCGGTCAGCGGCTGGCCAGGGTGAACCCTCCGGGGGCGACCGGCACCCGCAGATGCCCGTCCGGGCTGACCACGACCTCGACCAGGTGGCCGGCGGGGTCGTAGCTGCGGGCGCTGGCCGGGCCGTCGCCGGGCAGGTCGATGGTGCGGACCTGGCGGCGGGTGGCGAAGCTGCGGGCCAGGGCCTGGCCCCGGCCGGCGCCACCCAGGACCAGCCACTCGACCGCGGGCTGGACCAGGACCGCGTCCAGCCGGGCCTCGGGGCCGGTGCCGGCATAGGCGCTGGTCAGCTCGGCCGTTCCCGGACCGGCCCGGACCGCGCCGGCGGTGGCCACGTCCAGGAACCCGGGCACGGCCGTGACCCCCTGGGGCCCGGCCCCGCCGTGGTCGACCCGGCCCGCGGGGGCGCCGGCCAGCGTGTGGCGGGTCCCGGCCTGGCCGCGCGGGAGCTGCTGGCGGTCCAGCACCGGGAACAGCCACCAGCCGCCGCCGACGGGCAGGTCGACGCTGCCGGTGACCCGCCCGCCGGGGCCGAGGCGCACGTAGGCGCCGCCGCTCCAGGCGCTCTCCCCCGTCCAGGCCTCGGCCGGGGTCACGACCTCGGCGTCGCCGGACAGGGTGCCGGCCTCGGCCTCGACCAGCTGCCAGGTCACCTGGGCCTGGCGCCCGGCCACCCTGGCCCGGGCCGCCACCACCGGATGGGCGTCCAGGGCCAGCATGGACAGCAGCCCGTGGATGGTCGACTCGGCCCCGGAGTTGCGGTTGACGGTGCGGTCGGCGTTGATGCCGTCGAAGGTCCGCCCGGTGGCCGGGTCGTACATGGCCACCCCGGCCGGGTTGTTGCCGAAGTACCAGGCGCCGGCGATCCCGGCCAGGTCGGCGAAGGCCGGCCGGCGGGCCGCGGCCGCGGTCCGGAGCAGGTTCTGGAGGGTGGCGTCGGCGCCGTAGGCGATCTGGGTCCGGTCGCTGGGGGCGGGCAGCCAGCCGTTCTCGGGCCCGCCCTGGGCCAGCAGGTGCGGGGTGAACCGGCCCGTCTCCCCCACCGCGACCCGGACCCAGTCGTCGCGGCCGAGGGTGCGCCCCGCCTCGGCCAGGGCCCCGGCCATCTGGTCGCCCCAGGCGTGCCACAGCGACCGCGACCGGGCCCAGGGCAGCAGGGCCCCGTACGGCCAGCGGCGGACGGCGCCCAGGGGCATCGCGGCCACCCCCTCGGCGAGGCGCCGCAGGTCGAGCCGGCCCCGGGCCGAGCCGCCGGCGCGGGCGTAGGCGGCCAGCCCGTAGACGGCCTCGGAGGAGGCGTCGGCCCCGTCCACGATCAGCCAGGCCGGCCGGCGCAGCCCGTCGACCGTCTGGTAGCGCCCGTAGCTGGGGTCAAGGACCTGGCGGTCGAGGGCGGCCAGGGACAGCTCGAGCCGCGCCCGCAGGAACCCGGCGAAGGCCGGGTCGGCGGTCCGGAAGGCGGCGTAGCCCTCGCCGAGGGCCCAGATGGTCCGGGCCAGCCAGTAGGAGGGGCCGGAGTCCGAGGGGTCGGGCTCCTCGGTCGGGGTCGGGCTCGGGTTCAGGGTCCCGTCCGGCTGCATCCAGAGCACGACGTTGCCGGCGTTGGGCCCCGAGGAGGTCTGGAGGTAGGTGACCCCCCGCAGCAGCTGCCGGGCGTGGTCGCGGCTGGCCGGGTCGCCGAACTGGCGCCAGTGGCGCAGGTAGACCACGGCCGCCCGGGTCATGTCGTCGGCGTTGAACGCCCCCTGCCCCCAGGTGTTGGTCGCCGGGTCGTAGGTCCCGCCCCCGAGGCGCCGGTAGCTGCCGTCGGGCTGGGGCTCGGCGTAGGTCCAGAGCACCCCGATCTCCGGCTCCTGGTCCAGCCGCCAGGTGGTGTGCCCGGCCTGGTCGGGCGGGTCGACCCGGTCCCCGAGGAAGTCGAGGTGGGCCAGGTTGGTCAGCCGGGCCGGGGCCGCCGAGGCGGGCGTCGCCGCCCAGCCCGGGCTCGCCACCATCCCCAGCGCGACGAGGGCGGCCAGCGCGACCACGAGGACGCGGCGAAGGCCTGGGACCAGTGGTGGTGGCGGCGGTGGCGGCATGGGCACCTCCAGGACCTCGGGGCGCGAGGCAGCGGGGGTCTGGGGGTACCCCCCTGATTTCCATACTAAACCGGTTTATAGCGGGGGACTCCGCGGTATCCACAGGCCAACCGACAGGGAGTGAGCTTGCGCCACCCACACGAGCGGAGCAGATCGTCGGCCACAGGACGGGGGCCGACGATCGTGGACGTGGCCCGGCGGGCCGGGGTGTCCAAGGGGGCGGTGTCGTTCGCCCTCAACGACCGGCCCGGGGTGGCGCCCGAGACCCGGGACCGGATCCTGGCCGCGGCCCGCGAGCTCGGCTGGCAGCCGAGCACCCGGGCAAGGGCACTGTCGCGGTCGCGGGCCTACGCCGTCGGGCTGGTCATGCGCCGCGTCCCCGAGCTGCTCGGGGCCGACCCGTTCTTCCCCCAGTTCCTGGCCGGGGTGGAGACCGCCCTGGCCGAGCGCGGCTCGGCCCTGGTCCTCCAGGTCGTCGGGGACGACGACGAGGCCGAGGCCTCCAGCTACCGCCGCCTGGCCGGCCAGGGCCGGGTCGACGGGGTGTTCCTCAACGACATGCTGGTCGACGACCACCGCTTCGGCCTGCTGGCCGGGCTCGGCCTGCCCGCGGTGGCGGTCGGGCGGCCGGCCGGCCCCTGCCCCTTCCCGATGGTGACCGTCGACGACCGCCAGGGGGTGATGCGGACGGTCGAGCACCTGCTCGGGCTCGGCCACCGCCGGATCGCCTTCGTGGGCGGGACCGAGGGCTATGTCCACTCCAGCTCGCGCCGGGCCGCCTGGCGCCAGGCCCTGGCCGCGGCCGGGGTCGCCCCCGGGCCCGAGCTGGTGGGCGACTTCACCGGCCCCGGCGGGGCCGCCGCCACCCGGGCCCTGCTCGAAGGGACCGACCCCCCGACCGCGATCGTCTACGCCAACGACGTCATGGCCATCGCCGGCATGGGCGTGGCCATCGGCCTCGGCCTCCAGCTGCCCGGCGACCTGTCGGTCGCCGGCTTCGACGACGTGCCCCTGGCCGCCCACGTGGCCCCGCCCCTCACCACCGTCCGCCAGGACGCCCAGGCCTGGGGCCGGGCCGCGGCCGAGGTCCTGCTGGCCGTGGGCGAGGGGCGCCCCGTCGCCGACGTCGAGCTGCCCCCGGCCACCCCCGTCTTCCGAGCGTCCACCGGCCCACCCGGCCCGGGGTGAGCCGAACCCCCGCCCGACCCCTCCCAAGGAGGTCCCGATGCCCAGCACCCGCATCCGGCTCTGGATCGCGATCGTCGCCACCCTCGGCCTGGCCCTCGTCGGCTGCACCCGCGGCGGCGGCGGCAACCAGACGGCCGACCAGGCCACCCAGGCCACCGGCCCGATCAAGATCTGGTACTCCAACAACCAGGACGAGGTGAAGTGGGGCAAGGCGGTCGTGTCCGCCTGGAACCAGGCCCACAGCGACCAGAAGGTGACGGCCGAGGAGATCCCGGCCGGCAAGAGCTCCGAGGAGGTCATCGGGGCCTCGATCACCGCCGGCAACACCCCGTGCCTGGTGTTCAACACCGCCCCGGCGGCCGTGCCCCAGTTCCAGAAGCAGGGCGGCCTGGTCGCCCTGGACAGCTTCTCCGACGGGGCCAGCTACATCGGCGAGCGGGTCGGGTCCCGGGCCGACCAGTACAAGTCGCCGGACGGCAAGTTCTACCAGATGCCCTGGAAGACCAACCCGGTGCAGATCTTCTACAACAAGAAGCTGTTCGCCAAGGCCGGCCTGGACGCCGACAAGCCGCCGCTGGCCACCTACCAGGACTTCCTGGCCACCGCCAAGACCCTGGTCGACAAGGGCGGGGTGAAGGCGGCCATCTGGCCGGCCCCCTCGAGCGAGTTCTTCCAGTCCTGGTTCGACTTCTACCCGCTGTTCATCGCCGAGACCGGCAAGCAGCTGGTGGTCGACGGCCAGCCCCAGTTCAACACCCCCGAGGGCGTGGCCGTTGGCGAGTTCTGGAAGCAGCTGTACTCCGACAAGCTGGCCCAGCGGGAGCTCTACAACGGCGACGCCTTCGGCGACCAGAAGGCGGCCATGGCCATCGTCGGGCCGTGGGCGATCGCCGTCTACGGCGACAAGGTCGACTGGGGCGTGGCCCCGCTGCCCACCTCCAGCGGCAAGGACCCGGCCCAGATCCAGACCTTCTCGGACGAGAAGTCGGTCGGCATGTACTCGAGCTGCCAGAACCGCGGCACCGCCTGGGAGTTCCTCAAGTTCGCGACCAGCCAGGAGCAGGACGGCAAGCTGCTCGAGGTCACCGGCCAGATGCCGATGCGCGAGGACCTGCCCAGCCTGTACGCCGACTACTTCAAGGCCCACCCCGACTACACGGCCTTCGCCGAGCAGGCCGCCCGGACCGTCGAGGTCCCCAACGTCCCCAACTCGGTGGAGATCTGGCAGACCTTCCGCGACGCCTACACCGAGTCGGTGATCTTCGGCCGCGGCGACGTCAAGAGCTCCTTCGACCAGGCCGCCGAGAAGGTCAAGACCCTGGCCGCGGGGAGCTGACCCGATGGCCGCAAGCGCCGCGACGACCTCGCGGCCTCCCCTGACGCGCCGCCTGCTCGGCCGCCAGCCCGTCGGCTACCTGTTCGTGGCCCCGTACGTGCTGTTCCTGTTCCTGATCTTCGCCTACCCGCTCGGCTTCGCCGTCTACATGTCGTTCCACGACTACTTCTTCGCCGCCCCGGGGGCGATCGTGGACCGGCCGTTCGTCGGCCTGGACAACTTCACCACCGCCCTCGCCGACCCGGCCTTCCGGCGGGCCATGCTCAACGTGGTCATCTTCATCGCCATCAACGTGCCCCTGACCGTGTTCGTGGGGCTGCTGCTGGCCACCGCCCTGAACGCCGCCATCCCGTTCCGGACCTTCTGGCGGGCCAGCTACTTCGTGCCCTACGTGACCGCCAGCGTGGCCGTGATCGGGGTCTGGCAGTGGCTGTTCAACTCCGGCGGCCTGGTCAACTCGATCCTGGGGCCGCTCGCCCCCGACCCCTCCTGGCTGGTCAACCGGTTCTGGGCGATGCCGATCATCGCCCTGTTCGCCACCTGGAAGCAGCTCGGCTTCTACGTGCTGCTGTACCTGGCCGCGCTCCAGAACATTCCCGAGGAGCTGTACGAGGCGGCCGAGGTCGACGGGGCCGGGCCGGTGCGGCGCTTCTGGAACGTGACCGTGCCCGGCGTCCGGCCGACCACCACCCTGGTGGTGATCGCGGCCACCATCACCGGGGCCAACTTCTTCACCGAGCCGTACCTGCTCACCGGGCGGGGCGGTCCCGCCGGAGCGTCGGTGTCGCCGGTGCTGCTCATGTACATGGAGGGCATCGAGCAGGGCCACGCCGGCTACGCGGCCGCCATCGGGGTCCTGCTGGCGCTCGGCGTGATGGTCGTGTCGCTGGTCAACCGGTACCTGCTGGAGAGGAGCTGACCGTGGCCACCACCATGCGACCCCCGCAGCCGGCCCCGGCCGCCGCCGAGCGGGCCGTGGCCATCGCGCCCCCGACCCGCCGCTCCCGGCGCCGCCTGCTGCCGCTGCTCGGGCTGGCCGCCGGGGCGCTGGTGTTCCTGTTCCCCTTCTACTACATGGTCATCGGGGCGCTGCAGCGCGAGCCCAATTCGGACCTGTCCGGGGCGTTCCCCAACCCGGCCAACCTGACCCTGGACAACCTGCGCGACATCAACGACGCCATCAACCTGCCCCGGACCCTGCTCAACTCGGGCATCTTCACCGGCGGAGTGCTGCTCTGCACCCTGGTGCTCGGCCTGCTGGCCGGCTACGCCCTGGCCCGGTTGGAGTTCCGGGGCCGGGGCATGGTGTTCAACGCCATGCT
>Ga0268243_1000136_pt1 | contig 12470 bp, 14 predicted proteins | sample BulsoiMagMametaG_FD_200254 | JGI IMG/M metagenome (GOLD analysis project Ga0268243, IMG submission 200254) | Bulk soil microbial communities from Mexico - Magueyal (Ma) metaG (v2) (version 2) | ecosystem: Environmental > Terrestrial > Soil > Agricultural land | place: Mexico: Magueyal...
CCAGCGGGGCCAGGCCGACCACGCCCAGCATGCCCACCCAGAACGAGGAGCCGGTCAGCTCGTACACCTGCACGGGCACGGCCACCGCGGTCAGCTGGAAGCCGATGAAGCCAAGGGAGTTGCCCAGCCACAGCCGGCGGAAGTCGGGGTGGCGCAGCGGCTCGACGTCGATCGCGGCCCGTCGCAGCCGCCCCATTGAGGTCATGACCCGGCCAGCATTCCCGAGCGGCGGCGATCCTGCACGGGCATCGGCGCGAACCGGCAAACCCGGTGATTTCCCAACCATCGTGAAAGTTTGGGACCTTGTTCGTTTCAACGATGTATCGAACGATCGAACGGTCATGGCAGGGCCCCCGAACAAGCCAGGGCGAGGTGGTGCGTCGATGCAGGCACTGCGGCTGCACAAGTACAACGAGCGGCCCACGGTGGACGAGATCGAGGAGCCGAAGGTCGAGGGCCCCCACGACGTGATCGTCAAGATCGGTGGCGCCGGCGTCTGCCGCACCGACATCCACCTCTACCTGGGCCAGTGGCACGAGCTGGACGCGGACGCGCCGCTGCCCTACACCCTCGGCCACGAGAACGCCGGCTGGGTGCACGCGGTCGGCTCGGACGTCAGCCACGTCGCCCCCGGCGACACGGTCATCCTCCACCCGCAGGCGACCTGCGGGTTCTGCCGCTACTGCCGGGCCGGCGACGACATGCACTGCGTCGACAGCTTCTTCCCCGGCCTCAACACCGACGGCGGCATGGCCACCTACCTCAAGACCGGGGCCAGGGCCGTGGTCAAGATCGACCCCAAGCTCCAGCCGGCCGACGTGGCCGCCCTGGCCGACGCCGGCCTGACCGCCTACCACGCCGTCCGCAAGGCCGTGCCCCTGCTCTACCCGGGCACCGCCTGCGTGGTCATCGGGGCCGGCGGCCTCGGCCACATCGGCATCCAGGTGCTGGCGGCGCTGTGCGCCACCACCATCATCGTGGTCGACCGCAACCCCGAGGCCCTGGAGTTCGCCAAGACGATCGGGGCCACCCACGGCGTGGTCGCCGACGGCACCCAGGTCGACCAGGTCAAGGAGCTGACCGGCGGCAACGGGGCGGAGGTGGTGCTGGACTTCGTCGGCGAGGAGGGTGCCGAGAAGGACGCCTGGGCGATGACCAGGCGGGCCGGGTCGCATTTCGTCATCGGCTACGGCGGGATCGTCGAGGTCCCGACCATCGAGATCATCTCCACCGAGCGCAACGTCATCGGCAACATCGTCGGGACCTACAACGACCTGGCCGAGCTGATGGCCCTGGCCGCCCAGGGCAAGGTCACCCTGCACACCAAGCCCTACCCCCTGGAGGCTGCCAACGACGCCATCGACGACCTCGACAACGGACGGCTGCCCGGAACCCGCGCGATCCTCATCCCCAGCTAGCGAAGGAGTAGCCCGATGAAGGACGGCACGTTCGTATTCGACGCCCACACCGGCTTCTGGGACGCCAGCCCGGAGAACACCAAGAACCGCTTCGGTGACGCCTTCATCGAGACGTTCTACGCCTTCCACCAGGGCTTCAACCCGCCCGACCCGCAGTGGACGATGGACTACGAGCGGCAGTTCCGGAAGGTCGACCCCGAGTGGTACCTGGAGGAGATGTTCGTCAAGGGCTCGGCCGACATGGCCGTGCTCTCGACCCAGGTCCTGATGGACTTCTACCACACCGGGTTCGTCCGTCCCGAGCGCAACGCCGAGCTGGCCGCGCGGTTCCCGGAGCGGATCATCCCCCTCGGCGGGGTCGACCCGCGGATGCCGAACGCCGTCGAGGAGGTCGAGCGGCAGATCACCGAGCTCGGCATGAAGGGCTTCAAGTGGTACACGGCCGAGTGGCGGGGCGAGTCGCGCGGCTGGAAGGCCAACGACCCGGCGGTCTTCCCCTGCTACGAGAAGGCCCTCGAGCTCGGCGTGAAGAACCACTTCTTCCACAAGGGCCCGGCCGTCGAGCCGCTGTCGCTGTCCAAGTTCGACGTCCGCGACATCGACGAGCCGGCCTGGCTGTACCCGGACATGAACTTCATCATCGACCACTGCGGCGCCCCGCGGGTCGACGACTTCTGCTGGATCGCCGCCCGCTGCCCCAACGTGTACGCCGGCCTGGCGGTGGTGCTGGCCTTCATCCACAACCGGCCCCGCTGGTTCGCCGAGGTCATGGCCAACCTGCTCTTCTGGCTGGGGCCGGACCGGATCGTCTACGGCACCGACTTCCCCATCTGGTACCCCCACTGGCAGCTGGACGACTTCATGAACTTCGAGCTGCCCGAGGACCTCAAGGAGGAGTACGGCGTCGACCTGACCCCCGAGATCAAGGAGAAGATCGTCGGCGGCAACATCGCCCGGCTGTACGGCATCGACGTCCCGGCCAAGCTCGAGGCGATCAAGGACGACGAGCTGTCCCGCCGCCGCAGCGAGTACCTGGCCGGCCAGCCAGCGGTCCAGCCGACCGACGCCCCCGGCACCGAGGAGCCGGCGGTCGAGACCGGGGTCGCCGGGACCGAGTCGCGGTGACCCGGTGAGCCACGTCCCGGTCGACCGGGAGCGGGTGCGGCGGGTCGCCGGCGGGGTGAAGGACCCCGAGGTCCGGACCTCCATCGCCGACCTCGGCCTGCTGGACGAGGTCGAGGTGGACGGCGGGCGGGTGACCGTCCGCTTCCACCTCACCTCGCCGCTGTGCCCGGCCAAGTTCGCCGGGGCCATCGGCCAGCAGATCCGCCGCCGGGTGGCCGGGCTCCCCGGGGTCGAGTCGGTCGAGGTGGTGCTGACCGACCACTTCATGGCCGAGGCCCTGCACCGGCTGATCAACGAGGGCGACCGCTTCGCCGAGACCCGCGGGGTGATGCGGCGGTGACCGACCCCGCGGCCGCCCTGGCCGGGCGGCGCGAGCGGTCCCTGCTGGAGCTGCCGAGCGTGGCCCGCATGGCCGCCGTCCTGGCCGAGCGCTGCCGCGAGCCGTCCTGGGTCCGGACCCTGGTGGCCAGCCTCGACCGCTTCGGCTCGCTGGGCGGGCACGACGACCTGGAGGGGCTGCTGGCCGCGGCCGCCGACGACCCGGCGGTGGGCGACCGCGCCCTGGTCGCCTTCGCCCGGGCCCTGGACGGCCAGCCCGACGCCGCCGTGGCCGGCCTGGCCATGGGGCCCAAGGTCTGGTTCCGGCTCAACGGGGTCCCGGTCGCCTGGCGGCCGCTGCCGTCGGCGTCGGTGGCCCGTCGCCTCCCCGAGGCCGGGCTGGCCGACCCGGCCCAGCGGGTGCTGGTGCTGGCCCCGATCGGCAGCGGCCTGCACCTGGCCGAGCTGCTGCGGGTGCGCGTGGGCGACCTCGGCTCCCTGGACGCCGACGGCCGCCTGGTCCCCGACCCCCAGGCCGAGCCGCTGGCCGTCCGCTACCAGCAGCGGCGCGGCCGCTCGGCCGAGCGGATCACCTTCCTGACCTTCGTGGCCAGGACGGCCGTGCTCGAGCACCTGGCCCGGCGGCGCCGGGACGGCCTCGACACCGGCCCCGGGGCGCCGCTGATCGCCGGGCCCGACGGCCGCCCGATCGGGCCGGCCGAGCTCGCCCGGGCCCGGCGGCGCAGCAACGCCATCATCCGCGCCGGCAGCAACCTCAACGTCGACCTGTGCCGCAAGACCGGGGAGTTCTTCCGCGAGTGGGGCGAGCCGGGCTCCCGGTTCACCCCCGTGGCCCGCCCATGAAGTGGACGCGATCCGGCTCGTCCCACCCCCCGGGCTGGTCGACGCGGCGGCGGCGCTTCCCCGCCCCGCCCGGACCGGCGACCCGCCGACCCGGCTGACCGCGGTCGTCGCCGCCGGGGCGGCCGGGGCCTACACCTGGGCCCTGGACGGCCCCGAGGCCGGCCGCCGGATCTGGGGCGAGCTGGCCGCCCTCGGCCTGCGCCTGCTCGAGGCCCGCCTGGAGGACCCCGGCCCCGACACCGCCCGCTTCACCCTCGGCAGCCAGGTCTCGACCCTGGCCCAGTGGGCCTGGCTGGCCGGCGACGCCGCCGCCGGCCGGGCGGCCGACCGGGTCGCCTGCGAGCTGGCCGTCGGCGGCTGGCCCGGCCGGCCCCCGCTGGACCGGCCCGACCTGGTCCTGCTGTGCGACCCGACCGGCGGCAAGGCCCTCGACCACGCCGGCTCCCGGGTGCGGCTGGGCAGCATCCGCGACTTCCCGGTGGCCGGTCCCGAGGACGGCGGCAGCTGGCGGCGGCCCGGCACCGTCGACCGGCTGCTCGACCACGTCAGCCGCCAGTCGCACCTGGCCGGCCCGCTGATCGGAGCGGCCGCCCGGCTCCTGCGGACCCTGGTCCACCCGGCGATGGGGCCGCCCTGGCCGCCGGCCGCCGCCCTCGACGCCCAGCGGCGGCTGGCCGCCCTGGCCGCGGACGGGGCCGCCGCCTGGGCGTTCGCCCTGCCCTGGCTGCTCGACACCGCCGGCCGCTTCCCGGGCCGCCTGGCCCCGCTGCGGCCCCCCGAGCCGGGTCAGCGCATGCCGAAGCGGTGACGGACGGCCGGCTGGAACAGCACCAGGGCGAGCCCGACGTCGATCAGCAGCCGCAGCAGGCCGCCGATGATGACGGCGTCGGCGATCAGCACGGTGAGGGCGAGCGGCCAGGCCCAGCGCCGCTTGCGCAGGAGGCCGAAGCAGACCAGGCCCATGGCGGCGCCCAGCACCAGCGAGACCGTCAGGGCACGGGCCGGCACCTCGCGGAAGGCGGCCGAGCCGGCCAGCAGCAGCAGGCCGGCCGCCTTGATGGCCAGCACGACCACCGTCAGCTGCACGAGCCGGTCGGCGAGCTCCTCGTCTGCGGTCACCGGACGCCTTCCCGTCGCCTTGCGACGATGCCGACACCTGCGTTGAAGGCAGGATTTCTACATGATTGCAAAGCTGCGTGCGTTCCGTGTCTTACGTCTTGCCGGAGGACTTATACGGTTTTTACAGTAGGACCAGCAGGGCCAGCTGTCGCTTCTGTCTGCTTTGGCGACGGCTGGACGCGGCCGTCGGCGAATGTCAGCCGTGAGGCAGAAAGGAACGGCGATGGCACAGGCAGTTCAGGACCAGGAGTCACGGACGCTGTCGGAGGGCGAGGGCCGGCAGGCGAACAAGCCGGGCCGGGGCCCGATCGACTGGCTCGGAGGCTGGCGGACCTGCCTCGTCGGGTGCACCACCTTCATCCTGCTGGCGATCGCGATCCGGATCTTCCAGCAGTTCACCGCCTGGACCGACGGCATCGACGCCAGCAGCGAGGGCTTCGCCCAGACCTACCGCGCGCTGTACTACGCCGAGGTGCTGGCGGCGACCATCGGCACCCTGGTGTGGTGGGGCTACCTGGTGCGCAAGGGCCGCCAGCTCGTCAACCGCGAGGTCTCCCACGACGAGGAGGTCCGCCGGATCGCGGTGTTCTGGGGCCTGGTCGGGACCACGTCGGTGATCCTGTACATCATGGCCAGCTTCTGGCCCAACCAGGACGGCGCCTGGCACCAGACCGCGGTCCGCGACACCGCCCTGACCCCGTCCCACATCCCGATGTTCTACCTGTTCTTCCCCCTCGGGATCACCATCACGGTCGGGACCTACCTGTACGGCCGCTACTGGCTGCCCAAGGTCTACGGCGCCGAGAAGGGCTTCCCCTGGTCGTTCCTGTTCCTGATCGCCGCCTCGGTCACCGAGATGGCGCAGGTCGCGATGAACGAGTGGGGCCACAGCCTGTGGATCACCGAGGAGATCTTCGCCGTCCCCTTCCACTGGCCGTTCGTCTGGTACGGCTGGCTGGCGTCGGGCATCTTCGCCCTCTGGGCGGAGACGGCGATCCGGCTGTTCGGCATCGAGAAGGAGGTCGAGGACGCGGCCGAGAACCCGGCCGAGGTGGGAACGTTCGGAGCTCGCCGTGAGGAGCACGAGGCCATCGAGGCCATCGCCTCGTAGCGTCCGTCAAGGGGGTCCGCCGCACGGGAACGGCGGGCCCCCTCACCGAGTGGAAGCGAGGTCACCGTGGCCGTCGATGCCAAGACCCTTGAGCTTCGCGAGCTGGTCCTCAAGAAGTACCGGTACATCGACCGCAAGTGGGACCTGGTGTTCTGGGTCACCGCGGCCTTCGTGGTCGGGGCCGCGGCCGACATCACCAAGCAGCTGTTCGCGGGCGACTGGGACTTCTGGACCGACTGGAAGGACCGGCAGTGGTGGCCGATCATCACGCCGTTCGCGATCATCATCATCGGCTCGGCCCTGCAGTACATCCAGTGGCTGGCCTGGCGGTTCCCGACCGGCATGACCTACACGGCGGTCGCCTTCTGGTTCTGCACCCTGGTCGGGCGCTGGCTCCAGTGGGGCGCGTTCGTCTACTACCCGATGAACTTCGTCTGGCCGGCGACCATGGTGGCGGCGGCCATCTTCGCCGACTGGGTGCTCCTGAAAACCAGGGGCAGCTTCATCCTGACCTCGATCATCGGATCGGCCCTGTTCACCATCGCCTGGTGGATCTCGAACTACATCCCATTGGCCGGGCTGCTCCAACCGGCGGTGTGGATGGACCGGGTGGTGACCCTCGCCGACGTCCAGGGCATCGAGTACGTCCGAAGTCAGACACCCGAGTACCTCCGCATCATCGAGCACGGCTCCCTGCGCACCTTCCTCGGGGAGACGCAGTACGTGGCCTTCGCCTTCGGCACGACGATCACCGTCGTCGGCTACTGGGTCGGCCAGGCCATCGCCCGCGGCCTCGCCATCTGGCCGATCGGCCGCTTCCTGAAGAAGTGGTGACCCCGGGCCGGCTCGAGCTCACGGAGGCTGAACTGACATGAGGCGCCGACTCCTCCTCATCCTGGTCGCCGCGACCCTGGTCACGGTCGTGCCGGCCACCGCGGCGTCCGCCCACGGCGAGAAGTCCCAGGAGGGCTTCCTGCGCATGCGCACCGTCGGGTGGACCGACGTGAACTTCACCCGTGACACGGTGATGCAAGGCGAGACGGTCACGGTCACGGGCACGGTCAAGATCATGGACGCCTGGCCGTCCAGCCTGGCCAAGGGCGTGCCCAACACCTGCTTCATGAGCATGATCGCGCCCGGCCCGACGATCGTGCTCAAGGAGCGCACCATCAACGGCGAGTCCATGCCGACCCGGATCGACTGCGCCAAGGGGCGGGTCTACGACTTCTCGATGACCTTCGCCGGCCGCCGGGTGGGCCGCTGGCACATCCACCCGGCCTTCGCCGTCAAGGGCGCCGGGACCCTGATCGGCCCGGGCGCCTGGATCAACGTGAAGGAGAACCCGGCCGGGTTCGTCAACCAGGCGACCCTGCTCGGCGGCAAGACCGTGAACCTCGAGAACTACCAGCTCCCGTTCATCTGGATCTGGCTCACCCTCACCTTCATCATCGGCATGGTCTGGATGATCTACTGGACGGTGCCCAAGCGCACCATCCCCCACCTGGCCGTGACCAGCCAGATCCCGCTCAACACCGACGGGGCCGCCTACGGCCTCATCTCCAAGAAGGACCACCGCAACTCGACCATCATGATGCTGGCCACGGTGGTGCTGCTCGGCGCCGGCTGGATCTACCAGCTGGCCAACTTTCCGGTGAAGATCCCCCAGCAGATCATCCAGTTCGCGCCGCCCAACGTGGAGCGGCCGGCGGCGTTCGTCAGCCTGGAGGCCGGCAAGGGCAAGGCGATCTACGACGCCGGCAAGAAGCAGGTGTCGCTGACGGTCACCGCGACCAACAAGGGCGAGCAGCCGGCCCAGCTCACCCAGTTCGCGGTGGCCGACCTGACCTGGTTCAACCAGGCCGTGCCGTCGGCCAAGCCGACCGGCCCGCAGGCGGTCGACACCTCCTATCCGATGACGGTGCAGTCGGACACGCTCGCCCCCGGGGCCAGCCAGGAGCTCACCCTGACCATGCCGAGCGGCATCTGGATCCACCAGGAACGGCTGCTGCCCATCGGCGAGTCCCAGCTGACCGTGACCGGCCTGCTACGTTTCCAGACGGCCAACGGGGACAAGACAGACGTCGAGGTCGACGAGCCGCTGACCCCGACCGCGTTCACCACCTAGCCGTCGGGGAGGAGAGGAAGAGGACTGTTGCTCTGGGTGCTGGCCCACTATGGCGGTCTCGACGAGACGGCCGTCATCTGGGTACCGCTGGTCATGATCGGTGGCCTCTGGTGGATCCTGCGGGGCGGGGATCCCAAGGAGGGCGACGAGCCGCCGCCCGAGGAGTCGAGATGAGCAACTTCGCCGCCGGCCTGTTCCCCGGATGGCTCTCCTTCCTCATGCTGCTGCCGTTCCTGATGATGGGCGTCGGTCTCTGGTTCATCTGCCGGGCGTTCAACGACAAGGGGGGCGCCCGGCAGGCCGACCCCGAGACCCAGGCCCGGGTCGTCCCCCTGCCCGACCGGACCCAGCGGCCGCTGTACCACGTCCACCAGCAGATCCAGGCGTCGGCCAGGCCGCCCCCCGAGCCCCGGCCCGACGAGCCCGCCCGCGGGCCCGGCGGCCGCCCTCGCCGGCGGCGGCAGCCCGGCACGACCCGGCTGGAGCTGCGCCGCTAGCCCGCGACGACCGCCAACCGCGACCGCCAGCAAAGGAGCGTGTGCAGGATGGGAGGCTATCTCTTCGCCATCGGCATCTTCGTCGCCACGATGGTCTGCGTCGCCGCCCTGATCTGGTCCGCTGAGTACTGAGCGGCCTTCCGGGCGGCGTGGCCGCCGCCCGGCCCTGTCGCTCCGGGCCCTGCCGGAGGGGCCCGTCCACGGCCTCCCGGGCTCCGAGCTGGAGCGCACCCTGGAGGCCGGCATCCTGATCGGCATGGCCGCCGGGGTGCCGATGGGCCTGTTCATGATGCTCGCCTCGGCCACCTGGGGCGGCGCCGGCGCCTTCACGCCCTTCTACCGCATCGCGGCCGTGCTGGACGCGGCCGCCTACGAGATCTCCCTGGAGCAGGCGGCCGCCGGCTCGCGGTTCTGGTTCGAGCCCCAGACGGCCCTGCCCGGGGCCTGCGTCCACCTGGGCCTGGCCGCGCTGTTCGGCGTGGTGTTCGTCCTGCTGTGGCGGGGCCGCCGGGGCGTGGGCGCGGCGGTGGCCGCCGGGCTGGCCTGGGGGCTGGTGGTGGCGGCCGTGATGGTCCCGGTCCTGGGCTTCGCCGGCCGGTCGGTGGGCGGGGGTGACCTGATCGCCGACGTGCCGGCGCTCCTCGGCTGGCCGACCTACCTGGCCATGCACCTCGTCTACGGGCTCGGGCTCGGAGCCCTGGTCGCGGTCCGGTCGAACCGGCCGAGACCGTCAGCCGACGGCTCGCCGGGCCAGTGAACCAAACCGGATTGGTTGCCCCTGTCACGCACGGGTAAACTTTCCGTGTTCGAACCACCACAGATGGTGTGGAGGTGGGCGCATGTCGCTGGCTGGCGGCGACGGGCCAGAGCGCGGGGTGTCCGGCCGGACCCTGAGCACGGCCCGCCACGTCCTCCAGGCGCTGGAGATCATCGCCCGCCATCCCAGGGGCATCCCGGTCAAGGCCCTGGCCCGCCAGCTCGACATCAGCCTGTCCTCCGGCTACTACCTGGTCAGCTCCATGCGCGAGCTGGGGTTCGTGGAGCCGTCCCCGGCCGCCTCGGGCCTGTACACCCTCGGCCCGAAGTTCGCCGAGCTGTACCGCGGCTACGTCGCCGCCAGCCTCCAGCCCGAGCGCCTGCAGCCGGTGCTGGAGGAGCTGCGGGACCGGGCGTCGGCCCGCGCCTACGCGGCCCTGTGGCGCGACGGCGACCTCGAGGTGGTGGAGATCCGCGGGCGCCGGGGCTCCCGGGAGCTGCCCGACGTCACCAAGGGCTTCCGCGGCGCCGCCCACGCCCTGGCCCTCGGCAAGGTCTACCTGTGCAGCCTGCCCCGGGCCCAGTGGCCCCGCTACCTCAAGGGCCCGACCTACCGGCGCTACACGCCGGCCACCATCGCCACCCCCGAGGCCCTGACCCAGCACCTGCGCACCGTCCGGGACGACGGCCTCGCCTTCGACCTCCAGGAGTTCGCCGCCGGGTCGTGCTGCATCGCCGTGCCGGTCCACCGGGGCGCCGCCGACAGCGACATGATCGCCTCGGTCGGGGTGTCGGTGCCGGCCCGCCGGTTCGCCGCCGAGCGGAACCTGCTCATCCGGGTCCTGCGCGACATCTCCACCGAGGCCTCGGCCGAGCTGAGCTCGACCGGCGACGCCGTCCCCCCGGTCCTGCTGCCCCGCGAGGGCAACGTCGACAGCAACTGACCGGCCCTCAGGCGCCGAGCAGCAGGGCGATCCCGCCCAGGGTGTAGGTGACCATCACCACCAGCAGCGGGTACTGGGCGCGCAGGCGCTGCCGGGCGCGGGTGTAGTCGGCGATCGCCCGGTCGTGGGCGATGAACACCCCGAGCACGTGCCCGGTGAGGATGGCCGCCACCTGGACCAGCGCGATCGCCCCGGTGGACACCACCCGGTAGTCGATCTGCTGCCCGGCCGTGCCGAACAGGTCCCAGCCCCGGCCCAGGGGATCGGAGGCGAGCAGGTACCCGGCCTGGCCCTGGAAGACGACCAGGGAGAAGTAGTGGGCCACGGTGTAGCCGACGGCGATGGGCAGCAGGGAGTGGATGAAGCGGCGCTCGACGGCCACCGGCTGGCCGCGCCGGGCCCACGGGTTCTGGCGGGTCGCGGCCAGGTAGGCCGCGCTCACCAGCGCGACCATGCCGAGCAGGCCGGCCGTCCCCAGGAGGGCGTAGGCCAGGCCGGTGACCTGGCCGCTCAGCCCCTGCCACCACTGGGTCCGGCTGAGGCCGTCGAACGCCGTGGAGCCGAGCAGGACGCAGATCACGGCCACGACCCCGGGCTCGACCGGGACCGAGGCCAGCCCGGCCAGCGGGTTGCGCAGCACCAGCCGGCCGTCGCCGGGCCGGCGCCCGAACGGCGACAGCCGGCCGACCAGGGTCGAGTAGACCTCGAAGGCGTCGCCGTGGCCGAACCAGCGCTGCCCGTAGACGGCCGCGGCGGCCAGCTGGACCAGGCAGTACAGGAGGATGAAGGTGAGCACGTTCACCGGGCGGTCGGGGTTGCGGTAGACCAGCTCCAGCCAGGTGAACACCAGCAGCCCGGCCGCCGCCGGCCAGTAGCCGAGCCACTCGGGGAGGGGCCGGACGTCCTCGGGGTCGCGCCGCCGGCTGAGCCGGGCGATCCCCCGGGCGAGCAGCCGCAACGGGTTGAAGGCCCGCAGCACGGGCCCGAACAGCAGCGACAGGGGCACGATGCCGACCCAGAACCAGACGTACAGCCAGGTCGGGGCCGGGTTGGTGGCGCTCGAGCCGGGGCCGAGGGCGGCCACGACGATGGCGACCAGCAGGGCGGCCAGGCCGATCAGGCGCAGGGCGAGCCGGAACGCCGGCGCGTCCAGGAGCCGCTGCAGCCCCATGGGCAGGGGGCGGCCGCGGTAGGGCTCCTGGAGCCGGGGCGAGTCCCAGAACCGGGCCAGCATGAAGAAGGTCACGATCAGCACCAGGGCGGCCGCGTACTGGGCCAGCCACACCGGCACGGGCAGGTCGGCCCGGCCGCCGAGCCCGTGGGCGAGCGGCCTCATGACACCTGGAGCTCGACCAGCTTGAGGCCGGCCTCCTCGAGCTCGACCTCGAACACGCCGGGCACGTCGGCCGTGAACTCGAGCACCGCCGGGCTGCCGGGGTCGGTGTCGACCTTGCGGTCGTAGCCGTGGAGGTGCACCTCGTCGGCCCGGTCGGCCGTGACCTCGAGGCGGACGTCGGCCCCGAGCGGGACCTTGACCCGGCGCTCGGCGGTCTGGACCTGATCGCCGGTGACGGTGACCTGGACCGTCCGCGCGCCGGCGGCCCCGGCGGCGGTGGTGGCCGAGCCGGCCCCGGCGGCCGTCGTCGCCCCGGCGGCGGTGGTGGCCGCGGCCTGGTCGTCGTCCCCGCCACCACCGCAGGCGGCCAGGGCGAGCGCGAGGACCGAGGCGACGAGCCACCACCGCGCCGACCGCACCCTGCTCCCGCGCATGGCTGCTCCTTGGTTGGGCTGGATGTCGGAAGTATGCGCGTTCCCCGGCCCGCCAAATAGAGCGAGGATTCCGCATTGCTCAGGGGTGTCCGGTCACGTCGAGGTCGGCGACCTGGACGGTGGCCGGGGGCGAGCCGCGGGGGATGACGACCTCGACGGCCAGCCCGGCGCCCGGGCGCTGCCCCTCGTGGACGACCTCGACCCGCTGCCAGCCGGCGCCGGCGAGCACGGCCCCGGATGTGTCCGAGGCCAGCCGCCGGCCGCCGGCCATCTCCAGCAGGGTCACCGTGACCAGAGTGGCCGGGCGGCTGGTCCGCAGCCTGACGGTGGCCGCGTAGATCCGGCCGAGGACGCAGCGGCCCGAGGTGGCCAGGGCCATGCCCTGGTCGGCCCGGCCGCTGGCCGTGAAGCCGGCCTGGGCCT
>Ga0268243_1000137_pt1 | contig 12460 bp, 9 predicted proteins | sample BulsoiMagMametaG_FD_200254 | JGI IMG/M metagenome (GOLD analysis project Ga0268243, IMG submission 200254) | Bulk soil microbial communities from Mexico - Magueyal (Ma) metaG (v2) (version 2) | ecosystem: Environmental > Terrestrial > Soil > Agricultural land | place: Mexico: Magueyal, Guanajuato...
AGCGTTCTGTCGCTAAACGCGTAACCAACGTCGGCTAGGGCGACGAGTAGGAGGGCGGGGTTCTTTAGAACCCCGCCCTCCTAGTTCCGTGAACTAAGCCGCAAGGCGAAGTTGGTAGAAGGCCTCTTTTACGACGCTCGGTGACGCCATCCCGAACAAGAAGGATAAGGATATCGACGAAGTCTGCATACGCAGCAAGCGCGACCGCAGCCCCAGAGGCGGAGGGAACTACGCTACTAGCCATCCGACCTTGAGCGTCGGGACGGACACAGGGCGCTTCTCCTGCTACCCACCTTGTTTTCACTCGCTCGACAGTGGTCATCAGGAGAGGAGGTTGACCTGAAGAACTTGCGACCCCGATCAGCGGTAGAAAACCCGATCGCGGCCTACGGGCTTCTGGCCGTCGCGGTCGTGGCCTCTGTACAGATCTACTTTTCGCTGCAGCTCGGAGGGTATTTCATAGAGCAGTGGGCCTGGGGCGCTGCGGCGATCGCGGCCGCCCTCGTGGGCGCGGCCCTGATAAGGCGCTACTTCTCGACGGCTTCCGTGGGGCGTTGGCAGTGGGCGCTGGTGGGGGCGCTGGTAGCACTGGTGGCTATAGTGACAGCGTCCATATCCTGGAGCATAGCTCCGGAGTTGAGCTTTCACGAAGCGTCCAGGACGGCCATGTACGCTGGCACGTTTGTCCTCCTGCTGCCAGCCGTCGCATATTGGGACTCGCTCGTGGTGGATCTCACCCTCTTCGGGGCGCTCCTGCCCCCGGCGATCTACGGTCTCCTGCAGAAGATTCTTCCTACTGGTGAAACCTTCGCCTTTTCTGTGAAGTACACGGGTTTCGGTACCCTGCTGACCGATCCCAAGGTCTCCTCTACGGTCGGTTACCACCCCGCCTTCGGGATGATGTGCGCCATGGGAGCACTGCTCGCCATCTCACGCGTAGGAGCTTTCCGCTCGCTGCGCTCGATACCGCTGCGCTCTCTCTACTCTGCAACCGGCACGGTGTTCCTGGTGGCCCTCTACTTCAGCTTCTCGCGCGGGGCAGTGCTGGCCCTCGCCGCGGGGGCGGTGGTCTTCTTGATGCTCTCCAAGTACCGGTTCGAGGCGCTGGGCAATGCGGCGCTCTCCGGCCTTCCGGCCCTCTGGGTCATCTCGCAGGCTCGTGAGCTTTCTGGCCTCGTGTCGCGGCCGGTGAGCCTGCAAGCCGTGAAGAGCGATGGGTTGGCGCTGGTCGAACCGCTGCTGAAAGGATTACTCCTCGCGTTCGCGGCGCAGCTTCTGTTCTCCCTGCTCGTCTTTGCGGTGAAGAAGTTCGTGCCAGAAGGCGTGCGCCGTGGGGTCGGGCTGGTCGCTACAGTGATCACCGCCTGCGCGGTTGTGGTCGCCCTTAGCTACGCAGCTGCGACATTTCAGAATGCGGGTGGCGTAGGGGAGCTCAGGGAACGCATCACGGCCGACCCTTCTGAGCTCGAGGCTAGAGCTCAACAAGCGGATCAAACGCAGCGGCTCACCTCGGTAAGCGCCGCGACTCGTATTGTGTTATGGAAAATCGCCTGGGAGAACTTCCGCGAACACCCGCTAACCGGTACCGGCGGAGACACCTACCAGCTCATCTACGAGCAGAACAGGCCCGCCAACTCGGAGTCGGTTCTGCACCCTCACAGCGTTTGGCTGAGCCTGCTCTCGGACACAGGCATCTTCTCTTTTCTGGCGTTCGCGGCGTTCTCGGTCGGGTGCCTGTGCCTGGCCTTCTACAACGCTCTCTCGACCACGAGGACTACGAGGAGCCGGGCTCTACTGGCCGGCAGCGCGGCCGCCCTCACGGCGTACCTGGCCTCCTCCACGATAGACTGGAACTGGTACATCCCCGCCGCCACGCTGCCCTTCTTTGCCTTGGCGGCCGTCGCCGCGGGGACCACCCCACGCCGGCGCCAGAGAAACGAAGAGCAGCCGGCTGCTCGTTGAGGGGCCCAAGCGGAGGTCGTAGACACGTCCGGCCTCCCCTGCAGAAAGCCGCCCTTCGGAGGAGGCAACGTAGTGACTAACTGATCGCTTCAATTACTTCTCCGGCGAGATCGGGTGCGCTCGCCGGCGGCATGATATAAGCGCCCCCAACCAGGGGCCTGGCCTTCACCAGGAGGTTCTGCGTCACTTCGACCCCGTACTTGGGGGCGTCCTTGGCAGACAGTTCGGCGAGCTTGTCTCTGATGCTAGAAGGGATGTTGATGCCGGGAACTTCGTAGTGGAGGAACTCTGCTTGGCGAGCACTCCTCAAAGGCATCAGCCCCAGGAGGATCAAGACATCCAGATCGTCGATCTCCTCTAGGGCTCTCTCCAGGACCCCCATCTCGAAGACCGGTTGCGTCCAGAAGGCGTGTGCCCCAGCCTCCACCTTGCGCCTGAGCTTGTCTGCCTCGAATCCCAGGTCCTCGGCGGTCGGGTTGAAGGAGGCCCCGATGAGGAAGCCCGGCGATTCGCCGACTGAGTTCCCCGCCAGATCCTCGCCGGCGTTCATGCGCGAGAGGATGTGGATGAGGCCAACCGAATCCATGTCGAAAACCGATGTTGCTTCGGGGTAGTCCCCGATCTGGGCAGGGTCCCCCGTGACGGCGAGGATGTTCTTCACCCCTAGGGCAGCCGCCCCGAGCAGGTCCGCCTGCAGCCCGATGATGTTCCGATCGCGGCACGAGATGTGGGCGACGACCTCGATGGCTGCCTCGTCTTGCACGATCTTGGCCGCCGCAACGGGATGCATCCTGAGCCTGGCGCGCGCCCCGTCGGAGATGTCTATGGCATCCACCCCGCGGCGTTGTAGGCGCCGGGCGGCCTCGACTACGGATCGGATGTCGTTACCGCGCGGAAGGTCGATCTCCACCGTGACGGCGAAGCCCGTCTGGAGCTTCTCGGCGAAGCCCGACACCGGCTCGTTGGAGATCCCTGCTCGCACCTCCTTCTCCGCGACGTATCTCCTCCTACGGGTGACCCTCCCCTCGACCTTGAAGTCCCTCAACGCCTCTGAGAGGGTGCGGACGTGAGCGGGGGTTGTGCCGCAGCAGCCCCCTATGAGGCGCGCCCCCGCCTCGGCGAGCTTGACGCCGTAGGCGGCGAAGTGCCTCACGTCCCGGTTGTAGAGGACTGAACCTTCCACAAGCTGGGGCAGCCCAGGGTTGGGGAAGGCGGCGACGGGCCCGGCCGCGGCTGACATCTGCTGCACTATGTCGACCATGCGCTGCGGACCAACGGTGCAGTTCGCGCCGGTGAGAGCGGGGCCCCAGGAGGTGATCTCGTGCGCCACCCGCTCCGGTAAACCTTCGGCGAGAGTCTCGCCGTCCTCGACGAAGGTCTTGTACGCCAGCACAGGCCTCCCCAAAAGACGCACACAATCGTAGGCGAGCCGCAACTCAGCGAGGTCAGTGAAGGTTTCGAGCAAGAGGGCGTCGGCTCCGCCCTCCAGCAGGGCCTCGGCCTGCTCCAGGAAGACCTCCCTTGCCTCCTCGGGACTCACGGAACCTATCGGGGCGAGGAGCCGTCCCAGGGGACCGATCGCACCCAGTACTAGCACATCGGCTCCCACGATATCTGCTGCTCTGCGGGCGAGGCGGGCGCCCTCGACGTTTACCTGCCGCACGCGGTCTTCGAGGTCGTGAATTTCTAGCTTGTAGCGGTTTGCGGAGAAGGTGTTGGTCTCGATGGCGCTCGCGCCGGCGCGCAGGTACTCTTCGTGTATGCCGGCGACCATCTCGGGGTGGGAGAGGTTAGCCCGGGCGTAGGGGTGGCCGAAACCGACGCCACGCTCGCCCAAAAGTGTTCCCATGGCGCCGTCCCCGAGGAGGATTCGATCTTCGAGTAGTTCTCTGAAATCCAACTTCTCGTATTGGATACGATTGCCTCCTTCAGAGCCTCAGTAACGTAATCGGAGGCATCTCACATGTCTTCATAAGTCCTCTGAGAGGAAGGTTGGTAGCGAGGGACGCCTGCCACCCTCGGGCTTCAGGGCGTGGATATCGGAGAGATTGCGGTAGGCGCCAGCGAAGTCGATGCCGTACCCCACGACGAACTCATCAGGCACCTCGAAGCCCACGTACTTGACGTCGAGATCTATCTTTCTGCGAGAGGGCTTGGAGAGGAGCGCGCAGATCTTGAGGGAGGCTGGTTTGCGCGCGAGCAGGGATCGCCTCAGATAGGAGAGGGTGAGCCCCGTGTCTATGATGTCCTCCACTATGAGGACGTGGCGGCCTGTTATGTCCTCCTGGAGGTCCTTGAGGATGCGGGCCACCCCGCTCGAGGTAGTGTCTGCGCCGTATGAGCTGACCTCCATGAAGTCGATCTCGCACGGCAACTGCAAGTGTCGCATGAGGTCGCTCAAGAAAACCACGGCCCCGCGCAGGATGCCGACCAGGAGCAGCCTCTGGCCCCTGTAGTCTTCGGTGATGCGCTCCCCGATCTCGCGCACCTTCTCCTTTATGTCTTCCGAAGAGAGGAGCACCTCTTTCACGCTTGGCATCATGTTAGATTTCTCCATGATAGATTTCACTACAGGGTTCTCTCTCCACCTTCAGCCTCCTGCAGCGCGGCGGAGATCGTCAGCGCGTGAGGTCTGCTCCCAGCTGAACCCTTCCTCTCTACGTCCGAAGTGGCCGTAGGAGGCAGTCCGCCCATAGATGGGTTTGCGCAGCTTCAGATCCCCTATGATCGCTCCTGGCCTCAGGTCGAAATGTTCCTGTACCAGCGTCCCCAACCTCCTAGGGTCTGTCCTTGCTGTCCCAAATGTCTCTACCATCACGCTCACCGGATGGGCCACCCCGATTGCGTATGCCACCTGCACCAGGCACCTCCCTGCCAATCCTGCAGCTACCAGGTTCTTGGCAACCCACCTTGCTGCGTAGGAGCCCGAGCGGTCAACCTTTGTTGGGTCCTTCCCAGAGAATGCTCCCCCACCGTGAGGGGCTGATCCCCCGTAGGTGTCAACGATGATCTTGCGTCCTGTTAGGCCCGTGTCACCCTGTGGTCCTCCCGTAACGAACCTGCCTGTGGGGTTGACCAGGATCTGTGCATCCCCTAACTCAAAGAGTTCCTCAGGCATCACTGGGCGTATGACCGTCTCTATAAGATCGTCCTTTATGTGAGGTTCAACCCCCTGGCGATGCTGAGCGGAGATCAGGATCTTCTCTATCGCCACTGGCCTGTCCCCCTCGTAGCGCACCGTAACCTGGCTCTTGCCATCAGGCCTCAGGTACTCAAGCAGGCCGCTCTTGCGCACCTCTGAGAGACGGCGCGTTAGGGCGTGTGCCAGTGTGATGGGCAGCGGCATCAGCTCATCTGTCTCCTGGCAGGCGTAGCCGAACATCATCCCCTGATCTCCTGCCCCTATCTGCTCGATAGCCTCGCTCTGTTCTCCTCCTCCTCCTCTTCTTGCCTCAAGAGCCCTGTCAACCCCCAGGGCGATATCCACAGACTGGGGGTCTATGGAGACTATAACCCCACAGGTTTGGGCGTCGAAGCCGAACTTGGCCCTGGTGTAGCCGATCTTGGACACCTTCTCTCTGACCAGGGTTGGGATGTCCACGTAGGTTGAGGTGGTTATCTCACCAGCGACGACGACCAGACCAGTTGTAACAAGAGTTTCGCAGGCGACACGGCTGAAGGGGTCGTCAGCGAGGGCAGCGTCGAGGATGGCGTCTGAGATCTGATCTGCTAACTTGTCTGGGTGACCCTCGGTCACAGACTCTGAGGTAAAGAGGTGCGATGCCTTTAGTTTCTGGTCATCCGCCGCGTTCCAGGCTGTGATCCCGAGCGTCTTCTCTGCCATCCTGTATTCGCCTTTCTCGTCTTCTTCCCTGCTACTATGCGGTACTTGCTGCTTCATTTCCGCTCTTCACTGTCCTCGACGAAGGTCTTGTACGCGAGCACCGGCACGCCAAGAGCGCATACTCTCTCGTACGCAGCCGCGGCTCCGCGAGGTTCGTAAAGGGATCCGGTCTTCGAATAGTTCTCTGAGATTCAGGCTCAAGAGTAGCCTCCCTCCGTTCTATGTTTCGCGCTCGCACGGTGGAGAGAGGCTTCGCCGCTCAGGTCTTTCGACTCATCTGTCGGAGTCTCCTCCGCAGGACTTGGCACCTGCCACGAGGCTTGACGATAAGCCTCGCCGGTTGCCGCGGTTTCACAGGGCCCGTCCCTCCACCGCTCTCGATGAGCGCCGCCGGTTGCCCGGCGTGTTTGGCTCGAAATTACATCACGTCCGGCAGGCGAATGCAATGCCCAGTGGCCAGAATCTCCTGCGGGTTCCGCGCAGCGCACCTGGCTGCGACCCTGAGCTTGCCGAGGCGAGAGGTCTCCGCCCACTGCGAAAAGACGTCGTAGCCCTGTACCTAGATGAGGTCCAGGATCGCTGCGTACAGTTCGCGCATTCGCCGGGGTAGGAGGGTGGGCTTATCCCTCCAGGCGACCCACCACGTGCTCCACGTACTCGTAGAGCTGGCGCAAGGTGTTCCTGTAGGCGGCCATGGTGAGCCCGTAGGGGTCAGGGATCCCTACGCCCGCAGCGCCGGTGGCGTACTCGGGCAAGGTGTGTATGCCTCGCGGCGGCTCACCGCCGAGCCGTCGGAGCGTGGCGACGTGTTGAGGGGTCATGGCGAGCACAAGCTCGGCCTCCTCGATCATAGCCTCGCTCACCTGCCTGGCGCGGTGGGGCTGGGGGTAGATTCCCGCTTCTTCGAGCGCCGCGAGGGAGTTCTCGGCCATGGGCCTGCCCTCCAGCGCCGCGGTCCCCGCGCTCTCCGCCTGGAAGGGGAGGGCGCCGTCCTCGGCCAGGGCATTGAACATGGCCGCCGCCATCGGGCTGCGGCAGATGTTTGCGGTACAGACAAAGAGGACCTTCTTCACGCGTTCGCTCGCCTTCGTAGGGTTTAGAACGTTGATTCAGTGGCGGTTAGGCGCCGCCTCAGGCAGAGATTATACGCGAACCGACAATGCGATAACCCTCTAGAGCAATACTTACAAATGCTGATCCTGCGATCCATAGCCAGCGTGGGCGAACCAGCTCGCCGCGTCTTCTAGCGTGATGGCCGCCAACGCTCGTCCTATCGTCTCTACCAGCGCCTCTCGCACGCGTGGGCCGGCTTTACGCACGAGGAGTTGCTTTATCTTGCTCAGAGTGGGTAAAGACGCCCTGAGCGCCGCATTGCCCGCAGGCTCGAAGAGCAGCAAAAGCCCCGACGGCGGCAGGACATACCCTTACCGGGGGAAGGAGTGCGGATCCCGACTATGGAGGAGGGGTAGAGCTGTGAGGGCAACGCTGGCGACACAGCGCTTTATGGGCCATTCGTCCTAAATACATTCGGAATTCATCGGTCCACGTTATATTCGATGCTCGAATACCTGGAGGCGATTAAACAGGAAGGGATGTTAGAGAGAGTTTACATCGAGAATTTGCGGGTCAAGATAGAGGGAATTCCTGGTAATGCGCTCGAGACCAGGATCGGCGCTATCCACTACCAAGAAGGAGGATCAGTATGGCCGGGAAGTTCGATCTCACGCACGACTATGCGCGCATCACGCTCGCGGGTATCAGGCTGTTCAACGGTGTTGCGGCTCTCTTCGTGCCGGCGACGCTGGCCCGCCGGCTGGGGGTCGATCCGAATGCCAACCCTGCCGCGCTCTACGCGCTCCGGCTGTTCGGCGTCCGCACCGTCCTCATCGGCGCCCAGTTGCTGCTGCGAGACGGCGGGATGCGCGCCCACTCTTTGCGCGTCGCGCCCGCCATCCACGCCCTCGACGCCTCGGCGGCTCTGATCGCCGGCGAGCGGGGACAATTGCCGCGGCGCGCGGCCACGACGGCCGCAATCATCTCGAGCGTCAATACCGTGCTGGCCATCGTCGCGCTGAAGCGCGGGACGTAGAAGAGGTGGCAGGAGAGCCATGATTAGCGAGAAGGTGAGCGATGTCATCCTCGCCGACGCGAGGGCGGGGATATGGTTTGTGAGGTGGATGATCGGGCGCGTAACGCGTCGAGGTACGTCAGGTTAGGAGGAGAGTAATGAGCCGATTCACCGAAACAAGAGACAGATCCAAGACTTTGAGCCCGCTGAGTGTTGTCGCTCTCGTGGTACTCGGCTTGTTATGGTGGGCGCGCTTGTCCGGGATGTCCCTGCTCGAACGGTTGACCGGTTGGGCGGCCGCAACTACCAGATGGTCCGAGCTGCCCTGGCCGCTCGGGCTCCTGACGATCCTCACCTATCGCGACAGGTTGAGACGAGCGAACCTCTACGACACGGAGTCTCCAGCCCCGAAGAGCGTACCCACGCCGGAGAGTACTCGTCACCTCACCGGGCGCACCGCGGACGGCACCTACAATGATCTGGAGAATCCCCGGATGGGCAGCGCGGGAACGCGGTTCGGCCGCAACGTGCCGATTGATCGGACATATCCTGACTCCGAACGGCTCATGCAGCCAAACCCACGCACCGTTAGCCGCGAGCTTCTGACGCGCGAGACCTTCCTCCCGGCCTCTACACTTAACCTGCTTGCGGCCTCATGGATCCAATTCATGCTCCGAGACTGGCTGAGCCACGGTAGGAGCCCCAAGGAGAATCCCTGGGAAGTGTCTCTGGCGGATGACGATTCGTGGCCCGAGAGACCGATGCGTATCCTACGCACACCAGAAGATCCCACCCGCACGCCGGAAGAGGAGGGGATGCCCCCCACCCACATCAATGTGAACACTCACTGGTGGGACGGCTCGCAGATCTACGGAAGCGACGAGGCGACCCAGGCCCAGGTCAGGTCGGGGGAGGACGGCAAGCTGAAGATCGGCCCAGACGGCCTGATACCGGTCGATCCCAACAGCGATAAGCATCCAGCCGACGAGGCGGGCTTCTGGATCGGGCTGGCCATGATGCACACGCTCTTCACCCGCGAGCACAACGCTATCTGCGATAGGCTGCGCGCCGAGTACGCGAGCTGGTCTGATGACGACCTGTTCGACCACGCTCGGCTCATAAACACTGCGCTATTGGCGAAGATCCACACCATAGAGTGGACGCCCGCCCTCCTCGATCACCCCACCGCACGTCGCGGCCTGAACGTGAACTGGTGGGGCCTGGCAGGGAAGACCGTCAAGAGGCTGGTTGGACGTATCAGCGACAACGAGGTGATCAGCGGCATCGTCGGCGGACACCCGGACCACTTCGGCGTGCCTTACTCCCTCACCGAGGAGTTCGTATCGGTCTACAGGATGCACCCGCTCATCCCCGACGACTATACCTTCCGGTCCGTCGCAAGCGACGAGGTGCTACAGGAGCGGGAGTTCGCCCGCGTAGCGCAGCGGCAGGCCATGGAACTGATGGACCAGGTAGAGATGCAGGACCTGTTCTACTCGTTTGGCACTGCTCACCCCGGTGCGATCACTCTGCACAACTACCCGCGCGGCCTCCAGAACTTCCAGAGGCCGGGGCCGGATCGTATACCCCAGGACCTCGCGGCTACCGACATATTCCGCAGTCGGGAGCTCGGCGTGCCCCGCTACAACGAGTTCCGCAGGCTGCTCCACCTCAAACCCATCAAGAGTTTCGAGGATCTGACCGATAACTCGGTGTGGTTAGAGGAGCTGCGGCGTGTGTACGATAACGACATCGAGCAGCTCGACCAGATGATCGGTATGTACGCGGAGAACCCACCGACGGGCTTCGCGTTCAGCGACACGGCGTTCCGCATCTTCGTGTTGATGGCGTCCCGACGTCTCAACAGCGATCGCTTCCTCACGACCGACTACAACGAGCGGGTCTACACCGAGGCAGGGATAGAGTGGGTAAACAACACAGACATGCCCACCGTGTTGCTGCGCCACTACCCAGCCTTGGCTCCCGCGCTGCGGGGCGTCAAGAACGCCTTCTGGCCCTGGACGAGGGTAGGATCGTGAGAAGGTGCCTGAAGACCTTTGCAGCTCTCTGGAAGTCGACCCGAGGAGTTCTCGAGAACTGGAATCGATGTCATAGACTCAGCAAAGGAGCGACATGATGGGGATAGACCGGAGAGCCCCGAATCTGCACGCGCTACAACCCGACCCCCTCGAACCCATCGCCGAGGAGGTGGAGCGCTACGTCGCGGCGTTGCAGGAGTTCGCTGAGTCTGAACCCGATCTGGCCGGGCGCCAAGCCTGGAACCAAATCAGGCTTGCCGGAATGCGCGGAGGCCGGCGCCGCAGCGAAGTCCTCGACAGCCTCAACCGTATATTCAGGCTCGGCACCGTGCCTGAACCGCCGCTCGACGGTCCGTACGACGGATTGGTCGTCACGACGAGGACCTTCGCCCTCACCGACCCGCTCTTCCGCGTACTCGTATCGCTCTGGATGCCATGGGTTGGTAAGCGCTTCAATGCCGAGACGATGTCGGGTGACAACTTGATGCTGCCGAGCGCACGCGCGCCGGCGAAGCTCGTCTGGCCGAGCTACCAGTTTCAGGACATAGGGGAAGGTCGCTACGCCGCCTTTCGCTTTCGCAGCTACGCGGGCACAGGTACGACCGACCGCGATCGGCAGGTATTCAAGATCGACTACGACTCGGCTGAAAATCCGGACTTCTTGATCCGCGACATCCTGGATGAACTGGTGGAGATCGTACCTAGAGTATATCTTGGCAAGGTACTTGTGAGGTTCAGCGAGCATATCCGGTGGCTAGGCGCCTACTTCGCGCTACGGTCCCCTGCGCCCAACAGGCCCTAGAGCGTTCGTGCCCTTAACGGCGGACCAACCGGTTGGACCACACTTGTTGGACCACACTTGGATGAACGTTGCAATGGGCGGCACCCGCGGTGAGGTACGGTCCCACGTCGGCTTGAATATGTCCGCGATAGCTACTACTTGCACTGGTAGCACACGGCGATGAATTCTCGACGATTGAGGTGACCTATCTTATGCCAGTCTGCAATAGAGAAGCTGTAGCGTAATGGGCTCGAGGATGTCAACGGGGATCGGAAGGCACTTTACCCATGGGTTGCTCTCTCGCATCTTTGTGGCTTCATGTTCGAAACACGTCGGCTTGGCAACGCATTCACCCGGATACTTGGAAGCGTTCGAATTACGCTTTGGCATCGGAGATGGCTACGAGTTTGCTGCTGTGATCTATATAGACATACTAATTCATCCAGATACACCCCTGAGGGGCGAGCAGGCCAACTAGCTTCGGCTCATTCACCCGAGTGTATGAAAGGGGTGTCTCTCAGAGGTTGGGAGGTTCGAGAGCAGCAAGCTTAGTGATCTCTGAGGACGAAAGTTTTATGCTGAAGATCCGCTAGCAGCATAGTCAATTATAAGACATGCCCTCAGCACTGCGATTTCTGATGTATTCACCGAGCGGGTGGAAGGGGTATTCCCCGAACTCCGTCTTTGCGATCCAACATGATCCCAGGTCGGTGGACAGCGTGGTCGTATCCCCGAGAGTCATTTCGCGAGGTGTTAGATGGTAGGGGTGGGTTGCGATAAGTGAGTGGCTGATCCTTGTCCGCACACCACGTCGAAAAACCACACCGATTTTACTGACTCAAGAATATATAGCTTGCCTTATTGGTAGGGGAATCTTCGCCCAGTAAACGATCTTCGTAACGGTTGTAATAACGTTCGGGAGACGATTGTGCGGTACAGTGGCATTGTGACAGAAGAGCCAAGAGAACGGCAGAATAGGCTCCAGGTAGACTCAGGGAGGGGGTCGAATGAATCGGCTATACTTCTTGCTGACGGATGGTAGTGATGCTCGGAGCGCTCTTCGCCACCCACGAAGCCCTGGCGAAGGTGCTAACTGGCACCGGCGGTAAGGATAGGCTCCTCGGAACCGACAGGGACAACCGCTTCACGGGTCGCGACGGGGAGGACCACCTCAAGGGTAGCCGCAGCAACGACAAGGTGTACGCCAGCGCCGACCGTATCTACGTGCGCGACACAGGCGGGCTGGATTACATAGCTTGCGGGGCTGGCTTTGACAATGTCGGGAGCACACACCGCGCCGACGAGAGCCTTCGGCCAGGGCCAGAGTGGCATCTAAACGGACGGTTACGTGACGAAGGGGGGAGATCCACATGGCAAGACGGACGCTCTATCTACCGCTGATGATCGCGGCTACGGTGGCAACAGCATGCGCGGTGGCTTTATCTGCGGTCTCGGAGAAGGCGGAGGCCACCTTTCCAGGCAAGAACGCCAGGATAGCCTATTCAGGCTACGACGGGAACGACTACGAGATCTACACCATCAACTCCCGCGGCGGGGCCAAGCGCAAGGTGACAAACAACAATAGGGACGACTACAGCCCTTCCTACTCACCTAGAGGCAAGAGAATCGCCTACGTGAAGTCCGATGGAAACGACACGGAGATCTACACGATCAAAGTCGGTGGGAGAAGTGAGACTAAACTCACCCACAACAACGCGGACGAAACCGCTCCTTGCTACTCGCCCGACGGCAAGAAGATCGCCTAC
>Ga0268243_1000138_pt1 | contig 12431 bp, 12 predicted proteins | sample BulsoiMagMametaG_FD_200254 | JGI IMG/M metagenome (GOLD analysis project Ga0268243, IMG submission 200254) | Bulk soil microbial communities from Mexico - Magueyal (Ma) metaG (v2) (version 2) | ecosystem: Environmental > Terrestrial > Soil > Agricultural land | place: Mexico: Magueyal...
CTCCTACTGGAAAGCTTACGACTGCGAGATGCCTTGGGCGTCGGACGAGGATGAACCTGAGGCGTTGCTCAGGCAGCTGCGTGCCGCCGGCGTCGGGGCAGAGGGGATAGAGATGGATCTCTCCAGGTACGATTCAGCGCGACTCCTTCTCGACGCGACCGAGGAGAGGCTAGGGAGGTCCTCGATCCTCGTCAATACCGCCGCATACTCCACCCGCGACGGCTTCGAGACGCTCGAGGCAGAGGCGCTGGACGCGCACTATGCTGTCAACGTGAGGGCCATGGCGCTCCTGAGCGTAGGCTTCGCAAGGAGATATCCAGGAGGGCCCGGAGGCAGGATAGTCAACTTCAGTTCAGGACAGTCGCTAGGTCCGATGCCTGGAGAGCTCGCCTACGTCGCGACCAAAGGCGCCATCGAGGCGTTCACCAGGACCCTCGCTGCCGAGGTCGGGCACAAGGGGATCACGGTGAATGCCATCAACCCTGGTCCCACGGACACGGGCTGGATGTCCGAGGAGTTGAAGCGTGAGATCGCACCGAAGTTCCCCTCCGGGAGGGTAGGGCAGCCCGAGGACGCGGCGAAGCTCGTGGCGTTTTTGGCTGGTGATGAGGCTGCATGGATCACGGGCCAGGTCATCCATTCCGAGGGCGGTTTCTTCCGTTCTTGAGCGGCACGTTCGCCATCCTTGCGCTACCATTACGTCTTGCATGAAGGTTCCCAGAAAGTTACCCAGGCTCTTCCGCGAACCGCCGAGGACGCTGTTCGATGACCCGCACTACGAAGCCTTCGAGGCGCCCGTCAAGGGACCGCTTTTTTCGAACTCCGTGTTCTACGCGCTCCTGGCCGTCTTCGGCATCTTCCTCATGCTGACCGCCGACTGGTTCGGGCTGCTGCTCTTGAACTCAGAAGGAGTCTTCCAGAGGCTCGGTCCTCTCAACACCGTGCGCGTGACGGCCGTCTTGATGACTGGGATAGCCGTCCCCTCAGCCCTCCTAATGTTCCACTACAAGCGCCTCTACTCCTATACCTCTGACGAGAACATCTTCTTCGCCGTGACTTTCTCGCTCTCCTTTTTTCTGGGCTCCCCTTGCGCCCTCACGGGAATATTCGGGTAGCTGTCAGGGGGTCGGCCATCAGCAAGAAGCTAGCGACTGCCCGGTGAAAGCGCTACCATCTACCGGATGAAACCCCGTTTCTCGGCAGCAGCAATGCCCTCCGGCGGAACCTGATTGCTGATGCCTGACCTCTCTTTACGCTTCGAGCGCGGTTTGTCTTCCCCCAATGAGGTCTTCGGTCCTGCTGGCGAGCCTTTTTCTCACTACCGGCCCGTGCTCGAGGAGATGGGGCGGATGGGCCCTGCGGAGTGGAGGAGGAGGACCCACATGGCACAGAGGTGGCGGCTCGAGCAGCAGCGAGAGTTGGGCATGGTCCCTGACGAGGAGATCCATCCCACCGACTACGTGCCACGCATTTTGCCGGCTGCGGACTGGGCTGTGTTGGAGCGGGGATTGGCGCAGAGGATGCTCGCCATCAACGAATGGCTCAGACGCCTCGAGGCAGGGAGAGATGAGGTCATCCCCGAGGAGATCATCGAGAGCAGCACCCTCTTCGACGCCTCGATCCCAACCCGATTCGGGGACGTCCCAAACCGGCAGATGGGCTTCGACATAGTCGCCGTGGAGCGTTCAGGCCGGCACGGCGAGTGGGAATACCTCGTCATCGAGGACAACGCCAAGATGCCGGTCGGTATCGAGCCGATGAATATTCTCAGGACGAGGACCCCCGATGTGCTACCCAAGTCCTACAAGGCGCTCCGGGTGAGACCCCTCGATGGGCTAATGGAGCGCCTGGGCGAGGTTGTGCGGGCCGCTTCGCCCAAGCCCGAGCCGACAGTGGCGATCCTCTCCACAGGGCCTCACGACCAGTACTACCTCGACCACAAGGTCTTCGCCAGTGAGCTAGGGGCGATCCTGGCCGAGCGGCACGAGGTCGAGCTCGACCGCGGCGGAAGGCTCGTCCACAAAGAGAGCGGTCGCCGGATCGACATAATCTACGAGCGCATCGAAGATGGCAGGATCTACGACGACATAACGGGCCTGATCGAATCTCAGGCCAGGGGACTGATCGACGCCGTTTTCGCTCCCAACCTGGGTATCGCCGACGATAAGGGCGTCTATCCTTTTATCCCCGAGATGATCCGGACCTACCTCGGAGAGGAGCCTGTGCTGAATAACGTCGAAACTTACTCGCTCGCCGTCGAGGAGGACCGTCGCTACGTCACCGAGCACTTAGACGAGTTGGTCATAAAGAGCCGCAGTGGCTGGGGAGGCAAGGGTGTCCTCATCGCTCCTGAAGAGTCGAGGGAGGACATCGAGGAATTTCGTAGACAGGTCGAAGAGAACCCTGTCGAGTACGTGGCTCAGGAGACGGTAGACTTCTCCACCCACGTCCTCTGCGAGACAGACGAGGCTAATGATGGCTTTATTCTGCGCGACGCCCACGCCGACTACCGCATCCACGCCCTCGCTCCAGACGCCCAGACGGTCGAGGTAATTCCTGGCGCCATGACGAGGGTAGCGGCGCCAGGTAGCAAGCTGGTCAACATCTCCAGCGGAGGCAAAATGAAGGACACCTGGGTGCAGCGTTGTGCATGAGGCTTGCCTCATGCACAACAGGCATTTCAGCAAGCTATCCGGCGAAGCCTGGCGGCTTTCAGCCCTCAGCCAGGGCTCGCGCACGCGAAGGCTGAAAAGTGCTGATAAGCGAAGGCCACAAGGCCTGAGCGTGCTGAGAAGCGTGGGTCAGGGAAGGGCTGATCCATCCCTAACCCGCTCAGAGATGGCCGAGCGGGCGGCGCGCAGCATCCCGAGGCCTCCGTAGAGGGCGCCCACTGCGGCCAGGGGCCAAGCGAGGAAGCGCGGGAAGCGGAGGCTGAGAAGAGAGGCTCCGAGCAAGGCACCGCTGGCTGCGGCCGCCAGGGCCTGTTCGTGGGTCTCCAGCGGATAACCGCTCTTCTGGAGTGCCGTGCTGCCGACACGCAGAATGGTGGCCGATCCGCCGGAACCGCTCCCCACGACACCCCTGCGGGCATCGCGGTCTGAGGACTGGATCGGGCGCTCCGGACGCACCCTGGGGTGCGTGGAAGACCCGGCGAGGCGAACCTCGCGGGCGTTGGAGAGGTCCTCCTCGAAAAGCTCTTCCATCTGGGCGGCGAAGCCGATGTCCTCGGCCACCAGATCTATCTCCCAGTTGGCGACGAGGCTGGCGACGTTCAGGTTCGTCGAGCCGACCTTAGACCACCAGCCGTCGGCGACGAGGGTCTTGGCGTGGATCATAGGTCCGCCGTACTCGAAGATGCGAACACCCGCCTCCAGGAACTGCCTGTAGCCCGTACGGGAGAGCGCCCCGATCCAGGGCAGATCGTTGGTCGCAGGCACGAGGACCCGCACGTCTACCCCGTCACGGGCCACGGACATCAGGGATTGGGAGAGGATCGCCATAGAGAGGAAGTAGGCGTCGGTGATCCAGAGCCGGCGCTCGACTCCTGCGGTGAGCAACTGCAGCACACGCAAGGTCCGCATCCTGCGTGGTTCCTGGACGACTACGCGCGCCGCCTCTTCGCCGGCCTGTGGGATGCTCTCAGGGTGAGGGAGTTCATCTGCGGGGAGGGATCCACCGGCGACGCCCCACAGCCCCGCGAAAGCCCTTTCCACCTCGGCCACGGCCGGGCCACGGATGCCGACAGCCGTGTCCCTGTAGGGGAGCCCCGTCTCTGGTGAGGTCACGAGCCAGCCATCGGAGATGCACACGCCGCCCGTGGAGGCGTACTCGCCGTCCACGGCGAGCAGCTTGCGGTGATCGCGCCGGATCGCGCCTAGCGGACCACCAAGCGTCGGCGGATTGACCGCCCTGACATCAACGCCGGCTTCCCTCATCCGCCGCCAGAAGGAGCGGTCCACGTCGAGGCAGCCGAACCAGTCGTAGAGCACACGGACGTTAACGCCTTCTTCAGCCTTCCGGCTCAAAGCACCCGCGAACCTCTCCCCGACCTCGTCGTCACTGAAGATGTAGTTGTCCAGGTGCACCCAGCGCTCAGCCCCGGAGATGGCCGCGAGCCAGTCCTCATAGGTATCGGGGCCGTTCCTGAGAAGCTCCAACCGGTTGCCCTCCCGGAGCGGCGCGTCGCTGGCACGCGCCAGGGCGCGGTCCAGTCTCTCGCGCTGGAACCCGTCCGGCGAAGGTCTTCCCACAGATCCTCGCTCTTTTGACTCCAACCCCGGCCTCCTCGCGAAGGGTACGGTCTAACTCTACCCCGTCGCTACGCTCACGTCGACGATAGATGGTCCTGCGACATGGCAGTGCACGGTGCCGGCGGAACTTATAGCGTGGGGAGAGCGCGCCTCATGGCATCCCAGGCGAGCGTGGCGCACCTGATGCGGTTGGGGGTCTGAACGATACCCTTGAGGGCGGCGAGTTCACCGAGCTCTTCTCTTTCCTCCGTGCGCATCATCTCGAGGAAGGCTTCGATCTTCTCCTCCGCCTCCTCGCGGCTCTTGCCCGTGAGTTGCTCCGTGAGCATCGAGGCCGACGCCTGCGAGATGGAGCATCCGCGTCCGGTAAAGCTCACCTCTTCGAAGGTGCCATCTTGCACCTTCGCGTACACTGTCACCACGTCGCCGCACAGAGGGTTATCAATGTGTTCATGGATGTCGGCATTCTCCAGCTCGCGCCTGTTACGCGGATGCTCGAAGTGGTCGAGCAGGATCTCTCTGTAGAAGCTCTGCATCACCTTGCAGAAGATTGTATCAGGAGCGTGCAGAGCTTCGTGAGTTCCTGCATCGCACCTCCGAGGTTGGGCTACAGTCCGTGGCGGCGGTGCCACTCCTCAAGAGATTCCTCGGGATACTCGGGAAAATGGATCTCCCCCTCTCCGGTTGGGATGTCGCACCACGTTGGTGCGTAGTTCAGCATGAGGCGGACATGCTCTGGAGGTTTGGGGAGCGGAGTATCTACCGCCGAGGCGAAAGGATGCACGAGATCCGGGTAGCTCGGAGAGTAGAGCCACAGGAAACTCCCGCAGAACTTGCAGAACGTCCGCTCCGCCTCGCTGGTCGGCACCTCACTCGGTTCGTCACGGCTATAGAGCTTCGCGTTGTAGACGGAGAGGTTCTCCTCGCCTTCGATCTCCAACGTGCTCGAGTCGGCGCCGAGGTTGATAGCGTATCCGCCACCACCGGCCGTCTTGCGGCAGATGGAGCAGTAGCACGCCTGATAAGGGTAAGGTGTCGAGGATTCGACTCGGAATCTCACAGCCCCGCAGTGACACGAACCGTCGAGCAGCATACCCGGCTACCTCCTGCGGCGTCTGGTCCCCGTAACCTTAGCTTCCGCCAGCGCGACGTAGATGTCATCGCCCTCGACCTTGATCTCGTGTTTGGGGACGGGATTTATGGCCGGGAGGGTGAGTGCCTTGCCTGTAATCACGTCGAACTTTGCGCCGTGGCGCGGACACTTTATCTGGTTGCCGATCAACTCTCCCTGGTCCAGGGGACCGGCGTCGTGGGTGCATACGTCCTCGATGGCGTGGAACTCGCCGTCCACGTTGCAGAGCGCCACCCGGTGGCCCTCCAGCTCGTAGACGCCCACTTCGCCGGGGGCCACGTCGCCGGTCCTGGCTATCTTGTGGTACTCTCCCATTCGGTTACGCTACACGCTCCTCGAAGCCTAGCCCGATCTTAGCCTCTATAGCCTGATCGAGCTTGTCTTTCAGGCCCTTGAGGGGGATGCGGCTGGTTACCTCGCCAAAGAACCCGAACACGACGAGCTTCTCGGCCTCACGGCGTGGAATCCCGCGGCTCATGAGATAGAAGAGCTCCACATCGTCCACCTGGCCGGTGGTCGAGCCGTGGGAACACTTGACGTCGTCGGCCTGAATCTCCAGTCGTGGCAGGGAGACCGCCATCGCGTCGTCGGTACCGAGAATGAGGTTGCGGTTGGTCTGGTACGCGTCAGTCTTCTGCGCGCCGGGCTCGACCCGGATGAGCCCGCTAAACACCGCCAGCGACTCGTCGCGCAGGGCGCCCTTGTAAAGCAGGTCGGAGTGCGCGTTCGGGGCGAGATGGTCCTGCAACGTATAATGATCCAGGACCTGGTTGGAGTCCGCGAAGTACAGGCCGAGCATCTCGGAATCGCTGCCTGCTTCGGCCAGGCCCGCGTCCACGTTGGTGCGGCTGAGCTCGGAACCCAGGGAGACTACGAGGCTGTTTATGGTGGCGTCCTTGCCTGCCTCGCTGCGGATGGTGTTGAAGTGCAGCACGTTGCGGCCCCAGTTCTGCAAGGAGACGTAACGCAGATTCGCGCCCTGGCCGACGTAGAGCTCGACCGCCCCGTTGCTCAGGGCGGGCTCGTCCTCCTCGGTCCCCCCGGAGGCATACTCGTCTATGTAGGTGACGCTCGCACCTTCTTCGACTATGACTAGTGTGCGCGGCATGATGGCGCCGATTGCGTCGAGCCAACGGTAGCTCTGGATCGGCACCTCTACGTCCACTCCTCGCGGCACGTACAGGAACGACCCGCCCGCGAACAGAGCCGCAGAGAGCGCCGAGAACTTGTCGTAGTCCTCCGGCACGAGCTTGAAGAGGCGCTCCTTGATGAGATCTTCGTATTCCCGGAGCGCGGTATGCAGGTCGGTGAAGACGACGCCTTTGTTCTGCAGCTCGTCGTCCATCCGCTGGAACGTGGTCTCGGAGTTGTGCTGCACGAGTAGAGCAGAATTCTCCTCACCCTCGCCGATGAGCTTCTGGACGGCCTCAGGAAGGTCGTCCTCGCTCGATACGTCCGGGCTCGGGACGTAGGGGCTGAAATCCTCCGGTCTCACGTCCGAGATGTCCGTGTAGCGCCACGCCTCGTCGCGCAGCGTTGGCATCGGTAACGCCTCGAAGACGCGCCAAGCCCCCAGCCGGTTCTCCGTGAGCCAGCCAGGCTCGTCCTTGAATGAGGAGAGGGCCTTCACCGTCTCCTCGCTCATCCTGGTACCCTTGAGGACCTCAGGCACGACGTTCGCGCTCATGTATCACCTTTCCTCGTTCCGAAAACCGGGGCGAGCCCTCAAAGAGAGCCCGCCCCACCAAACCTTGCTCTTCGATCTGTAGCTTCGACTCTCTAACCGACCGAGCCTTCCATCTCCAGCTGGATCAGGCGGTTCAACTCGATGGCGTACTCGAGCGGAAGCTCCTTGGCTATCGGCTCGATGAAACCGTTGACGACCATCGCAATGGCCTCCTCCTCAGAGAGCCCGCGGCTCATGAGGTAGAAGAGCTGGTCCTCCCCGACCTTGGAGACGGTGGCCTCGTGCTCGGTGTTGACCTTCTTCTCCTCGATCTCGATGTACGGATACGTGTCAGTCCGCGCGTTCTCATCCAGTAGCAGAGCGTCGCACTCGACCCGGCTCTTGGAGTCGTGGCAGCCCTCGTGAACCTTCAGGAGCCCTCGGTAGGTGCTCCGGCCCGTCCCCTTGGAGATGGACTTGGAGGTGATCAGGCTCGAGGTGTTCGGCGCGGCATGGACGACCTTGCCGCCCGCGTCCTGATGCTGCCCGTCGCCGGCGTAGGCGACGGAGAGTATCTCACCCCGCGCGCCCTCGCCTACGAGGTATACCGCCGGGTACTTCATGGTTAGCTTGGAGCCCAGGTTGCCGTCCACCCACTCTATGGTGGCGTTCTCGTGGGCCACGCCCCGCTTGGTCACCAGGTTGTAGGTGTTGTGCGACCAGTTCTGGATGGTCGAGTAGCGGATGCGTGCCCCCGGCTTGGCGATCAACTCCACCACCGCCGAGTGCAGCGAGTTCGTTGTATACGTTGGGGCCGTGCAGCCCTCGATGTAGTGGACGTAGGAATCCTCGTCGGCGATGATGAGCGTCCGCTCGAACTGGCCCATGTTCTCCGCGTTGATGCGGAAGTACGCCTGAAGCGGGATATCCACGCTGACGCCGGGCGGGATGTACACGAACGAGCCGCCCGACCACACGGCCGAGTTCAGCGCCGCGAACTTGTTGTCGTCAGGCGGGATCACGGTGCCAAAGTACTCGCCCACGATGTCCTCGTGCTCGCGTAGACCGCCATCCATGTCCAGGAAGATGACGCCCTGCTCTTCGAGTTCCTTCTTCAGGGAGTGGTAGACGACCTCGGACTCATACTGTGCCCCGACTCCGGCCAGGCTCTCCCTCTCGGCCTGAGGGATGCCGAGCTTCTCGAAGGTGTTCTTTATGTCGTCGGGCACATCGTCCCAGGAGCGGCCCTGGTTCTCCATAGGCCTGATGTAGTAGTAGATGTCGTCGTAGTCCATCTCGGAGAGGTCGCCGCCCCAGGTCGGGGTCGGCTTCTCGAGGAACGACTCCAGCGCCTTCAGCCGGAACTCCAGCATCCACTCCGGCTCGTTCTTGTGCTTGGAGATCATGGCTACGATCTCCGGGTCTATGCCCTTCCTCGGGGTCCTGAAGAAGTACTCCTCCGGATCGCGGAAACCGTACTTGTACTCGTCGAGGCCGAGCTCCTGTATAGTCTTGTCTTCCGGCATTTTCTCGTCCCTTCCCTAGCTCTGCGCGCCAGCGCCGAACTCCTGGCGCACCCAGTCGTAGCCCTTCTCCTCCAACTCCTCAGCGAGCTCCTTGCCGCCCGAGGTCACAAGCCTGCCATCGAGCATGACGTGGACGTGATCCGGCTCGATGTACCTCAAGATCCGCTGGTAGTGCGTGATGATGACCGCCGAGAACTCAGGCCCTCGCAACTCGTTGACACCACGCGCCACGACCTGCAAGGCATCTATGTCCAGCCCCGAGTCTGTCTCGTCCATGATGGCGAGTTTGGGGTCGAGCATGAGCATCTGCAGGATCTCGTTCCGCTTTTTCTCACCGCCGGAGAAGCCCTCGTTGAGGTACCTCTCAGCGAACTTGGGGTCCATCTGCATGATGCTCATCTTCTCCTGGAGGAGCCTGTACATCTCCATGGGAGAAAGCTCTTCCTCGCGTACGGAGTTGACCGCGGTCCTGAGGAAGTTGGCCACGGAGACACCCGGTACCTCGCTCGGATACTGGAAAGCAAGGAACATCCCGAGCTTGGCCCGCTCGTCCGGCTCCAACTCGAAGATGTCCTCGCCCTGGAAGGTTATGGACCCACCGGTCACCTCGTAACGAGGATGGCCCATGAGCACGTTGGCGAGCGTGCTCTTCCCCGAGCCATTCGGACCCATGATCGCGTGTATCTCACCCTTGCCAACCTCGAGATTCAGGCCCTTCACTATCTCCTGACCACCGATCTCTACCTGAAGATCTTCTATCTTGAGCATCAAACCCCTGCCACTAGGCTATGTAAAAACTTTGCTACAGCAGAGCTATTTAACCACAGCGGATTACCCCTAACAACGTAAAGAGATCACGAGCGAGAACCTTTCCTGAAACCCGTGAAATCCCACTGTTTACAAGCATTTCGTGATCCAGATCACGTCTTGCGGAGGTGTCTCGGGAACCGTTATCAGAACCCCTTGCCTGAGACCGCTTGTAACACCGAAGTAGGCCTGCGACCAGGAGTTATTGCGAACGTTTCTCGATAAGGCGCTTTGGCGTAATGGATCGCTGCGTATTTCGCTTCATGCCGGCTTCGGGGCGAGCACCTTCGCGACTTCCGCCCGCATGGGGGCATAAAGATCGGCCTTTCGGGTCAGGTAGCCCAGTGCGTAGACCTTGCCTTCTACCTGCAGCGGGGCAATCGAGGTGAGCTGGCCGACGACATTCACTGAGGAGCTTGGGCCAACCAGCTTCTTCCCGTCTTGCAGGATCTCATCATCAGCCTCGGGCGGCTTCATGGAGCCTGGCTCCAGTTCGAAGCGGTAGAGCTTCTTGTTCGGGCTTCCACGGTAGCGCATTCTCGCCACCGTCTCCTGGCCCGGGTAGCAACCCTTCTCGAAGCTAACGGCCCGCTCCAGAGAGTTCTGCGACTCACCGGGGAAATTCTCGGGTGTGATGTCAGCGCCGAAGCGGGGGACGCCGGCTTCGATACGGGCGGTCTCGTAGGCACCGGTGCTGGCGGAGGTCGCGCCGGTTTCGATCAGGTGCTTGCGGGCCGCTGCGAGGATTTCCTGAGGCCCGATCAGATCGTAGCCGCTGACGGGCACCGCGACGCCCACGATGATAACCGAGATGCCGCCGATCTCAGCCCGTGTTGCCTCGTGTTCGGCGAGGTCAGGGATTCCTAGTAGCCCTGTGGCCCTGGGGCCGTAGAGGCCAAGCACCTCCCAGTCGGAGAGGTCTTCCACTTTTACTCGGGAGAAGGGAGCGTAGCGGGCCAGGACCTCCTTCGCCGCCTCGGCGCCTTCCGGTTCCGTGTCGATGAGGATCTCGTCGCCGGCTTTGACGACACGGAGGTCCGTCTGGATCCGGCCCTTCGGATCGAGGAGCATGGCGTAGATACCGCGGTCTTCGTGCGTCGGCACGTCGTTGGTCAGAACGGCGTTGAGCATCCCGATGGGGTCCTTGCCCGTGAGACGCAGGAGCCTTCTATCCCAGCGGTCCACGAAGGCGGCTCCTTCTCTCAGGGCTGCGTAGCCTTGGAGGTCGTTTGGGTCGGCGTAGTTTTGGGGATCTTTCGAATACTTCATGGGTCTATTCTAAGGCACGAGAGGAGTCTTGATGGTGAGAGTGGTCGTACTGGACGTTGACGGCACGTTGATGGACACGAATTACCTGCACACAGAGGCGTGGGCGCGGGCATTCGAGAGGGCTGGCCATCGGGTGCCGAGGGTCAGGCTCCACAAGGAGGTCGGTAAAGGCGCAGGGCTTTTGATCCGGGAGTTCGTCGGCGACGAAGAGACGGTAGAGAAGATCCAGGACCTCCACAGCGAGTTCTACGGGGAGTTGCAAGAGTACGGCCATCCGCTTCCGGGAGCGAAGGAGTTGATCTCCTCGCTCAAAGAACGCGGCTACGAAGTCTGGTTGGTCACCAGCGCCAAAGACGAAGAGTTAGAACATCACATGCAAGAGCTCGAAGCCGAAGACAGCGTGGACGGCGTCGTCAACTCGAGTGCGGTCGAGAATGCGAAACCGGCTCCTGACATCTTTGAGGAGGCCTTGCGGAGAGCCGGGGCGACTGCTGACGAGACCGTCACCGTCGGTGACGCGGTGTGGGATGTCGAGGCTGCCAGGGAAGCCGGCATACGCACCGTCGCCGTCCTCTCCGGCGGCGCCTACCACAAGGAGGACCTCGAAGAGGCAGGAGCGGTGGCCGTCTACGAAGACTGCGCCGCACTCCTTGACTCCGGCTTCCCCGAGTAGCGCCGGGTTCGCGTGAAAGCCCGAGGGTTTTGTACTAGAGTGCCACACGCAAGATGGAAGAGGGTCTGGTCTGTGGAGCGCATAACCGCTGGTCTGCAATCCAAAGATGGGGCTCAGGAAGAGAAAGGTCGGCGCAAAGGCATGGCCCAGGGAACGGTAAAATGGTTCAGCGACGAGAAGGGCTACGGCTTCATCTCCCCAAACGACGGTGGCGAGGACCTTTTCGTCCACTACACGGGGATAGAGGGTAGCGGGTTCAAGACGCTCGAAGAAGGTGCCCTCGTGACCTTCGAGACATCTCAGGGGAAGAAGGGACTGCAGGCGGTGAACGTAACGCCAGCCTGAGAGCGGGTCTTGGTAGGGCTGACCCTTCCCGAACCCTCGCAGGTCAGCATTTCTGCTCTTCGGCAGCCTTGTCGAACGCTGCCCTGGCATCCTCGTACACCCTAGGTAGTGGGAGCCCGGTCTCCCCGGCGAGTCTGGCGGCGTCGGCGTACTCGGGGGCGACGACGAACACTTCGTCGTCGATGCTTCCCACCTTGACCCTGCAATTCCCGTAGGGAAGGTCTACCACGACGTGGCGACGCCCTGCGACGGTGCGGCCGACCGGGTGGTGGCGCACTCCGAGGGTCCCCGTCTCCCGCATGAGGAGCCTGGCGAGACGCTCGCGGTCGCCGGAGAGAGCCACGGCGCAGGCCTTGTAAGCGCCGCGGCCACGCTTCATCACGATGGGTTCGAGCCAGGCGTCGAGGGCCCCGGCCTCAAGGAGACGCTCCACAGCGGCCCCGAGAAGCTCACCTGGCGCATCGTCGACGTTGGCCTCGAGTAGCTCGACGCCACCCTCAGGACCTTCGAGCTCCCCGACTACGGCGCGCAGAAGGTTAGGAGCACCCCGCAGACGCGTCCTTCCTGCCCCGTAGCCCGTGGCGTGGAGGGTCATGGGTGGGGCCGCATCGGTAAACGTCCCGCTGGTGAAGGATCTCATGAGTGCAGCCCCCGTTGGGGTGGTCGTCTCGACGGGCTCCTCCGTCCAGCGGACAGGCGAGCCCTCGAGGATCTCCAGCGTTGCCGGTCCAGGCACCGGGAGGAGACCGTGGGCGGCATCGAC
>Ga0268243_1000139_pt1 | contig 12236 bp, 10 predicted proteins | sample BulsoiMagMametaG_FD_200254 | JGI IMG/M metagenome (GOLD analysis project Ga0268243, IMG submission 200254) | Bulk soil microbial communities from Mexico - Magueyal (Ma) metaG (v2) (version 2) | ecosystem: Environmental > Terrestrial > Soil > Agricultural land | place: Mexico: Magueyal...
GGCGAACGCGATGCCACCATCTGGGCGACTCGCGGCGGCAAATGGCTGGCGGTATTTCACCAGGGAAGTTCCGTCAAGCCGGCACCGAAAATGAATTAAGAAAGGCAGATGTTATACCGAAATGTAATCAAAAGAGAGGAAGAGATTATCCACGAAATCACACGAAACGACACGAAACAACAAGCACTTTTGTGTTGTTTCGTGTGATTTCGTGGATCGTATCACCTCTTTTCTTATTGCAACTTGGTATTAGATGTCGGATGTCAGATGCTGGTAAATACTGACATCCAGCATCTAGCATCTAACATCTGCTTTTTCACTTCCAGACGCCGGGAATCACGTTCGCGCAGTTCGGGCAGAGCCCTTCGCGTGTGACTTTCATCTGGCGTATGATGTAGCCATAGCGCTCGACCAGTAGCTCGTCACACTGAGGGCAGTAAGTGTTCTCCCAGCGCCCGACGCGGCCCGGCAGGTTCCCTGCGTAGATGTAGCGGAGGCCCGCCTCGCGCCCGATCTCGCAGGCGCGCACCAGTTGCTCTGCGGTCGTATTGGCGTTCTCCGTCATGTGGTAGTCCTGATGGAAGGCCGTGACGTGCCAGGGAATATCAGGCGAGACCGCGGCGATGAAATCTGCCGCGCGTCTTAACTCGTCTTCGGAATCGTTAAAGCCCGGAATGACTAAGGTCACGATCTCCTCCCAGAACCCGCGCTCGTGAACCATCTTCACGGTCTCCAGGATGTTGTCCACGACCCCGCCGAGCTGGCGGTAGTTGCGGTCCGACATTGATTTGAGATCGATCTTGTAGCAGTCGGTCCACGGGCGGATGTAGTCCAGGACCTGCGGCGTGGCGTTGCCGTTCGAGATGAAAGCCGTCTTGAACCCCTCGGGCTTCGCCCGCTTGAAAACCTCAATCGCCCACTCCGCTGTAATCAAAGGCTCGTTATAACTCGTCCCCACCAGCTGGGCCCCGTAAGCTTTAGCCATCGCGACGAGCCTGTCAGGTGTGGCGATATTCGGAGAGGTTCCTGCTGCATCATCGCGCAGAGATTGCGAAGTTACCCAGTTTTGACAATTTTTTGTGACAATGAAGCTTGTGAGGTACGAATGATCTTCTTCGACTTCCATGTTGTAAACATGACCTTGATATTCTTCCGAATCAATTCTACGGATCGGCACGAAGAAGTAGTCATCAGTCTTCCAGCAACGGCGCTTATCTTCATCAGGATACCATCGCACGAGATACTGATGAGGCGAGCGACGAATCTTGCGGCCAAGTATTTCGCTTTCAGTCGGAATTAAATAGTGGCGTAGCGAGGGCACCCGCCCCGATTTAAGAACGAGCAAAGCCACGCCGTAAGCGAGTTCTTCGGAGTTCGTTGCCGTCTCTACGCCCCCGTTGCGCTCTCGGCAACCATCGCCTTCGGCGTAGGCAGTGAGGAACGCTTGCGCTACGTCTGGTGGCGCCTCAAACAACTGCGCGGGAACGCGCTTGTTAGCTGAGCCGATACCGCAGAGGGCTTCAAAGAAGAGCGCGACTGACGATTTATAGAGCACGACCGCGAGCGTCGTTTGGCGTTTCTCTATTCTAGCCTTAACACCGAAAATCTCTCCAAGTAATTGCTGCGTTTTACGGGCGAACGCTTCTTCGTGCAGGCCGAACGAGAAAGTCAACATGCAGGAATTCGCTCTGCGCTTTGTATCTTTCCAGATGTTACCTTCAGCGCAGTAATAACCGAGCAGTGTCGCCAAACTAGAGTCAAGCGGCAGACTACGCGGGATGCCGGGCGCGTGCTCGTTATACATTCTGACCATCTCATTCCCAATAAAGAGCTTGCCGCCGTAGGCTAACAGCTCATTCAAAACCCAGACGCCATTTCGCAGCTTAGCTTGAACTTCATGAACCCACTCGCGCGACTTATCCACTTGGTCAGCGATGTAAGAGGCAGATAATCCGCCAGCACTCAGAGCCGCTACAGTTTCAACATGGTCAAGACTAATTTCCCGTCGCATCCGCGCCTGTTCAATGAATGGGGCAAGAATCTCGGGAACATCCAGCATAACGTCTTTTGAGAAAGCGCACCGTCTCGGAAGAGCTAAACAATGCTCGGGCGTTAATTCACGCGCCATGACATACTCTGGCTCGACAGGCGTCCCCCCGTGTTTGGGTTTCTTGATTGCCAGCAGTTTATGATCCGGCGTGCATTCAACTGGCGGGCAGAATGCTGAATGGATTTTCAGCATTTGTCCCTCATACCAATGGCGAAAGACTCCGCGCACCGCCCTGATTGCTCCTATATGTGAGAACACTTGGACATTGTTAGGGAAAGCGATCTCAGCGCCGGGGGCCTGCTCCACAATCGGAGCTTCTTCAAATAAATCTTCAATCTTGCTAACGCCGCGCGTTGTTGCAATCCGCATTGAAGGCGCTAAGCAGTACGCGCAGTGGAGGTCGCAGCCGAGCATGCCGAAGGTCAGGGTGTCGGAGCCGGGCAGTGCGTGGAAGAAGGGCTTTTTCTCCGTCGGGTCGCAGGCGAGTGCGGCGACATAGTTCATAGGCACACGCAGGTGCCCGCCCTCGTTGTAGCGCACCTTGCAGATACCGCGCTTGCCTTCGTGAATCAGACAGCGGTGCCCGCAGGCGTAGCAGCGCAGGCTCTTATTCGGCAGGTGCTCCGTCAGTTCGGCAGCGCCTTCGGCGGTCAATTCGTCCAGGACTTCGGCCAAACTGGCCGAACGCTCGCTCATGGGCATCGTCTTAAAACCTCATGCTTTTTTATCGAGCTTATTTTATCGCGGTTTGCGCTTGAATGCAGCAGGCGGCGACCGCCACAGCTCGTCACAGAGCAGGACAAGAGTTGAGGGGGAAGATGTCGGAAGAAAAGCAGCCTATCCGAGCTTCATGCGCCGCAACAGGTCCGTGAATCTGGGGTCGGAGCGGAGGCTCTTGAACCTGGGGTCCACGTTGAGGAAGACCATCCAGTCGGCGCGCTCCTGATAGGCTTTCTCCAGCCACTCGAAGGCGCGGTCCCAGTCTTTGAGGGCGACGTAAATGGTCGCTATGTGATAGGACGAAATGTAGCGCTGCTTCGAAATCTCCTGCAATGCGTTGAGCTCCGATTGCGCCCGGTCCGCCTCGCCCGAGAGCGCGAGCACGCTGGCGCGCTCGACCTGCATCAGCGGCGAGTTCTTGGAAAGCTCCAGCGCCTTATCGTACTGTTCGAGAGACTCCTTGTACATCCCCTTCTGCGCGTAAGCCAGCCCCAGGTATCTGCGCGCCACGTAGAACTTCGGGTCCAACTCAATGGTCTTCTGACACGCCGCTATGGAGTCGTCAAAGCGGCCTGCGAAAAAGTAGATGAGTCCGAAATGGGCCTGGATGATGAGCGAAGTTTTGTCCAGCTCCTGTGTGCTGCGAGTTTCGGCGACCGCTTCGTCGAAACGGCCCATCGCCGCCAGATAGTTTGCGTACCACTGGTGCGCGGAAGCGTAATTCGGGTTAAGCCGGATGGCCTCTTTGAACTCCTCCTCCGATTTAGCCCAATTCCACTCGCCGCGGAATTTCGCGTAGGCCAGCGCGGCATGGGCCTCGGCCAGATTGTTGTCAATGCGGAGCGCCGCCTCCGCTTCCGTAATCGCTTTGGGAAAAGCTTCGGTGGGCGCGCTCGCGCCGTAGGTCGCCAGCATGTTGTAGCTGTCGGCCAGGCCTGCGCGCGCGGGCGCGTAGTTGGGGTCCACCTTGAGGGCTTCGGAAAAGAAGCCGGAAGCTTCTTTGATGGCGTCGGCCGTACGCTTATTCCAGGCGTTGCGCCCACGCATGTAGAGGGATTCGGCCTTTCTTCTACTCTCGCCCTCGGGGCTCAGTTTCAGCCCGATCTTGTCGGAGACGGCCGCGACGATATTTTGCGTCCCGAGAGAAAGGTCGGAATACTTCGTCGAAGATTTCTCACCCCAGAGGAGTCTGTTGTCTTTAAGGTCCACAAGTTCTGTGCTGATCGTCACGGTGTCGCCGACCTTTTTGGTCTCGATGGTTAAGACGGCGCGGACGTTCAGCTCGCGCCCCACCTCCTGTGGCGACTTCCCCTTGAGCTGGTGGATGGAATTGAACGGCACGACGCGTAGATCGGGCGACAACTTCGAGAGGTTGTTGATGACCTGCTTGGTGACCTCGTCGCCGAGCTGCTCGTCCTCAGCCTCCGAGCTGCCGCTGTGGAAAGGCAGGACGGCGATGGAATCTATCGAGCGAGTCGCCCTGAAATAATAGTAAGCGGCGAGCGCGAGGGCAGCGACACCGATAATGATGAACAGGACCTTCTTGTGCTGCCTGATTCCCTTGACGATGTACTCCGCGCTCGACGTGGTCTGCGAGATCGAGACCTCCTGGGTAAGCGGTTTCGCCTGCTCGGTCGAAATCCTGACGCCCGCGGAGGCGCCGCCGCTGGTGCTACTGCTCAGCAGTTGACGCGACAGCTCCTGCCCCGATTCGTCATTCCTGTCCGCCTCGATCTCTAACCCGCGCCTCAACCTTTTCAGGTCAATGAGCATATCCTTGATCGTCTGGTAACGCTCTTCCCTGTTCTTGCTGAGGGCTTTGTTGACGATGCGCTCCATCTCCACGGGCACGTCCGGCGCAAAACGCGCCATGGGCTTGGGCCGCTTCTGAATAATCGAGATGACGATTTCGCTCGCGGTCGCGCCTTCGAAGGGGAGTCGCCCGGTCAACATCTCGTAGAGAAGGATGCCCAGACTGAAGATGTCCGAGCGCGCGTCCACGTGAACGCCGCGCGCCTGCTCGGGCGACATGTAGCTGACGGTCCCCATGACCGAGCCGGGGTTGGTGTTGACGAATGGCTCGACCTGTGGCTGCGTGTCCGCGTTCGGGTCGCTGGCTGAGAGACCCAGCAGCCGCTTCTCTATGAGCTTGGCGAGGCCGAAGTCCACGACTTTGACGTAGCCGTCCGCGCGCAGCATGACGTTCTCCGGCTTGATGTCCCGGTGGATGATCCCTGCGTCGTGCGCCGTCGCCAGGGCCTTCGCCACCTGAATGGCGATGTCGAGCGCCTCTTCGAGCGTCAGCATGGTATCTTTCACATGCTGGCGTAGCGTCTGCCCGTCTATGAATTCAGCGCTGATGAAGTGGGAGCCGTCCGCCTGCCCGACCTCGTAAATCGTGATAATGTTCGGGTGGTTCAGGCTTGAGGTGGCGCGGGCCTCCTGCTCGAAGCGCCGCACCCAGTCGTCGCCGCGCGTGACGTCCTTAAAGAGAAGCTTGAGCGCGACTTTGCGGCCCAGACGCTCGTCCTGAGCCAGGTAGACCTCGCCCATCCCGCCGGAGCCCAGGCAGGAGAGGATTTTGTACTGATTGATGATCGTTCCAGCAGCTACGGCCAAGACGTGTGGCCTCCGGTGACAGGGAGCCTCGTGGATACAACGAAACGCGAGTATAGAGGAGACGCTTACTGAGAAGAACTCAGGTCCGTTATTGACGAGCGCAGCTTATCATTTGAATATTGGATATGCAATATTGCCCGCTCATGTCCGCTTGTCTTACCATGCGGGAAAGTCTCGAATTTACTGGAGAGAGTTTTCAGGAGCGAAGATGATTATAGAGGAAATCACCGTCACGCCCTTTGCACAGCACACGCGCATCGTCGGGTGCGAGAAGACGCGCGCCGCCATCTGTATTGATCCGGGCGACGAGGCCGAGCGGATTGTCGCCGCGCTTGAGAAACACGGTTTGGAGCTACAGGCCATCGCGCTGACGCACGCGCACCTGGATCATGTCGGCGGGGTGGCGGCGCTCAAGAAACTGAGGCCGGAGGCGGAGGTCATCCTGCACCGGAAAGACGAGCCTTTGTATCTGGCGCTGCCGGAGCAGCCCGCCTGGATAGGAATCCCACGCTCGCGTTGGGCGCAGCTCGGGTTTAACTACACGGAGCCGCCGCGGGTCGAAAGATACTGGGCCGACGGCGAGACTTACAGTGTCGGCGAGCTGGAATTCAAGGTGATCCATTGCCCCGGACACACGCCGGGCCACGTCGTCCTGTTCAACGAGGCGTTGAAGAAAGTTTTCGTCGGCGACTGTCTCTTCGCAGGCTCAATCGGGAGGACCGATTTGCCTGGCGGATCAACCGAACAGTTGATGGACGCGCTCATTAACAAAATAATGCCGCTCGGCGACGACGTCGAGGTCTATTCGGGACACGGCCCGGTGACCACCATCGGACGCGAACGGCTGACAAATCCATTTCTCGTGAATCGCCTGTTCGTAAATCGTGAATCGTAAATCGTAAATCGTCGAACGGTTTCTCTCTATTCACGATTTACGATTCACGATTTACGATTTACGGCTTTCATCGCGTTCTGGGCAGCAGGTTCGATTTCAATTTCTCCCACTTCTGTTTGGCCTCGCCACTGAGGTCGCCCGGCATGGTCTCCACGGGAATGCCATTGTCGGCGCAGAATCTCCGCCACAGCAGAAAACGCGCGTCGTGCTGGCCCGTCTCATCGGAAATCTCGTTCGTTACTTTAGGTTTATTTTCAGCCACTACTAATCTCCCTTATTCTTGATAAATTGTTCGCGCGTTCGTTCGGCTTGCATTGTAGCAAGTTTTCCGCTAAGAATTCATCTGTTTAAAGCTCCTCTGGAAAGTTTTAGATGACAGGTGCGCGCATTAGAGCTAATCGATGCGGGCAACATCCAAAAATCCGCACCCCTCGTATATTGCTCAAGTCACGGGGAAAGAGTTGAAGAGAAACTACCGACCTGCGAAAACACAGGCCGGGCGTGGCTTTATCCCTCGCAGCATCGTCGGCGCATAGTTTTTGCAAACACACATTCAACCGGAATGCAGGAAGTTTCGGCATACCCTAACCAAAGAAAGGATCAGTCATGCAGCTCATCAGAAGAACCGTGGCAGCATTATGTTTGGTTGCCGCTTTTGCCCTCGTCGCCTCTGCCCAGAATAGCAACTCGTCAATGCCCATGCCGAGCGAAGTGATGCAGAAATCGCTTTACGACCGTCTCGGAGGTCTGCCCGCAATCACGGCTGTGACCGACGAGTTCATCGCCCGCGCCGCCGCCGACACACGGATCAACGCGAAGTTCGGTAAGACCAACGTCCCGCGCCTCCGGCTACACCTGATTGAACAACTGTGCGCCGTGACAGGCGGCCCTTGCGTCTATACGGGAATGGACATGACGAAGACGCACAAGAACATGAAGGTGACCGAAGGCGAGTTCAACGCGCTGGTCGAAGACCTCATCGGGGCGCTCGATAAATTTAACGTTCCCGCGACAGAGAAGAACGATCTGCTCGGCCTGCTCGGTCCACTCAAGGGCCAGATCGTCGAAGTCAACTCTTCGGACACGGGCACACCCTTGCCGCCTAAGTTCAAACCGGCGAAGCCGCTCTCTGACAAACAGATTAAGGCCGGGCCGAAGATGAAGACGATGAGCAAATCGAAAGGCCAGATGTAGAAATAGCGCGTCACAGCGCCTCGAAAGCGCGCGCTTCTCTGTGCTGCCTCTGGGACAATAAGCAGAGGTGACATTAAAAGATTGAGGAGAAAACTGTGAGAAAGAGAATCGGTCTCGCTTTAATCTTTTCAGCTTTCTGCCTGGTCGTTTCGGCTGCCTCGCAACCGACGAAGAGCTCTACGACGTTGGCAGCGGCAAGCTCGAACGCTCCAGCAGCGAATACCGTCGAGATAAGTAACTTTCAATTCACGCCGAAGCTGCTCAGCGTCCGTGTCGGGACGACCGTCACGTGGACGAGCAAGGAAGGGACACATACTGTGACGGCTGATAACGGGGTCTTCGCCTCCGACAACCTGACGGCAGGCCAGTCCTTCAGCTACACCTTCACGAAGCCGGGCACTTATCGTTACCACTGTTCGTTTCACGGAAGCAAAGGCGGCGGCGGTATGTCCGGGGTGATTAAGGTCAGGAAGTAGAATCGTGAATCGTGAATCGTGAATCGTAAATAGAGGAGAGCCACGCTCCTCTATTTACGATTCACGATTTACGATTCACGGCTTTTACGCTTTCATTCCTTCAATCACACTCACGGGCGATTCCGTCGGGGTAACTTTGGTCAGTTTGAAGCCTGCGGCCGCGAAAAGGTCCGCGTATTCCTTTTCGGTGCGCTCGCGGCCCCCGGGCAGAACCAGCATGTTAATGTCCATCAGCTTGCCCAGAGACGGCTCGTTGCCCGGAGCCACCGCAGCCTCTATGAGCAGGAGCTTGCCGGAATCCGCCATCGCGCGGTGACAGTTCTTCAGGATAGCTGTGGCGCGCTCGTCGTCCCAATCGTGGATGATGTGCTTCATCAGGTAGGCGTCGCCACCGGCGGGCACTGAATCGAAGAAACTGCCCGCGATTACCTCTGAGCGGTCGGCGACCCCTTCCAGTCCTAATCTCTGCCGCGCGCCCGCGGCGGCCTGCTCCAGGTCGAAGAGAATGCCGGTCATCTGCGGATTCGCCTTGAGGATGGCCGCGAGCAGGCTGCCATGGCCCCCGCCGACGTCCACCAGCTTATTTATCGAAGAGAAGTCGTAGGCTTTGACGATGGCCGGGATGACCGTCTCGGAGAAGTTGGTCATCGCCTCGTTGAACGGCTCCAGCGATTCCGGGTGCTCCGCGTAATAGTCGAAAATCTCCACCCCGTTCGCCAACAGAAAGGCGGTTTTGCCAGTCTTCACGCTCTGAAGAAGATCGCCCCAGGCGTGCCAGGACGGCGTCTCTCCCAGATGGAGCGCCATCGCGCGCAGACTGTTCGGGCCCGTTTGCAAGGTTTCGGCGAGCGGCGTCAAAGTGAAGCGCTGAGCATCGTCTTCGGCGAAGATGCCGCAACTCGCGAGCGCGCGCAGCACGCGGTAAAGCGTCGGGGCGTGAGAGTCTGTGGCCTGGGCCAGCTCGTCTGCGGACTTCGGTCCGTCTTTCAGCAGGTCCGCTATACGGAGCCGCGCCGCCACGTAAATCAACTGCGAAATCCAGGCTCCTGTGATCATCTGCAACAAAACCATCTGCGGCGGCATCTCGCCCGCGCCGGACGGTATCTCTTTTTGGGTCGCACTCATAAACTTAGCTTCTCCCTCTGGTGATGAAATTTTTAAGGATGGCGTAAAACTTACGGATGACTTCTGATTCCGAATGCCTTCTACCGAAGTGGGAAATCTTAATGCTTATATTTCATGAGCGCAATCTGGCAAGACGAAAGGTTAAGGACGTCTTGCCCGGCGCGAATTACGATGCGGCGCTCAGGAGAACTTTGGGACCGGTTGGAGCAGTCACTCCGGGCGATGGCTCAAGCGTCACGGCGAAAACAGTGGCGGCGCGCGCCTCGACCGGGACTTGATCGTGCATCTCGGCGTGCCCCGCCGCGTCCACGTTGAAAACATGGCCCGGCATCGGCGGCTTGCCCTCCGCGATGTACCAGAGTTGATATGCCTTGCCTTCTGGCGCAGGCGGAAGATCGTAAGCCATCAGCATCGCCCGCCCTGTGCTGCGGTCCAGTGCAAACATGGCGCGAGCGTTTGTCGCCATCTCCGTGCCAGTAAGCGTGTTGATGCGCGTTTCCGGAGAGGTCAGCATGGCGAGCGTCTCACGCTCCCGGGAGAGCGTTTGGCGTTCGCGCGCCAGCGTCTCTCGCTCGCTTTTCAGCTCTCCCTGCATTTGATTCAAGCGGTCCGAGAGGCGCGCCAAATCCTGCCGCGCATCGTTGTAACGATTCCAGAGCAGAATGAGCGAGACGATGAGCGCGATGAAAGCTACGGACGCCGCCAGCGCAAAGACCTTCGACGCCGCACTCCACGCGCGGCGCGCGGGTTTAGCGAACTGCACGACGTTCGATTCATCAAGCGCTGCGGAGGCCTTTGGGCTTTCAACTTTCAAGCCAATGCCCGGCGCCGTGCGCGAAGCTCGCACGGGACCTTCGGCGCGTAGGCTCTCAAGGATGCGGGAGCGCAAGTCCGCGGACGGCTCGCTCGCGGGAACAGTGTGGGCGAGCGCCGCCGAAGTTTCGAGCCATGAGTCAAACTCGGCCTGACACTCGGCGCACCCGGCCAGGTGTGTATCCATCTCACGCGCTTCCGCCCGGTCAAGCGCGTCGAGCGCATGAGCCGCGAGCATCTCTTTGTAATCTTCGTGTCCCCTCAAAACTTTTAACTTCCATCTCTCATGACGCGGACGCTCCCGTTCATTCTTTCTGCCTTAATCGGGATAAAAAAACTCTCAAATCAAATCCTTCACGCGCTCGCCGAGAAGCTCTCGCAGTTTTATCATCCCGGACCTCATGCGCGTCTTCACCGTGCCAAGCGGAGTTCCAAGACGCTCGGCGATCTCCGATTGCGTGAGCCCCTCAAAGTATGCGAGCACGAGCGCCTGGCGCTGTTCTTCGGGGAGGCGCGCGAGAGCGCTGCGCACGATCTCGCCCTGCTCCGATTTCGCCGCGTCTGTGGCCGCATCGGAGATGCTCTCAACCGCTTCGCGGGCTGCTTCGGTCGCCGTACGGTCGCGCGCGTTCAAAGCGCGCAGGCGGTCAATGGCGCGGCTGCGCGCCAGCGTCACCAGCCAGGTGAAGGGTCGCCCGCGCGCTTCGTCGAAATCGGAAGCCTTGCGCCAGACCTGCAGAAAAACCTCCTGCAAAACGTCTTCAGCCTCCGGCTGACTATGTAATATACGGAGTATGAGGCCGAAAAGGATTAACCTGTAGCGGTCGTAAAGCGCGCCCAAAGCCTGTTCGTCTCCGCCCGCGATCTGACGGAGCAATCCCACATCTACTATCTGCGCTTGTTCGGGCTGCAAGACTTTTCAGGGCAGATTCTTCAAATTTGACGGACGACCATATCATATCAAGAGTCGGCTTTGATGCCTATTCGCTTGGACCGCGGGGATAGAAAATAATTTTTAAGACTCTGATTTTAGGGCTTATCTCAAAGAGTGAAGATGCTGCGCGGGCTGCTTAAACCCACTAGCTTTTTACTTGCAAGGCTATGGAAGAAAGGTCTATAAGTATGCTTCCCGGAAATAAAAGGTACTCCCACCCACGATATGGAGTCACGTTGAAAGCCAATACCTCAAAACTCGATATGTACGGTGGACGTGACCCGCGAGATCTTCCCGCTTATAGATTTGCGGACGCTGCGAGGTATCTCAATATAGCCTTGCCAACTTTAAGATCGTGGATTAAGGGCCGTTTCTATGAAGTTAAAGGCGGAAGGCGATTCTTTAAGCCAGTCTTCTATCTTCCCGACCCCAAACAGCCATTATTGTCCTACACCAATCTAGTCGAGGCTTTCGTGCTCAGCAGCTTACGCCGGAAGCACATGATTGATTTGGGGAAGATTCGTACCGCAATCAGGGCGCTTGAAAAGGAGTTTGATTCCAAGCATCCGCTAGTAGAGCATAGATTTGAAACCTACGGGAAAGATGTTTTCGTTGAAATGTACGGTCAACTCATTGACGTGGGCCAGGGTGGACAACTCGCCATGCGGCAACTGCTGCAAGAGTATTTGACAAGAGTAGAACATGACCCGTCCGGTAAAGCGGCAAAGCTATATCCTTTCGTCCGGCTTAACGGCACAGACCAGCCTAAAACTATAGTTATTAATCCTTACGTTTCCTTTGGGAAGCCAGTGATAGCGGGCACAGGGTTGCCCACTCACGTTGTCGCTGAGCGTTATAAAGCCGGCGACTCTATCCCTGACCTCGCCCGCGATTATGGCCGGAAAGAGGAAGAAATCAACGACGCGATCCGGTACGAACTTAGAGTCGCTTAGCTTCTACAAATTCTTTTTAGATCGCGCCCTGGAGAGTTATGAGGTAAGAGACGCCCTCGAAGAAATGGGTGCGCGAGTCGAGATGCACCGCGAGCATTTTAAGGAAGACGCGGATGATACGGAGTGGCTTCCGACGATAGCGGCGCGCAAGTGGGTTATCCTTTCAAAAGACCAGTACAACTATTTAGAGAGGCTGGCTATTAAAAACGCCGGAGGACGTGCTTTTCTTTTAGTGCCGGGCGGGCTGAAAGGTGTGGAGCAGGCCGCTATCATCTCTAAGGAGTTACCAGAAATGTTGAGAATCCTTGACCTCACCAAGCCGCCGTTTATAGGTAATACCGAAATGCAATCAAAAGAGAGGAAGAGATTATCCACGAAATCACACGAAACGACACGAAACAACAAGCACTTTTGTGTTGTTTCGTGTGATTTCGTGGATCGTATCACCTCTTTTCTT
>Ga0268243_1000140_pt1 | contig 12183 bp, 11 predicted proteins | sample BulsoiMagMametaG_FD_200254 | JGI IMG/M metagenome (GOLD analysis project Ga0268243, IMG submission 200254) | Bulk soil microbial communities from Mexico - Magueyal (Ma) metaG (v2) (version 2) | ecosystem: Environmental > Terrestrial > Soil > Agricultural land | place: Mexico: Magueyal...
GGGTGCGGTCGCTGGCCTCGATCATGTCGACCACCGGGAGCCGGGAGGTCGGCCAGCCGACCGGGGAGGCGGCCAGCGTGCTGGTGGCCCCGATGCCGTCGGACCGGGAGGAGTTCGTCGAGCAGGCGGTCGTCAACGCCAAGGCCATCAGCTCGGGCACGGCCTACCCGTTCGACGACGAGGCGGTGCGCCGGGGGGCGGCCCGCGGCTACGACCGCGCCCACCACCCGCGAGGGACCGGGCGCCAGTTCGCGGCCATCCTGGCCGCCGGCGACCGCACCCAGGCCCTCAAGGAGGTCAGGGTCCCGACCCTGGTCGTGCACGGCACCGAGGACCAGGTCATCGGGATCAGCGGGGGCGAGGCCACCGCCGCCGCCATCCCCGGGGCCCGGCTGGTGCGCGTGGATGGCCTCGGCCACGAGCTCCCGCCCGGGTTCTGGCCCGCCCTGGCCGACGCCCTGGTCGAGAACGCCGATCGTGCCGGCAGCTGACCGCCCCCTGCGGGTGCTGTTCGTCGCCCACGCCTTCCCCCGGCACGCCGACGACGGCACCGGGGGGTTCCTGCTGCGGCTGGCCGTCGCCCTCCGGGACCAGGGGGTGACGGTGGCCGCGGTCGCCCCGGCGGCCGCGGGGCTGGCCGCGGCCGAGCGCCTCGACGGGATCGCGGTGCGCCGCTACCGGTACGCCCCCGCCCGGGCCCAGCGGCTGGCCTATGCGGGCGAGATGCACCGGCGGGCCGCCTCGCCGGCCGGCGCCCTGGCCCTGGCCGGGCTGCTCGGCGCCGGCGCCCTGGCCGCCCGGCGGGCCGGGCGGGGGGCCGACCTGGTCCACGCCCACTGGTGGTTCCCGGGCGGGGTCCAGGCCGTGGCCGCCCGGACCGGGCTGCCCCTGGTCACCACCCTGCACGGCACCGACGTCCGCCTGGCCGGGGACCGGCCGGCGGCCAGGGCGGCCTGCGCCCGGGTCCTGCGGGCCTCGGCCCGGGTCACGGCGGTGTCGGGCTGGCTGGCCGGCCAGGCGGCCACGTTCGCCCCCGGGCTGGCCGCGCCGGTCACGGTCGCGCCCATGCCGGTCGACGACCGGGCCTTCTCCCCCGGGCCCGGCGACCGCCCCCGCGACGAGCTGCTGTTCGTGGGCCGTCTCGACCGCCAGAAGGGGGCCGAGATCGCCCTGCGCGCCCTGGCCCTGCTGGACGGCCCGGCGGCCGGGCTGCCCCTGCGGCTCGTGGGCGGCGGCCCCGAGCAGGCCGCCCTGCGCCGCCTGGCCGGCGAGCTCGGGGTCGCCGGCCGGGTCCGCTGGGACGGGCCGGTCTCCCAGGCCGAGCTGGCCGGCCGCTACCGCCGGGCCGCCGCCCTGCTCGTCCCCGGCCGCGACGAGGGCCTTGGCCTGGTCGCGGTCGAGGGCCAGCTCTCGGGCGCCCCGGTGGTCGCGGCCGCCTCCGGCGGCCTCCTCGACGTGGTCGCCGACGGCCGCACCGGCCGGACGTTCCCCCCGGGCGAGCCGGCCGCCCTGGCCCGGGCGGTCGAGTCGGTCCTGGCCGACCCGGACGCCACCGCCCGGATGGCCGCCACCGCCCGGGAGCGGGCGGCGGCCCGGTTCGGCCCCGCCGGCGCCGCCCGCGCCTACGCCGCCGTCTACGCCGAGGCGATCGCGACCCGGGGCGCCACCCGGCCCCGGCCCTAGCCCCGGTCCGCCCGGGCCAGGTCGTCCTGCCCGGTCATGGCGCCAACTATGCCCACCGGCCCGGGCCCGAAATAGGGCAGCTGCCCGATGCCCGGCCGCCCCGCCCGGCGGAAGCTGGACCGGAGCAGGCGACCCGGACTCCGGAGGCGGCGATGACCGGTCCCACCCAGACGTTCCAGCTCTCGGTCGAGGCGGCCGAGGCCTACGAGGCGCGGTTCGTGCCCGCCCTCTTCGCCGAGTGGGCGCCCCACCTGGTCGCGGCGGCCGGGGTCGTCCCCGGCCAGGCCGTCCTCGACGTGGCCTGCGGCACCGGGGTGGTGGCGAGGGCGGCCGCCGACCGGATGGGCGGCCGCGGCCGGGTGGTCGGGGCCGACCTCAACGAGGGCATGCTGGCCGTGGCCGGGCGGCTGCGCCCCGACCTGGAGTGGCACCGGGCCGACGCGGCCGGCCTGCCGTTCGAGGACGGGACGTTCGACGCCGTGCTCTGCCAGTCGGCGCTGATGTTCTTCCCCGACCGGGTCCGGGCCCTGCGGGAGATGGCCCGCGTGGCCAGGCCCGCCGGGACCGTGGCCGTCCAGGCCTGGGACCTGCTCGACGCCCAGCCGGGCTACGGGGCCATGTACGCGGCCTTCGCCCGGCACCTGGGCCCGGAGGCCGGGGAGCTGGGCGGCACCCTGTGGGCCCTTGGCGACCTGGAGCTGCTGGGGTCGCTGTTCGAGGCGGCCGGGCTGACCGTCACCGGCACCCGGACCCGGGCGGGCACGGCCCGGTTCGGATCGGCCGCCGAGGCCGTGGCCACCGAGCTCGACGCCACCCCGCTGGCCGCCGGCATCGACCAGGACACGCGCCGCCGCGTCCTGGACGCCGGCGTCGCGGCCATGGCCCCGTTCGTGGTCGACGGCGGCCGGGTCGAGCTGCCGATCGGCGGCCATCTGGTGACCGCGGTCGCGCCCGGCTGAGCCCGGGCCGGGCGCGCGGGCGCCAGATGGGGCAGGATCCAGGGAGGCCGCGACCACACGGGAGCCAGCTTGGACCTGAACTCCGATCTCGGTGAGGGCTACGGCCACTGGGCCCTCGGCGACGACGCCGCCCTGCTCGGGATCGTGACCAGCGCCAACGTCGCCTGCGGGTTCCACGCCGGCGACCCGGCGACGATCGACCGGACGGTGCGCACGGCCGTCGGGCACGGGGTCGCCGTCGGCGCCCAGGTGTCGTACCCGGACCTGGTCGGCTTCGGCCGCCGCGACATCGAGGTCGCCCCGGCCGACCTCACCGCCGACGTCCTCTACCAGCTCGGCGCCCTGGAGGCGTTCGCCAGGGCCGCCGGCAGCCGGGTCCGCTACGTCAAGCCCCACGGCGCCCTCTACAACCGGATCGCCCGTGACCCGGTCCAGGCGGCGGCCGTGGCCGAGGCCGTCCGCCGCTACGACCCGGCCCTGCCCCTGCTCACCCTGCCCGGGTCGGCGGCCGAGGCGGCCGCCGCCGAGGCCGGCATCCGGGCCGTGGCCGAGGGGTTCGCCGACCGCGCCTACACGCCCGAGGGCCGGCTGGTCCCGCGGTCCGAGCCGGGAGCGGTGCTGCACGACCCCGGAGAGGTCGCGGCCCGGGCCCTGCGCATGGCCACCGAGGGCCGGGTCGAGGCGGCCGGCGGCGGCGAGGTCGCGGTCGAGGTCCGCTCCCTGTGCGTGCACGGCGACACCCCGGGAGCGGTCGAGCTGGCCCGGGCCGTGCGGGCCGCCCTGGAGGGAGCCGGGGTGACCCTGGAGCCGTTCGCGTGAACCCGCGCCCGGCCGGCGAGCGGGCCCTGCTGGTCGAGGTGGACGATCTCGAGACCGTGCACCGGCTCCACGCCGCCCTCCGGGCCCTCGACCCTCCGGGCGTCACCGAGCTCGTCCCCGGCTACCGGACCCTGCTGGTGGTGGCCGACCCCGAGCGGGCCGGGTCGCTGGACGAGCTGGCCGCCGCCCTGCCAACCCTGGAGCTGCCCCCGGCCGAGGCCGTGGCCGGCGACCCGGTCGAGATCCCGGTCTGCTACGACGGCCAGGACCTGGACGAGGTCGCCCGCCTGACCGGGCTGGACGCCGCCGAGGTGGTGCGGCGCCACACCGCCCCCACCTACACCGTGGCCTTCCTGGGCTTCAGTCCCGGGTTCCCGTACCTGGTCGGGCTCGACCCGGCCCTCGAGGTGCCCCGCCGCGACACCCCCCGGACCTCGATCCCGGCCGGCTCGGTCGGGCTGGCCGGGACCCATACCGGCATCTACCCGACCGCCTCCCCGGGCGGCTGGCGGCTGATCGGCCGCACCGAGGTCACCCTGTTCGACCCCGCCGGCGACCCGCCGGCCCTGCTCGCCCCCGGAGGCCGCCTCCGCTTCACGGTGGCCGGATGAGCTCGGGGCCGGCCGCCGGGCCGGGGTCGATCCGGGTGCGGCAGCCGGGGCTGCTGACCACCGTGCAGGACCTGGGGCGCCACGGCTTGGCCCACCTGGGCGTCCCGGCCGCCGGGGCGGTCGACCGGCGCGCCTTCGCCCTGGCCAACCGGCTGGTCGGCAACCCGCCGGGGGCGGCCGCCCTGGAGATCACCGTGGCCGGGCCCGAGCTGGAGCTGGAGACGGGCGGCTTCCTCGCCCTGACCGGCGGCCGGGCCGAGGCCACCCTCGACGGCCGGCCGTTCCCGATGGACGTGGCCGTCCGGGCCTCGGCCGGGCAGGTCCTGGCCGTCGGCCAGCTGACCAGCGGGCTGCGGGCCTACCTGGCCGTGCGCGGCGGCATCGCCGTCGACCCGGTGCTGGGCAGCCGCTCCACCGACACCCTGGCCAGGCTCGGTCCCCCGCCGCTGTCCGAGGGCGCCCGCCTGCCCCTCGGCGACCGGGCCCCGGGCGATCCCTTCCAGCAGGTCGCCCCCACCCCGCGGATCGACCCCGAGCCGCTGCTGCGGGCCGTCAGGGGCCCGCGCGACGACCTGTTCACCGACGACGCCCTGGCGACCCTGACCGCCACCGCCTGGACGGTCAGCTCCGACAGCGACCGCACCGGGATCCGCCTGGAGGGCCCGGCCCTGGAGCGGCGGCGCCGGGTCGAGCTGGCCTCGGAGGGCCTGGTCGAGGGGTCGCTCCAGGTGCCCCCGGACGGCCACCCGATCCTGTTCCTGGCCAACCACCCGACCACCGGCGGCTACCCGGTGATCGCGGTCGTGGCCGGCCCCGACCTCCCCCTGGCCGCCCAGGCCCGCCCCGGGACCCGGCTGCGGTTCCGGTTCGTCCCGGTGGAGGCGGCCAGGGACGCCGCCGCGGGGGGCCGGGGGCCGGGTCCCGCCTAGATCGGCCCCGGGCTGAACGGCCGGATGTAGCTCTGGGCCTTGGTCCAGGCGTCGGAGCCGACGGCGTCGCCGAGGTTCCGGCCGTGGATGTCGCCGCTGGGGTAGTGGATGCCGCCGTAGCGGCGCGACATGCCGGCCTCGGCGGCCGCGGCCGAGAACGTCGGCCAGTACAGGGTCACGGCGTTGGCCGGGGTGCCGGGATGGGTGGCGTCCCGCGGCTCGATCCGGGAGGCGCCGGCCTGGACGGTCACGCTGGCCCCGAAGCTGTCGGAGGCGAAGAAGGTGCGGACGACCCGCGCCCCGGCGGCGCTGAAGGTGGAGTGCCCGGACACGTACTCCGGGAACGGTGGCGTGACCACGTTCAGCTGCTGGTAGGGGATCCAGCTCTCGCCCTTGACCACGCCGTAGCCCTTGTAGGGACCGAGCCAGGAGACCACGTCCTTGCCCCGGTACTCGACGCGGATGCCGGTGATCGGCCGCACGTAGTCCCACTTGAACTTCCAGTACCAGGCGGCGATGCTCGCGTCCATCAGGGCGTTGCCGAGGGCGAAGAACAGCTTGACGTCGTCGTCGAGGCCGTTGCCGCGCTTACGCGACATGGCCTGGGCGAAGATCGCCCAGTGGCCGGGCGGGAACTCCGAGCGCGGCCCGTCGGCCCAGTACTCGGCCTTGATCTTGCTCGGGTCGTCGAGGTCGGCGGTCTCCTTGGCCAGGGTCTGGATGTCCTCGCTGGAGAACCCGCCGCCGGGGAGCCGGGGCGGGCCGGGCACGTCGCGGTCGCCCTGGGAGGGCATGCCGAAGGGGACCACCTCCGCCCACTGGGGGGTCCAGGCCCGCTGCACCGACCCCCAGGGGTCGCCCAGCGGCACCCGCAGCGGCTGCCAGCGCCAGCGGTCGTTCACCGTGTCGGGGGTGTTGACCGGCTGGTAGCCGGTGGTGTCGGCGTACCCGCCGAGCTGGTTGGCGCCGTCCTTGTGGCGGAAGTCGGTCACCGCCTTGGCGACCGTCAGCCCGATGGTGGCCGGGGTCGAGGTGTCGGACCCGTCGGTCGCGTAGCCCAGCTCCTTCATCTGGAGGGCGAAGTCACCCTGGCGGGAGGGGAACAGGTCGACCAGGGCGGCGTAGGCGGCGAAGCTGACCGCCTTGCTCTTGTTCTCGGGGGTGCGCTCGGCGACGGGCCGGCGCAGGGAACCGCCGTAGCGGGTGCCGACCGCCCGGGCGTCGTAAGCCGCCCAGGCGTCGAACATGGCCGTGTGGGCCACCCCGAGGGCCCGGGCGGTGATGGTCGGGCCGGTGCCGGCCGGGTTGGCCCGGATCGCCTGGAGCAGCTCCTCGTCCCAGCGCAGGACGACGTTGTCGGCCTTGGAGGGGGCGAGGCCGTTGATGACGTACAGCGGCGGCGGGTTGTCGGGGTCGGGCGGCCCCGCCACCTGCGCCCGGACCGCCCCGCCGAAGCTCGCCAGCACCAGCGCCGCCACCACCAAGGTTGTCAGCCCATGCCTGGACCGCAGCCGCATGCATCCTCCCCGAACCCACCCACCGACCCCCCGCCACGGCGCCGGACCCTATCGCATCGGCAGGACAGGGCAAATCGTCACGGGCCGGACAGGGAGAACCGCTGGCCGTCGCGGTCGGCCGTGACCCGTCCGTCGGCGACCAGCTTGGCCAGGTGGGCCCGGACCGACAGCTCGGCCGCCGGGTGCAGGGCCGGGTCGACGGCCGCGTAGACCCGGGCCACGACCTCCCCCGGGGTCCGGTCCCCGGCGGCCAGGGCGGCCAGCACCTGGGCCTCGCGGTCGCGGCGGTGGGCCAGGTAGCCCTCGATCCGCTGGACGGCGTCCGGGACCAGCGGCCCGTGGCCCGGGTACAGCCGCTCGGGCCGGCGCCGCGCCAGCAGCTCCAGCGAGGCCAGGTAGTCGGCCATGTCCCCGCCCGGCCACTCGACCACCGTGGTCCCCCGCCCGAGCACGTGGTCGCCGGTGAAGGTGGCCCGCTCGACGGCGAGCTCGAAGCAGCAGTGGTCGGCGGCGTGCCCGGGCGTGGGCAGGGGCCGCAGCTCCAGCCCGGCCGCCGCCACCGGGGCCCCGGACGTGAGCTCGGGCGCCCCGGCCGTGGCCCAACCGGGGGCGATGGCGGCCAGGGGCGCCCCGGCCCGCCCGGCGAAGCCGCGCGCCCCCTCGGCATGGTCGACATGGGTGTGGGTGAGCAGCACGACCTCGACCGGGCGCCCGCCGCCGGCCTGGAGCACGGCCTCGGCGTGGCCCGGGTCGTCGGGGCCGGGGTCGATCACCACCACCGTGGCCGCGTCCGGCTCGGCGACCACGAAGGTGTTGGTCCCCTCCAGGGTCAGCGGCGACGGGTTGGGGGCCAGGACCCGGGTCACCCTCGGGCTCCAGCGGTCGCTCATGGCGGCGGCCCGCCGGGGTCGGGGAGGGGGACCGGCACCGGGTACCGCTCCCGCCAGGGCATGACCAGCTCGGCACCCTCCAGCACGGGCAGGATGCGCTCGATCCGGCGCCCCTGGGCGCCGGCCAGGGCCTCGTCCACGGTCGCGAACGGCGCCAGGTCGCGCAGGGCGTAGCGGGTCGGCGGGAGCATCGGCAGCCCCTGGTCGGCGGCGGCCACGGCGGGCCCGAGCCAGCGTTCGCGCTCCGCCTCGGCCAGGTGGGCGGTCACGGCCGCCCCGTCCGGCACCCCGGCGACGAAGAACCGGGTGTCGTAGCGGCGCGGCTCCTCCTCCGGGGTCACCCACCAGGCCCAGTACCGCAGCCTGGCCGTGTCCAGCCGCACCCCGAGCCGCCCCAGCACGCCGGCGAAGCTCCCCTCCCCGGCCAGCAGCCGGCCACGGGCCTCGGCCGTCTCCGCCGGACCGGGCGCCGGCGTGGCCAGCAGCAGCCCCGCCTCCTCGAGGGTCTCCCGGCAGGCCGCCACCAGATGCCCCCTGGCCTCGTCCACGTCGAGCCCCAGCCGCTCCGCCCACTCCGCCGGCGAGGGCCCGCTCCAGCTCGCGTCGACCGCCGGGTCGCGGTCCGCCTCGTCCACCCGCCCCCCGGGGAACACCCACAGCCCGCCCGCGAACCCCATCGCGGCGGGCCGCCGCTGGAGGTACACCTCCAGCCCCTCGCGCCCGTCCCGCAGCAGCACCACCGTCGCCGCCACCCGCGGAGCAACCACCATCGCCGTCCTCCCGCCAGCCGGTCCGGGTGGATGGTACGTGCCCGGATGCCGACAATGGCGGGATGAACGAGGACCCGCGGCGGGCGCTGCCGAAGATGGACGTCCTGCTTGGGCGGCCGGAGCTGGTCGAGCGGGTGGCGCTGTTCGGGCGGGGGCCGGTGGTCGGGGCGGCCCGGGAGGCCCTGGAGGCCAGCCGCCGGGCGGTGGCCGGCGGGGGGCCGGTGCCCGGGGTCGAGGAGCTGGCGGCGCGGGTCGCGGGGGCGCTGGACGGGGCGTCGGCCAGGCGGACCCGGGGGGTGGTGAACGCCACCGGGGTAGTGCTGCACACCAACCTGGGGCGGGCGCCGCTGTCGGCGGCGGCCCGGGCGGCCGTGGCCGAGGCGGCCGGGTACGCGAGCGTGGAGTACGACCTGGTCGCCGGGACCCGGGGCCGGCGGGGGGCGGCGGCCGAGGCGCTGGCCCGGGAGGCGACCGGGGCCGAGGCCGCCCTGGTCGTCAACAACGCCGCCGCGGGGCTGCTGCTCGCCCTGGGCGGCCTCGCCCGGGGCCGGGAGGTGCTGGTCTCGCGGGGCGAGCTGATCGAGATCGGCGGCGAGTTCCGGCTGCCCCAGATCATGGAGGCCGCCGGGGTCCTGCTCCGCGAGGTCGGCACCACCAACCGGACCCACCTGCGCGACTACGCCGCCGCCGTCGGCGATGGCACCGCCCTGGTGCTGGCCGTCCACCCCTCCAACTACCGGGTCGAGGGGTTCGCCACCCGGCCGCCCCTGGCCGAGCTGGCCGGGCTGGCCTCCGGGTACGGCCTGCCCCTGCTCCACGACGTCGGCTCGGGGCTGCTCGACGGCCGCCTCGGCGACGAGCCGTCGGTCGCGGCCAGCCTGCGCGCCGGCGCCGACCTGGTGCTGTTCTCCGGCGACAAGCTCCTCGGCGGCCCCCAGGCCGGGCTGCTGGTGGGCCGGGCCGAGCTGGTCGGGCGGCTGGCCCGCCACCCGCTGGCCCGGGCCGTCCGGGCCGGCAAGCTGACCCTGGCCGCCCTGGAGGCGACCCTGGCCGACCACCTGGCCGGCCGCCGCGACCAGCTGCCCGTCTGGCGGGCCCTGCTGCTGACCCCGGCCGACCTCCAGCCGCGGGCGGCCGCCCTGGCCGCGGCCGTTGGCCTGGCCGCGGCCCTGCGCGCCGGGACCAGCGTCGCCGGCGGCGGCAGCCTCCCCGGCGAGGGCCTGGAGAGCGTCCTGGTCGAGGTCGACCCCGCCCCCGCCGGCGCGGCCACCGTGCTGGCCCGGCTCCGGGCCGCCGACCCGCCGGTGGTGGCCCGGGTCGAGCGCGGCCGGGTCGTGCTCGACCTGCGCACCGTCCCGCCGGAGCAGGACGCCCTGGTGGCCCGGACCCTGGCCGCCGCCCTCGACCCGCCGGCCTCCTGATGCCCCATGTCATCGGGACCGCCGGCCACGTCGACCACGGCAAGTCGGCCCTGATCCGGGCCCTGACCGGGACCGACCCCGACCGGCTGGCCGAGGAGAAGGCCAGGGGCATGACCATCGACCTCGGGTTCGCCTGGACGACCCTGCCGTCCGGGCGCGAGGTCGGGTTCGTGGACGTCCCCGGGCACGAGCGGTTCGTCCACAACATGCTGGCCGGGGTCGGGGGGATCGGCTGCGCCCTGTTCGTGGTCGACGCCAGCGAGGGCTGGCGGCCCCAGTCGGCCGAGCACCTGGCCATCCTCGACCTGCTCGGGGTCGGTGCCGGGGTGGTCGCCCTGACCAAGGTCGACCTGGTCTCCGAGGCCGCCCGCGACCGGGTGGCGGCCGAGGTCGCCGACCGGCTCCGGGGCACGACCCTGGCCGGGGCGGCGGTGGTGCCGACCGCCGCCCCCTCGGGCATCGGGGTGGCGGCGGTGGCGGCGGCGCTGGACGCCGCCCTGGACGGGCTGGGCGAGCCGCCCGACCGGGGCCGGCCCCGGCTGCCGGTGGACCGGGTGTTCACCATGCGGGGCAGCGGCACCGTGGTCACCGGCACCCTGTCCGGCGGGGCCCTGCGGGCCGGGGGCGAGGCCGAGCTGCTGCCGGCCGGGCGCCGGGTCCGCGTCCGCGGCCTCCAGGGCCACGGGCGCCCCCTGGCCGAGGCCGTCCCGGCCCGCCGCCTGGCCGTCAACCTGGCCGCGGTCGCCACCAACCGGGTGGCCCGGGGCGACGTGCTCGTCCTCCCCGGCCAGTGGGCGGCCACCACCGTGGCCGACTGCCGGCTGCGCTGCCTGCCCGGCGCCCCCGCCCCCCTGCGCGGGCGCGGCGCCTATCTCCTCTACGCCGGCACGGCCGAGACCCCGGCCCGGCTCCAGCCGCTCGACGCCGCCGAGCTCCACCCCGGCAGCGACGGCCTGGTCCGCCTGCACCTGGAGCGGCCGCTCGTCCTGGACGTGTTCGAGCCGGTGGTGCTGCGCGACAGCGGCCGCGACGAGACCGTCGGGGGCGGCCGCGTCCTCGACCCCTTCCCCCCGGCCGCCGTCCGCGGCACCGCCGCCCGGGTCCGGCGGGCCGAGGAGCTGGAGGCCCGCGAGGCCGACGGCCGCCAGGGCCTGGTGGAACGGGTCCTGGCCGAGCGGGGCGTGGTCACCCTGGCCGACCTCCCCCGCCTGGCCGGGCTGGCCCCCGACCGGCTCGAGGCCGCCCTGTCCCACCGTTCCCGTCCGGCCGGGCCGGCCCCCGACCGGCTCCCGGCCGCCCTGGCCGACGCCCCGGTGGTCCGCTCCCCGACCCTGGCCTGGGCCCGGGAGGCCTGGGAGGCGGCCGCGGCCGCGGTCCTGGCGGCGGTCGACCGCCACCACCACCGCGACCCCTCGTCCCCCGGCCTCCCCGTCCAGGTCGCCCGCGCCGAGGCCGCGGCCGGGACCGCCCGGCCGGTGGCGGCCGGGGTCGAGGTGGTCGAAGCCCTGGTCGCCGAGGGTCGGCTGGTCGCCGACGGTCCCGTCCTGCGCCGCCCCGGCCACGGGGTGCGGCTCGACCCGGCCCAGCAGGCCCTGCGGGCCCGGGTCGAGGCCGCCCTGGAGGCGGCCGGGGTCGGGCTGCTGTCCGAGGCCGACCTGCGCGAGCTGGGCGCCGACCGCGGGGCGACCGCCCTGCTGGTCCGCCTGGGGGTGCTGGTCGCCATCGCCCCCGGCGGCTGGCTCGGCCGCGCGGCCCTCGAGGGGGCGGTGGCGACCCTGCGCCGCGCCTTCGGGGACGGCCGCCCGTTCTCGGCCGGCCAGGCCCGGGAGGCCCTGGGCACCACCCGCCGCACCGCCATCCCCCTGCTCGAGCACCTGGACCGGGCCGGGGTGACCGTCCGCCAGGGCGACCTGCGCCGCCTGGCCTGACCGCCGCCGCTACCCCGCGTCCCAGTCGACCGGGGTGGTGATGCCCCGCTCCCAGTCCTCGCGCAGCAGCGCGTAGCCGATGCCGTCGTGGTAGGTACCGTCCCGGTCCGGCCAGGCGCGGCGGTAGACCGCGATCCTCGACCTTCAGCAGCCCGACCACCTGGCCGTCGCGCTCGAGCCACCAGGCGCGGCTGCGGGGCCGTCCAGGTCCCAGCCGGCGACCAGCTCGGCTGCCGCAGCGGGGCCCGGCTCGGGTTTCACGTGAAACGGCCAGCGGTGCTCGGTCAGGAACCGGGCCAGGTCGTCGCGGTCGGCGCCGGTGACCGGCCGGAAGGTGGGTTCGGGCATGGCCGAATGGTAGCCAGATGCGCCACCATATCGCGCATGAGCACGACCGCCCCGACGCGTGAGCGCACCACCGAGCACGAGGACGTGACCGAACCGGACGTCCCCTGGGTGGTGATCGTGTGGAACGACCCGATCAACCTGATGTCGTACGTGGTGTTCGTGCTCCAGAAGCTGTTCGGCTACAACCGGGAGAAGGCCACCCGGCTGATGCTCGACGTACACCACAAGGGCAAGGCGGTGGTGTCCAGCGGCCCCAGGGAGAAGGCCGAGTTCGACGTCTACCGCCTCCACGGCCACGGCCTCTGGGC
>Ga0268243_1000141_pt1 | contig 12019 bp, 14 predicted proteins | sample BulsoiMagMametaG_FD_200254 | JGI IMG/M metagenome (GOLD analysis project Ga0268243, IMG submission 200254) | Bulk soil microbial communities from Mexico - Magueyal (Ma) metaG (v2) (version 2) | ecosystem: Environmental > Terrestrial > Soil > Agricultural land | place: Mexico: Magueyal...
CCCCGGGCCCAGGACTGGGCGATCGTCGGGGTGGCCGCGGTGGCCAGCAACGGCGGGGCCAAGGTGGCCCTGACCAACATGGCGGAGAAGCCCGTGCGGGCCAGCGCCGTCGAGGAGGCCCTGGCGTCGGGGGCCGACCCGGCGGCCGCGTCCGAGCAGGCGCTCGAGGGCACCAGCGCGCCCAACGACGCCCTGGCATCCTCGGAGTACCGTGAGCATCTGGCCAAGGTCCTGACCAGGCGGGCGATCGAAGGAGCAAGGTCCAGCTGAACGGCGCGCACACCAACGACACGGGGAGGGCGCCCGGCGACGGTGCCCTCCCCTTCGCTTCCGTCGACGAGCTCGAGACCGCCCTGGCCGGCCACGCCTACCTGGCCGACCGGGGCCTGGCCACGGCCGTGTACCTGGCCCTGCACCTGGACAAGCCGCTGCTGCTGGAGGGCGAGGCCGGGGTCGGCAAGACCGAGGTCGCCAAGGTGCTGGCGTCCCTGCTCGGCCGCGAGCTGGTCCGCCTCCAGTGCTACGAGGGGATCGACGCCAGCCAGGCCCTGTACGAGTGGGACTACTCCCGCCAGCTCATCGCCGTGCGGGCGGCCCAGCTGGGCGAGGGCCAGGCCGACCTGTTCGGGCGCGAGTTCCTGGTCGAGCGGCCGCTGCTGGCCGCCGTCCGGGCCGGGTCCCGGGCGGTGCTGCTGATCGACGAGCTGGACCGGGCCGACGACGAGTTCGAGGCCTTCCTGCTCGAGGTGCTGAGCGAGTTCGCCGTCACCATCCCCGAGATCGGCCGGGTCGCCGCCGACCGGCCCCCGGCGGTGATCATCACCTCCAACCGGACCCGGGAGCTGCACGACGCCCTCAAGCGCCGCTGCCTCTACCACTGGATCGACCACCCGTCGGTGGCCCGGGAGGTCGAGATCGTGCGGGTCCGCGCCCCCGAGGTCCCGGAGGCCCTGGCCCGCCAGGTCGCCGAGGCGGTGGCCCGGCTGCGGGAGATGGACGTGGCCAAGCGGCCCGGGGTGGCCGAGACGATCGACTGGTCCCAGGCCCTGACGTTCCTGGGCGCGACCCGCCTCGAGCCCGAGCAGGCCGCCGCCACCCTCGGGGCCCTGCTCAAGGACCACGAGGACCTGGAGCTGGTCCGGGCCCGGCTGGGCCAGGTGCTGGGGACCGAATGAGCACGGCGGCGCTCGCCGAACCAGGGCTGCAGCGGCTGGTCGGGTTCGGGCGGCTGCTGCGCAGCCGCGGGCTGCCGGTCGGGACCGGGCGGATCCTGACCTTCTGCCGGGCCGTGGCCGCCCTCGACCGGATCGACCGCACCGGCGTCTACTGGGCCGGCCGGGTGGCCATGGTGGCCCGCAAGGAGGACCTGGCCGCCTACGACGCGGCCTTCGCCGAGTGGTTCCCCAGCCACTCCCGCGACGTCATGACCATGATCCTCGGCCAGGACCAGCGCATGGCCAATCCGCCCGAGCTCGAGGTCCTGCTCGACCAGGGGCTCCCCGAGGAGTCGTGGCAGCCGGCCGAGGGCGAGGAGGACGGCGAGGCCCTGGTCGGCGTGCTGGCCAGCGGGGCCGAGATGCTACGGGCCAAGTCGTTCGACGAGCTGTCCGAGACCGAGCGCCTCGCCGCCGACCACGTCATCCGGGCCCTGGCCGTGCACCTGCCGACCCGCCACAGCCGCCGCTACCGGCCGTCGCCCTACGGGCGCCGCTTCGACCAGCGGCGGACCCTGCGGGCGTCGCTGCGCACCCAGGGCGAGCCGTTCCGGCGGGCCTGGCGGGACCGCCGCCGCCGGGTCCGGCCCCTGGTCCTGATCCTGGACGTGTCCGGGTCGATGTCGGCCTACTCCCGGGCCCTGATGCAGTTCGGGTTCGCGGCCATGCGGGCCGGCCGGCGGGTCGAGGTGTTCTGCTTCGGGACCCGGCTGACCCGGGTGACCAGGGCCCTGGCCCGCTCCGAGCCGGACGACGCCCTGCGCGAGGTCGCGGCCGCGGTGGTCGACTGGAACGGCGGTACCCGTATCGGCGCCTCGCTCAAGGAGCTGCTCGACCGCTGGTCCCAGCACGTGGCCATGCGGGGGGCGGTGGTGGTGCTGTGCTCGGACGGGCTGGAGCGGGGCGACCCTGCCCTGCTGGCCGCCCAGGTGGCGCGGCTGTCGCGCCTGGCCCACCGGCTGATCTGGGTCAACCCGCTCAAGGGCAGCCCCCGCTACGAGCCCTTGGCCCGGGGCATGGCCGCCGCCCTGCCGTACGTGGACGTGTTCCTGGCCGGCCACAACCTCGAAAGCCTCGAGTCGCTCTGCGGAGTCCTGGAGAACGCCCGGTGACGTGGGAGGAGGAGGTGTAGCTTGGCGTGGTGAACGTGACCGTGCTGCTCACCGACCAGCCGCTGTCGCTGGACGCGGCCTTCCGGGCGGTGCTCGACCCCGCCTGCGGGGGGACGGCCCTGTTCGTCGGCACCACCCGCAGCCCCAACCAGGGCCGCCAGGTCGACGAGCTCGAGTACGAGGCCTACGCCGAGCTGGCCGAGCCCGAGCTGGAGCGGGTGGCCCGCAAGGCGGCCGCCACCCACGGCCTGGGCGCCGTCTACCTGGCCCACCGGACCGGGGTGGTCGGGGCGGCCGAGCCGAGCGTGGTCGTGGCCGCCTCGGCCCCGCACCGGGCCGAGGCGTTCGCCGGCTGCCGGGAGCTGATCGACGAGCTCAAGGCGACCGTGCCCATCTGGAAGAAGGAGCGCTGGGCCGGCGGCGGCGAGTGGGTCGGGGTCCCCACCGACCAGCGGGAGGCCGGCCATGCCTGAGATGGTCGACAGCTTCGGTCGGGTCGTGCGCGACCTGCGGGTCTCGGTCACCGACAAGTGCAACTTCCGCTGCCTGTACTGCATGCCCGAGGACGGCCTGCCCTGGCTGGGCCGGGACGAGGTGCTGGGCCGGGACGAGCTGATCCGGGCCCTGCGGGTGGCCGTCGGCCTCGGGGTCCGGACCGTCCGCATCACCGGCGGCGAGCCGACCCTGCGCCGCGACCTGGTCGACGTGGTCGCCGCCCTGGGCGGGCTCGGGGTCGAGCTGTCCATCACCACCAACGGCTTCCTGATGGACCGCCTGGCCGGGCCGCTGCGCCAGGCCGGGCTCACGCGGGCCAACGTCTCGCTGGACTCGCTGCACCGCGACCGCTTCAAGCAGATCACCCGCCGCGACGCCCTTGACCGGGTCCTGGCCGGCATCGATGCCACCCTGGCCGCCGGCCTCCACCCGGTCAAGATCAACGCCGTGGTGGTGCGCGGCTTCAACGACGACGAGCTCGAGCCGATGGCCGCCTGGGCCCGCGACCTGGGCGTTGAGCTCCGCTTCATCGAGTTCATGCCCCTGGACGCCCCCGGCGACTGGACCCGCGACCAGGTCGTCCCGGCCGGGGAGATCCTGGCCCGCCTGGACGCCGCCTTCGGCCTGGAGGCGCCCGAGCCGCGGGGCAGCGCCCCGGCCGAGCGCTACCGCTACCGCGACGGCCGGGGCGCCGTCGGGGTGATCGCCTCGGTCACCCGGGCCTTCTGCGCCCAGTGCGACCGCATCCGCCTGACCGCCGACGGCCAGGTCCGGACCTGCCTGTTCGCCACCACCGAGTACGACCTGCGCTCGGTCCTGCGCTCGGGGGCCGGCGACGACGAGGTCGCCCGGGTCTACCTGGACGCGGTGGCCCGCAAGCAGTGGGGCCACCGGATCAACGAGCCCGACTTCGTCCAGCCGGAACGGGGCATGTCCCAGATCGGCGGGTAGCCGCCGCCAGGTTCGCTGCCGTTTCCCGGGGAACCCACGGTTTCGGGTTACGCTCCCGACCTGAACTGTCTCTGGTGGGAGGACACGGGCATGCAGGCAGATTGCACCTTCTGCCAGATCGTCTCGGGCGAGCTGCCGGCCGATCTGGTCGACGAGGACGAACGAACCGTCGCCTTCATGGACATCAGCCCGGCCACCCTCGGGCACGTCCTGGTCGTGCCCAGGCGCCACGTCGCCGACGTGATGTCGGCCGGCAGCGGCGACTGGCTGGCCGTGGCCGCCATGGCCCGGCGGATGGCCCGCTGGGTGGTGGGGGCGTTCGGGGCCGGCGGGGTCGATCTGGTCCAGGCCAACTCCGACGGCTCGGCCGGCAACCAGACCGTGTACCACCTGCACGTCCACGTGCTGCCCCGCTACCACGACGACCAGCTCGGCTCCTGGTGGACGCCGCAGACGGCCGACCCGGCCGAGATCACCGAGGCCGCCCGCCGCCTGGTCGAGTACGGCCGCCACGACCCCGAGTCGTCCCCGCCGCTGGCCTCGGCCGCCCCCTGAGCGCCCCGGTTCGCAGGTTTGCATCCCGGCTTGGACGGGATAGCGGAACAAGGGACACTTGGGAAAGGATGGGCCCATGGACACAGGCCTGCTCGTCGCCATCCTCGTCGTCATCATCCTGCTGGCCCTGCTGGCGTTCTTCGCCGGCCGCCAGCGCCGCAGCCGCCGCCTCCAGGACAAGTTCGGGCCGGAGTACGACCGCACGGTCGAACAGGCCGGCGACCGCCGGGCCGCCGAGGCCGATCTCCTGGACCGGGCCGAGCGCCGCCAGCAGCTCGACATCATCCCCCTGGAGGCCGAGGCCCGCGCCCGCTACCTCGAGGCCTGGCGCAGCACCCAGGCCCAGTTCGTCGACGAGCCGGTCGAGGCCACCCGCGAGGCCGACCGGCTGATCACCTCGGTGATGCGCGACCGCGGCTACCCGGTCGACGACTTCGAGCAGCGGGCCGCCGACATCTCGGTCGACCACCCCCAGGTGGTGGACGACTACCGGGCCGCCCACGCCATCGCCGCCCGCAACGACCGCTCCGAGGCCAGCACCGAGGACCTGCGCCAGGCGCTGGTCCACTACCGGTCGCTGTTCGAGGAGCTGCTGGAGGACCGCCACACCGACCGGTCGACGACCGAGGAGGCACGATGACGGAACGCTACGGGCCCGGTCACGGCGAGGAGGGTCACCGGCCGTCGGGGCGCGGGGCGGTCACCGAACGGCGGGCCAGGCAGGCCCAAGGCGCTCACGAGATCGACCTGACCGACGAGGCCACCGCCCGGGCCGCCGGCGACGACAGCGACGGCGCGCCCGCCGGGCGCGACGGCGACCAGGCCGACCGGGAGTCGTCGGGGGCCTTCGAGCCGGCCGCCGACGCCCGCCCGGGCTCCGCCAACATCTTCGACGTCGACGAGCGCGACAAGCAGGAGGAGCTGCAGCCGACGGGCTACGAGCCGCCGGTGGCCGAGCCCGACCGGGCCGAGGACACCCCCGCCGGGTCCGGGGAGATCACGCCGACCCCGGTCCCGACCGCCGACCCCCCGGCCGGCACCCCGGTCCCCGAGGGCCTGCCCGAGCCTCCGTCGGCCGCCACCGAGACCGCGCCGGCCGCCACCGAGCCCCCGGCGGCCACCGCCGAGGCCTCGGCGCCGACCCTCGGGCTGGACACGGCCGCCATCCGCAACCGGTTCATCGACATCCAGGCCGGGTTCGTGGACGAGCCCCGCCAGGCCGTCGAGGAGGCCGGCCGCTTCGTCGACGACCTCGTCCAGCAGGTCGCCGAGGCCCTGCGCCAGCAGCGCGGCCAGCTCGCCGGCCCCGAGGGCTCGACCGAGGACCTGCGCCTGGCCCTGCGGGCCTACCGCCAGTTCGTGGACCGCCTGCTGGGCCTGGCCAGCTGAGCCAGCCGCGCAGCCTCGGCGTCGAGGAGGAGTACCAGCTCGTCGACCCGGCGACCCGCGAGCTGCGCCAGGTCGCCGGGCGGGTCCTGCCCGCGGCCCGGCCCGAGCTGGGCGACCGGGTCCAGCCCGAGCTCTACCGCTCCATGGCCGAGATCAACACCCCGGTCTGCACCACCCTGGCCGAGGTCCGCCAGGCCCTGGTCCGCTCCCGGCGGGCCCTGGTCGAGGCGGCCGGGCGGGAGGGCCTGCGGATCGCCGCCGCCGGCACCCACCCGTTCTCCCACTGGGCCGACCAGGAGGTCACCCCCAAGACCCGCTACCGCAACCTGGCCGACGACTATCGCCAGCTCTTCCGCGAGGAGGTCGTGTTCGGCTGCCACGTGCACGTCGGGTTCGACGACCGGGAGGCGGCCATCCAGACCATGAACCGGGTCCGCCCCTGGCTGCCGGTGCTGCTGGCGCTGTCGGCCAACTCGCCGTTCTGGGTCGGCGCCGACACCGGCTACGCCAGCTTCCGCACCGAGGTCTGGAACCGCTGGCCGACGGCGGGCATGCCCCAGGCGTTCGACTCCCGGGCCGAGTACGACCGCCTGGTCGAGACCCTGGTCGCCACCGGCAGCCTGCGTGAGCCGACCAAGCTCTACTGGGACGTGCGCCCCTCGGCCCGGCAGGAGACGCTGGAGTTCCGGGTGGCCGACTCGGTGATGGCGGTCGACGAGGCGGTCATGGTCGCCGGGCTGGTCCGGGCCCTGGCCGTCACCGCCGACGCCGCCGCCGTGCGCGGCGACCCCGACCCGCGGCCCCGTCCCGAGCTGCTGCGGGCGGCCAAGTGGGGGGCCGCCCGCCACGGCCTGGAGGCCGACCTGGTCGACGTGCTCGCCGGCCGGGCCCGCCCCGCGGCCGAGCTCGTCGGGGCGTTCCTGGACGAGGTCCGGCCGGCCCTCGAGGAGGCCGGCGACCTCGAGGAGGTCACCACCCTGGTCCGGGCGACCCTGGACGGGGGCAACGGCGCCGCCCGCCAGCGCCAGGCGTTCCGGCGGTCCGGGCGCCTGGAGGACGTCGTGGATCTGGTGGTCGAGAGCACCGCCCGCTAAGGTGGCCACGGGCCTTCGACGGAGGCGCCCAGGGGAGCCCGGCGGACCGGGCTGAGAGGCCGACTGAGCGGTCGGCGACCCTTCGAACCTGATCCGGTTAGTACCGGCGAAGGGAGCGCGGGATGGCAGCTCGCCAACGGTCCTTCTCCGTCCACCAGCCCCCCGAGTGGGGGATCGAGCCGGTCCCGCCCGACCAGCGGCGCCTCGGCTTCCTCGACCAGGCCGTCCTCTGGGGCAACCTCGGCGTCAGCCTGCTCGTGCTGGTCGCCGGAGCCCTGCTCGTGCCCGCCCTCGGCCTCGTGCCCGCCCTGGCCGCCACCACGGTCGGGGCCGTGGTCGGCAACGCCCTGCTCGGGCTGGCCGCCGTCCCGGCCGCGGCCACCGGGGTGCCGGCCATGGTCCTGTACCGGGCCCCGCTGGGGGTGCGGGGCTCCCTGCTCCCCACCGCCTGCAACGTCGTCCAGAACCTCGGCTGGGCCACCTTCGAGCTGTTCGTGATCGCCACCGCCGCCACCGCCATCTCCGAGCGGGTGTTCGGGGCCGGCGGCCGGCCCCTGTGGGTCCTGGCCTTCGGGATCCTGGCCACCGCCATGGCCGTGGCCGGTCCCCTGACCGTGCTGCGGCGCTGGCTCCAGCGGTTCGCCGTCTGGGCCGTGCTCGCCTCCACCGCCTACCTCACCTGGTACGCCCTGACCCGCTTCGACCTCGGCGCCCTGGCCGGCCAGGCCGGCCAGGGCGGGCTGTCGTTCTGGGCCGGGGTCGACCTGGCCGTGGCCCTGCCCATCTCCTGGGTGCCGCTGGTCGCCGACTACGCCCGCTTCGGCCGCTCGGGCCCCGCGACCTTCTGGGGCACGGCCGTCGGCTACCTCCTGGCCCAGGTCTGGTTCTTCGCCCTCGGGGTGCTGTTCCTGCTCTCCATCGGCTCCGGCGACGTGGTCGCGGCCCTGCTGGCCGTGCCGGTGGGGCTGGTGGCCATGGCCGTGCTGGTGGTCGACGAGACCGACGAGGTCTTCGCCAACCTGTACTCGGCCGGGGTCAGCCTCAAGAACGCCGCCCCCGGCCTGCCCGGCCGCCGGGTCGCCCTGGCCCTGGGGGCGGTCGCCACCGTGGCCGCGATCCTGGTCGACGACCTGGCCCGCTACGAGAACTTCCTGTTCCTGCTCGGGGCCCTGTTCGTCCCCCTGTTCGGGGTGCTGGCCGCCGACTGGTACGTGCTCGCCCGCCGCCGCTACGACGTCGCCGCCATGTACCGGCCCGACGGCCCCTACCGGGGGGTGCGCTGGCCGGCGGTGGCCGTGTGGCTGCTCGGGTTCCTGGTCTACAACTGGATCAACCCGGGGACCGTGGAGGGCTGGGTGTCGCTGGTCCGATGGCTGTTCGCCGGCCTGGCCCACCTGCCGTTCCCGCTGTCGGCCCACCTGCCGTGGCTGGGGGCCTCGATCCCGTCGTTCGCGGTCGCCTTCCTGGCTATGCTTGCCGTCGGTCGCCGCTCCGGGAGGGAGGCTCCTGCATGACGACGACGTTCGCGGGGATGCCGGACGAGGGCCTGGCGTTCCTCGAGGATCTGGAGGAGCACAACACCAAGGCGTTCTTCGACGCCAACAAGGCGGTGTTCACCGAGCAGGTCCAGGCGCCGTTCGCCGCCCTGGTCGAGGCGGCCGCGGCCCGGCTGCGGCGCAGCGTCCCCGGCGTCGGCCGGCCCAAGGTGTTCCGGATCTACCGGGACCTGCGCTTCAGCAAGGACAAGACCCCCTACAAGACCTCGATGAGCGCCTCGATCCCGTCCCGGGTCCGCGACGACGGCGACCGCTCCGGGGTGGACACCGGCTACTACGTGAACGTCGGGCCGGCCGGGCTGTACGTCGCCTCCGGCCTCTACCACCCGTCCCGGGACGACCTGGGCCGGGTCCGGGCCGCCATCGCCGACGAGGGCACCGGGCCGGAGCTGGAGGCGGTCCTGCGCCGGGCCACCGGCAAGGGCCTGGAGGCCTGGCTGGACCCCCTCCAGCGCATGCCCAGGGACTGGCCGGCCGACCACCCGCGGGCCGGGCTGCTCAAGGCCCGCTCGCTGGTCCTCAACCGCCAGCACGAGCGGGCGCCCTGGCTCAGCACGGCCGAGCTGCTGGATCGTCTGCTGGCCGACTGGAAGGCGATGATCCCCTTCAACCGCTGGCTGGAGCGGCTGCCGTAGGGCCCGGGCCGGTGACGATGAACGGGGCGCCGCGGGTCATCGAGTAGTCGTAGTTGATGCCCGAGGTCACCTTGAAGGTGGCCAGGACCTCGAGCACGTCGCCCTCGCCGGCCGTCCACCCGGAGGCGAACTGCACCCGGAAGGCCTCGTTGAGGGCGAACTTCTGGGGTGTCAGCTCGTACCGCTGGTGCTGGCTGGCCAGGGTCGTGGAGCGGCTCAGGTTGCGGATCGACACGAACAGCTCGCAGCGGTCCACGAACTGCATCAGGTTCCGGCCGATCCTGACGTTGGCCACGACGTCGAACTTCTCGCCGTTGGCGACGGCGTCGACGGCGAACGACTCCCCGGTGCCGGCGGCGTTGGCCGACAGGATGGTGGCGTCCCAGGTGCCGGACATCGGGCTCCTCCTGCCATGGTCGGGCGGCCGGCGGCGGCGCGGGAGCCGCCGCCGGGCCGGCCGGTCAGGACACGGTGAAGGTGACGCTCTCGGCGTTGGAGAAGTCGGAGTTGGAGCCGGCGTTCACCCGGTAGGACGCCACCAGCTTGAGGACGTCGCCCGGGGTCTGGTTGGGGGCGTTGAGGCTGACCCGCTCCTCGGCCAGGAAGGTGGTGTCGTCGGCCGGGTTGAGGGCGCCCTTCAGCGTCTCGATCTGGATGGTGTTCGAGGTGGTGAGGTTGACGACGGCGACACGCAGCTCGAAGTCGTCGACGTGCTCGTTGAGGTTCTCGCCGATCTCCACGTTGGCGATGGCGTCGAACGCGGTGGCGTTGTCGATGTCGTCGACGGTGGTGAACCCACCCGCGTCGACGGGGTACAGCAGCTTGATGCTGGCGTCCCAAGGTCCTGGCATGGTGCCCCTCCTGATGGGGAAGCGGTGGTGCTCCGGTCGTCGCGACGCCACTGGTGTACCGGGCGCCGCTTAACCGGCGCTTAGCCCCGGCCGGGCCGGAATTAATCCGCGGCTCAGGCCAGGCGCGGCCCGACGAACACCACCAGCACGGCCGGGTCGGGGCCGAGGTTCTTGAGGGCGTGCTTGGCCCCGGCCGGGACCAGCACCGCCTCGTACTGGGCGGCCTCGGCGCTGTCGTCCTCGACCCGGACCAGCACCCGGCCGGCCAGCACGACCAGGACCTTGTCCGAGCCCTCGAGGACGTGCAGGAACTGCTCCTGCCCGGGGTCGAGGCAGTACAGGTCGGTCAGGGTGCGATCGGTCTCGAACACCCGGTGCTTGGCCATGCGCCGCTCGTCGAAGGCGATCAGCTCGGCCAGCCTGGTCCGCTCCATGAGGCTGCTAGCCTAGCCCTCTTGCCGCACCCTGCACCGACGGAGGTCAGCGCTCGATGAAGGTCACCCTCGCCAAGGCCGACGCCGTCACCGCCACGGCCGACGTGCTCGCCGTGCCGGTGTTCGCCGGCCCGGAGCTGGGCCCGGGCGCCGAGGAGGCGGTGGCCGCCCTCGGGGTCCCGGTGGCGCCGCTGCTGGAGGCGCGCGGCTTCACCGGCAAGGCCGGTGAGGCGGCCGCCCTGGCGACCCTCGGCCGGCTCCCGGCCACCGTCCTGCTGCTCGTCGGGGTGGGGGAGCGGGACAAGGTCGACGCCGAGGTCCTGCGCCGGGCCGCGGCCGCCGTGGTCCGCCAGGGCCGCGGGTCCCGCAAGGCCGTCACCACCCTGGCCCAGGCTCTGCCCGCCTACCCGGAGGTGGCCGTGCAGGCCGTCACCGAGGGAGCGCTGCTGGCCGCCTACCGGTTCGACAAGTACAAGCAGGCCAAGGCCGGGTCCGGGCCCAACGGCGGCCGCCCGCCGGCCGAGCTGGCCAGCCTGGCCGTGGTCCCGGCGGCGGCCCCGGGCCGGGGGTCGGGCGGCCGCGGCGCCCTCACCGCCGCCCTGGCCGCCGGGCAGGTCCGGGCCGCCGCCACCAACCTGGCCCGGGACCTGTCGAACGAGCCGGCCAACGCCCTCCACCCGGCCGACCTGGCCGCCGCCGCCCGCCGGCTGCTGGACGGCAAGGGCGTCACCGTCAAGGTCAAGGACGAGAAGGCACTGGCCAGGGAGGGCTTCGGCGGCATCATCGGGGTCGGCCAGGGGGCCGAGCACCCGCCCCGTCTGATCGAGCTGCGCTACCAGCCCAAGGGCGCCACCGGCGAGGTGGTCCTGGTCGGCAAGGGCATCACCTTCGACTCGGGCGGGCTGTCGCTCAAACCGGCCGACTCGATGAAGACCATGAAGACCGACATGTCGGGGGCGGCGGCCGTGCTGGCCGCCATGAGCGCCCTGGCCGACCTCGACGTCAAGGTGGCCGTCACCGGGTACCTGGCCTCGGCCGAGAACATGCCCTCGGGCGCCGCCACCCGCCCCGGCGACGTGCTGACCATGAAGAACGGCAAGACCGTTGAGGTCCTGAACACCGACGCCGAGGGCCGCCTGGTGATGGCCGACGCCCTCGCCCTTGGGGCCGCGGCCAAGCCGGACGCGATCGTCGACGTGGCCACCCTGACCGGGGCCTGCGTGGTCGCCCTCGGCAACCGCTACACCGGCCTCATGGCCAACGACGACGCCCTGGCCGCCGAGCTGCTCGACGCCGCCGCCGAGGCCGGCGAGCCGACCTGGCGGCTGCCCCTGCCGCCCGAGTACCGCAAGGACATCGAGAGCGACCTGGCCGACCTCAAGAACGTCGGCGACCGCTACGGCGGCGCCCTGTTCGCCGGCCTGTTCCTCGAGCAGTTCGTCGACGACCGTCCCTGGGTCCACCTCGACATCGCCGGCCCGGCCCGGGCCGAGTCCGACGACGGCTACCTCGCCAAGGGCTCCACCGGGGTCGCCGTCCGGACCCTGCTCACCTGGCTGGAGCGGCGCGGCGCCAACGGGCGGCCAACGGGCCGGTAACGACCGGCGGTCAGGGGTTGGGCCCCTGGGCCCGGACCCGCTTGACCGCGACCAGGGCCGACCGCAGCTCGCGGATCCAGTCGGCCTCATGGGCCCCGACCAGCCGCACGCACCAGGCGATGGCGTCGCTGCGGC
>Ga0268243_1000142_pt1 | contig 12002 bp, 11 predicted proteins | sample BulsoiMagMametaG_FD_200254 | JGI IMG/M metagenome (GOLD analysis project Ga0268243, IMG submission 200254) | Bulk soil microbial communities from Mexico - Magueyal (Ma) metaG (v2) (version 2) | ecosystem: Environmental > Terrestrial > Soil > Agricultural land | place: Mexico: Magueyal...
GGTCGTCGCGGCGGTCACGTTGGGGTTGCCGTCGCGGTCGCCGCCGACCCAGCTCCCCCAGCGCAGGTACGGCCGGAACGGCGGCGGCCCGGTCCCGGCGGCGGGCCCGGCCAGGGCCTGCTCGAGGGCCCGGTAGGTGGCCGGGACGAGCCGGAACAGGGTGGCGTCGAACACGGCCATGACCGAGCGGACCTCGTCCAGGGGGCTGGGGCGGTCGCGGCGCAGCTGGGCAGTGCGCCACAGGCCGGTGATCTCCTCCAGCAGCCGCCGTTCGGCGGTGGCCTGGTCGTCGCCGGGCAGCCGGGGGGCGTCCAGGCGCAGCAGCTCGACGGCGATGCGGCGCAGGGCGTCGACCACGGCCCGGCGCCGGGCCTCGGTCGGGTGGGCGGTCAGCACCGGGGCCACCTCCAGCCGCTCCAGCAGGTCGGCCAGGCCGTCGCCGCCGGCCGCCTCCCTGACCTCCTCGACGGCGGCCGCGAACGACTCGCGCACCGGCCCGCCGTGCTGGCGGCGCTCGCGCAGGGTCCGGACCCGGTGCTGCTCCTCGGCCAGGTTGACCAGCTGGAAGTAGACGGTGAAGGCCCGGGCGACCAGCTCGGCCCGGTCCAGGTCGAAGCCGGCGACCAGCTCGGCGACCTCGGCCCGGGCCTGGCGGCGGCCGCCGTCGGTGGTGCGCAGGGCGATGGTCGCCCGCCGCAGCCGCTCCACGTCGGCCAGCAGGGACGGCCCGCCGGCCTCCTCCAGGACCTGGCCGAGCAGCCGGCCGAGCAGCCGCACGTCGCGCCGCAGGGGGGCCGGCATCTCCTCCGAGCCGCGCGAACCGGCCCGCCCCGGGGCGGCCACCACCGCGCCGCCGCCGGCGGCGCCGTTGTCAGCCACCGAGCAGCTCCCTGGCCTGGCCGGCGGCGACCGTGTGGCCCTTGCCCTCGGCCAGCTCCAGGGCCCGGCGGGCCAGCGGCGCCGCCTCGGCGTCCCGGCCGGCCAGGCGCAGCACCCCGGCCAGGTCGAGCAGGGCGGCGGCCTGCATGCCCAGCATGTCGCTGTCGGCGCCGAGCTCGACGGCCTCGGCGGCCAGCCGCTCGGCCTCGGTGAGCCGGCCCCGCCGGGCCAGCACCGCGGCCAGGGGTCCGCGCCGCTCGACCTGGGCGTAGAGGTCGTCGCGGACGGCCAGCTCGCCGCTGAGGGTGGCCTGCTCCAGGGCCTCGTCGTCGCGGCCCTGGGCGGCCAGGGCCCTGGCCAGGTTGGCCGTCATCTCGGCCCGCAGGCCCCGCTCCCCCATCCGCTCCAGGATCCCCGCCCCCCAGCGCAGCCACCGCTCGGCCGCGGCCGGGTCGCCGGCCAGCAGCTCGACCTGGCCGAGGAACTGGCTGCAGATGGCCGCGAACCGGCTGGGGCCGAGCTTGCCGGCGATCTGGGCGGCGTCCTCGCCCAGCTCGCGGGCCTGGGCGACGTCGCCGGCCATGGCCAGCAGGGCGGCCAGGGTGTGGAGGGCGGCCATCTCGACCCGGTAGCTGCCCTCGGCCCGCTCCCGGATCTCCCGGCAGCGGCGGATGCCCTCGGCCACCGGGGTCGGGCCCCAGTAGGCCGCCTGGACCAGGGCGTAGAGGTTGCCGGCCTCGACCCGCTGGTCGCCGGCGGCCCGGGCGTGCTCGACGGCCCGCAGGAACTCGCCCTCGGCCCGGCCGATCTGGCAGCGCAGGTAGCTGTCCAGCCCCAGCAGCCGCCAGGCCCGGGCCTGGCCCTGCTCGTCGCCGAGGCCCTCCAGCAGGGTGAGGACCTGCTGGACGTCGGCCCGGTAGCGGTCGGGGCCGCGGTCGGGCGAGTCCAGCCGCAGCTCCAGCTTGCCCAGGGTGGCGTGGGCGGCCAGCCCCTGGTCGCCGGCCCCCTCGGCCCCGGCCAGGGCCTCGTCCAGGACCCGCTCGGCCCGGTCGGTCTCGACGTTGAGGACCAGGACCTCGCCGAGGTCGGTGAGCAGCTGGAGCCGGTCCCGGTCGCCCGGGCCGAGCAGGGCAATGGCCCGCTCCAGCAGGTTGGCCGCGGCCGGCAGGTCGCCGCGGCCGGTGGCGGTGTGCCCGGCCGCGGCCAGCTGGGCGGCGGCCTCGGCGGCGACCCGGCGGCCGCGGGCGTCGACCGGGCCGAGCTCGGTCAGGAACCGGTGGGCCCGCTCCAGGTGCCAGCCGAGCACCTCGGCGACCTCGCCGCCCCGGCCGGCGTAGGCCTCGGACAGCCAGGCGGCGTAGCGCTCGTGGAGCTCGGCCCGGGTCTGCTTGGGCAGCGAGTCGTAGGCGGCGTCGCGGACCAGCTGGTGGCGGAACTGGAAGCCGTCGCGGCCGCCCAGGGGGGCCGGGGCGGGACGCAGCAGCTCCTTGCGGACCAGCGACAGCAGGTGGGTGCCGGCCTCGGCCCGGGCCGGCTCGGGGGTGAGGGCGAGCACGGCCGCCCGGTCGAAGGCCTGGCCCATCACCGAGGCCCGGTCGAGCAGGGCCCGCTCCTCGCCGGCCAGGCGGTCCAGGCGGGCGGCCAGCAGGGCCTGGATGGTCGGGGGGGTGCTGGCCGCGGCCAGGTCGTTGGCCACCCAGCGGCCGCCGTCGCGGCGCAGCCGGCCCTCCTCGATCAGCATGGCCAGCAGCTCCTCCAGGAACAGCGGGTTGCCCTCGGCCGTCCGGGTGATGCGCTCGGTGGCGTCGGCGGGCAGGACGGCCTCGCCGGCCAGGTGCTCGAGCAGGGTCGCCGACTCCTCGGCGGCCAGCGGCTCCAGCAGCATGGTGCTGGCGTTCAGGCGCCCGCCCGACCAGCCCGGCCGCTGCTCCAGCAGCTCGGGACGGGCCACCGCCACCACCAGCAGCCGAGCCTCCCGGGCCAGGGCGACGACCTGCTCGATGAGGTCGAGCAGGGCCGGCTGGGCCCAGTGGAGGTCGTCGATCACCACCACCAGCGGGTGCCGGTCGGCCAGCACCTCCAGGAACCGGCGCACCCCCCAGACGGCGTCCTCCGAGGTCACCGGGACCGGCCGCAGCCCGATGAGCCGCCCCAGCCGGTCGGCCACCTGCTCCGCCTCCCGATTCACCGGGGCACCCCCTTGGGGTTCCCCGGACCCCTCCCGATTCACCGGGGCACCCCCTTGGGGTTCCCCGGACCCCTCCCGATTCACCGGGGCACCCCCTTGGGGTTCCCCGGACCCCTCCGCGGGGTGGTCGAGCAGCTCCTCCAGCTTGGCCTCGGCCTGCTCGGGGGAGTCGGCGGCCTTGATCTCGGCCGCCCGGCGGACGATCTCGGCCACCGGCCAGAAGCTGCTCCCCTCGGCGTCGGGGGAGCACTGGCCGGACAGCACGGTGGCGGTGTCGTCGAGGGCGTCGAGGGCGGCCGCGACCAGCCGCGACTTGCCCACCCCGGCCGGCCCGAGCACGGTCAGCAGGTGGCAGGTGGAGGTCCGCACCGACCGCTGGAACACCCAGTCGAACAGCTGCAGCTCGGCCAGCCGCCCGACCAGGGGGCTGTCCGACCGCCGGGCATGGCCGAGGGCGTCCGGGGAGACGTCGACCAGCCGCCAGGCCCGGACGGGGACGCCCGCGATCCCGTCCACCGGGGCGGCCACCAGGGCGTCGCGGGCCAGGTGCCAGGTGCGCTGGTCGAGCAGGACCTCGGCCGGCCCGGCGGCCGCCTGGAGGCGGGTGGCCAGGTTGACGGCGTCGCCGATGACCAGCGGGTCGCCGCCGGCCTCCTCGACCATGACCTCGCCGGTGGCGACCCCGATGCGGACCTCGATCGCCGGCGTGCCCTCGGTGTCCAGCTCGGCCACGGCGTCCTGCATGGCCGCGGCCGCCCGCACCGCCCGCAGGGCGTCGTCCTCCCGGACCACCGGGACCCCGAAGGTGGCCACCACCGCGTCCCCGATGAACTTCTGGACCAGCCCGTGGTGGCGTTCCAGGACCGCCCGGGTGCGCTCGAAGTAGCGGGCCATGACCCGGCCCAGCGACTCCGGGTCGAGCCGCTCCCCCAGGGCCGTGGACCCGCTGACGTCGCAGACCACGACCGTGACCACCTTGCGGGCCCCGCGCCGGGGCTCGGCGGCCAGCGAGGCCCCGCAGTTGAGGCAGAAGCGGGCCCGCTCCGGGTTCTGCTCGCCGCAGTTCGCGCAGGTCACCATGGCCGTGGCTCAGCCGCCGTCGCGGCGGCGCCTGGCCACCTCGGCCAGGGCCGTCCGGTCGACGCGGTCGCCGGGCACGGCCGCCACCCGGCAGCGGGTCACGGCCCGCAGGGTGGCCGTGCGGCGGCCCCCCTCGAGCAGGGCCATCTCGCCCAGGATGGCCCCGGGGCCGACCTCGGCCACCTGCTGGCCGTCCTGCTCGACGGCCAGGACCCCGTCGAAGAGCAGGAACAGCTCGTCGCCGGGGTCGCCCTGGGTGACCAGGGCCTCCCCGGCCCCGAGGCGCCGGAAGGGCGGGTCGGAGCCGATGATGATGGCCGACAGCTGGCGCTCCAGCTCGGTCTCGACGGCGGTGACCACGGCCGGCGACTCCTCGTCGCCCCAGGGGTTCTTCTCCCCGAACGACTCCCGGTACCAGGTGTCGAAGTCGATCAGGCCGGTCTTGGCCTGGAGGGTGCCGTCGTGGCCGTAGATCCAGTGCCGCGGGAACGAGCTGGCCCCGACGACCTCGAAGTCGGCCGTGCCGTCGGCCCGGATGGTCAGGGCCAGGGTCGACCAGACCACCGGCCCGCTGACCTGGAGGTAGGGCCGCCGCCGGACCCGCCGGGGCGACGGCATGCCCGGCCGGCCCCCGGCCGTCTGGGTGAACCGGACCTGGCCGTCGCCGACCTCGGGCTCGCCCCGCAGGTCGGGAAAGCTGACCCCCACGAAGGTGAGGCCGATCCCGGCCAGCCGCATGCGGGTGTGTCCCATGTGGCCGCGGCCGAGGTGCCCGTGGGTGGTGATCCGCCCGTCCGCGTCGACCTCGATGAAGGCCCGCAGCTCGTTGGCGAACCGGATGGCGCTGGAGGCGAGCAGGCCGTCGAGGTCGTCCAGCCGGTCCGGCGGCGGCAGGTCGTAGTGGGCCACGCCCAGCTCGAAGGGCAGCTTGACCATCCCCTCGATGGCCTCCCTCGGGATCCATGACACCGAGGTCACCGAGGACTCGATCCTCATGCGGGCAGCACCTCCTCCCAGGCCGGGCTCCAGGGTAGGGCCCCCATGATGCACGGTGTGGAGGTTCCCAGCTTGTCGATGGGCGGTAAGGTTCTTCCCGTCATGGTGTCGAACCCGCCAGCACCGTCCCCGACCGCCGTCGCGGTCGTGCTGGTCACCTTCCAGAGCGCCCGCGACCTGGCCATGTGCCTGGGGTCGCTGGAACGGGCGGCCGGCCCCCACCCGCTCGAGGTGGTGGTGGTCGACAACGCCTCCACCGACGCCAGCGTCGAGATCGCCCGCGGCTACGGCGCCAAGGTGCTGGAGAACCACGCCAACCTGGGCCTGTCCCGGGCCATCAACGCCGGGGTGGCGGTCACCGGCGCGCCCTGGCTGCTGATCGCCAACCCCGACACCTGGCTGTCCCCGGGGTCGCTGCGCCGCATGCTGGCCACGGGCACCGCCGACCCGAGGATCGGCTGCGTCGGCCCGCACCTGGCCAACCCCGACGGCTCCGACTACCCCACCGGGCGGCGGTTCCCGTCGCTGCTGATGGGGGCGGCCCATGCCGCCCTGGCCCCGCTGTGGCCCGACAACCCGGCCACCCGCCGCTACCACATGGCCGGGGTCGACCGCAGCCGACCGCTGGACGTGGACTGGGTGTCGGGGGCGTGCATGCTGATCCGCCGCCAGGCCTTCGAGCAGATCGGCGGGTTCGACCCCGGCTACTTCATGTACTTCGAGGAGATGGACCTCTGCCTGCGGCTGCACCGGGCCGGCTGGCGGGTCGTGTTCGACCCCCTGGCCGAGGTCAAGCACGTGGTCGGCGGCTCCACCCGCAGCGCCCCCTACGCCAAGGTCGTCCACCACCACCGCAGCGCCCTGCGCTTCTACTGCCGCCGCTACGCCCGCGATCCCCGCCTGGTCATGGCCCCGCTGGTGGCGGCGTTCCTGGCCGTCCGCGGGGTCGCCTCCCTGGCCCGGACGGCGGTCGCCCAGCGCCGCGAGGCCGGCCGCGAGCGCCCCCTGGCCGGGCCGGGCCCGGACGAGTTCGGCCGCCCCCGGGCGTAGCCGCCCCGGCCCGCCTACGCCCCCGGCGGCAGCCCCACGACCCCTCCTGCCCCGGCCGGCGTAGCCGCCGAGCCGTCCCCCGGCCGACGCGGCCCACCCCCTCCCAGCAGCACCATCACCGTGTCAGTCCGACCACATGACACGGAGGATCCCGATGCTCTCCCAGGCACAGGCACCACCCCTCGACCAGGCCCGCCCGCTGGCGGCCAGGGCGCTGCGGCCGGTCGAGGTCGACGCCGCCGCCGACGCGGCCCGGATGCTGGTCGCCCTCCACGAGCGGGTCGAGCGGCAGTTCGAGACCTACGAGGCGGCCGAGGGCGCCGTCGCCGGCCGCCACCGGGCCGTGGCCGCGATCGCCACCGCCCTGGCCACCCACGTGGCCGTCGAGGACGAGCTCCTCTACCCGGCCCTGGCCGAGCGGACCGGCCGCCACGACCCCGAGATCGAGCGCCAGCTCCAGCAGGACCACCTGCTCGACCTGGTCATGGTCGAGCTCGGCGGGATGGTCCCCAGCGACCGCGGCTACGACGCCAAGGTCCAGGTCCTCGTCCAGGTGTTCCGCCAGCACGCCCGCGACGCCGAGGCCCTGCTCGTGCCCGAGCTGCGGCGGCGGCTGGGGCCGGCCGAGCGGGAGCTGCTCGGCCGCCGGGTCCTGGAGCGGGTCGGCCAGCTCGAGGGCCGTCCCCGCCCGGGGTGGTGATCGGCGTGCGCCGGCTCCCCCTGCTGACGGCGGCCCTGGCCCTCGGCACCGCCCTCGTCCTCGCCGGCTGCGGCGGCGACGAGGGCGGCGGCGGGGCCGACGTCGCTCCGGTGACCGGGGTCACCCAGGTCACGGCCAAGGACAACCGCTTCTCCCCGGCGGCCATCCAGGTCCCGGCGGGCACCACCGTCACCTGGGCCTTCAAGGACGGCTTCGTCCCCCACGACGTGGTCGCCGACGGCTTCACCTCGGGCGAGCCCCGCCGCAAGGGCACCTTCGCCCACACCTTCGACCGCCCCGGCACCTACCCCTACCGCTGCACCGTCCACGACGGCATGACCGGCCGGGTGGTCGTCACCGCCGCGGGCTGAGCTCGGACGGTGATGACCACCTGGCCCCTGGCGTGCCCGGCCTCCAGGCAGCGGAGGGCGGCGGTCGATGGAGCAGCTCGCCAAATTGGCTCGACGGTGGCGTCCGGGGGCTGCGACGCTGTGCCCGACCACGCCGGGCGACAGCCTGGCTCGGACCTTCGGAAGGAAGCTGCGCTTTGCCTCCCGCGCGGAGCTGACGCAGGAGCGTCGACGACCGGCACGACCCGGAGATGCTCCCGGTCGCTTGGAATCCCCCGGGCCGCCTCGGCCTCGGTCGGCGATCCGCGACCGGCTATCGAGATTCGTGATCGGCCGGTGAACGGCGCCCTGCGTTCTGACGTCATCCACCAGTCGCGACCAGGCTGCCGCGTTCTGGCACGCCTGGCGCCGGTGGCGCCTCAGGGCGTCAGGAAGCTCCGCTCCCATGGCCATCCCGCTTGCGGCGGTGACGTGGCGGCTGCGCCAGACCAGGCTGCCCCGTCTCCGCGGCCGTTGCCCCGCGTGCGCGGCGGCGTCCACGTTCGACCCGACCGGCAGGTTCCGGGTCAACGCCAACGGCAAGATCATCGACGTCTGGCTGCTGCTTCGCTGCCAGGGCTGCGGCCGGGCACGGAAGGTGACCGTCGTCGAACGGTCACCGGTGCGCTCGATCGACCCGGCGCTGCTCCGCCGCTACCACGACAACGACCCAGGGCTGGTCGCCGAGGTCCTCCTGGCCGCGCCGCTCCAGCAACGAAATCGGCTCACGGTGGACTGGGACGGCGCCTGGGTCCTCGACGCCGACCCGGTCCCTGGTTGGCCCGGCCGGCCCGTCACCGTCCGTGTGGACCTGGCCGCCGCCATCCCCGTGCGACCGCTGCGGCTCGTCGCCGACGGCCTGGGGATCTCGCGTGCCGCGGCGGAGCGGCTCTGGGCCGACGGCAGGATCCGGTCGTCGACCCGCTTGGACACCCGCACCTCCAGCGGCTTCTCCTTCACCCTCGACGATCCGGGGCCCGGCTGACGTGTCCCGCTCCGGACCAACCGGCAGCTGGCCGGCCGGGTCGTGAGCGGCCGGTTAGCGCCGCCCCCGAGGATGCGGGAGCGATGCGACGAACCCACCCGCCTCCGGTTGCCCAGCCCCGGCAGCGGCCGCCGATGGCCACCCTGCCCGACCAGCTCCAGCCGCTGTGGGCCCTGGCCGTGGCCATCGCCGAGTCGGCGGCCGAGATCGCCGCCACCCGCCCCATCCCCAGCTGGCGGGCCGCCGCCTATCTGTACGCCGCCGCCGACCAGGCCTGGGGGGCCGACGGGGCCGGTGGCCGGGCCGGCTGGCGGACCGACGCCACCGGGCCGGGCGGCGAGTTCCGCTTCGCCGTCCTCCTGGCCGAGGCGGCCACCGCCCGCTTCATCGCCGGCGACGGCTACCTGAGCAACCGCCAGCTCGCCGCCGACCTTCGCCACGGCGCCGCCTGGCTGGCCACCGGCGCCCTCCTCCCCGGCTGACCGGGCCCTGCGACAATCCCACCATGGACGACATGGTGGCGACCGACGACGGCTGCCGGCTGTGGACGACCACGACCGGGACCGGCGGCCCGCTCGTGCTCTGCCACGGCGGGCCCGGGTTCTGGGACACCTTCGGCGACCTGGCCGGGCTGCTCGGCGACGTCGCCACCGTCCACCGCTGGGACCAGCGCGGCTGCGGCCGCTCGGAGCGGCGCGGCCCCTTCACGGTCGACCGCGGCCTGGCCGACCTCGACGCCGTCCTGGACCACCACGGCCTGGCTGGCACGGTGCTGCTCGGCCACTCCTGGGGCGCCGAGCTGGCCCTGCGCTACGCCCTGGCCCACCCCGGCCGGGTCACCGGGCTGATCTACGTCTCGGGTATCGGGGTCGACCCGGAGGAGACCTGGCACGACGACTACGAGGGCAACCTCGAGGCGCGGCTCGGCGGGCACCTGGACCGCTGGCGGGAGCTGAAGGGCCGCCGCTCACGGTCGCAGGCCGAGGAGCGGGAGCTCGACCTGCTCTGGCTGTCGGCCGAGTTCGTCGACCGGGCCCGGTCCCGCGAGCTTGCCGAGCGGACGATCACCCCCTACCTGGGGATGAACTGGGCGTGCAGCCGGGCCATGAACGACGACCGCCGCCGGTCGCTGGGCGGGCTGCTCCACGCCTGCCGGGGCCTCCGGGTGCCGGTCCTGCTGGTCGACGGCGACCACGACATCCGCCCCCGCCGGGCGGTCGACTCCCTGGAACGGGCCCTCCCGGCGGCCCGGCGGGTCGTGCTGGAGGGCGCCGGCCACCTGCCCTGGGTCGAGGAGCCGGCCGCCTTCCGGGCGGCCGTGGCCGGGTTCCTGGCGTCGCCGGGGGCCTAGCCGGCGTCGAGGAACTCCCCGACCATCGAGGCCAGCCAGTCGGCCCGCTGGACCAGGGTGACGTGGGTGGTCCCGGGGAGCACGGCCAGCCGCGCCCTGGGCAGGCCGCCCAGGTCGCCGGGGACCCCGCCGCCCAGCAGGCGGAACGTCTCGGCCATGTGCTCGGGCTTGACGATGTCGGAGTCGCCGTAGACGAGCATGGCCGGGACGGCCAGGCCGCGCAGGTCGTCGGCCGTCCACTCGGGCAGGTCGGCGTCCATGTCCTTGATCTTCTCGATGAGCCTGGGCCAGGCGCCCGGGTTGGGGGCGACCCGGGCGTAGTCCTGCTCGAACGGGGTGCCGGCCAGGTGCTCGGGCTGGAGGTCGCCGATGTTGTCCATGAGCCCGGGGTGCAGGCCGTCGAGGCGGTAGCTGAACGAGGCCAGGACCACCTTGCCGACCAGCTCGGGATGGTCGAGGGCGACCTGCATGGCCACCGCCGACCCGGAGCTGTAGCCGAACAGGTCGGCCGGGCCGACGTCGAGGTGGCGGAGCAGGGCCGCGGTGTCGTCGGCCCAGTGGCGGATGCGCAGGGGCCGGTCGATGTCGGCGGTGTGGCCGTGAGCCTGCTGCTCGACGCCGATCACCTGGCGGCTCCCGGCCAGGGTCGGGATGATCCCGCCGAAGTCGACGCCGATGGTGGACAGGTTGCCGTGGAGCAGGACCAGCGGCCGCCCGCCGCTGCCGTGGACCTCGTAGTACATCTGGAGGCCGTTGACCGGGGCGTAGCCGGTGGTGTCGGTCATGGGGAGGTCTCCTCCTCGTCCTCGCCGTGCTGGAACCGCTCGAGCCAGGCCTGCCAGGCCCGCTCGGCCTTCTGGGCGTCGACGCCGTCGGCGTAGAGATGGTGCCCGAGGGCGACCAGCCCGTTGAAGCCGCAGATGAACCGGTAGAGCCCGTCGTCGCTCCGGACGCCGAGGATGTCCGGGGAGCGGTAGTCGACCACGCCGTCGACGGGATCGACGCCGTCGGGGGTGAGCCGGACCCGGTCGCCCTCGGCCGGCTGGCCGGCCAGTCCGAGCCCGCGGCGCAGCTCGGGCCACAGCCGATCGGGATCCTTCGGGCCTGGCCCCATGATGGTCACCGGGGTGACCGGCCGGCCGCGGAAGTACCGGAGGTACTGGCCGAGCTGGTGGAGGTACATGTCCCAGCCCTTGACGAGGGAGTCGTACTCGGTCTCCCAGTCGTCGCCGAGCACGCCGCTCTGCACCAGCCGGAGCACGGTCGTGCCGTCGCCGCGGCCCTCGACCAGCCACTCGAAGGCCATGAACCCCGGCTCGTCCGGGCTGCCGGTGCGGTAGGCGAACCGGCGCGGCGGCTCCCAGGCGGTCACCGTGGCCTCCTCGGTGTGGCCGCCGATGGTCATGGCCGTCCGGCCCCCCTCGCGGGGCTCGACCACGTTGCGGCCCATGAACCAGCCGTCGATCCCGGCGCCGGTGGCGATCGCCTCCCACACCTCCTCCGGGGTGGCCTCGAGGGTGATCTCCTTGCGCAGCTCGAACTCGTGCGCCATGGGCTAGGGCTCCTTGGTCCGGGACGTGATGCTCGGGTGGAGGGCCACCACCAGCCGGTGGTCGCGGCCCCTGGGGGCGGCCGGGTCGTGGTAGCGGGCCACCAGGTCGGCGACGGCCCCGGCCAGCTCCTCGGCGAACGCCGCCCGGTCGGCCGCCGAGGCGAACCGGACCTCCCCGTCGAGGGCGAACGTCGCCAGCCGCTGGCGGGCCCTGGCGGCGCCGGCGATGAGGTCGCCGACGTCGCGGACCAGCCGGGAGGCCACCGCCAGCAGCCACGCCGCCGACACCCGGTCGGGGGCGCGGGCCGGGTCGGGCTCGACCGCCCCGAGGGCCGCCGGGGAGATCACATAGGACGCCGCCGTCGCCCGCAGCACCCGCTCGGTGAAGTTCCCCTTGCGCCGCTCCTCCACCAGCGCCACCAGCCCGTGCCGCTCCAGGGCCCGCAGGTGGTAGTTCACCTTCTGCCGGGGCAGGCCGACGCGGGCGGCGAGCATGGTCGCCGAGGCGGGCTCGGCCAGCTCGGCCAGGAGGCGGGCACGGACCGGGTCGAGCGAGACCTCGGCCGCGGCCGGATCGTCGATGACCGCCACATCCAGCATGGCCGGCAGGCTAGTCTGGACAACTTTTCTTGTCAAGGAGCCGCCGGCCCACTGGACGCCGCCTGCTATACTCGAACACACGTTCGACGCAGGGGGCCGCCATGTTCGCCGACGCCGACCACGAGGTCATCGACAGCCCCGAGGCGCTCTTCCGCCACCTCTACGAGGAGCACGGCGTCGCCGAGGCCCTCGAGCTGGACCCGGAGACGGCCCCGGTCCAGTTCTGGCTCCG
>Ga0268243_1000143_pt1 | contig 11978 bp, 11 predicted proteins | sample BulsoiMagMametaG_FD_200254 | JGI IMG/M metagenome (GOLD analysis project Ga0268243, IMG submission 200254) | Bulk soil microbial communities from Mexico - Magueyal (Ma) metaG (v2) (version 2) | ecosystem: Environmental > Terrestrial > Soil > Agricultural land | place: Mexico: Magueyal...
TTCTCCTGGATAGATTCTGTCGTTGCCGCTACCACCACGCACTACGTCATCACCAGCGCCACCAAGCAGTAGATCATCCCCTGCTAGAGCCCTAATGTAATCGTCTTTCCCACGCCCTCTAATGAGGTCGGTCTTTGTGGTTCCTAAGAGGTAATCGTTACCGGGAGTGCCACTGATAATCTTGGCATAAGCCACGCCTGCCAGGGGTGTAGCCATAAGCAGTAGCGCGAGGGCTGCTGCAACCCCGCCCCGCCGTATCCTTCTCACCATCACTTTTTCTCCTTCTCGAGCTTTTGCGTCCTTGCCGACCATCTCATAGATGCTCAGGGCCAGCGAGTACCCGCCCTCGACCTGGTTTACGGTTTACCCTGCGGTGGCGTTCACAAACAAGCCCCGGCCCCGCCCGAGGCCCCGCGCAACGCAGTGGGGCGCAAAGCGAAGGCCGCGTTGGTGGAAGACGGCCCAGTACCCCAGTGCGACGCGGCCAACAGTACAAGATTATAAAGGCCGGAGCCAAGTAGACTAGAAAGCTCCGGCCCTATTGAGAGAAGCCGGTGCGACGAGCACGTGGAAGAGTTGTACGGTTGTCAGTCGTACAGGGGTGTTGTGCCTGCCCCACCGGGGGTAGTCATGGTCGCACCATCCAAGGACCCGCGCAACGCACAACAGGGCAAAGTGAAGGCCGCGCCAAACGCGATGGGGAGAAAAACGAGTCAGCGCGGCCAAGAACAGTATAGAGGCCGGAGCCCGAATGCCCCGTCCGAGATCTTAGAAGAGCTGCGGCAGATAGGGCACCAAGAGCAACATAATCAAGACCACGGCAGCTGACTCCCTTATTGTCGGGAACATGCCTTACCTCCGCTGGACGGCCTCCCTTGCGAGGAATGTTAGCAACGGAAGGGCCGGGACACCCCGAAGGATACCCCAGCCTGGTCAGATACCCTTCTCCGGAGACGCTACCCGGTAGTCCCCTCAGTGAACTCCCGTGCCTCATCGGCTACCGAAACCACGTATATGCCGCCGTTGGCCATTGCCTTACCCACCTCGTCCTCCACAGTGGACCCCTGTGCGAGATACTGTGCGAGAACCACGCGAGCAACCTGTTCATTCTTGAACACGAAACCCATGCCGCTAACGTCTGCAGCTGGCTTGTTAGGGTAGAAGCTCACCAGGATGGCGAGGTACTCACGGTTCTTGAGCACTATGTCAGAGGTGATAATTTCGAGATCTTCTCCGGAGGTGGCGTCAGTCGAGACGCTGTAGCACTTGCCCACGATGCCCGTGTCCGTGCACTCTTGTTCCTTCGTTATGTGGTAGGCGGGTATATAAGGAGATCGCTCATTTTGCGGGACTTCCTTCTCTACTGGCTCTAGGCCCTCTCTCTTCTGCTTCTCAACAGATGATGAGGCTTGGGCGCAGCCAACTAGGAGTAGAACCACAGCCAAGACCGCCACGAACCGCACAGTTTCCCTATCTGATGTTTGAGGAATCGCTTGATCGCCATGCCGCCTAGTACTTCGCGCTACTATATCATGGGGATTAGGTCACCCAGTAAGAAAGGCCGGAGCCCCGGAGGACCCCGGTCCGGTCGGCCGAGGTGTCCTCATAGCCCCTTCATTCGTCCCCTCTTCCTCAAGAACTCCCTGTCTGCGTGCTCGCGGGAGAAGGCGAAACTATCGGTTGATCGGATAATGCCTACTCGTATACTTCGGTCATGGCCAACCAAGACACCGTCCTCGAAGAGGCGATGGAGTACCTCAAGGAAGCAGGGCAGCGCATCAGGGCCACCCAGAGCCTCCTGCATTCACAGGGTATGACTGATGGCGAGAACCACCGCGACCTTCTTACGCGCCTCTCTACGGCGCTCGCCATGACAGAAGCCGCATACCTTGAGGCCAAGCGTCGCAGGGATCTCTAACTGAACTACTAGCCTTGAGCGCCTAGAGCAAGACCGAGACGCGTTGTTAAGCCACTACTCCCAAATTGCCGTCGAGCATTTGGACAATCTTGAGCCTAAAAAGCGCAATCGCGTTTACAAGACGCTCGATCTCAAGGTTCTAGCTCATGAGGACGGCAACCTGGAGGTCAAGTGGACTCTTGGCGCGGACCTTTGTAGAGATAACGAACCTCTACCTCCTGGTAGTTCCCGCACTCTGGGCAGGTAAAGGCGCGTACCTTGCGGGAGCCGTACGCAGGCACGATGGTAGTCTTGTTCCAGTCGAAGACGTAACCGCACGCCTCACACCGCTGCCTGAAAGTAACGACCGTGCCGCGCTCGTTGACGATCTTGCCCCCTGTCATCTCTATGGCCATCTCGCCGAACTCCTTGCTCGTGCTGACCCGCTGGTGGCCTTACCTCCCAAGGAGCCTGCGCCACAGCGGACGTATTGGGTCTGTGGCCGGAGAAGGCCTGTCGCCTGGTTCGCCGAGTCCTGGTAATCCGTGCTCCCGCCTTACGGCGTTGCGGCCCCTGAGTACCCGGTCGTCTGACTCCCAGTCGTCGCCGACCTCTCTTTTTATCTGCTCCTCGATACCGGAGAGCGCGGCTTCACCGACCTCACCGATCCTCGCGGCCTCGTACTTGATGCCGAGGAGCACGGAGTTCTCGTTCTCGATATTCTCCTCCTCTACTAATTATGATTCTGTCGTGTGCCGACGCTCTTTCTTGAGCTCGAGTCTGGCCACCGAGGCACGGTGGACCTCGTCGGGACCATCGGCGAGGCGCAGGGTGCGGGCGCTGGCCCATAGGTAGGCGAGCGGGAAGTCAGCCGAGACCCCTGCGCCCCCGTGAGCCTGTATAGCCCGGTCGAGTACGTTCAGGGCCACGTTTGGCGCGACGACTTTGATCATGGCGATCTCCGCCCTGGCCTCTTTGTTGCCTACCGTATCCATCATGTGGGCGGCCTTCAAGGTCAAAAGGCGCGCCTGCTCGATCTCCATCCTGGAGTCGGAGATCCAGGCCTGCACGACACCTTGCTCCGCAAGCGGCTTCCCGAACGTCTCTCGCCCTTTGACCCGCTCGCACATCATCTCGAGCGCCCGCTCTGCGACGCCTATGAGCCTCATGCAGTGGTGGATGCGCCCAGGCCCGAGGCGCCCCTGGGCGATGGCGAAGCCTTTGCCCTCATCCCAGATAATGTTCTCCAGCGGCACGCGTACGTCCTCGAAGGAGATCTCCGCGTGCCCGTGCGGGGCGTCGTCGTAGCCGAAGACAGGGAGGGTCCGCTCAACCTCTACGCCGGGCGTATCGAGCGGGACCAGGATCATGGACTGCTGCTCGTGGCGCGGTGCGTCGGGGTCCGTCTTGCCCATAAAGATGGAGATCCTGCACCGCGGGTCTCCTGCACCGGAGATCCACCATTTCCTGCCGTTCACGACGTACTCGTCCCCATCCCTCTCTATGCGCGCCCTGATGTTGGTCGCATCTGAGGAGGCCACATCGGGCTCGGTCATCGCGAAACAGGACCTTATCTCACCGTCGAGCAACGGCCTCAGCCAGCGCTCTTTCTGCGCCTCTGTGCCGTAGCGTACGAGCACCTCCATGTTGCCCGTGTCTGGCGCGTTGCAGTTGAAAGCCTCGGGAGCTATGGGGCTGCGACCCATGACCTCACACAGGGGTGCGTACTCCAGGTTGGTGAGGCCGGCGCCGAGTTCCGAATCGGGCAGAAAGAGGTTCCACAGCCCCCTCGCCTTCGCCTCAGCCTTGAGCTCCTCCATGACCCTGGACACGGACCACCGGCTCCCCGACGTTTTCAGCTCCTCGTGGTACTTCGCCTCGTTCGGGTAGACGAGCTCGTCCATGAACGCCTCGACTCGCTCCCGAAACCCCCTTGTTCTCTCGGAAAGCTCGAAGACCACAACCTCTCCTCTCACAACAGCTGGAGAGCCGATTCTGGCACACCATCCTGGGCGTCGCAATCGTCCCAGGTTTCTCGGATCCGTAGATTTGGTCGTCGTTATGGAGCGGAAGGCTCCTCGAAAAATCTTCCTTACGCCTTCCTTTTCACTCGATGCATTGCCCGCCTGCTCTCCCGCACAGCTCGAGCAGGCAAAAGCGAGCATCAACACCAGAGATGCGAACCCTGAAGCCCGAAACCCGTAACCTGAAGCCTTCTGCATCAAGGCACGGCGGAGACGAGCCCACCGTCGACCTGCAGGGAGACGCCGGTAATGTAAGAGGCGGCGGGGGAGAGCAAGAAGGCTGCCGCCCTTCCTAGCTCCGCAGGCTCACCGTAGCGGCCGAGGGGGATTTCCTCGCTCACATTGCGGCGCTGCTCCTCGGCCGAGATGCCGAAGTTTTGGGCCCGCGCTTCGTCGAGCGAGCGGGAGCGGGCGGTGTCGATGCGCCCTGGGGCCATGCTGTTGACCCTGACCCTGGGCCCGACCTCTTTCGCCAGGCACTTGACGAGAGCCGCCACCCCGGGGCGCAGCACGTTCGAGGCGTCGAGGTCCTTTATCGGCTCGCGCACCGATGATGAAGTGATAAAGAGCACAGAGGCGCCATCGTTCATCTGCGGGACGAGTGTCCGCAGCAATCGCACGGGTCCGCCCAGAAGCAGACGGAAGGCGTCGAGCCACTGTTCATCGGTCAGCTCTAGCGCGGGACCGAATGGCGGGCCACCTGCGTTGACGAGCACGCCGTCTAGCGTACCGAAGCGGTCGATAGCAACCGTGGCGACCTTGTCTACGCCCGACGGTTGTGAGACGTCAGCCACACATTGCTCGGCCTGCTCGCCGAACTCTCGCGCCACCTCCTGGATAGGGTCCTCACTGCGTGCCACCAGAAGAACCCTGGCACCTTCCGCGACCAGTTGTTCCGCTACCGCCCTGCCAAGCCCGCTGCTCGCGCCGCCTACCACAAATGCTCTGTTCTCCAGGCCTAGATCCACAGTCGTTCGCCTCCTCACCCCGAGAACGCCAGCGGACCAATCTTACACCCTCTAGCGGTACTCTATAAATCCGTTCTCCCTGAGCGCGCGACAAACAGGCCTACGTTCGGGCACCAGGCGATCCACCAGGACCAGTGGAAGACTGTCCAGCTCCTCACCTCTGGGCTGGTACCCGCGTACAAGCGACCATGCCTGATGGGACTTGAGCGAAGCGCTCAGGAACGTTGGGCCGTATGCTACACCTGTCACTAGCCAAGCAAGCCTATGGCCCATGAGATCGTGGCACTTCGATACACGGCGAAACCTGGTTCGGGCTATGATAGGCGGCGGGAGGATTGTCTCTCGTTCTGAAAGCTGAGGGAAAAGGATGCAGATGATCAAGAACTCTGTTGGGATTTGGGCTTTTGGCCCTGCTGTGACCCGCTTTGTACCACCGGGCTACCACAACGAGGTCGCCGACGAGCCTATGGTCGAGAAGACCGAGCGCGTCGCCGGTGGGCTCCACGACCTGCTGGAAGGGCTTGAGTACCACTACCCCGGTGAGGTCAACGAGGACAACGTCGAGGGGGTCGAGCGGGTCCTCGCCGCCTACGGGATGGATCTGCCCGTGATCGCTGCTGGCCTCCATCCCGATCCGACTTACTCGCATGGCGCGTTCATAAACCCCGACGAAGGGCTCCGCCGCCAGGGTCTGGATACCCTGAGGCGCGGCATAGACCTCTGCGCGCGAATAGGGGCGAACTTCATCATCTGGCCCGGCGCTGAGGGCTATAACTACACTTTCCAGCGCCCTTATGCGGAGATCTGGCGTCGCTTTGTCGAGGGCGTCGCCGAGCTGACCGACCACGCCAACGAGAAGGGCGTGAAGGTCTTCCTCGAGCACAAGAACTCCGAGCCAGCGATGAAGATACTCATGCAGAACATCGGCATGACGCTATTTACGATCCAGAAGGTCAATGCCCTCGGGGTGGACACGACGAGTTTGCAGGTCAACATGGACTGGCAGCACCTCATAATGAACGGCGAGAACCTTGCCGAGTACGCCGACCTCCTTGCCGCGGAGCACAAGCTCGGCCACCAGCACGGAAACGACGGCTGGGGCACCTTCGACGACGACAACGTGGTAGGCACCAACTTCTTCATGCAGACCCTGGAGCTGGCCCAGACCCTCCAGGACACGGGCTACGGGGAAGAAGGCGAGATCATCGGCTTCGACCTCTATCCCTACACAGAGGATCAGGTGGCCGCCGTCAGGCGCGCCATCTTGCAGTGGGAGTTCGTCTGGGACCTGGCGCGGAAGATAGACAGGACCGAACTTCGCGAGGCCAAGACCCGCGCCGACGCCTTGGCCGGCCAGAAGGCGGTCTACGCCGCGCTCGGCATGGACGAAGATTATGAGGCGGAGATCTCCGACCGCCGCAAAGAGGCGCGCGCCAGTAGGACAGAGGCGTGAGCGTCCTGATCGGCCTCGACGTCGGGACCGGCGGCGCGAGGGCCGTCGCCGTGGACGAGTGGGGAAAAGTAGTCGCCGAAGCCTCCTCTGAGTACCAGCTCCACAGCCCGCATCCAGGCTGGACCGAGCAGGATCCAGAGGACTGGTGGGAGGGCGCCGAAGAGGTAATAGAGAAGGTCGCCGCAGAATCAGAAGAGCAGGTGGCGGGCATAGGGCTAACAGGGCAGATGCACGGCTCCGTGTTCCTCGAGTCGTCTGATGAGGTAATAAGGCCTGCGCTGTTGTGGAACGACCAGCGCACCCACAGGCAGTGCGAGGAGATAACCAGTGCCGTGGGGGAGGAGCGTTTGATCTCTATCTCCGGCAATCCGGCCCTTACAGGCTTTCAGGCACCGAAGATCGTCTGGTTGAGAGAGGAAGAGCCGGAGAACTTCGGGCGGGTCTCCCACGTACTACTGCCCAAGGACTACGTGAGGCTACGGCTCACGGGCGAGTACGCTACTGACGCCTCGGACGCGGCGGGCACCCTGCTACTCGACATGAAGGCCCGCGACTGGTCGGCTGAGGTCCTGGACGCACTGGAGATCCCGCAAGAATGGATGCCCGAAGTCTACGAAGGCCCCCAGAGCACGGGCGTCCTTCGGGAGAGCGTGGCCGAAGAGCTCGGCCTCCCGCAACGTATCCCCGTGGCGGCGGGCGGCGGGGATAACGCGGCGGCGGCCGTCGGGACAGGGATCGTTGGCCCCGGGCTGGTCAACTCCTCCGTCGGTACCAGCGGGGTCCTCTTCGCCCACGCCAGGGATTTCAACCCCGACCCCTCGGGACGCTTGCACGCCTTCTGCCACGCCGTGCCAGGCGCTTATCATTTGATGGGCGTCACGCTCTCTGCGGGAGGGTCACTATCCTGGTGGCGCGAGACGCTGGGGGGCGACTACGACGAGCTGGTGGAGGGTGCAACTGACGTGGGGCCAGGCTCGGAGGGGCTCGTCTTTCTACCTTACCTCTCGGGCGAGCGGACGCCGCACCTCGACCCCAAAGCCAGGGGGGCTTTCTTCGGTCTCACTGCCCGTCACAGCGTGGAGCACATGACCCGCGCCGTGATGGAAGGTGTGATCTTCTCCCTGCGCGACTCACTTCAGATCATGCGTGGGCTGGGCGTACCCGTCGAGGACGTCAGGGCCACCGGCGGCGGGGCGAGGAGCGATCTCTGGCGCCAGCTCCAGGCCGATATCTACGGCACCCCCATACGCAGAACCGTCGCCGACGAGGGACCGGCCTATGGCGCCGCGCTCCTAGCAGGGGTGGCCTCAGGCACCTACACCAGCGTGGACGAAGCTGTTTCCGTGGTGAGACTGCGAGAGGAGATCACCGAGCCAGATACGGACCGGGCGAAGACCTACGAGGAGCACTACGAAGTCTACCGCTCGCTCTACCCGGCGACGAGCTCGGCCATGTCCCGCCTCACGGATCTCGCCGCCGGTTCGACCAGCGAGTAAGCTAGTTCTAGTGACACTGGCCAGTGCCAGAGTCGGTGAAAATCTCCCCCGCCACTGGGAGGAATTTCCAGGCGTGGACACGCAGCTTTACAAACGTCTTCGAAACTTAGTAACGTGCGTCTTGTGAAGTCCTTCCTGAGCCATGACAGGTCGTGGGCCTACTACTCGATGCTGCTCATCGGCGTCTGCACGGTCGCGCTTGGGGTGTGGGCCAGGCTGTACCATCTTGGTTTCCCACCCAGTATCCTGTGGGACGAGAAGTACTTCCCGGCCATGGCCAACAAGTATTTGCATGGTGTCTACCAGTTCGACCTACATCCGCCACTCGGAAAGTTCATCATAGCTATCGGCATCTCTCTGCTGGGCAACGAGCCTCTGGGGTGGAGGATCATGCCCACCTTGTTCGGCCTGGCCCTCTTGCCGATCGCCGCCCTCCTCGGCTGGTATTGCCTCAAGGAGAGGGTCGGCGCCATACTGCTGACCACCTTCTTCGCAGCAGAGACGATATTCATAGTCCATTCCAGGATCGGGGTCATGGACATCTTCGTTGTCTTCTTCGTGCTCGCGGCCTTTGTTGCGGCACAGCGGGCCGAGAGCAACAGGCAGGTGGTCTTCTCTTCCGTATTGCTAGGCTTGGCTGTCGCCGTCAAGTGGGCGGCCTTCCCGGTTGCCGTGCCCGCAGGCTACGTCCTCTGGCGCAAGGGACTGCTGCGGCCGTTTCTGGGGGGACTCTGGATCTCCGCTGTCGTATACGTTGCCGTGGTCTACGTCGGAGCACTCATTTCCATCACCGCGAACCCCATACAAGCATGGGTGTGGACATGGGACTGGCACGTCGATGCCGCGCGTAAGGTCACCGCCGTCATTCCCCACACCTGGGGATCGCCCTGGTGGAGCTGGCCGATCATGCTGCGTCCGATACGGTTTTTCTACGGGGCGAACGAGGAGGGATCGCTCCAGGTAGTACTTGCGATAGGCAACCCCCTGATCTGGTGGAGCAGCTCGCTAGCCTTGCTCGTGAGCATCTTCGAGATAGCGCGCAAGGCCTTGGCCAAAAAGCTCTCGGCGGACGACCCGATCATACCGATCGTGCTCGGCTACGTGTTCCTCCTCGCACCCTGGGTGGCCGGCACCAGGATTCCGTACATCTACAATTATTTGCCCGTCTACCCCTTCGCCATCCTGGCGCTGGTCTACTGGCTTTGCAAAGTATGGACCCGCCCGCGGTGGGGCCCCTGGGTGGTCGTTGGCTTTACAGCCTGCGCCGTGGCCATGACCGTGTTCTTCCTCCCGCTGGTCCTGGCGATACCAATAAGCGAGGACGACCTCATGCGGCGCGTGTGGATCGACTATTGGTTCTACTACGAGAAGCCGGTTCCTGGTAGCGGGTGTCTCGTTCCGAACCCCACCAAGCTATGCCCCCAGTGAACGTTACGCTGTTTCGATAGCGTCCTCTACCCTTATGCTTCCGGCCTGGACGACTCTGGCGCAGATACCGCCTCGACCCTTGAGGGCCCGCGTCATGCCTGGCTCGCTCAGGTCCTGTACATGCCTGCATGGCGGACGTGGCCGGTCGTACTCCAGCACGGTCTCCCCGACGCGAAACTTCTTCCTGCGCAGATCGCCTAACCTTATGCCCCTGGTGATAATGTTGCGCCTGTGCTCGCCGTTCTTGATGCCGATGCCTAGCTCGTTCTCGATGTAATCGAGGTCCTCGCCCTCGATCAGGGTCACCTCACAAACGTCTCCGTAACGCGTCCAGAATCCCGTCCCCGCACAGTAGCGATCCCCCTCGATGCCACACCCCTCGATGGTACTGACCTCATCAACGCGCTTCATGGCCGCGCTGCCTTCCCCCGTGACGTAGATTCCCTCGACTATGCCCTTCATTGTTAGTGCTCCCTCTGGTATGTGGACTAGAGTAAGAGATTAGCAGTTACGTGCCCCTGCCGGCACGCCCGTAACCGCCACCGCCGGGCGTCTCGACGGTAACCACGTCTCCTTCCTCCATCTCCCTGCTGACCTTGGACGGCAACTCCTCGCCGCCCAGGAGGTTGCGACCGGCCCTTCCAGGTTCGCCGCCGTCGACGCCGCGTGGCCCGTGGCGCCTGCGGTCGGTGAGCAACGAGAGGCTGGCGGGTTCGAGTACGCGCACGGCGCGGACGATACCGTCGCCGCCGCGGTGCTCGCCATCCCCGCCAGAGTCGTAGAGCAGCTCGTAGCGCTCGACCCGCATGGGATACTCCATCTCGAAGGCCTCGATGGGGGTGTTGAGCGTATTGCTCATGCCGACGTGGACGCCTGAGGGACCTGGACCCTTGTTGCTTGCCCCCTGGCCGCCGCCGATCGTCTCGTAGTAGGTCCAACCAGGACCCCCTATAAGCAGATTGTTCATCGTACCCTGGCCCTGCGCGGGAATCCTCTCTGGGGCGAAGCCGGCGAGCGCGGCGAGCACGGTGTCGGCGATACGGTTGGAGGTCTCGACGTTCCCGGCAACAACCGCAGACGGGTAGGATGCGTTGAGAAGGCTCCCCCTTGGGGCCTCTATGGTAAGCGGGGCGTAGGTGCCGGCGTTGGCGAGGATGTCCTTGGGGAGCAGTACCCGCAGGGCGAAGTAGCTTGCGGAGCGGGTGACAGGGAGAGGGCAATTTATGTTGCCGCTGGCGGCGTCGGCGGTGCCTGAGAAGTCTATCCTCATCGAGTCACCTTCGACGGTCACGGTGACCCTTATGGCGATGTCTTCGTCCGTTATGCCGTCGCCCTCCATGCAGTCCTCAGCGGAGTGCTCGCCGTCGGGTAGGTCACTTATAGCCTCGCGGGTGCGTTTCTCGGCGTAGGAGATCACCTCCTCGAAAGCGGCAAGAACGGTGTCTTTGCCTCGGCGTTCTATCAGTTCCCCGAGACGTTCTTCGGCGATGTTGTTCGCGGCGATCTGGGCCCGCAGGTCGCCGCGCCTGAGGTCTGGGGTGCGGACGTTGGCGAGCAGGAGGTCGAGCACGTCGCCGACGTAATCGCCGCCCCGCACCAGACGAACCGGCGGGATGATGAGGCCCTCCTGGTAGATCTCACGCGAGTCGCTTGGCATGGAGCCTGGACGCATCCCTCCGACGTCTGAGTGATGGGCTCGGGTGACCGCGTAACCGATGATCTCACCCTCGTAGGCGACGGGGGAGACGAGGGTTACGTCAGGCAGATGGGTCCCGCCTGAGTAGGGGTCGTTTATGGCGAAGACGTCGCCAGGCTCGGGGTCGCGGTCCATTATGGCCGCGACGGCTTCTGGCATCGCGCCGAGGTGGACCGGGATGTGCTCTGCCTGGGCGACCATGCGGCCCTCTGAGTCGAAGAGCGCCGTCGAGCAGTCGCGCCTCTCTTTGATGTTCGAAGAGTAGGAACCCCGGATCAGCACAGCCCCCATCTCCTCGGCGATGCCGGCCAGAGCGCTGGCCAAGACCGAGAGGGTTACAGGATCCAGCCTACCCATCATCCTTCTTTAGTACGAGGATTCCTACACCATCAACCACGCCCCGCCACCCTGGCTTGACAACACAAGTGGACTCCCTGAACTCGACTATGGCGGGGCCCTCTACCCGGGAACCCTCGCCCATCGCTTCACGGTCCAGCACAGGCACCTCCACCCACTCCCCGTCGAAGTTGGCCTCCCGCCCTCCGGCCCCGGTGTCGCTCCTCGCCTCGGGCTCCGTGAGCCCAGGCTTCTCGACAGGAACCGTGGAGATGAGGCGAAGGTTAACGAGCTCTACTGCCTCGTCCTCCATACGGTAGCCGTAGCGCTGCTCGTGCGCGGCGTGGAAGCGGTGTTCCAGCTTCTCTAGCGAGTCAGCCTCCACGGTCAACTCGAAGGACTGGCCCCCGTAGCGGAGGTCGGCCCTGCGCGTGTGCTCAGGAGCTTCGAGGTCTCCTTCTGCCTTGCCCTCCATCTGCGCGAACTTACGCTCGAACTCTTCAGCGTTCACTTCGTCGAGGGGAGAGAGGTAGGGGCTCACGTAGTCGCGGCGGATGTCCGAGATGGCGAGGCCGAGGGCGGAGAGGACGCCGCCGGCGCGGGGGACGAGGACGGTCTGCATGCCCAACTCCTCAGCGAGGGAGCAGGCGTGCATCCCGCCGGCACCGCCGAAGGCGAGC
>Ga0268243_1000144_pt1 | contig 11894 bp, 4 predicted proteins | sample BulsoiMagMametaG_FD_200254 | JGI IMG/M metagenome (GOLD analysis project Ga0268243, IMG submission 200254) | Bulk soil microbial communities from Mexico - Magueyal (Ma) metaG (v2) (version 2) | ecosystem: Environmental > Terrestrial > Soil > Agricultural land | place: Mexico: Magueyal, Guanajuato...
CGCTCGGCGGCGGCCAGGGCGGCCCGCCACTCGCGACGGGCCGCCGACGGCCGGCCGTCGGTCCAGGCGAGCAGGCCCCGGTGCAGCCGGGCCCTCGGATCGCCGATCGGGAACACCCGGGCGAAGCGGCCCAGGTAGCCGACGGCCTGGGCGGCCATGGCCCGCCACGGCCCGCCCTGGTCGCCGTCCCGGCCGCCCCGGTCGATCCACAGGGCCAGGGCGACCTCGGCCGAGATGGCGTACAGGTCGAACCAGTAGCACTTGACCGGCGGGCGGCTGGCCTGGGCCAGGGCCCGGCGCAGGGCCTCGACGGCCCGGGCCCGGTCGCCGAGCTGCAGGGCGAGCATGGCCTCGGGGGCCGGGGCCGGGCGCCGGGCGAGGGCGGCCGCCACCTCCTCCAGGTTGCCGGTGCGCAGCCCGGCCACGGCGTGCCCGGTCATCGCCCAGGACCGGACCTGGGCGTCGCCGCTCTGGCGGCCGAGCCGGTCCAGCTCGGCCAGCATCGGCGGCACGGCCACCAGCTCGCCCTGGAAGTACCGCTCCCACACCTGGAGCCCGGCGATCTCGGCCAGCCGCCGGGGGTCGCCGAGCCGGCGCACGATCCCCTCGGCCTCGGCCAGCCGCTCCCGGACCTCGGCCCAGCGCCCGACCCCGAGCCCGTACAGGGCCGCCGCCTGGAGCACCCAGGCCCGGGCCGAGGCGTCGCCGGTCCCCTCCAGGGCGGCGAAGGCCCGCCGCAGGTAGGCCTCGGCCAGCCGGTGCCTGGCCAGCAGCCCGGCGCCGACCGAGCAGGCGGCGGCCAGCCGCGCCTGGGCCGGCCGCGACCCGGCCGCCTCGGCCAGGTTCAGGCCCTTGACCGCCTGGTGGACGGCCCGGCCCCGGCGGCTGGCGTGGTAGTCGACCAGGAACAGCCGCTCGTAGACCTCGGCCGCCTCCGCCAGGGCGGCCCGGGTGGCGGCCGAGCGGGCGACCAGGGGCCGGGGCCAGACCCGGTTGCGCAGCTGCTCGCCGGTCTGCCAGGCCAGCTTGCCCGGGAGCCGGCGGCCGCTGGCCGGGGTCCGCCGTCCCAGCAGGGCCAGGGCGGCGTGCAGGTGCTCCTGCTCGGGGGCGAGCTGGCCCAGCCCCAGGTAGGCGTCGCCGAGCTGGTGCTCCCAGCGGGCCCGGCGGATGGCCCGGGCGTCGGGCGTGCCCCCCCGCCCGGGGTGGGGCGGGCCGTCGGGGGCGGCCGCGTCCACCTCCAGCAGGGTGGTGAAGAACCGCACGGCCTCGGCGTAGGCCCCCTCCCGGAGGGCCTCGGCCCCGGCCTGCTCCAGGTAGCGGGCCGCCTTGTCGGGTACCTCGGCCAGCCGCCAGTGGTGGGCCAGGACGGCCAGGTCGCCGCCCTCGGAGCGCTCGTACCACTCGGCCACCGAGCGGTGGAGCTGGCGGCGCTGGGACAGCAGCATCAGGTTGTAGGCGGCCTCCTGGACGATCACGTGCTTGAACAGGTAGCTGAGGTCGGGCTCGGGCGTGTCGAGCACGGTCAGGTTGGCCCGCTCGATCTCGTCCAGGTCCTCGGACAGGGTCATGGCCGCGAGCTGGCGCAGGGGGTGGACGTCGCGCAGGATGCCGACGGCGAACACCCGCCCGATCACGCTGGCCACCTTGACGGTGAGCTGCTGGGTCGGGGTCAGGCGGTCGATCCGGCTGGTCACGGCGCCGTGCACGGTGTGGGGGAGGCGCCGCTCGAGCACCTCGCCGACCTCGGAGACGAGCTCGACCTTGCCGTCGAGGACCCGGACCAGCCCGGCGTCGCGGAGGGCGAAGGCGAGCTCCTCGGTGAACAGCGGGTTGCCCTCGGCCTTGTCCTCGACCAGCCGGGCCAGGACCTCGGGGACCTCCTCGGTGCCGAGCCGCTGGCCGACCAGGGCCGCCACCGCCTCCGAGGACAGCCGGTCCAGGACCAGCCGCTCGGTGTCGGGGGCCCGCAGCAGCCGCCGGTAGGCGCCCCAGGCCAGGTCGTCGGCGAGCGTCCCGGCGTCCCCGGGCGAGCGGGTGGCCACCACCAGCAGCAGCGGCAGCCGCTCCCGGCTCAGGGTCAGGACCAGCCCGGTCGAGGCCGAGTCGAGCCAGTGGGCGTCCTCGACGACCAGCACCGCCGGGCCGTCCAGGACCGCCCGCAGCAGCCGGATGAGCAGGTCCCTGGCCCCGGCGGCCCGGCCCTGGCCGCCCAGCTCGGCGGTGGCCGCCGTCTCGGGCAGGTCGAGGGCCAGGACCGGGTTGAGCAGCGGGACCAGGTCGGCGGTGGCCGGGTCGGGACCGAGCAGGTCGAGCACGGCCCGGCGGCGGGCCTCGGGGTCGCGGGCGTCGAAGGGGGCCAGGCGGGCGAACAGCTCCCGCCAGGCGTGCCAGGGGGTGTTGCGCTCGACCGCGTCCCCGGCCCCGGCCACCACCGGCACCCCGGCGGCCACGGCCTGGTCGACCAGCTCGGCCACCAGGCGCGACTTGCCCGCCCCGGCCTCGCCCTCCAGGACCAGCACCTGGACCTGGCCGGGCGGCCGGGCGGCCCCGGCCAGCAGGCGGTCAAGGGCCCCGGCGAGCCGGGCCCGCTCGGCCTCCCGCCCGACCAGCGGGACCCGCCGCACCGGCTCCAGCCCCCGGACCGACCCCCGGGCCGGCCGGCCCGGCCGGTACACCGGCACCGGGTCGAACCGGCCCTTGACCAGCGCCGGGGCCAGGGCCTCGAAGGCCAGGGCGGCGCTGGCGGCCTCGGCCGTGGCCGCGTCGCACAGCACCCCGTCCCCGGCCTCCTGCATCAGCCGGGCGGCCAGGTTCACCACCGCCCCGAGCATGGTGTACTCGCGGCGCCGGGGGCTGCCCAGCGTCCCGCAGAAGGCCCGGCCGGTGGTGACCCCGATGGCCGCCCGGCGGCCCATGGCGGCCAGGGCCTCGCGCATGGCCAGGGCGGCCTGGACGCCCCGGGCCGGGTCGTCCTCGTGGGTCAGGGGCGGCAGCCCGAGGGCGGCCACCAGGGTGGTGCCCTTCTCGTCAACGCTCAGCTTGTTGATGCTGCCCTCGTAGCGGTACAGGGCGCCCTGGAGCGCGACCATGACCTCCTGGGCCTCGTCCAGCCCGGCCCGGTGGCCCAGGTCGGGCAGGTTGGCGAACACCACCGTGATCTGGCGCAGCTCGGCCAGCCACTCCTCATGGCCGGCGACCATCGAGGCCAGCATGGCCCGGGGCAGGTACGGGGCGACCAGGGCGGACGGCACCTCGACGGGGTCCCGGGCCGGGACCGCGGGCGCCGGCGGGCCGGCCAGGCCCCGCTCCAGCAGGTCGAGGGCGGCCGGCGAGAGCGCCACCAGCCCTGGCTGGGCCCGCTCGGCGGCCCCGGTCGTCTGGGGCACCGCCGCCCCCGCGACCAGCAGCTCGCGGCGTTCCCGCTCGCCCCCGACGTCCAGGACCACGACCTCGCCGGCCCCGATCCCGATGCGGAGGGCCAGCGGCAGCCGCTTGACGGCGGCGTAGCGGCCCAGCGCGGCCTGCATGGCCTCGGCGCAGCCGGTGGCCGACGCCGTGGCCGCGCCCAGGGCCCGCTCGGGGTCGCGGCCCTCGGCCGGCCAGCAGGCCAGCAGGGCGTCCCCGGCGAACTTGAGCACGTCGCCGCCGGTCCCGCCGATCAGCTCCAGCAGCGGCTCGAAGGCCCCGTTGAGCAGCCCCCGCAGCTCCTCGGCCCCGCCCGGCCCGGCCCGGGCCAGCCGGTCGGTGATGGCCGTGAACCCGGAGATGTCGGCCAGCAGCAGCGCCCCCACCATCCGGTCGGCGTGAGGCCGCCCGGCCTCCTCGGGGGCCTCGGCCAGCCGCCGCAGCAGCCGGTCGGGCAGGAAGCTGGCCAGGGCTCCGCTCTCTGCGGCCACGGCGATCGCTCCCCCTCCACCGGCGGCCCACGGCGCGGCCGCCCGGAGACAGGATATGCCGGCTCAGGCGGGATCGAGGCGAAGGCGCCCGGCGGAGCGGCGGGTCAGGTCGGCGGCGAGCCGTTCCCGGCTGACGAAGCCGAGCGAGGTCGAGGCCTCGGCGGCCAGGCGCTCGGGGCTGTTGGGTGAGGTGAACCGCTCGCTGATGCAGCCGCCCGGGAACACGTAGGTGCGGGTGACCCGGGCCGGGCTGGCCGTCCGGTCGATGCGGATGTAGCGCCGGGCCGCCGGCTGCTCGGAGCTGACCTCGGTGGCCCCGGCCACGTCGCAGGCGGGGGTCAGGTCGACCGTGACCGCCGCCGTCTGCATGGGGCGGTCGGTGTCGAAGACGATGCTGGCGAACCCGCGGCCCACCTTGACGTCGTTGAGCGACCAGCCGGGCTGGGCCAGTTCGACGCAGGGCACCAGGGTGGCCTCCGGGACCGCCTGGGCCATCATCCACAGCGCCTCCTGGTCCGAGCAGCTGATGTCGCCGGTGTAGAGGGAGCTGTTGGCCCGGTCGGTCTGGAGCGCCCAGGCCACGAACATCGGCGCCACCACCAGCACCACCAGCAGGACCGACAGGGCCAGGCCGAAGCGGCGCAGGCTGAAGCGCTGGATGGAGATGGGGGTGGGCCGCTCGGGGAGCAGGTCGAGGAACTCGCCGTGGAGGTCGCGGCCCTTCTCGCGCAGCATGTGGCGGAGCTGGGAGGGCATGGCCAGCCCGCGGGTGGCCGCGAACGCCTCGGTGATCTCCTGCTCCGAGAACTGGCGCAGGGCCCGCTGGTAGACCAGCCGGGGGTCGCTGCGCAGGGCCAGACAGAGCATCATGTTGGCCAGGTCGACGGCCTGGCGCCAGGGGCTCGGCCGGGCCTCGACGAAGGCGACGTCGATCAGCAGCATGCGGCCGTCGCGGACCAGCAGGTTGGCCGGCTTGATGTCGCGGTGGGCCAGGCCGGCGTCCCACAGCTTGCGGATGATGCCGAGGCCGTCGTCGATCACGCCCTCGTCGACCTCGGCCTCGCCGAGCTCGACGGTCCCGTCGAAGAACTCCGCCACCAGCAGGTACTCGCGGTCCGGGGTGAGCTCGACGAAGCCGTAGGGCCGCGGGGTCGGCAGCCCGGCCGCGTGCAGCTTGTGGAGGGCGTAGTCCTCCTGCTGGACGAGGCGGCGCACGCTGTGGAAGGGCTTCTCGTCCTCCAGGCGGCCGTAGAGGAGCTCGCGGCCGACCTTGTACCAGCGGTCCGAGCGCAGGTGGTTGCGGGCGTACAGCTTGCCGAACAGGATCGTCGGGGGGTCGCCCTTGGCCTTGACCCGCAGCGGGGTCGAGCCGGCCGACCCGGACAGCCCGAACGGCTTGACCTCCTCGATCTCCAGGCCGAGCTGGTCGGCCAGGGCGCGGCGGATGGCCTCGCCCCGAGCCCCGCCAACGTCCAGGTGGGCGGTGCGGCCGCGCCGGTAGCTGACCGGGAAGACCTCGCTGGGGGTGAACCAGCGGTAGGCGAGCAGGGGGATGGTGACCCCGATGGCCGCGGCCACGAGCACGTCACTGGGGGCGTCGACGCCCAGGTACATCCGGACCAGGCCGAGCAGGGTGACCAGCCCGGTGGCGACCCACTTGCCGAGCTGACGCCAGCGGCCCTTGGGGACCAGGCTGTAGAGCATGGTGACCAGGATCGCCGAGAAGTAGGCGACCGGCCGCGACGGCATCGACCAGCCGGCCCAGGGACCCTCGAGGGCCACCCCGAAGGGCCGCGGCCGCCGCACGGCCGCCGACAGGCCGAGCACCAGCAGGGTCACCACCTCGAAGGAGATCAGGCCCACGATCAGGTGCCGGTAGCGCTTGTAGACGACCAGGATGATCAGGGTCGTCCAGGCCAGCACCTTGACCGTCCACAGGGACCCGACGAGCCCGCTGAGGCCGCGCACGGCCCTGGTCAGCCCGGGGGTGCGCAGCTCGGCCAGCCGCTGCACGACCCAGTTGTCGACCACGGTGAAGGAGATCCCCCGGCCGTAGCGGCCGGCCGTGAACACCAGCAGGGTCAGGGTGATGAGGCCGACGGCGGCGAGCATCCAGCCGACGCCGGTGCTCTCCAGGTGCCGGGGAAGCGGGGGCGGCTCGCCGGTCGGGCGCCGCCGGCGGCGGCCCCGCCGGCTGCCCGGTGGGGTCAGATCGCGGGCCGTCCCGACCGCGTGGCCTGCCGTGCTGTCCATGGCGGCAAGTATGGCAGGGTCCGCTCAGCGCTCCCAGGCTGCGTATTCGGGGTTGCCGGCCTTCATGTCCTCGTACAGCAGCACCATCCGGTCGAGGTACCAGACCTTGGCCGTCTGGCAGAGCACCAGCCCGGACAGGACGGTCAGCAGGTCCGGCTCGACCAGCCCGTAGGCGAGCAGCGCGACCCCGGCGACCTGGATGGCGGTGCTCACGGCCGGCACCTTGGAGGTCACGAACTGGCGGGGCAGCTCGACGGTGTCCCGGTCGGACCAGATGTGCTCGCCGAACACGCCCTTGGAGGCCCAGTTCCGGGTCGAGCGGGGCTCGGGGAACAGCATCGGGTTGACCACCATGAAGACCAGGGCCAGGGCGACCGCGGCCAGCGACCACCAGCCGATCCAGGCCCGGCTCCAGACGGCCAGGACCAGCAGGGGCAGGACGGCGAACCGGGTCCAGACCGACCACGGGTTGGCGTGGCGCGTCCAGCTGTCGCCCTTGAGCCCGAACAGGCTGGCCACCCTGCGCTCCGAGGTGCCCCTGTTCCTGCTGCCGGGGGTCGAGGGGGCGGCCGGGCTGCTGCTCATGGGGAGACCTCCTGCTGACGGCGTCGCGCTCGGCCCCAGCATGGCCGCTGGCGGGGTCGCTCGTATCGGTGTAGTTACCGGTCGGCCAGGGCGAGGCGGATCAGCTCGGTCCGCGACGACACCCCGAGCTTCACGAACACGTTGCGCAGGTGGTAGTCGATGGTGCGGCGGCTCAGGAAGAGCTGGGCGCCGATCTCGCGGTTGGTGCCGCCCTCCCCCACCAGCTGGACGATCTGGAGCTCCTGGGGGGTGAGCTGGCTGAGGGTCGACGGGTCGCGCCTGCGGGCGGTCTCGCCGGTGGCCCGCAGCTCGGCCCCGGCCCGCTCGGCCCAGGGGGCCGCCCCCAGCCGCTGGAAGATCTCCAGGGCGCCGCGCAGGTGGGCGCGGGCCTCGCCGCGCCGCCGGGCCCGGCGCAGCGCCTCTCCGTAGACCAGCTCGGTCCGGGCCAGGTCGAACGGGCGAGCCTGACCCTGGTGGAGCGCCAGGGCCTCCTCGAAGCGGTCGGCCGCCGCCGCCTCGGGGCCGAGCAGGCCCTGGCAGCGGGCCAGCTGGCCCAGCAGGTCGGGGGTGCCGGCCATGGTGGCCAGCTGCTCGAAGGCGGCCAGGGGGGCGGCGGCGTGCTCGCGCTGGCCGGCCCGGACGGCCGCCTCGACCAGGTCGGGCACGGTGTAGACGGCGAAGAACGGGCTGCCCGCGCCGGGGCCGGCGGCCAGCAGGCCCCGGAGGCGGCCGAGAGCGTCGGCGGGCCGGCCCTGGCCCAGGTCGAGCAGGGCCAGGGCGTTGGCGGCCAGGGTGGCCGGCAGCCCCAGGCCGCGGGCGGCGGCCCGGTCGAGGGCCTCGGCGGCGGCGGTCCGGCAGGCGTCCTCGTCGCCCCGGATGGCGGCCAGGTGGGCCAGGGTGGACAGGTGCCGGCAGACGCTGGTGTCGTTGCCGGTGTCGCGGGCCAGGCGCAGGCCCTCGCCGGCGGTGGCCGCGGCCGCGTCCAGGCGGCCGGCGACCAGCTCCACCGGGGCCAGGTACTCGAGCGCCTGGGGCAGCAGCCCGACCGCGCCGTCCTGGCGGGCCTTGGCCACGGCCCTGGCGAACAGGGCGTCGCCGGCGGCGTTGTCGCCGACGAAGAAGGCGGCGACGCCGGCCCACATGAGCCGGCGGGGGTGGTCCATGGTCCCGGCCAGGGCGATCGCCCGGCGCAGCCGGGGCTCGCCGCCCGGCCCGTCGCCCTCGGCGACCAGGCCCATGCCCTGGAGCAGGTCGCTGAGGAACTCGCCGGTCTTGTCGGTGACGGGCAGGGCGGCGGCCCGCCGGCCGAGCTCGGCGGTCGGGGCCACGTCCCCGGCGTAGCTGGCGATCTCGCTCGCCTCGACCAGCATGGTCAGGGCCTGGCTGGGGTCGACGGGGGCGGCCAGCTCGGAGGCGGCGACCAGCATGGCCGTGGCGTCAAGGGCGATCCCGCGGCTGGCCTCGACCGTCCCCCGCAGGTGGGCCAGGGCGGCCTGGCTGCGGAGGTCGGTGGCCAGGGCCTGGGCCCGGTCGGCGAGGGCGGCGGCCCGGTCGGCCTGGCCGGCCAGCCAGGCCGCGCCGGCCGCCTCGGCCAGCCGCCGGCCGCGCTCGGGGTGGTCGCCGGTGAGCTCGGCCGCCCGCTCCAGGGCGGCCGCGGCCGCGGCGTGCCCGCCCCGGCGCCTGGCCCGGTCGGCCGAGCGCTCCAGCTCGGCGGCCGTGGCGTCGTCGGGGCCGACGGTGGCCGCGGCCAGGTGCCAGGCCCGCTGGTCGGCGGTGTCCTCGCCGGCCAGGACGTCGGCCAGGGCCCGGTGGGCGGCCTGACGGGCCGTGAACGCGGCCGTCTGGTAGGCGGCCGAGCGGACCAGGGGGTGGCGGAACCGGAGCCGGTCGCCGGTGCGGACCAGCCCGGCGGCCTCGGCCTGGTCGAGGGCGCCGGCGTCGACGCCGAGGCGGGCGCCGGCCCGGAGCACGGTCGCCGGGTCGCCGGCGGTCTCGGCCGCCGCCACCAGCAGGAGGGTGCGGGTCGCGTCGGGCAGCCGCCGGACCCGCTCGCCGAAGGTCCGCTCCAGCCGGGCCGTCAGGGGCAGCACGTCCTCCAGGGGGGCCCGCCCGGCCAGCTGGCCCGGGTCGAGGGTCCCGGGCAGCTCGAGCAGGGCCAGGGGGTTGCCGCCGGTCCGCTCGACCAGCCGGTCGACCACGGCCGCGGGGAGGTCGGCCCCGGCCGCGGCGGCCAGCAGGGCGGCCGCCGCCTCGGGGTCGAGCCCGCCCAGGCGCAGCTCGGGCAGCCCGTCGGCCGGGAACTCGCGCGGGTCGCCGTCGCGGGCCGCGAACAGCAGCACCACCCCCTCGGCCTCCAGGCGGCGGGCGGCGAACCCGAGCGCCCCGGCCGAGGACCGGTCCAGCCACTGGGCCTCGTCGACCAGGCCCAGCACCGGCCCGGCCTCGGCCGCCTCGGCGAGCAGGCTGAGCACGGCCACCGAGACCAGGAACCGGTCCTCCCCGGACCCCGGCCCCTCCGGAGGGCCGGGCCCGGGGTCCCGGCCGGCTCCGGGCGGCCCGAGGCCGAGGGCGCCGGCCAGGGCGGCCGCCTGGTGCTCGGGGAGGCGCCCGGCCAGCCCCAGCACCGGCCGCAGCAGCTGGTGCAGGGCGGCGAACGGGAGCTCGGCCTCGGACTCGACCCCGGCCGCCCGCAGCACGGTCATCCCCTCGGCCCGCCCGGCCGCATGGTCGAGCAGCGCGGACTTGCCGACCCCGGCCTCGCCGCGGACCACCAGGACCCCGCTGCGCGACCGCCGGGCGTCCGCGAGCAGCCGATCCAGGGCGTCGCACTCAGCGCGTCTGCCGTAGAGCATTACCGCGATGCTAGCCGACGACCACGGAGAGAGCGACGCCGGCCACCCCGCGAGGGCTACCGGGCGGACGCGTCCGCGGCCTGGGGCCGCCGGGAGCGGACCGCCGGCGCCAGCACCGCGATCCCGGCCGCCAGCACCAGCAGCACCAGCAGGGCCCGCTGCAGCCCGACCTGCTCGGCCAGCAGCCCGATCAGCGGCGGCCCGATCAGGAAGCCCCCGTACCCCATGGTGGTGACGGCCGCGATCGCGTCCTGCGGCCGCTCCGGCTCCTCCCCCCCGGCACTGACCGCCGCCGGGAACACCAGGCACACCCCCAGCGCCCACAACGCCGCCCCCAGGTAGGCGGCCCAGAGCCCGGGCCCGGTCACCGTCAGCAGCACCCCGGCAAGGCTCACCACCCCACCGACCCGGACCGCCCCGTCCCGCCCCAGCCGCTCGGCCACCACCGTCCCCGAGAACCGCCCCCCGGCCATGGCCACCGCGAACACCGCGTACCCGGCCGCCGCCAGCGACGCCGTCGCCCCCCGCTCGTCGGTGAGGAACAGGGCCAGCCAGTCCGCCGCCGCCCCCTCCAGGGTGGTGGCGCACAGGGTCACCACCCCGACCAGCAGCAACCGCCCGGTGAGGACGCGGCCCCGCGCCGGGTCGCGCTGCGGCACGCCCGGGGCCGGGGCCGAGGCGGGGGCGGGGGCGGGGGCCGGGATGGGGGCTGGGGGCTCGGCGCGGTCCTTGACGAAGCTGCGCAGGGCCACGAACACCAGGCCGACGCAGAGGATGGCGACGGCGGTGAAGTGGACGGGCAGGTTGATCCCGGCGTGGGCGGCGAGGGCGCCCAGGCCGGCGCCGGCGATGCCGCCGACGCTCCAGCAGGCGTGGTAGCGGGGCATCCACTCGCGGCCCGCCCGTTGCTCGACGGCGCTGCCGTGGACGTTCATGGCCACGTCCCAGGAACCGTAGAACGACCCCCAGGCGAACAGGTTCACGGCCAGCACGGCCAGGGTCGGGACCACGGCCAGGAGGGCCAGGGCGGCCGAGGCGGCCACGGTGGTCGCGGCCACCACCGTCCGGCTGCCGAACCGCCGGCACAGCCGCCCGCTGAACGGCATCGACAGCAGCGACCCGAACCCGGGAGCGAGCAGGACCAGGCCCAGCTCGGCCGCGCTCGCCCCCAGCCGGTCCCGGGTCGCGGGCAGCCGGGCCACCCAGGCGGCCAGGAGGAACCCGTTGACGGCGAACACCAGGGCGGTGGCCAGCGCCGCCCGCCGCAGCCGGGGGTCGGCCGGGGGGGTCCGGGGGCCGCCGGGATGGTCCTCCGGGGGGATCGGGCGGGCCCGGCGGCCCACCCTCACCCGTAGTACCTGAAGATCACCTCGGCCACGCAGGCCGGCTTGGCCTGGCCCTCGATCTCGAAGGTGGCTCCGTAGAGGACCTGGACGCCGTCGCCGGCCTGCTCGACGCTCTTGACCTCGAGGCCCATGCGCACCCGGGAGCCGACGCGGGCCGGGGCCGGGAACCGGACCCGGTTGACCCCGTAGTTCAGGGTGGTCGCGACCCCGTCGACGGTCAGGATCTCCCCCAGCAGGGCCGTGAACCGGGCCAGGGTGTGGAACCCGTGGGCCACGGTGGCCCCGAACGGCCCGGTCCTGGCCCGTTCCGGGTCGACGTGGATCCACTGCTCGTCGTCGGTGAGGGCGGCGAACCGGGTCACGTCCTCCTGGGTGATGTCGTGCCAGGAGCTGTAGCCGAGGTGCTGGCCGGCCAGGCCGGACAGGTCGGTGAGGTGGACGGTCACTCTCCCAGTATTCCCGTCCCGGCCGTCATCCGGCCATCCGGCCACCGTCCCCCAGGCCAGGTACACGCAGCCGAAGTAGGCCTCCTCGACCGCCAGGTCGGGCACGGCCCGCTCCAGCTCGGCCCAGGGCCGCCGGAACCCGTCGAAGGTGGTCACGAACTGGCGGGCCACCTGCCACACCAGCGGGTTGAGGTGGGGGGCGAACGCCGACCACTTGGGTCCGGCGGCGGCCAGCCGCCCGCCCGGCCGCACCTGGCCCAGCAGGTTGGCCAGGGCCTCGGGCGAGCGGACGACGTCGTGGGTGAAGGCGAACAGGACCGCGTCGGCCGGCTCGGGCAGGGCCGCGTCCTCGGCCCTGGCCTCGAGCAGGGTGACGTTGTCCCAGCCGGCGTCGGTGACCCGGGCCCGGGCGGCGGCCAGCATCTCCGGGCTGGGCTCGATCCCGACCAGCCGCCCGGTGGGCCCGATGGCGGCCTGGATCGGCCCGAAGCTCATGCCGGTGCCGCAGCCGACGTC
>Ga0268243_1000145_pt1 | contig 11813 bp, 6 predicted proteins | sample BulsoiMagMametaG_FD_200254 | JGI IMG/M metagenome (GOLD analysis project Ga0268243, IMG submission 200254) | Bulk soil microbial communities from Mexico - Magueyal (Ma) metaG (v2) (version 2) | ecosystem: Environmental > Terrestrial > Soil > Agricultural land | place: Mexico: Magueyal, Guanajuato...
TCTCGCCCTCGGGCGTCTCATAATAGTGGCCCATGAGCTGGTAGCCACCGCACACCCCGAGGACCACGCCGCCATCCTCAACGATAGCCCTCAGATCCGCGCCCTTGGAGCCAGAGAGGTCTTCTGCGAGCAGCGCCTGTTCCCTGTCCTGGCCGCCGCCGAAGAGGAAGAGGTCGCAGCCGGTCGGCCTTACCCTCTCCGCGAGGCCAACGTCGACGACCTCCACGGGAATGCCGCGCCACTCGCAGCGCTTCTTGATGGAGATGACGTTTCCTCTGTCGCCGTAGAGGTTCATCATGTCGGCGTAAAGGTGGTGGATGGTGAGCCTGATCCGTCGCACGGCATAACTCCCTTCGTGTTCGTGGCCCCACCGTAATATCCAGGGTACTATCCGCGTGGACTGCCGCCCGAAACCCGAGCATAGCATAAAGCTCCCCGCACCTCGCGGCCTCCACGGTCCGCCTCCTGGCGGCGACCACATCCTCCCTAGCGGGTTCTCAGGGGTGCGCTCCGCGCGCATGGTTTCGTATTCGCGGATGACCGGCATCAGGGCCACGAGGTACGCCAAGCCCTTGAGGTGCTCCTCGACTAACAGGAGATCCTCAAATCTCAAGCTCGGCGAGGCGCTTGACGCCACCGCGAAGTCTTGCGGGCGAAGGCCACACCAAGCAGAATGAGGCGACTCTCGGCCCTTCACCACAAAGTGAGGTAAGACTCGATGCGTTTGCATTCAGCCCCGAGGTCGGGCAACAGCTACAAGGTCCGGCTGCTCCTAGGACTGCTGGGCACGACCTGCGAGATAGTCAACTACGACACCAAGGGCGGTGAGACGCACGCGCCGAACTTCCTCAAGAACGTCAACCCAGACGGCAAGGTCCCTGTCTTGGAGCTCGAAGACGGGAGGATGCTCCCTGAGTCCGGCGCGATCCTTTACTACCTCGCTGAGGGCACACCTTACCTCCCCGAGGAGAAGCTGGAGCGAACTCAGGTGTTGCGCTGGATGTTCTTCGAGCAGTACAGCCTCCTACTCTACCTCTCCCGACCTCGCCTGTGGCGCATGTGGGGCCTTGGGATGACTGTCCAAAGAAGGGCCGAGCTGGAGCAACTCTTCGAGCAGGGCTACATGGCCCTGGGGGTGATGGAGCGGCATTTGGGCGACCACGAATTTTTTGTTGGGGATAGTCCCACGGTTGCGGACGTCGCCCTCTATGTGTACCCGCGCCTCTGTCCTGAGGGTGGCTACGACCTGGAGAGCTTCCCGGCGGTGCGTGCCTGGCTGGAGCGGATCGCTTCCCTGCCGGGCTACGTGCCACCGCCCCAATAGAGCAAAAAAGAGAGTACCGCGTATCTTTCAGGAAGATGAGTACGAGGACGCGCAGAAAGCACGCATCTTGGAGCTCATCGAACAATTGGAGCTAAACGAGCGTGAAGAGGGTCCCTTAGCGTTCATCCGCAGGAAAAGGGGCACCCTACTCCGGAGGGCCTCGGGACGGAGACCCAGAGGTTGTCGCAGGAGGAAAAGCAGATTGGGTTAGGTGGGCGGAGCTAAAGACCGCCCCGGTGGATGAGATTGCCTTGCTCAACACGGGTCGTGTGATACGCGATGTCGATGCTCACATTCTGGCCGTGATCGAGGCCGAAGATCAGCTAGCACTCAAGACGTTCGATCGGTTTGTGCTTGATCGGGCCAACGACGAGCGACCTCAACGATACTCCAGAGAGCGCCGCCCTCCAACCACTCCTCAATGGCACCGACCTGAGAGATGTGTCGGAGAGCGCCAGCAGCACCGCAAGCGCCCAGAGCATTCCTTCGGGTGGCGTTTCGAGCGAGGAGGCAGCGGTGGGCAGAGAATTGGCTGACACCGCGTGGCTAGAGAGCCACATTTATCTCCACTTCCTCGCTCAGCCGCACTACCGCTCGAAACGCCACGCAAGGGGTTGTTCCAGGTGGCTTTTACCCACTAGAAGGCAGTGGCGATTCGCCCATGGTGCCTCAGCCCTTTCCACCGCTGAGCTCGCCGGAAGAGTCGACCTCGTGCCTTGCATCCCAGCCCACGAGCCGGAGCGCAGCCACTGCTCCGAGCGCCGCTATGCCGGCGCCCACGAAGAACGCCCATCTGTATCCCACGACGAGCGCTTCCGCGCTAGGCTCTGTGCCCGTGGCCACCGCCTCTGTTCGGGTGACGGCCACCGCGAAGAAGATCGCCAACCCCAAGGCCGTGCCGACCTGCGCAGAGGAGTTCAGGAGGCCAGAGGCGAGCCCGCGCTCTTCCTCCCTCACCGCCGAGGTGCCGCGGGTCGTGGAGGCGACCGCCGAGCAGCCCAGGGCCAAACCCGAGAGAGTGGCGTTCGCGACCACGTAAGGGAGGCCGACCTCGGCGGATATTCCGGTGATGAGCAACGTCGCGCCACAGATGCCCACCAGCCCCAGCGCCATGGTATGTCTCGCCCCTAAAGTCCCCGTGAGCCGGGAGCCCAGGAAGGAGCCGGCCACGACCGAGAGGCTGAAGGGCAGCCCTAAAAGCCCCGCCAGGGTCGGAGAATAGGCCAGGACCTCCTGCAGGTAGATGGCCGCGATGATGCCCACCGGGCTGGTCGTCGCCGTGTTCGCAAAAGCAACAAGTGCTGAGCCAGATAGATCCCACACCCGGAAGACGCGGAGCGGAATCAGCGGATCGGCCACACTGTGCTCAACGAAGAGGAAGGCCGCAAGCAGGCCCAGGGCCAGGACTATAGTCGCCAGCGTGAGGGGCGAGCCGAAGCCCGACCCCTCCGCCCGGGTGAGGCCGTAGACCAAGAGCACGAGCCCCGCCGTAACCGTCACCGCGCCCGGCAGATCGAGCCGGCGAGACGTTCGCTCCCCGCGGTCGGCTTCGAGCAGCACGAAGGTGAGCGCGACACCCGCCGCGCCGAGGGGTACGTTGACGAAGAAGATCCACTCCCACCCGAGCACGTCTGTGATCAGACCGCCGAGGACCAACCCGGCCGCGCCCCCACCGGCCGCCACCGCCGTCCACAATCCCATTGCAAAATTGCGCTCGCGGCCCTCAGAAAAGATAGTCGAGATGATGGAGAGGGCCGCCGGCGCCACGATCGCCGCCCCGAGGCCCTGAGCGGCACGGAATACGACCAGCACCAGCGGCGACCAGGCAAGCCCGCATAGCAGCGAGGAGGCAGCAAACAAGGCAAGCCCTACCACGAACATCTTGCGTCTGCCGAAAAGGTCGGCGAGCCTCCCCGCAAAGATAAGAAAGCCACCAAAGAAGAGCACGTAGGAGGTCACCACCCACTGCAGGTCCCCGTGCGAAAACCCGAGCTCTCTCCCTATCGTGGGCAACGCGACGATGACAGCATTGATGTCGAGCACGTCAACGAACTGCGCCACGCACAACAATATCAGCGCCCACCACCTGCGAGAGCCTCCGTCCTTCGCTTTCGCGGCACTCATTCTTTCCTCCCAACATACCAAGATCCAACTTTTAACGTTACATTTTAACGTCAAACTAGTGTATCATGTAGATAATGGAACGCAAGCGGTGGCAAGCGGCTTCCGGCGGGAGGTCCTCCGGGCGGAGGGCAACCATGACACGCGTTGCTGAGGAGCTCGGGGTCTCGTCCATGACGATCTCGAATGCCTACAACCACCCCGAGAGGGTCTCTGAGTCCTTGCGGGAGCAGATCTTCGAGACGGCCGAGCGCCTGGGCTACGCGGGTCCCGATCCGGTGGCGCGCTCCCTGAGGAGACAAAAGACCAATTTGGCAGGCGTGCTCTACTCAAACCCGCTCTCGTACGCCTTCGACGATGCGGCTCAAGTGCTGTTCCTCAAGGGCGTCGCTGCCGCCACCGAGGAGGCAGGGATGGGGCTCGTGCTCGTGCCTGGGTCGGTGGGCTCTTCGCCCGACGAGCGTGCCTCGGCGGTGATGGACGCGGCCGTCGACGGGTTCGTCATCTACTCGATCGCCGAAGACGACCCGCTGGTCGAGGCGGCTTTAAGGAGGCGGCTGCCGACGGTGATCGCGGACCAACCCCTCCTAGAGAATGTGCCCTTCGTAGGGATCGACAACGAGTCGGCCGCGAGGGAGGTGGCGAGGCACCTGGTGGACTTGGGACACGAGAAGTTCGGCGTCGTTTCGTTCTCCATCGCGGCGGCAGACCGGGCCCCCGGAATCGCCGATTCGCGTCGTCAGCGGTCTGCGACCTTACGGGTGACCCGCGCAAGACTCGCGGGCTACGAAGCCGTCCTGGAAGGCGCCGGGCTTCCTTGGAGAGGAGTGCCGGTATACGAATGCTTCGGCAGTTCTAAGGCGTTGGGCCGTGAGGCGGCTGACGCCTTGCTCTCACAGGATCCCGCTCTGACGGCCATACTGGCGCTGAGCGACCAGCTCGCTTTGGGTGTCATCGAGGCCGCCAAAGAGCGTGGTCTGTGGGTGCCCGAAGATCTCTCGGTAGCAGGTTTCGATGACGTACCCGAGGCAGCAACATCGAGGCCGCCCCTTACGACGGTCCACCAAGATCATACCAAGAAGGGCGAGTTGGCAGGACGCCTACTGGTCGCGCAGCTCCGCGAGGAAGAGACGGAGGATACGAACCTTCTGCCTGCTCGACTCGTAGTACGAGGCTCGACCGGTCGGCCAGAGGGAGCACCTTAGGCAGCGTTTAAGCGCTCTTCCGGATCGAAGGTGAACGCGCTCCAACCGTTCCTTGTGCTCGCTGCAGGTTGAGGGAGTCAGGCCGATTGTCTGCGCAGCATAGGCACAGTCGAACGGACATCCTCGGCGACCGCCAAAAACGGCAGTCCGAAGCACTCATTACTCCGTACGACAGTCGAGTCAATGAGGTATATTTTTGATCCGACGTGACAGGGATGCCCGTAGAATCGCAAAGACCCTTTCGAAGGCCGACATACGCATGTCATGTAGGATGTCTAGCTTCGCGTCCACTGGTAGAGTGGTTCCGTTGTAGGACGACGCATCCATTTAGGCAGATGCTGTCTTTCGGGCAAGGAGAAACGAAGAGTTGGTGAGAAGGCTACTGGCCGGTCTGTTGGCGAGCAAGCTCCCCAGGAGGCATTGAAGAAACGCGTGGAAGTAACACTTCCTAACGGACGGATTGCGACCTACGAGGTTATCGGGAGTGGCGGAGAGTCGCTGCTCACCTTCGTCGGTGGCCCTGGACTGTCAGCAAGGCTCATGCGTGCAGACGCTGAACTGTTTGCCGAGCGCTTCACCTGCTACCTCATAGACCCTCACGGCTCGGGCGGCTCAACGCCACCGCAAGACGAAATCGCCTACGATCCTGAAGGACACGCACGCTTCTACGAGGAGGTGCGTAGAGCTCTTGGTCTCGGTTCGATTAGCGTGCATGGGGTTTCTTTTGGCGGAACGGTGGCTCTCACGTACGCTGCCCTATTTCCGGAGATCACTACCCGCTGCATCGCAGTTAGCGCCTTTGCCGTGGGGGAGGAACTCGACGAAGAAGAAGGTGGAGATGCCGCTGCAGAGATGGAGGCTGCGTTAGCAAGACATGCACATGCTGAATGGTATCCAGAAGCTCGCGAGATCTGGGATGATTGGACACCGCGTGCGCTTGCCGCAACCGACCCTGAGGAGATTAGGGACATGCTCGCCAGGGTCTTTCCGCTCTATACTGCCCATCCCGACCGTCCTGATGTGCGCAAGGCCATAGACGAAGCCCGCGCGATGCTCGAAGTGGACTTGCGTGCGGTGAAGGTGTGGGAGGGCGGTCTCTACCAGCGGGGCGACCTGCGCCCGCTACTCGGTCAGATCCAGTGCCCGACTTTGGTAGTCTGCGGCGCGCTCGACTTGATCGGCGGACCAGCGCAGTCGAACCAGATCGCGCCTCGGGTAGCTGACGCCGAGTTGATAATCATCCCCGAGTGCGGTCACATGCCCGCGCTGGAACGTCCGCAGCCTTATCGCGATGCGGTTCTGAATTGGTGCACAGCGCACCCAGCCAGATCCTAGCTCTTGACGATTCCCGTGCGCTCTGCCAATCCTTCGGTGTCTGCAGGTGCCGTAGTCTCAACGTTATGCCATGATGCTCCTCTTCGTCCGTTTCCTCCGCGAGAGTTTTGGTTCCGCCTCCTGCTTAGCGACGGTCGCCTTAACTTGTAGCGTTGATGAACATTCGCAGCACGGAGCGAGGTCGTGGAAGTAGTTACCATATCGAACGGTTGTCCACTGACTTAGTCTATAATCGTGGGTGCCGAGTATGGTAGTGAAGGAGTGAAGGTTCGAGCATCGCGCTAATTCGGACCTACTTCGGGGGAAAGGGTGCATGCTTGAGGCAGGATGTGTCCCGGCTTCGTTGATGCATAGAAATGAAGAGTACGTTGCGCTGGTTGGCTAAACCTTCGAAGCCGAGCACAAACAAAGGAGCGTACGATGCGGCATATGAACCTCCACGCTGGAGTCTCGTCGATGCCAGAACCTGCCAACGTGGGCGGCTACCTGCCGATAGCCGAACATGGCCTCATCGGCGACCTCCATACTATCGCACTCGTGGGCACCGAGGGGACGATTGACTGGTACTGCTGCCCGCGTTTCGACGCCCCGAGCCTGTTCGGGGCACTCCTCGATCGGGAGCGCGGCGGCTACTGGAGACTCGCCCCGACCGACACGGCCTGGACGACCAAACAGCTCTACTTCCCTGACACCAACATCTTGATCACCCGCTTCTTGAGCCCCCACGGCGTGGGAGAGGTTCAGGACTTCATGCCGGTCGCTTCTTCAGGCCACCGGCCCCACCGTCTGATACGACGCCTGTTGTGCGTGCGTGGCCAGGTGACCTTCCGCGTCGAGGTCGAGCCGCGCTTCGACTACGGTCGGCAGGCGCACCGCACACGCCTGCACGAACGAGGTGCGGTCTTCGAGTCACCAACATTGGCGGTTGCGCTGGATTCGCCGCTGGCGCTCGAACGTTCGAAAGAGGGTGTCAAAGCGAACTTCGCGCTTAAGGCGGGGCAAAGCACCACCTTCGTGCTTGAGATGATCGGTGATGGCGATGAGCCTCGGAGCTACAGCGAGGACGAGACGCGTCAGGAACTCGACCACACGGTGGCGTTCTGGCGGCGGTGGCTCTCACGCTCGCGCTACGGGGGTCGGTGGCGAGAGACTGTACACCGCTCCGCGCTCACCTTGAAGCTACTGACTTACGCTCCGACCGGCGCGATCGTGGCCGCGCCGACCACCAGCCTGCCCGAGCAGCCGGGTGGCGGGGGACGCAACTGGGACTACCGCTACACCTGGATACGCGACGCTGCCTTCTCGCTCTACGCCCTCTTGCGCCTGGGCTTCACCCAAGAGGCCGAGGCGTTCATGAGCTGGCTGACCGAGCGCTTTCGGGAGGGCCGGTCCACGGAGAACGGGCCGCTACAGATCATGTATGGCATTGACGGCCGTACCGAACTCCCTGAGGAGGTGCTCGGGCACCTCGAAGGGTACTGCGGCCGGGGACTGGTACGAGTGGGCAACGCCGCCGCCGAGCAGTTGCAGTTGGACATCTATGGCGAGCTCATCGACTCGGTCTACCTCTACAATAAGTATGGTACACCGATCTACCACGACGCCTGGGATGACCTCGCTCGTGTCGTCGAATGGGTGTGCGAACACTGGGACGAGCCCGACGAGGGCATCTGGGAGACGAGGGGCGGCCGCAAGCGCTTCACTCACTCGCGGCTGATGAGCTGGGTAGCGATCGAGCGGGCGATCAGGATCGCTCGGCAGCGTGGGTTGCCAGCCGATCTGGTTCACTGGTTATCTGTGCGCGATGCCATCTACCGCCAGATCATGGCGCATGCGTGGCATCCGAAGCGCAAAGCCTTCGTGCAGCATTACGATACCGACGTCTTGGACGCCTCCGTCCTCTTGATGCCGCTAGTCAAGTTCATCGCCCCGACCGACCCGCGCTGGATATCAACGCTCGAGGCCATAAAGGAAGAGTTAGTCTCGGACAGCCTCGTTTACCGCTACAATCCGGTAGCGTCCCCGGACGGACTGGAGGGCGAGGAGGGCACGTTCTCGATGTGCACGTTCTGGTATGTTGAGGCGTTGGCGTGGGCCGGACGGACCGAAGAAGCACAGCTGGTCTTCGAGAAGATGCTTACCTACGCCAATCACCTGGGGCTCTACGCCGAGGAGATCGGGCCCTCAGGCGAGGCCCTGGGCAACTTTCCGCAGGCCTTCACCCACCTCGCCCTCATCAGCGCCGCCTTCAACCTCGACCGCCAGCTAGATTGACGAGGTGGCCCGTACTGGGCAAGGATGCTGCCTGTAATGCTAATCTTCCCAAAACGGATGCGTGTAGCCCATCTCGCTCAGGGTCTGCCGGATCTCCAGCATTGCCGTGTACGTAGGCAGCACGTAGAGTGTCTCGCCTGGCGGGGTCGCGGCGAGGGCGACCTTTATGGCCTCCTCGCGGTCGGGGATTACGGGGCCCACAGGAAGCTCGGCGTACTTGAGGCGCACGGCCATATCATCGGCCCTGATGCCGCTGACGGTGAACGGCGCGGCATCAGCTTTGCCCTCCTCCCTCGCGTCGGCGAGCATCTCGAAGTCCACGTCCCAGAGCCAGGAGACGTCGCGGCCGTCGGCATCGTTGTCGTTTATGGCGATGAGGACGTTTTTGGCGTCGGCGCCCGTGACGAAAGTCCGCAGGATCTCGTTGAACCCCACAGGGTTCTTTATGAGCAGCAAGAAGGCTTCTCTTTCCCCCGCCTTTACTCGCTCGACCCTCCCGAAGGCTCCCCCGAACTCTCTGAGGCCGCGGGAGATCTCAGTGAGCCCGACCCCGACCTCCCCGGCCACCGCGGCGGCGGCGAGGGCGTTGTAGACGTTGTAGAGACCAGGGAGTCCTAGCTTCACGTTCGCCTCGTCCTTCGGGGTCGAGAGCAAAAACTCCGACCCCTGGGCTCCTCGGAGCCTCACCCTGCTCGCACGGTAGGATGGTTCCGGCCGTGAGAAATCGCAGTGGCGGCAGTCGTAGAGGCCGACGTGTCCCATGTATACGGTCTCGTAGAGGAGGGCTGTTCCGCACACGGGGCAGTCCTTCGAGTCGGCAACGTGCTGCAGACGCCCGGTATCTAGAGAAGGCTCGTCCACACCGTAGAAGACGGGTCTCCTGGCGGACCGTCCGAGGCTCGCGACGAGGGGGTCATCCGCATTCAGGATCACCGCGCCGCTCTGCGGCAGGTCCCCGAAGGCCGATGCTATGACCTTGCCCGTGTAGGCAAGCTCTCCGTAGCGGTCGAGCTGGTCTCTGAAAAGGTTCAGGACAGCGAGGATCTCGATCTCCGCCTCCCCGGCCACCTTCGGCACGCTGGCCTCGTCAACCTCGAAGAGCCCCATCTCCGAAAGAGGCGCACCGGCAAGCCCCGAGTCCGAGACGAGGGCCGCGGTCACACCGGTAACCAGGTTCGCCCCCGTCGAGTTGTTCACGGCACGGACACCGGCGGTCTTGAGGATTTTAGACACCATCCTGGTCGTAGTCGTCTTGCCGTTGGTGCCCGTGATGGCCGCCGATCCTAGCCGCAGGCGCCGCGAGAGCTTGGTCAACACTTTCGGGTCCACCCTACGGGCCACGACCCCTGGCACTGTCGAGCCTCCGCCGGTTTTCAGCGTCCTGCTCGCGAACCTTGCCGACCTGGCGGCCAGTATCGCGGCAGAGAGACGCGGGTCTGGTAGAGGGCTCATGGCGCGGATTATATCTGCAGTGAAGTACCGGTTTCGGGCGGAAGCTGTAGCCCCACAAGCGCAGCAGTAGGAGTCGCCAAGAAGATGAACACGGCGTCCGACCACCGTCTTCTCAGCAGCGCGCCCGCGAGGGCCACCACTAGCAGAAGCCACACCACGCTGTCGGCATCAGACAGCAGAGCGCCAGCCCGCGGGCGACGAATGCCAACAGCACTCCAATGGTCACCAAGACGGCAATGCCCAATCGCTCGGTGTTGATGCTCACTCGAATATGCCTCCCTCCGATGGTATGAGTGCACCTCAAGACAATGACTAGGACGACGGTGGTGCAACCTCGCGGGGCCGGTCGGAACCGCTGGCCGGTTTACCCAGTCGCTCGAGGTCTACGTGGTAGAGACTGTATTTCTCTCTGGGAGCATCGACTACCGGGGAGAAGCCGGGCAGGGTCTTCAGCTGCTCGTCGATTGGGCTACCGGCGTAGACCATCAGGTAATCTGTTTGGTAGCGGCGCAGTATGTCGTAGGCTTCTTCATCCAGGGTGGGACCGAAGAAGAAGCTGTGTACATCGAGGTAGCGTTGGGGGAGGTTGATGTGGGACCGGGCCAGCTCCTCCAGCTCCTTGCGGTCTCTTATCATGCCCTCGCCCCGCTGACTAACCACGTTCAGCGAGGTAGTGTACGCGGGGACGATGTTGTTCGCGCTGTCGCGCGCGAGCAGTACGCCAGGGTCTTGTATGTGGCCCCTGAACCAGGGATAGATGGGATCAGGGTCGTAATTGGTTGTTCGCGCGACTTCGAACTTGCGGTACAGTCCCACGGCCTTCTCCACGGAAGGCGGCGCGGCGGCGGCCGTCAGGAGGACCACCAGCGCCAGAGGCAGGACCTTGGTAACGCTACGACCGATCCCCAATCCCCTCAAGCGCGCCTCAGCGTAACTGAGGGCCTCCCAGATCATCCAGCCGGTGGAGATCAGGGCGAGCAGCGGTATTGGCCACGCGAGACGCCAGAGCAATCCAGGTACGATGAGATGATCCCCTATAAACGTGGCGACAGGGGGAACGTAGACGGCGACGGTTGAGACAGCCAGACCACCGAGGAGAAGCTGGGCGGCCACGCTCGTTCTTATCCGCCACAGCAAGAAAGGCACACCGAAAACGTAAGTGCCAAGTATCACGGGGTTGAGCAGCAGCCAGGGGTGCATGATGTAGTAGCCGTCGCCGAGCTCGTAGATGTGCCTCCAGCTCTCCGTTACGAACACCGTGTATTCGAGCACTTTCGGAGGTGTGGCGTTGATGTCAGCGGAGAAAAGCACGTCCTCCGGAGACCTGCCCGCAAACAGCAAGAGTAAGAGAGGCCCGAGGACGACGCTCCACATCCCGAGCGCGAGCGCTACCATCCCGGTCCATGCCGATCTAAGGCGCATGTCGGCCGCCACGTGCGCCACCCCGAAGCCGAGCATGCACAGCCCGATGGCCGGCAGTACAGAAGGATGCATGGCTACCGCAGCCCAGCAGAAGAACGTGAAGAGACCGAGATGTCTCCACCTCCTGCTCTCCACGAAGAGCAAGGCGAAGAGCAGCGTTACAGGTAGGATCAGGAACCGAGCCGCGTACTTGTCCTCCGAGATTCGGGCCGCCAGTTCCACCCCGACGTTGTGCACGGAAGGCTGGATAAAGATGATGTGGAACAGGGCGTAGACAGAGGCGATGAGAACAGCACCCCGCTCGCTCTTGATGATGGCAAGCGCCAGGGCGTAGACCATCAACAGGGCCACTACAACGAGCGTGGGCGTCAGGTACCTTAGCACCAGTTCGATCGTGTCCAGGCCTGAGACGCGGGAGAGGGCTGCCTGTTCGAGCAACCATCCGTTGACCTTCACGCGGGAGAACTCGGCGATACTCTCCCCAAAGTAAGGGTCCACCAACGCAAGCCTCTCCGAGTTCGCAAAGTCTTTCACCCACGACAGATAGACCCAAATGTCGTCGTAGCTGCTAGGCACCCGCCTGATCCCCACGAAAGCCAGAACCCCGCAGAGCAACACAAACGGCGACCACAACCAGCCCGCCGGAGGACCGTAAGGAGCGTCCCTCTCGGGAGAGGACT
>Ga0268243_1000146_pt1 | contig 11721 bp, 9 predicted proteins | sample BulsoiMagMametaG_FD_200254 | JGI IMG/M metagenome (GOLD analysis project Ga0268243, IMG submission 200254) | Bulk soil microbial communities from Mexico - Magueyal (Ma) metaG (v2) (version 2) | ecosystem: Environmental > Terrestrial > Soil > Agricultural land | place: Mexico: Magueyal, Guanajuato...
CCCGGCAGCGGCGGCGGAACTGGTTGGAGGACAGCTCGGCCTGGAGCTCGTGCAGGTGGCGCCAGAGGTTCAGCCAGGTCAGGAAGTCCGAGCCGTTGTCGGCGAAGCGGCGGTGCTGGGTGTCGGCCGCCTCCTGCTTGTCGGAGGGGCGCTCGCGGGGGTCCTGGATGGACAGGGCGGCCACGATCACCAGGACCTCGCGGGCGCAGTCGCGCCGGCCGGCCTCGAGCAGCATCCGGCCCAGGCGCGGGTCGACCGGGACCTGGGCCAGCCGGCGCCCCAGCGGGGTCAGCCGGCCGCCGTCGAGGGCGCCCAGCTCGACCAGCAGGTCGACCCCGGCCTTGACGCTGCGCCGGTCCGGAGGGTCGATGAACGGGAAGGCGGCGATGTCGCCAAGGCGAAGTGCGGTCATCTGGAGGATGACCGAGGCGAGGTTGGTGCGGAGGATCTCCGGGTCGGTGAACTCGGGCCGGGCGGCGAAGTCCTCCTCGCTGTAGAGCCGGATGCAGATGCCGTCCGAGGTGCGGCCGCAGCGGCCCTTGCGCTGGTTGGCCGACGCCTGGGAGATCGGCTCGATGGGCAGCCGCTGCACCTTGGACCGGTGGCTGTAGCGGGAGATCCGGGCCGTGCCCGGGTCGACCACGTACCTGATGCCCGGGACGGTCAGCGAGGTCTCGGCCACGTTGGTGGCCAGCACCACCCGCCGCCCGGCATGGGGCTGGAAGACGCGGTGCTGCTCGGCGGCGGCCAGCCGGGCGTACAGGGGCAGGACGTCGACCCCGCCGGGGCTGCGGGGGAACTGGTGGCCGCGCAGGGCGTCGGCGGTGTCGCGGATCTCCCGCTCGCCCGACAGGAAGACCAGGATGTCGCCCGGGCCCTCGCGGCAGAGCTCGTCGGCCGCGTCCAGGATCGCCTGGGTCTGGTCGCGGTCGTCGTCGGGGTCCTCGCCCAGCGGCCGGTAGCGGACCTCGACCGGCCAGGTGCGGCCGGACACCTCGACCACCGGGGCGCCGCCGAAGTGGCGGCTGAAGCGCTCGGGGTCGATGGTGGCCGAGGTGATGACCAGCTTGAGGTCGGGCCGGCGGGGGAGCAGCCGGGCCAGGTAGCCGAGCAGGAAGTCGACGTTGAGGCTGCGCTCGTGGGCCTCGTCGATGATGATCGTGTCGTAGCGGCGCAGGTTGCGGTCCCGGGCCAGCTCGGCCAGGAGGATCCCGTCGGTCATCAGCTTGACCTGGGTGTCGCGGCCGACCCGGTCGGTGAAGCGGACCTGGTAGCCGACCTGCTGGCCGAGCGGGGTGCGCAGCTCGGCCGCGATCCGCTCGGCCACCGTGCGGGCGGCCAGCCGCCGCGGCTGGGTGTGCCCGATCATCCCGGCCGTGCCCCGGCCCAGCTCCAGGCAGATCTTGGGGAGCTGGGTGGTCTTCCCCGACCCGGTCTCCCCGGCCACGACCACGACCTGGTGGTCCCGGATGGCCTCGGCGATCTCGTCCCGCCGCTGGCTGACCGGCAGCTCCGGCGGATAGGTGATGGTTGGCATGGCTCTGTCCACGATAGTGCGGGCCGTCCAGCGGGTTCCGGGTCACCGTCCCCGGGCCGGGGTAGGGTGGAGTCCCCATCCCCGGTCAGCGGAGGACGCTCCTATGGACTGGAAGCTGGAACTGATCGGCATCCCCGTCACCGACGTCGATCGTGCCAAGCGCTTCTACACCGAGCAGGTCGGCTTCCACGCCGACCACGATCACCAGGTCAGCGACGAGCTCCGCTTCGTCCAGCTCACCCCGCCCGGGTCGGCCTGCTCGATCGCCCTCGGCGTCGGCGTCACCGACGCCCAGCCCGGCTCGGCCACCGGCCTCCAGCTGGTCGTCACCGACATCGAGGCCGCCCACGCCCACCTGGCCGACCACGGCGTCGAGGTCAGCCAGGTCCAGGACTTCCCCTGGGGCCGGTTCGTGTTCTTCGCCGACCCCGACGGCAACCGCTGGGCCGTCCAGCAGATCGTCCGTCCCGACGCCGGCTAGCGGCGGGCCGCGCGACCGGGTCCTCAGGAAGGGGCCAGGGCCTCCAGGGCCTCCTCGGCCCGCCGGAGGGCCTCGGCCGGGTCGGTGTCGGGGGCGCCGAGCTCCGGGTCGAAGTTGAGGTCGACGAAGACCTCGGTCACCCCCTGGGCGGCCAGGGTGTCGAGGTCGCCGCGGATCTCGTCGAAGGAGCCGGACAGCGGCTGCCGGTCCGGCTGGCCGGCGGGCCGGACCTTGACCGCGCCCCTGCAGACGAACCGCAGCCCCTCCGGGTCACGGCCGGCCTCCCGGGCCGCCTCCCGCACCACCTCGATCGACTCGCCGATCCGGGTCAGGTCGGCGGTGCTGCCGCTGACCCAGCCGTCGGCCAGCCGGCCGGCCCGCCGCAGGGCCGGCCTGGCCGTGCCCCCGAGCAGCAGCGGCGGGTGGGGCCGCTGGACCGGCCTTGGGGCCATCCGGGCCGGCGACAGCCGGTAGAACTCGCCCTGGTAGGCGGCCACCGGCTCGGTCCACAGGGCCCGCAGGGCGGCCAGGAACTCCTCGGCCCTGGCCCCTCGCCGCTCGAACGGCGCCCCCACCGCCTCGTACTCGGTCCTGGACCAGCCGATCCCCAGCCCGACGTCGAGCCGCCCCCCGGAGACGATGTCCAGGGTGGCCAGCTGCTTGGCCAGCAGGGCCGGCGAGAAGAAGGGCACGATCAGCACGGCCGTGCCCAGCCGGATCCGGCTGGTCTGCCCGGCCAGGAAGGCCAGGGGCACGACCGCGTCCTGCACCTGCTGGTAGAAGGGCGCTCCCGAGCGCTCGTCGGGCACCTCGGGCACGACCAGCCGCTGGAAGGTCCACAGTGAGCGGTAGCCCAGCTCCTCGGCCCGCCTCGCCACCCGGACCTGGTTCCCGGGCGTCGCCCAGGCCCCGGCCACCGGCACCCCGAACCCCAGCTCCATGGCCGCTCCCTCCTCTCGGTCGCCGACAGCCTATCCGAGCACGGCGGCGGCGATCCCGGGGACCCGGTCGGGGTCGGCGATCGCGTCGATCTCCACGATCCTGCCTCCGGCGACGACGAACCCGAGCACGGCGACGGGCCGCCCGTTCACGGTCACGACCGCCCCGGCGGCGCCGTTGACCAGGGCGGGATGCAGGTCGGCGCCGGGGATGGCGCCCAGCCGGGCCTGCCCGGCCACGGCGTCCGCCCCCCTGACGACCCGGGGGGCGGCCGGGCGCCTGGCCCCGAAGTCGGCCCGCAGCACGACCTCGGGGTGGAGCACGGCCACCAGGCCCTGGAGGTCACCACCGCGGGCGGCCCGGAAGAAGGCGTCGACCACCGCCCGCTGGCGGGCCAGATCGGGGTCGGGGACCGGCGGCTCGGCGCCCCTGACCCGGCGCCGGGCCCGGCTGGCCAGCTGCCGGGCCGCCGCCGGGGACCGGCCGACCAGCGGGGCGATCTCCTCGAAGGGCACGTCGAACAGGTCGTGGAGCACGAACGCGACCCGCTCGGGCGGGGACAGGCTGTCGAGCACGACCAGCAGGGCCAGGCCGACCCCCTCGGCCAGCAGCGCCGCCTCGTCGGGCTGGAGCGTCCCCTCGGGGGTGACCACCGGGTCGGGGAGCCGGAGGCCGATGGACCGCTCGCCTCGCCTGCCCCGGGAGCGGAGCATGTTGAGGCAGACGCGGGCCACCACCGTGGTCAGCCACCCGCCGAGGTTCCCGACCCCGTCCGCCCCGGCGCGGCTGAGCCGCAGCCAGGTGTCCTGGACGGCGTCGTCGGCGTCGCTGAGCGAGCCGAGCATCCGGTAGGCCACCGCCCGCAGGCGGGCCCGGTGCTCCTCGAAGCGGTCGGCCAGCCACTGGTTGTCGTCCATCGGTCACATGCGACCGCTGCCAATTGTCATACCAGGTGACCCCGCACACGGGAACGATGTGACACAAGGAGCGTACGTCATGGCAGCACCCGTCCTGGTCACCGGCGGCACCGGCACCCTGGGGCGGCTGGTCGTCCCGCGGCTGCGGGACGCCGGCGCCGACGTCCGCGTGCTCAGCCGCCGCCAGCGCGAGCTCGGCGGGGGGGTGGAGCTGGCGACCGGCGACCTGGCCACCGGCGAGGGCGTTGACGCCGCGGTCGAGGGCGCGCGGATCGTCGTCCACTGCGCCGGCTCCAGCAAGGGCGACGAGGTCAAGGCCCGGCACCTGGTCGAGGCCGCCGCCAGGGCCGGGGCCCGGCACCTGGTGTTCATCTCGGTCGTCGGGGCCGACCGGGTCCCACAGACCGGTGCCCTGGACCGGGCGATGTTCGGCTACTTCGGCGCCAAGCTGGCCGCCGAACGGGTCGTGGCCGGCTCCGGCCTGCCGTGGACGACCCTGCGGGCCACCCAGTTCCACGACCTGGTGTACCTGACCGTGTCGCGGCTGGCCCGCCTGCCGGTGGCCCCGGTCCCGGCCGGGATCCGCTTCCAGCCCGTCGACACCGGCGAGGTGGCCGAGCGGCTGGTGGAGCTGGCCCTCGGCCCGCCGTCCGGCCTGGTCCCCGACCTCGGCGGACCGCGGGCGTCCACGCTGGCCGACCTCCTGCGCGGCTACCTGGCGGCCAACCACCGGCGCCGGCCGATCCTGCCCGTCCACGTCCCGGGCCGGGCCGCCCGGGCCCTGCGCGCCGGCGCCAACCTGGCCCCGGACCGGGCCGTCGGCCGTCGCACCTGGGAGGAGTTCCTGGCCGACCGGGCCGGCTCCCCGGCCGACCAGAGCGCCAGCCCGGCATAGCGCCCGCCCACCTGCGATCATGGGCGCGGGCCCATGAGCAAACCGAGCATCCTGACGGTCGACGACAACCCGCTGGTCGCCGCGGCCATCTCCCGCGACCTGGCCGGCCGGTACGGCGCCGACTACCGTGTCGTCCGCGCCACCTCGGGGGCCGAGGCGCTGGTCGTGCTGACCAGGCTCGCCCTCCGCGACCAGCCGGTGGCGCTGATCGCCGCCGACCAGCGGATGCCCGAGATGACCGGCATCGAGCTGCTCGAACAGGCGCGCGCCCATGCCCCGGGCGCCAAGCTCCTGCTGCTCACGGCGTACGCGGACACCGAGGTGGCCATCAGGGCGATCAACGACATCGGCCTCGACCACTACCTGCTCAAGCCGTGGGACCCTCCGGAGGAACGGCTCTACCCGGTGGTCGACGACCTGCTCGGCGACTGGCGGCGGGCCAACCCGGACCACACCTCCGAGGTGCGGGTGGTCGGGCACCGGTGGTCGGACCGCGGCCACGACATCAAGATGTTCCTGGCCCGCAACCACGTGCCCTACCGCTGGTACGACATCGAGCGGGACGCCGAGGCCCAGCGGCTGCTCGAGCTCGCCCAGGCGTCGCCGGCCGACCTCCCGCTGGTGCTGGTCCCGGACGGCGACGCCCTGCGGGCACCGTCGACCCTGGACCTGGCGGCCTCCCTCGGCCTGCGCACCACCGCCCGGCAGACCCTGTACGACGTGTGCATCGTGGGCGGCGGGCCGGCCGGCCTGGCCGCCGCCGTGTACGCCGCCTCCGAGGGCCTGCGGACGGTCATCGTGGAGCGGGAGGCCCCGGGGGGCCAGGCCGGCCAGAGCGCGGCCATCGAGAACTACCTGGGCTTCCCCAAGGGGCTGAGCGGCGCCGACCTCGCCTACCGGGCCATCGCCCAGGCGTCGCGCTTCGGGGCCGAGATGATCGTCGCCCGCCATGTCGTCGGGTTCGAGGCCCGCGGTCCGGTGCGGGCCGTGCTCCTGGACGGGTCGGGCGAGATCGAGGCCCGGGCCCTGGTCGTGGCGACCGGCGTCGCCTACCGGCGGCTGGCCGCGCCGGGCCTCGAGGAGCTCACCGCCCGGGGCGTCTACTACGGTGTCAACGCCGGCGAGGCCAGCCAGGTCCAGGGCGACGAGGTCTACGTCGTCGGGGCGGCCAACTCGGCCGGCCAGGCGGCGCTCAACCTGTCCCGCTTCGCCAGGCGGGTGGTGCTGGTCGTCCGGGCGGCGACGCTCGCCGACACGATGTCCCGGTACCTGGTGGAGCGGATCACGGCCACGCCGAACATCGCCGTCCGCTACCGCAGCGAGGTGGTGGCGGGGCGGGGCGACGGCCATCTGGAGGCGCTCACCATCGCCGACCGGGGCGCCGGGAGCAGCCAGGAGGTCGCCGCCAGCTGGCTGTTCGTCTTCATCGGCGCCGCCCCCCGCACCGACTGGCTCGGCGCCGACGTCGTCCGCGACGCCAAGGGGTTCGTGGTCACGGGCCAGGACCTGGCGTCCCCGGCGTTCGCCCGGCGGTGGCCGCTGCCGCGGGCCCCGTTCGCCCTGGAGACGAGTGTCCCCGGCGTCTTCGCCGCCGGCGACGTTCGGCTCGACTCGATGAAGCGGGTGGCGTCGGCCGTCGGCGAGGGCGCCATGTCGATCTACCTCGTCCACCGCTACCTGGCCACGATCTGATGCGGGTCGAGGAGCTCCGCCCCCTGCCCATCTTCGAGGGCCTGACCGACCGGCAGCTCGCCGAGCTGGTCGAGGCGGGCGTCGAGGTGGCCATCACGCCCGGGGCGGAGCTGTTCCGCGAGGGCGAGCAGGCGGACTTCTGGTGGGTGCTGGTCGAGGGGGCCATCGACCTCGTCCGCCGCGTCGGCCGCGAGGACATGGTGGTGGCGAGGATGGACGTGCCCGGCCGCTGGGCCGGCGGGTTCCGGGCCTGGGACGAGCACGGCGTCTACCTCGCGACCGGCCGGGGGGCGGCCGCCGGCCGGGTGCTGCGGGTGCCGGCCCTGGTGCTGCGCGAGCGGTCCGAGGCCTGGTTCCCGTTCGGCGGCCACCTCATCCAGGGCCTCTACCACACGGCCCGCTCCATCGAGTCGACGGCCCGCCAGCGCGAGTCGCTCGTCACCCTGGGCACGCTCGCCGCCGGTCTCGCCCACGAGATCAACAACCCGGCGTCCGCGGCCGCCCGGGCGGTCGACGCCCTCGACGGCGCCTGCGCGTCCCTGGTCGCGGCCATGGGCCGGCTGGCCAGGGACGAGCTCCCGGCCGGACGGTTCGCCGCCCTGGAGGCGCTGCGCCGGGAGGTGGCGCCGCCGGGCCCGGACCCGGACCCCCTGGCCCGTGCCGACCATGAGCAGGCGCTCGCCACCTGGCTCACCCGCCACGGCGTCGCGCGAGCGTGGACCCTCGCCCCGCCGCTCGCCGCCGCCGGCATCGACCTCGCCTGGTGCGAGCGGGCCGCGGCCGTCCTGGACGGACCGTCCCTGGAGCCGGGCCTGGAGTGGACGGCCAGCGCCCTGTCGGTGGCCGCCCTGCTGGGGGAGATGAAGGCGTCCACCCGGCGCATCTCCGAGCTGGTCGCGGCCGTCCGCTCCTACTCGCAGATGGACCGCGCGCCCATGCAGGCGACCGACGTCACCGAGGGCCTCGAGAGCACCCTGGTGATGCTCGGCCACAAGCTGCGTGACGGGGTCACGGTGGTGCGCGAGTACGGCGACGGCGTCCCCCGGATCGAGGCCTATCCCGGCGAGCTCAACCAGGTGTGGACCAACCTGATCGACAACGCGGTCGACGCCATGGAGGGCCAGGGGACGCTGCGGCTGGCCACGCGCGCCGAGGGTCCCAGCGTGGTCGTGGAGGTCGGCGACACCGGCCGGGGGATGCCGCCGGAGGTGGCCGCCCGCGCCTTCGACGCCTTCTACACCACCAAGGACGTCGGCGCGGGGGTCGGCCTCGGCCTGGACATCGCCCGGCGCATCGTGGTCGAGCGCCACCGCGGCACCATCGCCATCGACTCCCGCCCGGGCGGGACCGTCCTGCGGGTCAGCCTCCCCGTCCGGGCCGGCTAGCCGCCCCCTTCACACCGCGTGTGACCGTCACAGGTGGATGTCACAATTCGAACGTATGTTCGGTAGAGACGGTAGGATCGCTCTACGCGGTACAAGGGAAGGAGCTCGAAGGTGAGCGACAACCAGGTCACCCTCACCGGCAACCTGACCGACGACCCGGAGCTGCGGTTCACCCCCAACGGGGTGGCCGTGGCCAACTTCCGGCTCGCGGTCGACCAGCGTGTCTGGGACACCGACGGCTGGAAGGACGGCGAGTCGTCCTACTTCCGGGTCAACGTCTGGCGCGACCAGGCCGAGCACGTCAGCCGCAGCCTCCACAAGGGGGCCAGGTGCGTGGTCGTGGGCCGGCTCAAGAGCCGCTCCTGGGAGACCCCGGAGGGCCAGCGGCGCTCGGCCGTCGAGGTCGACGCCGAGGAGGTGGGCGCGAGCATGCGGTTCGCGCCGGTCGCGGCCGGAACCGCCGAGCCCCCCGCCGCCGCCAAGCCGGCGCCCGAGCCCGAGCGGGCGCCCGCGCCGGCATCGGCCAAGGGCGCCGGGAACGGGTCGCGCCGGGGCCGCCAGCCCGCCAGGGCGGCCGCTCGCGGCGGCGAGGTGCCGTTCTAGCGTTGTTCTCAGCAGCTCACCTGGGGGAGCCCGTTGACCCTCACCATGCAGTCTTCCTCCCAGCCGCCGGCCGGGAGCACCCCTCTGGCGGTGCTCAAGGGCGTGCTGGAGCACATCACCTACACCAACCAGGACACCGGCTACACGGTGGCCCGGGTCGCCGGCGAACGCGGCGGCGACCCGGTCACCGTGGTCGGCCCGCTGCTCGGGGCCCAGGCCGGTGAGCACCTCCACCTGGAGGGCCGCTGGCGCAACCACCCGCTGTACGGGCGCCAGTTCGAGGTCCGCAGCTACCGGGCCGTGCTCCCGGCCACCGTCCAGGGCATCCGCCGCTACCTCGGCTCGGGCCTGATCCGGGGCATCGGCCCCAAGATGGCCGAGCGCATCGTCGACCAGTTCGGGGTCGACACCCTCAAGGTGCTGGAGGAGGACCCCGGGCGGCTGCGCAGCGTGCCCGGCCTCGGCCCGACCCGGACGGCCATGATCGAGCAGGCCTGGGAGGAGCAGAAGGCCATCAAGGACGTGATGGTGTTCCTCCAGGGGGTCGGGGTCTCGACCTCGCTGGCCGTGCGCATCTACAAGGCCTACCGCGAGGAGGCCATCAAGGTCGTCACCCACGAGCCCTACCGGCTGGCCACCGACGTCTGGGGGATCGGCTTCAAGACGGCCGACAAGATCGCCCAGGGCGTCGGCATCGCCTACGACAGCGGCGAGCGGGTCAAGGCCGGGCTCCAGTTCACCCTCTCCCAGGCCAGCGAGCTCGGCCACTGCTACCTGCCCGAGCCCGAGCTGGTGGCCAGGGCCTCGGAGATCCTCGGGGTCCGGCCCGAGCTGGCCCAGTCCTGCCTGGACGAGCTGGTCCGCCAGCAGGGCGTGGTCCGCGACCCGGTGCCGATCACCGGCTTCGACGACGGCGTCCACGCCATCTACCTGGTCCCCTTCCACCGGGCCGAGGTGTCGCTGGCCGCCGGGCTGCTGCGCCTGCGCTCGGCGCCCGCGCAGGCCGACCGATTGCCCATGTTCCGCGACGTGGACTGGGCGGCCGCCTTCGCCTGGCTGGAGCGGCGCACCGACGGCCGCCTGGCCCCCGAGCAGGAGACGGCCGTCCGCCTGGCCCTGACCGAGCCGGTGGCCGTGCTCACCGGCGGCCCGGGCTGCGGCAAGAGCTTCACCGTGCGGGCCGTGGTCGCCCTCGCCCAGGCCAAGAAGGCCCGGGTGCTGCTGGCCGCCCCGACCGGCCGGGCCGCCAAGCGCCTGGCCGAGCTGGCCGGGATGGACGCCCAGACCCTGCACCGGCTGCTCGAGCTGCGCCCGGGCGGGGAGGCCGCCTTCCACCAGGACCGGCCCCTCGAGGCCGACCTGGTGGTGGTCGACGAGGCCTCCATGCTCGACCTGCTGCTGGCCAACAAGCTGGTCAAGGCGGTCCCGCCCGGGGCCCACCTGCTGCTGGTCGGCGACGTCGACCAGCTCCCCAGCGTCGGCCCGGGCGAGGTCCTGCGGGACCTGCTCCAGGCCGGCGGCCGGACCGCCCCGGTGCTGCCCCGGGTCCGCCTGACCCAGGTGTTCCGCCAGGCCCGCCAGAGCGGGGTGGTCACCAACGCCCACCGCATCAACGCCGGCCACCCCCCGCTGACCAGCGGCCTGGACGACTTCTTCCTGTTCGCCGAGGACGACCCCGAGCGGGTGGCCGAGCTGACCGTGGACATCGTGGTCAACCGCCTGCCGCGTCGCTTCGGCCTGGACCCGCGGCGCGACGTCCAGGTGCTCTGCCCCATGCACCGCGGCCCGGCCGGCTCGGCGGCCCTCAACGAGCGCCTCCAGGAGGTGCTGACCCCGGCCGCCCCCCGCCAACCCGAGCGCCGCTTCGCCGGCCGCACCTACCGGCCCGGCGACAAGGTGATGCAGGTCCGCAACGACTACGAGAAGGGCGTGTTCAACGGGTCGGTCGGCACCATCACCACCATCTCGCCCGAGGCCCACGAGCTGTTCGTGCTCATGGACGAGGACCAGGAGGTCCGCTACGGCTTCGACGACCTCGACGAGCTCACCCACGCCTACGCCCTGACCGTGCACCGCTCCCAGGGCAGCGAGTACCCGTGCGTGGTCGTGCCCCTGACCCAGACCGCCTGGCTGATGCTCCAGCGCAACCTGCTCTACACCGCCGTCAGCCGGGCCCGGCAGCTGGTGGTGCTGGTCGGCTCCCGCCGGGCCCTGGCCAAGGCCATCCGCACCCCCGGCAACGGCCACCGCTACACCGCCCTCGACGACCGCCTGCTCCGCGGCAGCACCCGCCTGGAGGCGGCCGCCGAGCGCCGGGACCGCGGCCGCGGCCGCCGCGATTGACGGCGTACCTCCAGCTAGATGGAGTGACGCCCAGCGGGGCCACGGGCTGCGCTGTTAGGCGACGGTCCAAGCTGGGGAAGCACAGAAGAAGGCCGCCGGCCGCAAGGGTGGCAAGGCGGCGGCCAAGAAGCGCTGAGCTCCGGCCGCCTACTTGTAGCCGAGCGCCCGGGCCAGCTCGTCCCGGCCCATCTTGGAGCGACCGGCCAGGTTCTTGCGCTTGGCGATCTCGTACAGCTCCTGGCGGGTCTTGGGCGACGACCCGCCGCTGCGCTTGCGCTGGGCAACGGCCGCGCCCTGCTTGCCGAGGGCGCTGCGCGTCCTGGCTGGCATGTTGGCGATCGACCGCTTCTGCTTGGCCCCGGCCTGGGCCTTCTTGACGTTCCGCTTGGCGGCGGTGACCTGCTTCTTCGTCGCCATTCCCGGCCTCCCATGGCGTCCGGCAGCCTGTCGCCGTTTCCCATGCCCGCCCGGAGGCCACACCACACACCGACTGACCCTGCCCACTCGCCGTCCTGGGGGTCCGCATGGACAAGATCGCGTCCGAACTGCTGGTCGAGCGGCTGGCCGAGTGGGGAGTGGACACCGTGTTCGGCCTGCCCGGGGACGGCATCAACGGGATCATGGAGGGCCTGCGCCGCCACCAGGACAAGGTCCGGTTCGTGCTCGTCCACCACGAGGAGGCGGCCGCGTTCATGGCCGCCGGCTACGCCAAGGCGACCGGCAAGGTCGGGGTCTGCCTGGCCACCTCCGGTCCCGGCGGCATCCACCTGCTCAACGGCCTCTACGACGCCAAGCTGGACCACGCCCCGGTGCTGGCCATCACCGGCATGCAGGAGACGGCCGTGCTCGGCACCGGCCACCAGCAGGAGGTCCACCTGGACCGGCTGTTCATGGACCTGGCCGACTACAACGTGCTGATCACGGTCCCG
>Ga0268243_1000147_pt1 | contig 11711 bp, 12 predicted proteins | sample BulsoiMagMametaG_FD_200254 | JGI IMG/M metagenome (GOLD analysis project Ga0268243, IMG submission 200254) | Bulk soil microbial communities from Mexico - Magueyal (Ma) metaG (v2) (version 2) | ecosystem: Environmental > Terrestrial > Soil > Agricultural land | place: Mexico: Magueyal...
GTGGAAGTGGTACACGGTCCGGCCGGTGGAGAACAGCAGAGGATAGTCCTCGGAGGGCAGCTCGTGCGGCGGCTGGTAGTCGGCGGCCTTGAGGATCGCCCGACCGGCCGGGTTGCCGGCCCGGTACTCGGTCTCGGTGGTGACCGCCCCGGTGAGCAGGTCGTGCCCGTAGTTCTCGCACAGGTCCGGGTCGGTGTTGAAGGTCAGGTCGGTGTAGAGCCGCTCGGCGCCGTCGGGGTGCTGGTCGTCGCAGGGCCACTGGATCCCGTCCGAGCCGCGCAGCCGGTCGTAGCTCAGGCCCGTGTAGTCGCAGGGGCGGCCCCGGGAGCAGGCCTTCCAGGCCTCGAAGGCCCCCTCGGGGTCGTGCCAGGTGATCAGCGGCTCCCCGTCGCGGTCCCGGAAGTCCATCCGCCGGGCGTAGTCCAGCCAGATGTCGAGGTCGCCGCGGGCCTGGCCGGGCGGGTCGACGGCCCGCTCGGACAGGTGCACGGTGCGGTCGGCGTTGGTGAAGGTCCCGGTCTTCTCGCCCCAGATCGCTCCCGGCAGCACCACGTCGGCGTAGCGGGCGGTCTCGGTCAGGAAGGCGTCCTGCACCACCACGAACAGCTCCTCGGAGGCGAGGATGGAGCGGACACGGTGCAGCTCGGGCAGGGACACGGCCGGGTTGGTGGCCGAGATCCACAGCAGCCCGATGGAGCCCTGCTCGGCGTAGCGCCAGATCTGCATGGCGTGGGTCGGCGGCGCCCAGTGGGGGATCACGATCGGGTCGACGTTCCAGAGCTCGGCCAGCTCGCGGATATGGGCCTCGTTGTCCCAGTTGCGGAACCCGGGCAGGTCGCCGTCGGCGCCGGTCTCACGGGTGTTCTGGGCCGTCGGCTGGCCGTTCATCTGCAGCACCCCGCAGCCGGGCCGGCCGATCATGCCGCGGACCAGGTTGAGGTTGTTCACCTGGCAGGCGGCGGCGGTGGCGCCCGTCGACTGGTAGACGCCCTGGAGCACGGTCGACAGCAGCCGCTCGGCGGTGCCGAGGATGCGGGCGGCCTCGCGGACCTGGTCGGCCGGCACCCCGCAGATCCGGGCGACCCGCTCCGGGTCGTAGGACCGGACGGTCTCGGCCAGCTGGTCGAAGCCGACGGTGTGGGCGTCGATGAACGCCCGGTCGATCCAGCCCTGCTCGATCAGCTCGCGCAGCAGCCCGTTGAGCAGGGCCAGGTTCGTCCCGGGGCGGATGGCCAGGTGCAGGTCGGCCTCGCGGGCCACCGGGGTGCGGCGGGGGTCGACCACGACCAGCCGGGGCGGGTTGGGCCCCCGGCGCCGGTCCCGGATCCGCGCCCACAGCACCGTCTGGGTCTCGGCGACGTTGTGGCCGTAGAGGACGATGGTGTCGGCGTGGTCAACGTCGGTGTAGCTGGCCGGCTGGCCGTCGGTGCCGAAGGTCTCCTTCAGCGCCTGGGCGGCGGTGGCCGTGCACAGGCGGGTGTTGCCGTCCATGTGGGGCGTGCCCAGCCCGGCCTTCCCGATCACCGCGAGGGTGTAGTACTCCTCCAGGAACAGCTGCCCGGAGGTGTAGAAGCCGATCGAGCCCGGGCCGAGGGTGTCCAGCTGCCGCCGGCTGCGCTGGACGACGCGGTCCATGGCGGTGTCCCAGTCGGTCTCGACCAGCTCACCGCCCTCGCGGACGAGCGGTCGGGTCAGGCGGTCGGCGGCGTGGTTGGCCTGCCATCCGAACAGGCCCTTGGGGCCGAGCCGGCCGTGGTTGACGCGGTCGCCGGCGCGGCCCCGGACCCCAACCATCCGGCCGCCGGCGACGGCGATGTCCAGCCCGCAGCCGTTGGAGCAGAGCACGCAGGCCGACTGGACCCACCGCTCGACCTGCTCCGGCGCCACGCCGTCCAGGAAGGTGTCGACCCTGACGGGCCAGGCGTCCCCCGGACCGTAGGGCCGCTCCGGCCCCCACGGGTCCGCGATCCGGTCGCCGGTCCCGCTCCGCTGCGGGCGGCCATCCATCACGACCTCCTTGTCCTTGGCGGCGGAGCCTCTGCCGGTCCCATCGAGCCGGGAGCGGGATACCAACCCCGGCCAGGGGTCAAACCCGGGCTGCCGATCGGCCCCATGGCGCCGGAGTGTCGGGGACGTGGCCGCCCGCGGCATCTGGGCGGCTCGGCGGCCGAGCGTCGCCGAGCGGACGGGGCGGGGAGGTTGCGGGCGCTGCCGGCCGGCCCACCCCCCGGTCTGATCGCGGGCCGGACGGCAGACGCCTCGCTGCCCAGAAGGACGGCCGGGCGGCCGGGGTGATTGCACCTTCTTTGGCCGGCCCGGCCGGCGGGGATGATCCGGGTGCAATCAGCGGCGCCCCGCTTGCGTCCAACCGGGGCGAAGGAGGCAGATGGCGACCGACGACGAGTTCCTCCAGGTGACCCTGCCCGCCCTCGACCTGGTCCACAACCTGGCCCGGCGGTTCGCCCGGGGTCACGCGGACGCCGAGGACCTGGTCCAGGACACCTACCTGCGGGCCTGGCAGGCGTGGACGGCCGGGAACCGGCCCCGCCGGGCCGAGCCGTGGCTGGCCACGATCTGCCTCAACCTGGGGCGCGACCAGCGGCGACGGGCGTCCCTGCGGCCCGAGGTCACCGTCGAGCCGGAGAACGAGCCGGCCGCCGATGTGGACGTTGAGGCGGCCGCCATCGGCCGGGTCGAGCGGGCCCAGGTCGAGCAGGCCCTGTGGGCCCTGTCCGAGGAGCAGCGGATCGCGATCACGCTGATGGACATTGTCGGGTTCACCGCCGCCGAGGTGGCCGGCATCACCGGCAGCCCCCGGGGGACGGTCCTGGCCAGGGTCCACCGCGGCCGCAAGGCCCTGGCCCGGCTGGTCGCGAAGGAGGCGATGCGGCGTGAGCCATGAGCCCGAGGTGGCCGGGGCGGTCTATCTGGCCGGCATCCTCGACGCGGCCCAGCGTGAGCGCTTCGAGGAGCACCTGCTGGCCTGCGAGGCCTGCTGGGGCGAGGTGCGGACCGCCCACCGGGGGCGGGCCCTGGCCGAGTCCCTGCGCGAGGTCGCGCCCCAGCCGCTGCGGGAGCGGGTGCGGGCCTCGGTGGCGGCGGCGTCCCGCTCGGAGCGGCGCCGCCGGCGCCGGCCACTGGTCGCGGTCGCCCTGGCCGTGACGATCCTGGCCCTGGTCGCCGGCGGGCTCCTGGTCCGTCAGGCCGGCCAAGGCCAGCCGCCCGTGATCGCCGCCGCCGTGGCCAGCTACCGGACCGGCCAGCTGGACGGTTCGGCGGCGGCCACGGCCCAGCCGCCCGTCCGCCAGGCCGGCGACCTGGTGTGGCAGGGCGCCAGGCAGGGCCGGCTGGCCGGCCTGCCGGTGGTCGCCCACGAGTACCGGGACGCCGCCGGCGCCAAGGTGACCCTGCTGCGCGCCGACCGCTCGTTCCCCGAGGCGGTGGGGGCCAACCATCCCCCGAGGACCGCCATCTGGGTGGCCGATGTCGACGGGGTGGGGGTGCTCTGCGCCGACCGGCCGTCGCCGTCGCTGGTGGTCGCCCCCGACCCGGCCGGGGCCCTGCGGGCCGCCTCCGAGCTCGGCCTCCACTAGCGGCATGGAGAAAGGACACGCGGTGGCTGCACAGCGCAAGGGCGGCGGTGAGGAACCGAGCTTCCTCCGGCCCGCCGAGGTCGCCGAGCTGCTGTCGGTATCGCCCAAGACGGTGTCCCGCTGGGCCAAGGAGGGCAAGCTGCCGTTCCTGAAGACCCTGGGTGGGCACCGCCGCTATCCCGAGGCGGAGATCCAGAAGCTGGTCGGCGTCCTCCGCCACACGACGTAGGAAGTTCACGTCGAGTTGGTTCTGGTGTGTTTGTCGTTCTCGACGGAGAATGCGGACGCTTGTCCGTAGGCATCCGCTTGCGGCGGTTCTCGAGGAGTGCGCCTATGCACCGATCCAGCCCTCGGCAGGTGTCCGGTCGTTGGGCGGCGGTCGTCGCCCTGGCCCTGGTGGCCTCCGTGCTCGCCATGGGCGCCGCCAGCGCGGCCAGCGCGCCGACGGCGGCGCCGGCCATCCACCGCTCGGTCAGGACGGTCACCAGGGGCGCCGCCATCCCGTTCCCCACCGGGCAGACGGTCACCCCGGTCCAGGGCATCCAGAACCCCGAGATCCCCCCGGAACCGGAGCAGGAGGGCGACGAGGCGGCCGCCGCGGCGGCGCAGCGTGATCGGCAGGTCGAGCACAGCCTGTCGCACCGCCCCAGCGCGAAGATGACCGCCCAGCTGCGGGCGGCCGAGGCGGCGGCCGACCTCACGGTCCCGACCGTGACACCCAGGCCGGTGGCCGGGTCCAACCCGGGACTGGACCGGTCGTTCCAGGGCCTGAACTTCTTCGACCAGCGCTTCGCCAACAACGGCAACCAGTTCAGCATCGAGCCGCCCGACCAGGGCCTGTGCGTCGGCAACGGGTTCGTGCTGGAGACCGTCAATGACGTGCTGCGGGTCTTCAGCCCGGGCGGCAGGCCGCTCAGCCCGGTCACCGACCTCAACACCTTCTACGGCTATGCGGCCCAGATCGACCGGACCACCGGCCTCCAGGGCCCGTTCGTGACCGACCCGTCCTGCTACTACGACCCGGCGCACAAGCGGTTCTTCCACCTCGCCCTGACCCTCGACGTCGTCCCGGAGACGGGAGCGTTCACCGGGACCAACCACCTGGACATCGCCGTCTCCCGGACCTCCAGCCCGCTGGGCGGGTGGAACATCTACCGGCTGCCGGTCCAGGACGACGGCACCCAGGGCACGCCCAGCCACACCGACTGCCCGTGCATCGGCGACTACCCGCACCTCGGCGCCGACAAGTACGGCTTCTACGTGAGCACCAACGAGTACCCGTTCAGCGACGACCCGGGTCTGTTCGGCAACAACTTCAACGGCGCCCAGGTCTACGCCTTCTCCAAGGCCGCCCTGGCCGCCGGCGCCGCCACCGTCAACGTCGTCCAGTTCGAGAACCTGGTGCTCGCCGACGGCACCCCGGGCTTCACCGTCTGGCCGGCGCAGGTCCCCGACAACCACTACGTCACCCGCGACCGCGGCACCGAGTACTTCCTCAGCTCCTCGGCGGCCGAGGAGACCCTCAACGAGACCGGCCTCGACAACCGCATCGGATTGTGGACGCTGACCAACAGCAGGTCCCTGGACAGCGCCAACCCGGCCCCCGAGCTGGACAGCGCCATCCTGGGCTCGCAGACCTACGGGGTCCCGCCGCTGTCGGAGCAGAAGGCCGGACCGGTGCCGCTGCGGGACTGCATCATCACCGTCTGCCTGGAAGGCATCGGCCCCTCACCGGTCCGTGAGGTCGAAGGCCCGCTCGACTCCAACGACAGCCGCATGCAGCAGACCTGGCTGGCCGGGGGCCGGCTGTACGGTGCGCTGGACACCATCGCGAAGGTGGCCGGCAACATCAAGGCGGCCAGCGCCTTCTTCGTGGTCGACCCGGTCGCCAAGGCCATCACCAGGCAGGGCTATGTCGGCGTGGCCGGCAACAACGTCAACTACCCGGCCATCGCCGTGCTGCCCAGCGGCAAGGGGGTCATGGCCTTCACCCTGGTCGGCGGCAACCGCTACCCGAGCGCGGCCTACGCGCCGCTGAGCGGCGGCAGGGTCGGCGCGGTCCACATCGCCGGTCGGGGGGTCGGCCCGCAGGACGGCTTCAGCGAGTACGTCTTCTTCAACGCCGCCGGCACCGACCCGCCGTCGGCCCGGCCCCGCTGGGGCGACTACGGTGCGGCCGTGACCGCCGGCGGCAACCTGTGGTTCGCCTCGGAATGGATCGCCCAGCGCTGCACCTTCACCCAGTACCTGGCCGACACCACCTGCGGCGGGACCCGGGGCGCGCTCGGCAACTGGTCCACCCACCTCAGCCGCCTGGGGACCTAGGCGCACCCGCATCCCTGCCGGGACCGGCCCCACCCGGGGCCGGTCCCGGCGCCTCTGCGGTCAGCGGTGGTGGTACTCGGCGTCGGTGACGTGGTCGCCCCAGTCGGCCTCGGGGCGCTCGTCGCCGGGGGCTTCGGTGATGGACAGATGGGTCATGTAGTGCTCGGGGGCGGCGCCGTGCCAGTGCCACTCGCCGGGGGGCGTGGTGACGACGTCCCCGGCGCGGATCTCCTCGACGGCGCCGCCGCGGGACTGCACCAGGCCGTTGCCCTCGGTCACGTAGAGGGTCTGGCCGACGGCGTGGGCGTGCCAGGCGGTGCGGGCCGAAGGGGTGAACCGGACGGCGCTGACCCGCACCCGTGATGGCTCCTCGCCGCGGGCGATGGCGTCGAGGAAGACGTCGCCGGTGAACCATTCGGCCGGGCCTCTGGCGGTCGGCTGCTTGGGCTGGATGGGCATGGGGAACTCCTTGCTCGGATGCCGGCGTCGGCGGTGACGCCCGGAGCGTACAAAGGAACCTGACCATGCGCGGAGCTGTGCTGTACGCCCCCGGCGACGTCCGGGTGGAGGAGCGCGAGGACCCCAGGATCACCGAGCCGACCGACGCGATCATCCGGCTGTCGGCGACCTGTGTCTGCGGCTCGGACCTGTGGTCCTACCGGGGGCTCGACGCGGTCGAGGGGCCGTCGGTGATGGGGCATGAGTACGCCGGGTACCAGAGCGCGTGCGTCAACAAGGAGCCCATCGGCGCCATCGGCGCCCAGGCCGAGCGCATCGTCGCCTTGAGCTGCCACGAGCCCCGCCAGCGGCTGGCCCGCGGGTTCGGCGCCACCGACGTCGTCACCGAGTGCGGCGACGAACCGAGCTGTTCTTCTCCCGCGTGCACCTGCACGGCGGGCCGGCCCCGGTGCGCCGGTTCCTGCCCGAGCTCGTCGACCTGATCTGGAACCGGCGGATCGACCCCGGCAAGGTTTTCGACCTCAGCCTCCCGCTTGAGCAGGCCGCCCAGGGCTACCAGGCCATGGACGAGCGCCGCGCCATCAAGACCCTGCTGCGCTTCTAGACCCCACCCGGCAGGGGCCGCCCGGTGGGGAAACCCCCTCGACGTGGGGCCTCGGCTCTGCCAGGGTCCGGGGATGACCAGCGCAGGCGGCCGCCGGGTCCTGACCGAGCTGTTCGGCGGGCAGGGATGGCCGGCCCAGGGTGACGAGCTGCTGCAGCGCAGCCTGGAGCCCCGGGGGCCGGAGGTGCTGGAGGAGGCGCCGGGGTGGCTGGGGCTGGAGGCGGGGCGGCTGGTGCTGGACGCCGGCTGCCGGGACGCCACCCACGCCGTCATGCTGGCCGGGCGCTACGGCTGCCGGGTGCTGGGGGTCGACCTGGTGAGGGCGTGGCTGCCCAAGGGCCGGGCCGAGGCGGCCGCGGCCGGGCTGGACGGGCGGATCACGCTGGTCCAGGGGGACCTGGAGGCCCTGCCGGTGGCCGACGGCGTCTGTGACCTGGTGTGGTGCCGGGACGTCCTCTCCTGTGTCGAGGACGTCGGGCGGATGCTCGGCGAGTGCGCCCGGGTGCTGCGGCCCGGCGGGGGGATGGTGCTGTACGCGGTCTTCACCACCGACCGGCTGGCCCCCGGCGACCGGGCGCTGGTGGTCGACGGGCTGGGGAACTCACCGGCGAGCATGCACCAGCCGACGGTGGAGGCGGCCATCGCGGCCGCCGGGTTCCAGGTCGTCCGGCGGGAGCCGATCGCCAGCGAATGGTCCGAGCACCAGCTGGAGCGGGACCCCGGCTACCTGACCCAGGACCTGCTGGAGGTCGCCCGGCTCACCCGCAACCGCGACCAGGCCGAGACCGTCCTCGGCCCCGACTGGTACCGGCGCGCCCTGGCCTTCGCCACCTGGCGGCTGCAGATCGTGCAGGGCCGGCTGCTGCCCGTGCTGTACGCCCTGGGCAGGCCCGGATGACGACCCCGGGCGGCGACCGGCTGGACGTCCTGATCGTGGGGGGCGGGCCGACCGGGCTGACCCTTGCCGGAGTGCTCCAGGCGCTGGGGGCGTCGTTCCGGATCGTGGACCGGCTGCCCGACCGGGTGCACGAGTCCCGGGCCCTGGTCATGCAGCCACGCACGCTCGAGGTGCTGCGCGGGCTCGAGGTGACCGGGGAGCTGCTGCGGCGCGGCAACGACACGGTGTGGCTGCGGCTGTACTCGGGCGGCCGCTCCGTGCGGGTGCGGCTGTTCGGCTTCGGGATGGCCGACACCGCCTTCCCGTTCCTGCTGTTCGTGTCCCAGGCCGAGACCGAGGCGGTCCTGGGCGACCGCCTGGCCGCCGGCGGCGCCCAGGTCGAACGGAACGTCGAGCTGACCGGCTTCTCGGCCGACGGCGACGGGGTCGTCTGCACCCTGCGGCACCGCGACGGCCGCACCGAGCGGGTGGCCGCCCGCTATCTCGCCGGCTGCGACGGGCCGGCCAGCAGCGTCCGGCGCGGCGCCGGGATCCCGTTCCAGGGTGGCGCCTATCCCCAGACCTTCGCCCTGGCCGACCTCGAGATCGACGGCGACCTGGACCCGGCCAGCGCCCACAGCTTCCTCGGGCCCGACAGCATCCTGTTCTGCTTCCCCCTGGGCCGGCCGGCGAGCTGGCGGGTGCTGGCCACCCATCCCGACCTGCAGGGACGGCGGGAGCCGGCCCAGCCGTCGCTGGAGGAGCTGCAGGCGCTCGCCGATCTCCTCACCGGCGACCGGCTGCGGCTCCGCGACCCGGTCTGGCTGAGCTACTTCCGCCTCCAGCACCGCCAGGCGGCCAGCTACCAGGCCGGGCCGGTGTTCCTGGCCGGGGACGCCGCCCACGTCCACAGCCCGGCCGGCGGCCAGGGGATGAACACCGGCATCCAGGACGCCTGGAACCTGGGCTGGAAGCTCGCCCTGGTGACCCGCGGGCTGGCCGGCGAGGACCTGCTGGGCACCTACGACGCCGAGCGGCGCCCGGTCGGCCGGTTCGTCGTCCGCTTCACCGACCGGGCGTTCTCGGTCGCGACCTCGACCAACCCGCTGATCCGGACGGCCCGCACCCGCCTGGTCGCGCGGGTCCTGCCGCTGGTGCTGCGGTTCCGCCGGGGCGTCGGCTCCGGCTTCCGGATCGTCTCCCAACTCGGGATCCGCTACCGGCGAAGCCCGGCCGTGCGGGAGGGCCGCCCGCGGCTCCGCCGGGGCCCGCGGGCCGGCGACCGCCTCCCCGACGCCCGCGTCACCCGGGACGGCCGGCCGTGCTGGCTGGGCGAGGCCCTGGCCGCCCCCGCCTTCCACCTGCTGCTCTGCGGCCCGGTGGCCGGCTGGGACGCCGGCCAGGTCACCGCCCTCGGCGATCGCCGCCCCGACCTGCTGGCCATCCACCACCTGACCCGCGAGCCCAGCCCGGGTGCGCTGCACGACCCCGACGGGGTCGCCCTGGCCCGGCTGGGGGTGGGGGAGACCGCGCACTACCTCGTCCGTCCCGACGGCCACGTCGGCTACCGGGCGTCCGGCACCGACCTGCGCGGGCTCCAGGGCTGGCTCGACCGGTGGGGCCTCTAGGCGGGACAGGATCTGGCCCGAGCGGTTGGCGGCGATCAGGAGGCGGCGTAGCGGATGCCGACCGGCCGGATCAGGCCGGCGTCGATGGCCGCCTGCTCCTCGGCCTCGCTGGTGGCGGCCAGGTCGGCGAAGAGGTAGGGGTGCTCGGCATGGAACCGGCGGGTGAACCGCGCGTCCAGGCCCCGCAGGATCCGCTCGCCCGGGTGCAGGCCTTCCTGTTCGGCCCAGCCCCGGAGATAGCGGTCCCAGGGCTGCCCGGAGGCCGACCACCGCTCCTGGTGCCGGTGCAGCCAGCCGGGCTCGGTCCCCGGGGCCGGTGGGGCCAGGCGGGCGAAGCCCCAGCGGGCGGTGGCCTCGTCGAACCGCTCCCAGGACCACTCGACCACCACCAGCGTCCCGCCGGGCGCCAGCAGCTCCCGCAACCGGTCCAGGGCCTCGTCCAGGTCGGCCACGTGGTGCAGGGACAGCGACGCCACCGCGCCGTCGACAGGCCGCGGCGGCTGGTAGGCCTCGAACTCGACCCGCCGGTAGTCCGGCCCCTCGGGGGCGTCCGGGTCGACCCCGACCGCCCGGTAGCCGGCGTCGCGCAGCGCCGGGACGAAGCCGCCCAGGGTGCCGCAGCCGATCTCGAGCACCTCGGCCGGCGCCGGCGGGAGCTGGTCGCGGACGAACGGCCACACCGCCGCCAGCCAACGGTCGTCGGGCATCATGGGCCAATCCTAGATCGCGGACAACGGCCCGCGGCACCCGGTGCCGGGCAGGGCCCGACCAGATGGGAGGCGGGGTCATGCCGCAGCCGCAGGGACCTGAGCTGGAGGAGATCCGGGCCCGCCGGGAGCGGTTGGCCGAGCGCTACCTGCGCCCGGCCGCCGACCGGCCGGCCACCACCGCCGCCGGGGTCCACCACGTGGCCCTGATCTGCCGCGACGTCGAGGAGACGATCCGCTTCTACCAGGAGTTCCTCGGGTTCCCGCTGGTCGAGCTGGTCGAGAACCGCGACTACCCCGGCTCCAGCCACTTCTTCTTCGACATCGGCAACCACAACCTGCTCGGCTTCTTCGACTTCCCGGGCCACGACCACCCGCCGTTCGCCGAGACCATCGGCGGGGTCCAGCACATCGCCATCTCGGTCTCGGCCGAGCAGTTCGCCGCCGCCAGACGCCGCCTGGAGGAGGCCGGCATCGACTACCTGGGCCCCGACCGCGGGGTCGAGGACAGCCTGTACTTCCGCGACCCCAACGGGGTCGGCCTGGAGCTCTACCGCGAGGACCTGGGCCTGTTCCTCGGCCACCCCCTGCTCGGCTGAGCCGGTCAGTCTCCGGGAACCATCGCCCGGGAGCGGAGGTTCTCCAACTGGGTCGGCGCATCGCGCGGCCCCAGGTGGGACGCCTAGGACCAGGAGGCCTCGCTCATGAGGAAGGCATCGGCCGGCGCAGCACTGCTCTTCGCCCTCACCGTCGTGCTGGCGGCCTGCGGCGGCAACGACGACGGGGGGTCCGGGACCGCGGCCCCGGCGGCGCCGGCGACCACGGCCGCCCCGGCGGCCGGGGGCACCACCGTCGCCGTGTCCAGCGGCAAGCTCGGCGACATCCTGGTCGACGGCGACGGGCGCACCCTGTACGCCTTCACCAAGGACCAGGGGGACAAGTCGGCCTGCAGCGGCCAGTGCGCCGACAACTGGCCGGCCCTGACCGGCACCGCCTCCGCCGGGACCGGGGTCCAGGCCTCGCTCCTGTCGTCCGCCATGCAGGCCAACGGCGACGCCCAGGTGACCTACGACGGCAAGCTGCTGTACTACTTCGCCGGCGACGCCAAGCCCGGCGACGTCAACGGCCAGGGCGTCGGCAACGTCTGGTACGCGGTCAAGGCCGACGGCGAGCTGGCCAAGCAGAAGGCGAGCGGCGGCGCCTACCCCTGATCGCCCCGGCGGCGGCGGTCGTGGGATGCTTGCGGCATGCCGCTGGACCTCACGCCCGACGAGCTGCTGGCCACGACCCGCAGCGTCCGCCGGCGCCTTGACCTGACCCGCCCGGTCGAGCGCGAGGTGCTGGAGGACTGCCTGCGCCTGGCCCAGCAGGCCCCCACGGCCAGCTACGCCCAGAACTGGCACTTCGTGGTCGTGACCGACCCCGAGCGGCGGGCCGCCCTCGGGGAGCTGTGGCGGAGCGTCGCCGTCTCCTACGTGGCGCGGCGGGCGTCGGCGGCCGCCGCCGACGAGCGGGTGG
>Ga0268243_1000148_pt1 | contig 11671 bp, 10 predicted proteins | sample BulsoiMagMametaG_FD_200254 | JGI IMG/M metagenome (GOLD analysis project Ga0268243, IMG submission 200254) | Bulk soil microbial communities from Mexico - Magueyal (Ma) metaG (v2) (version 2) | ecosystem: Environmental > Terrestrial > Soil > Agricultural land | place: Mexico: Magueyal...
CACCGGCATCCCCCACCTGCTCAAGGGCGACTTCTCCGAGAACGTCTCCACCGAGGTCGACTGCTACTCGATCCGCCAGCCGGTCGGGGTGGCGGCCGGGATCACGCCGTTCAACTTCCCGATCATGGTGCCGATGTGGATGCACCCGATCGCGATCGCCTGCGGCAACGCCTTCGTCCTCAAGCCGTCCGAGCGGGACCCGTCGGTCTCCCTGCGGGTGGCCGAGCTCTACCAGGAGGCGGGGCTGCCCGACGGCATCTTCAACGTCGTCCACGGCGACAAGGTGGCGGTCGACGCCGTCCTCGACCACCCCGGCATCGCCGCGGTGTCGTTCGTCGGCTCGACCCCGATCGCCCGCTACATCTACGAGCGCGGCACCTCGCACGGCAAGCGGGTCCAGGCCCTGGGCGGGGCCAAGAACCATGCGATCGTGATGCCCGACGCCGACATGGACTCGGCCGCCGACGCGCTGGTGTCGGCCGCCTACGGCTCCACGGGCCAGCGGTGCATGGCCATCTCCACCGCCGTGGCCGTTGGCCGGGCCGGCGACGCCCTCATCGGCAAGGTCATGGAGCGGGCCTCGCGGCTGCGCACCGGACCCGGCCTCGACCCCGACTCCGACATGGGGCCGCTGGTCACCGGGGCGGCCAAGGAGAAGGTGTCGGGGCTGATCGAGACGGGCGTCAACGAGGGCGCCAAGCTGGTCCTGGACGGGCGCGACGTGCGGGTCGAGGGCCACGACGAGGGCTTCTACGTCGGGCCGACCTTGTTCGACGAGGTCCGCACGCACATGGAGATCTACAAGCAGGAGATCTTCGGGCCGGTCCTGATCGTGCTCCGGGTCGCCGACATCGAGGAGGCGATCCAGATGATCAACGACAACCCCTACGGCAACGGCACGGCCATCTTCACCGCCAACGGGGCCGCCGCGCGCAAGTTCCAGAACGAGGTCCAGGTGGGCATGATCGGGGTCAACATCCCGATCCCGGTGCCCATGGCCTTCTACTCCTTCGGCGGCTGGAAGGACTCGCTCTTCGGCGACCTGCACGTCCACGGGCCCGAGGGGGTCGCCTTCTACACCCGGGGCAAGGTCGTCACCAGCCGCTGGCCCGTCCCCCGCGACTCCGCCGTCGAGCTCGGGTTCCCGACGTCACGCTGACTGGAGGTGGGATGCACGACGACAGCAGGAGCGACTCGCGGGCGCCACCCCGACCCCGACCCCTCCCAGGGCACCACCAAGCAGAAAGGTGGATCGGATGATCCAGCTTCGTAGGCACCCCCTCCGCGTGGCGTTGCTGGCGCTGCTGCTCCTCGCGGCCGCCGCCTGCAGCGAGACCGGCGGCAAGCAGGAGGAGGCGCCCGCGGCGGGCGCCAATGCTGGCAAGGCGAACACGCCTGAGATGACGGTCGCCATGATCACCCACGGCGCCCCCGGCGATACCTTCTGGGACATCATCCGCAAGGGCGCCGAGGCCGCCGCGGCCAAGGACAACGTCAAGTTCCAGTACTCCGCCGACCCGGACTCCGGCAAGCAGGCCACCCTGATCCAGAGCGCGATCGACGCCAAGGTCGAGGCCATTGCGGTCACGCTCCCCGACCCGCCGGCGATCGCGCCGGCGGTCAAGAAGGCCATCGACGCCGGCATTCCGGTGGTCGCCTTCAACGCCGGCATCAGCGACTACGCGGAGTCGGGCGCGCTGTCGTACTTCGGATCCGACGAGAGCCTGGCCGGCGAGACTGCGGGCAAGCGAGCCTCCGACGCGGGCTACAAGAACCTCCTGTGCGTCATCCAGTTCCAGGGGCAGGTCCAGCTGGAGGCCCGCTGCGACGGGGTGAAGAAGACCTTCACCGGCAACTGGCAGAAGATCTACGTGAACGGTTCGGACCTGCCCTCGGTGAAGTCGACCATCGGCGCCAAGCTGGCCCAGGACAAGAGCATCGACTTCGTGGTCACCCTGGGCGCGCCGATCGCCCTCAACGCGATCGACGCGATCAAGGAAGCCGGCAGTAAGGCCAAGGTCGGGACCTTCGACTTCAACCCGCAGATCCCGCCCAAGATCACCTCCGGTGAGCTCGAGTTCGCGATCGACCAGCAGCCGTACCTGCAGGGCTATCTGGCGGTCGACTCGCTCTGGCTCTACAAGAACAACGGCAACGTCCTCGGCGGCGGGCAGCCGACCCTCACCGGACCGTTCCTGGTCGACAAGGAGAACATCGAGTTCATCGGCAAGTTCGCGGAGGCCGGCACGCGGTAGCCACCGCCATGGGGGGTCGCCGGCACGTCGCGGCCCCCCATGCGGCCCCAGCCTCGGAGGTTCGAATGAGTCAGACAGTGGACGTCGGCACCCCGCCGGCCCCGGCCCGAGACGAGCGGGTTGCACAGCGGTCGACGCTCGGCCGGCTCTTGGCTCGCCCCGAGATCGGGGCGCTGGCCGGCGCGATCGTCATCTTCCTCATCTTCTTCATCGTCGCGCCCCCGTTCCGCGAGCCCAGCTCGCTCGCGACCGTCCTCTACGTCAGCTCCACCTACGGCATCCCGGCGGTCGCGGTGGCGCTGCTCATGATCGGCGGTGAGTTCGACCTGTCGGCGGGCGTCGCCGTCACCGCCTCGGCGCTGGTCGCCTCGATGATCAGCTACCAGTTCAGCGCCAACATGTTCGTGGGCGTCCTGGTCGCCCTGGTGGTCGCACTGGCGGTCGGGTTCATCAACGGCTACCTGGTGGTGAAGACGGGCATCCCGAGCTTCCTGGTCACCCTGGGCACGTTCTTCATGCTGCGGGGACTGAACCTGGCCGTGACCAAGATCGTCACCGGCAACGTCGGCACCAACGACGTGTCGGACATCGCCGGCTTCGGGATGGCCAAGAACATCTTCGCCTCCAGCTTCACCGTCGGCGGGGTCTCCATCCGGATCACGCTGCTGTGGTGGATCCTGTTCGTGCTCATCGCCACCTGGGTCCTGCTCCGCACCCACGTCGGCAACTGGATCTTCGCCGTGGGCGGCTCCGCGCCCAGCTCGCGGGCGGTCGGCGTCCCGGTCAACAAGGTGAAGATCGGCCTGTTCATGACGGTGGGGTTCCTGGCCTGGTTCACCGGCATGCACATCCTGTTCGCCTTCAACACCGTGCAGTCCGGCATCGGCATCGGTAACGAGTTCATCTACATCGTCGCCGCGGTCGTCGGCGGGACCCTGCTCACCGGCGGTTACGGCTCAGTGATCGGGGCCGCCATCGGGGCGTTCATCTTCGGCATGACCAACCAGGGGATCGTGTATGCCGGCTGGAACCCCGACTGGTTCTACTTCTTCCTCGGCGCCCTGCTGCTCGGGGCCATCCTGTTCAACAACTTCATCCGACAGCGCGCGGAGGCATCGAGATGACCGCCACAGCCGACACCAGGACCGCGGCGCCGCTGGTCCGGCTCACCGACGCCGGCAAGAACTACGGCAACATCATCGCGCTCCAGGGCGTCACCCTCGAGGTCGGCGGGTCGGAGGTGACCTGCGTGCTCGGGGACAACGGCGCTGGCAAGTCGACCCTGATCAAGATCATCGCCGGCCTGCACCAGCACACCCACGGCACCTACGAGGTCGAGGGCGAGGACGTGCGGTTCGACTCGCCCCGCGAGGCCCTGGACCGCGGCATCGCCACCGTCTACCAGGACCTGGCCGTGGTGCCGCTGATGCCGGTGTGGCGGAACTTCTTCCTCGGCAACGAAGTCCGCAAGGGCCCGGCCATGGACATCGCCGGCATGCGCCAGACGGCCAAGCAGGAGCTGCTCGACATGGGCATCGATCTGCGCGACGTCGACCAGCCGATCGGCACCCTGTCGGGCGGCGAACGCCAGTGTGTGGCCATCGCGCGGGCGGTGCACTTCGGGGCCAAGGTCCTGATCCTCGACGAGCCGACGGCCGCCCTCGGGGTCAAGCAGTCGGGGGTCGTGCTCCGCTACATCATCCAGGCCAAGGAGCGCGGCCTCGGGGTGATCTTCATCACCCACAACCCGCACCACGCCTACCCGGTCGGCGACCGTTTCCTCATCCTCAAGCGGGGCCGCAGCCTCGGCTACTGGAAGAAGAGCGAGATCAGCATGGGCGAGCTGACCGGTCTCATGGCCGGTGGCTCGGAGCTGGAGGAACTCACCCACGAGCTCGAGCAGGCCGGTGGCGAGGGCTCCGGGCTGCGGGAGGTCGCTCATGTGTTCGGGCAGGAGGTGGCCGAGCTGCACGTCGCCGAGCTGAGCGCGCAGCGGACGCCCCCGTCCGACAACACCGGCGCCCGGCAGGAGCCGCCGCAGCCATGAGGATCGCGCTCGACCCCTACATGCTGCGGACGGTCCCCCTGGCCGAGCTGCCGGGGGTGGTGGCCGAGCTCGGCTACGAGCACATCGAGCTGTCGCCGCGGGAGGACTTCATCCCCTTCTTCGTCCACCCGCGGGCCGACCGGGCGACCATCGCCTCGTTCAAGAAGGCCCTGGCCTCGGCCGGCGTGTCGGTGTCCTCGGTGCTGCCGCTGTACCGGTGGTCGGGGCCGGACGAGGACGAGCGCCAGGCGGCCGTCCGCTACTGGAGGCGGGCCATCCAGATCGCCGTCGACCTCGACTGCCGGATCATGAACTCGGAGTTCAACGGCCGGCCGGAGGCCGCCGCGACCAGCGAGGCCCAGTTCTGGCGGTCGATGGAGGAGCTGCTGCCGGTCTTCGAGGGCGAGGGGATGCAGCTGCGCCTGGAGCCCCATCCCGACGACTTCGTCGAGAACGGCCACGAGGCCCTCGGCCTCATCCGCGGGATCGACAACCAGCTGGTCAGCTTCCTGTACTGCGCCCCCCACACCTTCCACCAGGGCGGCGACATGGCCGAGATCATGCGCGACGCCGGGCCGCTGCTGACCCAGCTGCACATCGCCGACTCCTTCGACCACCGCGCCTCCTCGGGGCTGCGCTACATCCTCAACCCGCCGGGCACGCCGGCCCGCATCCACCAGCACCTGGACATCGGCCAGGGCGAGGTCGACTGGGACCTGTTCTTCGCCACCCTGGCCGAGGTGGGCTTCGACGGCATCGCCACGGTGTGCGTGTTCGCCTGGGAGGAGCGGGCCGAGGAGTCCAGCCGCTTCAACCTCGACAAGATCAAGGAGTATGTCGCCAAGCACGGCGGCCAGTAGGGAGGCGCCGATGACGAGCACCAGGTCCCGGCTGCGGCTGGGCAGCTGCCCCGACTCCTGGGGGGTGTGGTTCGCCGACGACCCGGCCCAGACGCCCTGGCACCGGTTCCTGGACGAGCTCGCCGAGGCCGGCTACCGCTGGCTGGAGCTGGGCCCCTACGGATACCTGCCGACCGACCCGGCGCGGCTGCGCGACGAGGTCGCCCGGCGCGGGCTGCGGGTCTCCGGCCAGGCCGTGTTCGGCGCCCTGCACGACCCCGGCCGCTGGGAGGACGACCTGCGCGACGCCCGCCAGGTGGCCGAGCTGGTCACGGCCATGGGGGCGGGCCACATGGTGCTGCTCCCGGCCGACGCCGGCCCCAACCCGCCCGAGCTCGACGCCGACCGCTGGCGGACCCTGGTCGAGCGGACCGGTGAGCTGGGGCGGATCCTCAAGGAGGAGTACGGGGTGGCGGCCGTGTTCCACCCCCACGCCGACAGCCACGTCGGCACCCAGCCCCAGATCGAGCGGTTCCTGGCCGACACCGACCCGGCCCACGTCAACCTGTGCCTGGACACCGGCCACGTCGCCTACTACCGGGGCGACAACGTGGAGCTGATCGAGCGGTACCCCGACCGGATCGGCTACCTGCACCTCAAGCAGGCCGACCCGGCCGTGCTCGGGCAGGTCAGGGCCGAGGGCCTGTCGTTCGCCGAGGCGGTCCGGCGTGGGGCCATGTGCGAGCCGCCCAAGGGCGAGCCCGACTTCGAGGCGCTGCTGGACGCGGTCGACCGGCATCTGGAGGGCGAGCTGTTCGCCATCGTCGAGCAGGACCTGTACCCCTGCGACCCGGACGACCCTCTCCCGATCGCCACCCGGACCTGCCAGTATCTGCGGAAGCTGGGCGTCGGGAGTGATGCGTCATGGCACTGAGGATCGGGGTCGTCGGAGCCGGCCAGATGGGCCGGTACCACATCGAGCGCCTGGCCGGGAGCGTCCCCGACGCCGAGGTGGTGGCCGTCTCCGACGTCTACGTGGAGGGGGCCAGGCAGGTGGCCGACGCGGTGGGCGCCCGCGCCTACTCCGACGGCCATGAGCTGGTCGCCGACGACCGTGTGGAGGCCGTGCTGATCGCCTCCCCCGGCCCCACCCATGAGGAGTTCACCCTGGCCTGCCTGGCCGCCGACAAGCCGGTGCTGTGCGAGAAGCCGCTGGCCCCCACCATCGACGCCTGCCTGCGGGTGCTGGAGGCGGAGGCGGCCAAGCCGCGGCGGCTGATCCAGGTCGGGTTCATGCGCCGCTACGACGACGGCTTCCGGGCCCTCAAGTCGGCCACCGACGCCGGCCGGGTCGGCCGGCCGCTGCTGCTGCACTGCCGCCATCGCAACGCCGACGTGCCCCCCGGGTTCACCAGCGACATGATGATCACCGACTCGGTGGTCCACGACATCGACGTGACCCGCTGGCTGCTCGGCCAGGAGATCGTGGCCGCCACCGTGTTCAAGGCCCGCCCCAGCTCGCTCGCCCCCGAGGGCCTCCAGGACCCGCAGATGGTGATGATGGAGACCTCCGACGGCGTCCTGGTCGACGTGGAGAGCTTCGTCACCTGCAAGTTCGGCTACGACATCCGCTACGAGCTGGTCGGCGAGACGGGCACGCTCGCCCTGGGCGAGCACGCCGGGGTGCAGGTCCGGGCCGAGGGCGGCCACCACGGCCCCATCCCGGCCGACTACCGGGAGCGGTTCGGGGCCGCCTACCAGAACGAGCTCCAGGAGTGGGTCGCCGGCGTCCTCAAGGGCGAGGTCACCGGTCCCAGCGCCTGGGACGGGTACGCGACCACGGCCGTGGCCGAGGCGGCCGTCGCCTCCCAGACCAAGGGCGACCGGGTGGCCGTGGAGCTGGTCGACCGCCCGGCCCTGTATGGCTGAGGCCGCCGCCGGCCTGGGGCCGGTGCGCGAGGCCATGGCCGGGGCGGCGGCCGACTGGCTGGCCTCGCTGGACCCCGCCGGGCGGGCCAGGGCCTGCTTCCCCTTCCCGGCCACCGACGAGCGGACCACCTGGTACTACACCCCGACCGAGCGGGGCGGGCTGCCCCTGGCCGAGATGGGGCCGGTCTCCCAGCGCCTGGCCCACCGGCTGCTGGCCAGCGGGCTCAGCGAGGGCGGCTACGCCACCGCGGCCACGGTCATGGGGCTGGAGAACGTGCTCGACGCCCGGGAGGGGTGGCGGCGGGGCTACGACGGCCGCCGGGTCCCCCACCGGGGACGCGACCCCCAGCTGTACTTCGTGAGCGTGTTCGGCGACCCCGGGGCCGGGGCCTGGGGCTGGCGGGTCGGCGGCCACCACGTGGCCGTCAACTACACCGTCGGGGCCGGGGGCGAGGTCTCGGCCAGCCCGCTGTTCCTGGGGGCCAACCCGGCCACGACCCGGCTGGTCGGGCCGGGGGTGGTCCGGCCCCTGGCCGCCGAGGAGGACCTGGCCCGCGAGCTGCTGGACGCCCTCGCCCCCGAGCAGCGGGCCGCGGCCACCCTGGGGCCGGAGGCGCCCGGCGACATCGTCCACCGCAACCGGCCGTTCGTCCGCCCCGACCCGCCGGCCGGCCTGGCCGGGGCGGGCCTGCTGCCCCAGCAGCGCGAGCTCCTGGCCGGGCTCATCGGCCAGTACCTGGGCCGCCTCCCGGCCCCGGTGGCGGCGGCCGAGACGGCCCGGGTGGCCGGCGAGGCCCTCGAGGCGGTCCACTTCGGCTGGGCCGGCCCGGGCGAGCCCGGCCGCCCCCACTACTACCGCCTCCAGGGACCGGGGCTGCTGGTCGAGTACGACAACGTCCAGGACGGGGCCAACCACGCCCACACCGTCTGGCGGGACCCCGGTGGCGACTTCGGTCAGAGGTCCTCGACCGGGTAGCGCTCGACGGCCAGGAGCTGGGCGGCCAGGGCGACCGCGCGGGCGTCGTCGTCGCTCATCTCGGTCCCGTAGCGGCCCCGGGCCCTGGCCACGCCCTCGCCGATCTCCAGCACCAGCAGGTCCTTGAACCGGGCCGCCTCGTCGGGACCGGCCTTGGCGAGCACGGCGTCGACCTGGAACAGGCCGGTGCCGATGGAGCGCCGGTCCTCCCGGAACCGGGCGGCCAGCCGGTCCCGGTCGGCCAGCACCGAGGTCACCAGCTCGCGCCCCAGCTCGCCGCCGGCCAGGGCGGCCGCCTCCAGGCAGCGCACGAACACCTGGAAGTCGCGGGGGTCGAAGCCGCCGTAGGCCCCGACCACGGCGCTGAACATCCAGAAGGGGGCGAACTGCAGCGTCCGCCACTCCTCCGGGGTGTACCTGTCCCGCTCGCCCATCACGCCGTCCCCGCCGTCCCCTCCGGAGGGTACGCCCGGGCCGACGGCGGCGGTCCGGTGGTCCCCCGCACCACCAGCCGCGGGGCCAGCACGACCTCCCGGGGGGTGGTGCGGCCGCCGTCGAGGCGCTCGACGGCCGCGGCCACGGCGTGCTCGGCCTGGCCGCGGGCGTCCTGGCTGACCGTGGTCAGGTTGACGTGGGCCAGCCGGGACAGGCTGCTGTCGTCGTAGCCGACCACCGAGACCTCGGCCGGGACCTCGACCCCGGCCCGGGTGAGCGCGTCCAGCAGCCCGACGGCGCAGTGGTCGTTGAAGGCCACCACCGCGCTCGGCAGGGGCGGCCCCTCGTCCAGGAGCAGCCGGGCCGCCCGGGCCCCGGCGGCCTCGGTGTGGTCGCCGCCGATGACCCGGATGTGGCCGGCCAGGCGCTGGCGGCGCATGGCCGTGCGGTAGCCGCGGCGGCGGTCGGCGGCGATCGTCCCCCGGCCGCCGTCGACGTAGGCGATCCCGGTGTGGCCGAGCCCGGCCAGGTGGGCGACGGCCTGGCCGACCCCGTCGGCGTCGGCCGAGCGGACCACGTCGACCCCGCCCCCCGGCACCCGGCGGCCGACCACCACCACCGGCAGCTGGCGGCCGAGGGCGGCCAGCTCGGCCGCCGGGGCGACCGGGCCGAGCAGGACCAGGGCCTCGCAGCGGAAGTCGACCAGGGTCTCGGTGGCCCGGCGCTCGTCCCGGGTGCGGGTGACGGCGCTCAGGACCACGTCGTAGCCCTGCCGCTCGGCCGCCTCGTAGAGGTCCTCGACCAGCTCGGCGTGGAAGGCGCTGGCCGCCTGGAGCTGGACCCCGACCAGGTGGGTGCGGCGGCGGGCGAGCAGGCTGGCCGTCCGGTCGGGACGGTAGCCGAGCTCGGCCGCCGCCTCCAGCACCCGCTCGCGGGTGGCCGCGCTGGGCCCGGGGGCGCCCGACAGCACCATCGACACCGAGGCCGGGGACATGCCGACCCGGGCGGCAACGTCCTCCAGCCGGATCCGGCGCGAACCTCTTGACATGTCCATGGATGCCTCGCATAGTACGGTTTGAAGCGCTTCAAATCAAGCGCTTCAACCTCCGTAGAAGGGAGCGGCACATGGCAGGTTCATCCATCGGCGTCGCCGTCGTCGGGGCCGGGATGGCCGGCCGGGCCCACGCCGCCGGCTACCGGTCGGCGATCACGGTCTACGACCGGGGCCTCCCCGAGGTCCGGCTGGCCGCGATCGCCGACGTCAACCCCGACTTCGCCACCGACACCGCCGGCCGCTTCGGCTTCGAGCGGGCCGAGACGAGCTGGGAGGCCGTGGCCGCCGCCGACGACGTCGACGTGGTCAGCGTGGCCGTGGCCAACCACCTCCACCGCCCGATCGTCGAGGGGCTGCTGGCCGCGGGCAAGCACGTGCTCTGCGAGAAGCCGATGGCCCCGAGCGTCGAGGACGCCCAGGCCATGGTGGCCGCGGCCGACGCCTCGGACCGCCAGACCGGGATCGGGTTCGTGTTCCGCCGCTCCCCGGCCGTCAACGCCGTCCGCGACCAGATCGCCTCGGGCGCCATCGGCCGGCCCCTGCACTTCAACGGCCACTACTGGTGCGACTACGGGGTCGACCCGGGGGCGCCGATGAGCTGGCGCTACAAGGGCGGCCCGGGGTCGGGGGCCCTGTCCGACATCGGCAGCCACCTGATCGACCTGGCCGAGTTCGTCTGCGGCCCCATCCAGTCGGTCCGGGGGGCGGTCCTGCCCACGGTCATCGCCGAGCGCGCCCTGCCCCTTGGGGCGGCCGTCGGCCATGCCGCGGCCGCCGTCAGCGACGTCACCGAGCCGGTCGAGAACGAGGACCTGGCCGGCTTCACGGCCGCCTTCGCCTCCGGCGCCGCCGGCACCTTCTCGGTCTCCCGGGTCGCCTACGGCCTGCCCAACTCCCTCGGCTTCGAGGTGTTCACCGAGTCCGGGGCGGCCACCTTCGACCTGGCCCGGGCGGGCGAGTTCGGCTTCATCGACGGCCGGCCGGCCGGCCCCACCCAGGGCTACCGCCAGGTCCTGGTCGGGCCGGACCACCCCTATCTGACCAGGGGGCTGGCCATGGACTTCCCCGGCGTCGGCTACGGCCAGAACGACCTGTTCGTGTTCCAGGCCCGGGCCTTCCTCGAGCAGGTGGCCGGGCTGGACCGGCTGCCCCGGGTGGCCTCGTTCGCCGAGGGCCTTCGCAACCTGCGCCTGCTGGACGCCGTCGCCGCCTCGGCCAAGGCCGGGGGGGCCGAGGTGGCCGTCGACTGACCGGGAGGAGACCCCTATGAAGCTCGGTGCCTACACCGCCTGCCTGCACGACCAGCCGATCGCCGACGCCCTGCGGACCCTGCGCGAGCTCGGCCTGGACTCGGCCGAGATCAACTCGGGCGGGTTCCTGCCCCCGGTCCACCTGCCGGTCGACGACCTCCGCGCCAGCCAGGCCGCCCGCGAGGAGTACCTGGGGCTGTTCGCCGACGCCGGCGTCACCCTGACCGCCCTCAACTGCAACGGCAACCCGCTCGACCCCAACCCCGAGGTCGGGCCCGGGCACGCCCAGGACATCCGCGACGCCATCGAGCTGGGAGCCCTGCTCGGGGTGAAGCGGGTGGTCACCATGTCCGGGCTGCCGGCGGCCGAGCCCGGCGGGCGGCGGCCGTCCTGGACAGTCGAGCCCTGGCACAGCGTCTTCCTGGACAGCCGCGACTACCAGTGGAACGAGGTCGCCATCCCCTTCTGGAAGGACATCCAGGCGCGGGCGGCCGGGGCCGACGTCAAGGTCTGCATCGAGATGCACCCCCACAACCTGGTCTACAACCCGGCCACCATGGAGCGCCTGGCCACCGAGATCGACGCCACCCACGTCGGCGCCGAGATGGACCCCAGCCACCTGTTCTGGCAGGGCATCGACCCGGTCCTGGCCGTCGAGCACCTGGGCGGGCTGGTCTACAACGCCGCCGCCAAGGACACCCGCATCAACGAGGCGGCCCGGCTCAACGGGGTCCTCGACGACCGCTTCGGGCGGGTCGACCCCGGCGACCCCGGCGCCCTGTCCCTCGGCGGCTCCTACACCCTGAGCCGCTGGCCCGAGAACGCCTCCTGGGACTTCGTGGCCGTGGGCCGCGGCCACGACGTCGAGTTCTGGACCAACTTCCTG
>Ga0268243_1000149_pt1 | contig 11496 bp, 10 predicted proteins | sample BulsoiMagMametaG_FD_200254 | JGI IMG/M metagenome (GOLD analysis project Ga0268243, IMG submission 200254) | Bulk soil microbial communities from Mexico - Magueyal (Ma) metaG (v2) (version 2) | ecosystem: Environmental > Terrestrial > Soil > Agricultural land | place: Mexico: Magueyal...
TTCCGTGCCCGCTTGATTGGTCACGATCCGCCCAACATCAAGAAAGACGGCCCTGGTTTGTGAGGTGGCGTTTCTGAAGATGTGCCGCCTGGCCGATGTGCCCATTCGCAGAGAGAGGATATTATTCCCATTAGTTGCGTAACGGGGTGGGGGTCTTCATGTTTTTCCTCCGCCCCGCTAATGAAGGAGATAGGGATGAGAAGAACCGTTTTGTTGTTGTTTTCGATGGCGGTAGCTCTCCTCTTCGCGAGCGGGGCTGTACTGGCGTTGCCGTCGGAGAGGCCAGATGACACCCCGATGGTCGACGGGCGCGTCAGGGCCATCGAGCAGGTCGGCACCAACGTCTGGCTGGGTGGCCGCATCTCCCAGGTCAAGAGACGCGACGGCACACTCCTGGGCAACGTGGGCAACCTTGCGGTCCTCGACTCGCAGACCAATATGTACAAGCCCATCGTGCCCAAGCTCGGGGGCACCGACGCTGAAGTGTGGGACATCGAGGCGTACGGGGGTACGGGGGACTTGCTGATCGCCGGCACGTTCGCCGGGCCCACCAGTACAAAGAAGAACCTGGTCCTGGTCGACGGCTCCACCGGAAAGGTGATCCGGTGGTACGACTCGCCGTCGCTGAAGACGGTCCTGGCCGCGCCCGGGCTCGGGAGGGTCTATGGCGGGGGAAGAAGCCTCTCGGCGTTCGAGTTCGCCACTGGCAAGGAGCTTTGGAGCAGGGCGAAGACCAGCGTAGACACCACCATACGCACCCACGACAGCAAGCCAGCCTACCGCGACCTCGAGCTCGACGGCAAGACGATCTGGGCGGCGTGCATCTGCGACGCGGTGAACGGCAGCCCAGCCAAGGCACTGGTCAAGCTCGGCATCGAGGGCAACCACGAGGTTTCGTGGTTGACCCAGGCGGGCAAGGGTGCGTTCGGCGAATCGGTGGTGGACTACAATGGGAAGCTCTACCTCGGGGCCGGGGGCAGCGACTTTCTGGGCGAGTACGACAAGGCACGAGGCGGCGCCCGTGGCTGGGCGCGCGACACGTCAGGCTCGACGCAGGCGGTGGAGGTCATGGACGGTAAGCTGGTGATCGGCGGGCACTTCTACGCGGTCGCCGATCAGGGAGGCGACCGTTGCGGGGCAGGGCGCCCCGGGGATGTCGACCAGAAGGGCAATCCTATCCTCAATCCCTACGGGGAGTGCAAGACGAGGCAAGGCATAGCCGCCTACTCCTTCAAGGGCGTCCTCGACCCAGACTGGGCCCCGGAATACTCGGGCAGCTACAGCCTGGTGTGGGCGCTGCACGCCGAGGGCCTCAGGCTGCACACCGGCGGAGAGTTCAAGAGGGTCAGCGGGGTGGTGCAGAACTCATATGCGCGCCTCTCGCCAGCTTCCCCGTAGGGGGGCTCTTTTACAGAAGGAAGCGTGGATGGTCTTCGCTCGTCAACACGTCGCCAGGCTTCACCTGGCGACGTGCTGACTGACATGCTCTCACGGCGACGCCGTCGCAGAGGCGGACGGTGAAGCGGTCGGGGACGCCGTTGGGGACGATGTCGGAGATGATGCCGGAGACGATGCCGGAGACGATGTCGGAGATGCGGTCTGGCCGGTCGTCTCCAGAGGCATGGTACTTGGGGCCGTGGCCGGCGATGTCCTGGGCTGCGGCCCAACAGGATCGGTCGGCGCTTCGTAAAACGGGGACAGCAGCGCGGACAATACAACGGCAACAGCCACAGCGGCGACGGTGCACACGGGCGCGAGAACGAGGGCCAGAGGCGCGCGCAGCCTCTCGGCCACCCTTCCGCGCAGCATGTAGTAGAGCAGCACGGCGAAAACGATGAGCACGGAGATCAAGAGCCACAAAGGATATCCAAGATCGGGCACGCCCACGCTTCTAGTTCTCCCAAAGCATCGCAGTGACTATAGAACCAATGCCGACGACGAGTGAGAGTAAGATTCCTGGAAAGGCCCGGACTATGACGCAGACAAGCCCCCCACAGAGCAACGCCAGCGTCAGGTATCCCATCGGTGGGATCTTCATCGGGTCTCCACTTCCTATCTTTAGTGATTCACAGGGCGTAGCCTAGAGGATAAACGTAACGTCCCTGCAACGATCGAGCGTATTCTAGTACGGAAGTCGTTCTCGCGAGACTAGAGATCGAGAAAAATCCGAGATCTACCAGGGACACCATCCCGATACTGCGGGCTGACTCAGTAGGATCGGGCCGGTAAGGAGGGGGAAGATACCGAAGGCCCGATCCTACGGGTAATGTCGCCGAGCCTCGCCCGGTCTTGCACCACTCTACGGTACGAGGAGCAGACAGCGCATCCCCCAAATGAGTGATTTATTTCAGAAAAGTTCGAGGCGTTCACGGCCTGACTCTATCCCTGATCCAGATACCTCCGAAGCGCCCTCGCGTAAGCTGGCGACAGCTTCCGCGCCCTTGCCCAGTCCTCCGGGCTCACACCGAGCCTGGCGCTGCGGCGGATCTGATGGAGGTCGTCGTCCAGGCTGCCGGCCCGCTCACCGACTACGAACTCCTGGCGCATGGCCTCCAGATCCTCTCTGGCCAACCTCCTCCGACGGTCTCCCATGCGTCCTCCTCTCGCCGAAAGAGCACGGACCGCCCTAAGCGTAACCGCACCCCACCGCAGCGGCAATGGTTGATGCTGTGAATCTTCCCAACGATCCCACGATGTCGATCGCCCGGGGCCTCTTCGGGGTGGTAAGGGAAGGTCCTCTCGTGCAAAATACGCTCGTCCGCCGCCGGCGGCACCGTTGTAGGGGGAGCACGGCCGGTTATCGAGGTAGAGGAGAGCCACGGGTGCGAATAAGAATGAACCTAGTCAAAGGAGTAGCGACCTCTATAGCGTTCCTGATCTTGCTGCTCCTTTCACCGGTATCTTCGCCCGATCGGGCCGCGGCCCAGGAGACGAAACCCGAGGCGCCTCCTGGGGCACCGAAGCTGAACGCCGGTTCCTGGACGCTCATGGACGCCCACACAGGCCACTACCTGGCGGGCAAGAACCCCGACAAGCGGGTCTCTATAGCCTCGACGACCAAGATCATGGTCGCCCTCGTGGCACTGGAGGAGGATGTCGACATGGACAAGCAGGTAACCGTCTCGGAGGAAGCAGCCCGCTACGCCGGCTCCGTCTACAGCAACATCGGCCTCTACCCCTACGACCGCGTGAGCGTCAAGGACCTCCTCACGGCGGCCCTGGTACCTTCCGGCACCGACGCGGACTACGCCCTGGCCGAGTATCTGGGGGACGGGAGCGTGGACGAGTTCGTCGCCAAGATGAACGATAAGGCGAAGGAGTTGGGCCTGGAGAACACACATTTCGCGAACCCTGCCGGCATCGACGCTCCCGGTAATTACTCCAGCGCTGCAGACCTCGCGAAGATGACCAGGGAGGCGATGAAGTACCCCGAGTTCCGCGAGATCGTCAACATGCCTGAAGCCACCATATCGACGCAGGACAGGGAGATACACGTCGTCACCACCAACCTGCTCGTCTTACCCAATTCAGGCTACGACTACGGGCCGGCGACGGGCGCCAAGACGGGCACCTCTGCTAAGGCCGGGTTCTGTGTCGTCGCCACCGCACAGAGCGGCGACGAGTCATACATCGCCGTGGTGCTCGACGCCGCTGGGAATCTGCAACGTTTCGAGGCAGCCAGGACGGCGCTCGAGTACGGCTTCGGCGAGTACGAACGCGAGCCTCTCGTCGAACGCCAAGAACCTTACGCTGAACTGGAACTGCCCTACCGCAGGGGCGAGACGGTGAAGCTCGTCGCCGCCAAGGACGTAATAGCGCTCGCCGGACCTGGCCTCGAGGTCGTGCGGAGCAAAACGACGCAGGAGGCGCCGCCCTCCGCCAAAGCCGGGCGCAAGGTGGGCACCGTCGAGGTTTCGGTGGACGGCCGCAGCGTAGGCAGCAGCCCCCTGGTCGTTCAGAAAGGCTACGAAGAGGCCTCTATTTGGCAGAAGGTAACGTACTTGGCCGGGGGACTGAAGCGCTGGATGATGTCCCGCTGAGCAGGAATGCCGGCGTCCCTTGTACGAGAACACGCGTCCTCCATGCTATATTCGCACCCTAAAGAATCAACGAGGGAGGAGCGTCACATGGCCGGGTTGGGTGTCGGGCAGAAGGTCACGTACTTCGAGTTGCCGGATCAGCAAGACTATCCCTGGAGTCTCTCAGGCCAGTTGGAGATGGGACCCGTGATGCTGGTCTTCTACAGCGGCGACTGGTCACCCTACTGCAACGGTCAACTGGCCAGCTACGCTAGAAAGTATGAAGAGTTCCAGAGCAGGGGAGCGCAGATAGCGGGCATCAGCGTCGACCCTCCTTCCAACAACGCGAGGATGGTGGGGAAACTCTTGCTTCCTTTCCCCCTCCTCAGCGACCCCGAGGGAGAGCTCGCCCGTCTGTGCGGCCTGTGGAATGCAGAGGAGGGCGTGGCCCTGCCTTCCGTCGTCGTCATAGATCAGTCGGGGGAGGTACGCTACCTCTACTCAGGCACGGACGTCGCGGACAGGCCGCGAGACGAGGAGATCCTCGCCGCCCTCGACGGGCTAGACAGCGGGATAGAACGCCTCACGGGTGGACCGGAGTTCCAGGTAGGAGCGACGCAGGCCAGCGAGAGCAGCGTTCGCCCAGAGCGGCGCGCCATGGAATTCGAGCAACTCATCCCCTACTATCGGGGTGTCTACTACACCACCGAAATCCTCAAAGATAGGTTCGCAGGGCGGGGTCGCGCCGGAAAGCAGGCGCTCGAAGAACTGGACGAATTCCAGCAGATGGTACGCTCTTACATCGAGGCCTTGGAAGAGACCATAAGATTACGTTAGCACGCTCCGGCTTCGCCGCCGCTTGTCAGCGCTTCAGCCTGGTGGTGGGCCTCACCGGAAGCTCGCGAGAAGCTCCGAGGGATATGCTCCAAAGTAACGGGACGAGGTCCGAAGCCGACATGCTGAAAGCGAGTGTCCTACCTGCCCGAAGCGTGCTGTGAGGCTGCTTGGAACTGTTTCTCGATAGGAGTACAGGACGGCTCAGGGCGCTGTGGCGGTTGGGAATCCAATACTGGACCTATTGGGTGCTCGTCCAGCTCATCTTCAGTTTGATCGTAGTCGCGTGGCTGCTTGCGGGTTCCGGAGAGCGGATCGCATCAGGCGGACTCGATACCTCGGTCGTCTCCGGCTCCTCAGCGCTCCCGCTCGTCAGCGGCGTAGCAGGCCTGTCGGCAGCCATCCTGACCGTGTGGCTGGCGGGACGCCTTCTCGACAGGCGACCCTTCTCGGCGTTCGGGTTCCGTCTAGGTGCCGGATGGTGGCTCGACCTGCTCTTCGGGATGGTCCTCGGCGCGCTGCTCATGACGACCGTCTTCCTCATCGAGCTGGGGTTGGGTTGGGTAGAGGTCACAGGCTTCTTCGAGACCCAGGGCGGTGCTCCTTTCGTGATCTCCATGCTTTTGCCCGTCGCCACGTTCCTGTGCGTGGGCGTCTCCGAGGAGACGGTCTTCCGAGGTTACCAGCTGAAGAACACCGCCGAGGGCCTGAACCATCCTGCCCTCGGTCCCAGGGGGGCCATCTTGCTGGCCTGGGTCATCTCCTCGGTCTTCTTCGCCGCGCTACACGCCGACAACCCGAACGCCACGCCCATAAGCACGCTCAACATCGTCCTCGCCGGCCTGATGCTCGGCTTCGGGTACGTGCTCTCAGGAGAGCTGGCGATCCCGATAGGTTTGCATATCACCTGGAACTACTTTCAGGGCGCAGTCTACGGCTTCCCTGTCAGCGGCTTCGGAGCTTTCGGTACGACTCTCCTGACCACAGAGCAGGTCGGCCCTCGACTCTGGACCGGTGGATCTTTCGGCCCCGAGGGTGGCTTGCTAATCCCCGGCATCATGCTCCTTGGGATGTCTCTCGTCGCGCTGTGGATACGCCTGCGCACCGGCAACGTCTCACTCCACACCCCCATAGCAGAAAATCCGTACCGCAACCGGCCACAGACACCATCCCATTGACCCGCTGTTCATGGAGCGGTGCTAATCTCGAAACCAGATACCGCCAGGAGTCGCTCTTCACGGTTTGATCCGGCAAGAGATAGGGCAAATGAGCGCAAGGAACGAGAGAGACGATCTTGCGGAAGGATGATCAGGATGCCAGAAGACAAGCAAAGGCAGCAGGACCCGACGCAAGAGTATCCGCAACCCGAGTATCCCGAACAGGACCAGCGGGACCAGCACCCCGGCCTGGAGCAGGAGATGGAGCCCGACCCAGACTACGGTGTCGAAACCTACAAGGGGAGCGGCAAGCTCGAAGGCAAGAAGGCTCTTATAACGGGCGGTGACTCGGGCATAGGGCGGGCCGTCGCGCTCGCCTTCGCCCGGGAGGGTGCGGACGTCGTGATCTCCTACCTAGAAGACGAGGAGACCGACGCCGAGGAGGCGGCCCGGGCCGTCGAAGACTCGGGCCGCAAGGCACTCAGGGTGCCGAAAGATGTGGCCGAAGAGGCCCAGTGTCAGCAGCTCATACAACGGGCCGTAGACGAGTTCGGCAGGATAGATGTTCTCGTCAACAACGCGGCCCACCAGATGACGGTAGATGGTATAGCTGACGTCTCGACAGAATTGCTCGACCGCACCTTCAAGACCAACATCTACGCGATGTTCTGGCTCGTCAAGGCGGCGCTCCCACACATGCCGGAAGGTGGCTCCATTATCAACGTGGCATCCATCCAGGCCTACCAGCCTTCACCGCCCCTGCTTCCATACTCGAGCACCAAAGGCGCCATCATCACCTTCACCAAGGGACTGGCCCAGGAGGTCGTACAGTACGGACTGCGGGCGAATACGGTGGCACCGGGTCCGGTGTGGACCCCGATCATCCCCGCCTCCATGCCAGGCGACACCGTCTCCAGCTTCGGCGGCACCTCCCCGATGGGCCGCCCGGCCCAGCCCGCCGAACTAGCCCCCGCTTTCGTCTTCCTCGCCTCCCAGGAGGCAAGTTACGTGAACGGCGAGACCCTCGGTGTCACAGGAGGTCAGCCATTGCCTTGAGAGCGGTCGGCCCTTAGCTTTTCACTCCTCCAGTAGCCATCGGACAAAGTGCTATTCTGATGCAGTAGCGTCGGAAGGTAGCTTGCCTTGGGAATCATCGTCCAGAAGTACGGCGGGAGCTCGGTGGCGACGGCGGAACATATAAGGGCCGTCGCCGATCGGGTGAAGAGGGTCCATGATTCAGGCCTCGGCCTCATCGTGACCGTCTCTGCGATGGGGAAACAGACGGACAGGTTGCTGCGCCTGGCCAGGGAGGTCAGTAGGGACCCTTCGCCGCGGGAGATCGACCAGCTGCTCTCTACGGGCGAGCTGCAGTCCGTCGCGCTCCTGGCGATGGCCCTCCACGACAGAGGCGTCCCCGCCACCTCTCTGACAGGACCGCAGGCGGGTATGAAGACAACGGGACGCTACGGCTCGGGAGTAATCTCGGGGATCCAACCAGACCGCCTGCGCGGCCTGCTCGACGAGGGACAGGTCGCCATCGTCGCAGGCTTCCAGGGGATCAACGCCCTCGGGGATATCATGACGCTCGGTCGTGGCGGGTCGGATACGACGGCCGTGGCGCTCGCGGCGGCGCTCGGGGCGGAGCGCTGCGAGGTCTTTACGGACGTGGACGGCGTGTACACCGCCGACCCACGCATCGTGGCGGGGGCGCGGCGCATACCCGTCATACTCTCCTCGGAGATGGCCGAGATGTCGTGGCGCGGAGCGAAAGTGATGCACCCGCGGGCCGTGGAGCTAGGGGCATTGCACGGGGTCGAGATCCACGTGAAGAGCTCCTTTCTAGAGGGTCCTGGTACGATCATCACGGGAGGTAACAGTTTGGAACACCTGGAGACCCGCGAGACGGTCGCGGGTATAGTCCACGACCTCGACGTCTCGCGCATCACCCTTACGGGCATAAAGACAGGACCAGGTACGATGAGCCGCGTTTTCTCCCCGCTGGCCGAAGCTGGCATCTCCGTCGACGTCATCGTGGAGAGCGCCCCGAAGAGAGGTACTTCGGACGTGGCCTTCACCGTCCGACGCGGTGACTTTTCCCAAGCCCTGCGGCTCGCTGGCGCGGTCGCTGAATCTCTGGATGGGCGGGTCGAGGGCGAGGAGGAGCTCGGCAAGGTCTCCGTCGTCGGGACGGGGATGCTCAACCGCCCGGGTTACGCGGCGAGGATGTTCGCGACGCTCGGGGAGGCCGGTATCCCCATAAGGCTCGTCTCTACCTCAGAGATACAGGTGACTTGCGTATTGCCGGCGGGAAGGGTAGAAGAAGCGGTAAGAGTTTTGCACAGGGACTTCGAGTTGGAGGAGAGAGATGTTTAGCGGCGCGTTCACGGCCCTCGTCACACCTTTCAGGAACGGGGAGGTGGACGTCGAAGCCTTAGAAGGTATGGTCGAGTTCCAGATCCATAACGGCATCCACGGCCTCGTCCCCTGTGGGACCACGGGCGAGACCCCGGCTATGAGCGAAGATGAGGACCGCATCGTCATAAGCACCGTGGTAAGGGCCGCGAACGGGCGGGTGCCTGTTATCGCGGGCTCTGGATCCAACAGCACGGACATGGCGATCAAGTACACGAAGATGGCTGAAGAGGAGGGTGCTAACGGCTCTCTGCAGGTCGCACCCTACTACAATAAGCCGACTCAGGAGGGGCTCTACAGGCACTTCGCCACGATAGCAGAGAGTACGGAACTGCCCATCATCCTCTACAACATTCCGGGCCGGACGGCCGTGACCATCTCCGCCGAGACCATAGCCCGCCTCGCCGAGCTGCCTAACATCGTCGGGGTCAAGGAGTCGACGCTCTCCATGAACATGGTGAGCGACATAATGAGCCTCTGTGGCGAAGATTTCGCCATACTCTCCGGGGATGACCCGATGACGCTGCCTATGATGGCCCTGGGCGGGCAAGGTGTGATCTCCGTCGCCTCCAACGTGGCCCCGGCTGGTGTCTCCGACATGGTGAGGACCCTGCTCGAAGGGGACTGGGAGAGGGGTCGCGAGCTCCACTACGAGCTCTTGCCGCTGTTCCGCGCGCTATTCGTCGAGACGAATCCTATTCCCGTCAAGACGGCATCTTCTATCCTTGGCCTGTGCTCGGATGAGATGCGGCTGCCGATGATCCCACTCCAGGGCGAGAACCTGGACACCCTTCGTCGGGTGATGGAGGAGTCGAACCACCTCCTCCCTACACCGGAAGAAGTTTGACCAGGATAGCCGTAATAGGTGCTGCGGGCCGCATGGGACGCGAGATCTGCCGCGCGGCCCTCGAAACGGAAGGGATCGAACTCGAAGGCGGCACCCTCAGAGCAGGCGCCCCCGAGCTCGGCTCCGACCTGGGCGAGCTCTGCGGCTCTGGGAAGAGCGGGGTAATGGCTACAGTAGACCCGCCCGAGTCCGCCGAGGCCCTGATCGAGTTCACCACCCCTGAGGCCACAGTAGAGCACCTCTCTTACCAGAGACCGCACGTCATCGGGACGACGGGGCTCTCTGCCGAGCAGTTAGCGAGGGTAGAGGAGGCTTCGCATAGCGTGCCCATCGTCCGCGCCCCGAACATGAGCGTAGGGGTGAACCTGTTGCGCGAGGTGGTGCGCGAGATCTCGGCGAAGCTCGGTGATGACTACGACATCGAGGTCGTAGAAGCCCACCACAGGCGCAAGAAGGATGCGCCCTCGGGCACGGCCCTGTTTCTCGCCCGTGCCGCAGCAGAGGGCAGGGGACAGGATCTGGACGAGGTCGCGGTCTACGGGCGGGAGGGTCTGGCTCCCCGGCAGGAAGGTGAGATCGGCATCCACGCCCTGCGCGGCGGCGCGGTGGTCGGAGAGCACAGGCTCGTCTTCTACTCTGGTGGAGAGGAGGTCGAGGTCGTCCACCGCGCCCTCTCCCGCCGCACCTTCGCCGACGGCGCCTTGAGGGCCGCCCGGTTCGCCGCTAACGCGCGGCCAGGCCTGTACTCTATGGCCAACGTGCTCGAAGACTCCTGAGAGGAACTTATGACCGACACTTCCAACGTACCCCTGATCCCACGCGAGGTGCTCTTCGGCAACCCGGAGAAGGTAGCGCCGCGCCTCTCCCCGGACGGAGAGCGCCTCGCCTATCTGGCGCCGAAAGACGGCGTCATGAACGTCTGGGTCGGTCCTGTGGGTAGCCCCGCGGGCGGCGAAGACTTCGAGCCGGTAACCGACGATAAGAAGCGCGGCATCAGGGTGTACTTCTGGGCCGAAGACAACACTCACATCGTCTATCTTCAGGACGATGGCGGCGACGAGAACTGGCGCGTGCACGCCGTGGATGCGCACACCAAACAGGACCGTGACCTGACCCCCTTCGACGAAGTGCAGGCCCAGATCGTGGACAGTAGCCGCCATTTTTCCGATGCGCTGCTCGTCGCGCTGAACAGGGAGAACCCTGAGCTCCACGACGTCTACCGCCTGACCCTCTCAACGGGCGACCTCGAACTCGTCGCCAGAAACCCTGGCAACACCGTCCGCTGGGTCGTGGACGCACAACTAAGAGTGCGCGGCGCGATGGCGGCCACGCCTGATGGCGGCTTCGACCTGCTCCTGCGCGGGGGAACCGGCAAAGATGCGGGCTGGCGCAAGCTACTCGGCTGGGGCAAGGAGGACGCGCTCTCGAGCGAACCCGTCGGCTTTACCGAGAGCGGCGAGAACATGTACCTCATAGACTCGCGAGGGGCCAACGCCTCCCGACTCGTCCTGATCGACCTGGAGAGTGAAGCGACACAGACGCTGGTCCAGGACCCGCGCTACGATGTCGGCCGGGTCCTAACCCATCCAGACACCCACGAGGCCCAGGCCGCCGCCATCGAGCGCGCGAGGACGGAGTGGGTCGTGCTCGACGACGATATAAGGGAAGACTTCGAGGTCATAGACGGCCTTGGCCGCGGAGACTTCGGCGTGACGAGCCGCGACAGGGCGGACGAGAGCTGGCTCGTGGCCTTCACCGCCGACGAAGGAGGCGCCTCTTACTACGCCTACGACCGCAACGACAAACGCGGCGAGCATCTCTTCGACGCCCGACCCGACCTCGCTGAGTACACCCTCGCCAGAATGGAGCCCGTCTCTTTCACCTCCCGCGACGGCCTCACCATAGAGGGCTACCTGACGCTCCCGCCAGGACGTTCCGGCAGACCCTTGCCCATGGTCTTGAACGTACACGGTGGTCCCTGGGTGCGTGACGGGTGGGGCTATGATCCCGAGGCGCAGTGGTTCGCAAACAGAGGGTACGCGTGTCTGCAGGTCAATTATCGGGGGTCGACGGGGTACGGCAAGGAGTTCTTGAACGCGGGAAACAAAGAGTGGGGCGGCACGATGCACGACGACCTGGTTGACGCGGTCGGGTGGGCGGTCGAGAGTGGCGTGGCCAATTCCGAGCGGATCGCAATCTACGGCGGTTCTTATGGCGGGTACGCCGC
>Ga0268243_1000150_pt1 | contig 11375 bp, 11 predicted proteins | sample BulsoiMagMametaG_FD_200254 | JGI IMG/M metagenome (GOLD analysis project Ga0268243, IMG submission 200254) | Bulk soil microbial communities from Mexico - Magueyal (Ma) metaG (v2) (version 2) | ecosystem: Environmental > Terrestrial > Soil > Agricultural land | place: Mexico: Magueyal...
AAGGAGGTCTGCCACCTCAAGCTCCGCCTCGAGATCCTCCTGTGTAATAGACCGCACCCCCAGGTTCCTGAGCGCCTGCAGGTTGGTCGCCGGGTCCCCCTCGTACTCACTCTTCGTAGCCAGAACGGCGACATCGACGCCGGAGCGGTGCAGCTCACGGGCGATGACGAAACCGTCGCCGCCGTTGTTGCCGCCGCCCGAGACCACGAGCGCCTGCCCTGGGGAGTACCGCTCAAGCGCAATACTGGCCATGGCAACGCCGGCACGTTCCATTAGGACCCCGCCTGGGATGCCGAGCTCCTGCGCCGCTGAGTCTGCGCGGGACATCTCCTGTGCGGTGTAGAGCTTCACCCCGAGACCTGCTCCCGGCGTACGACGCAGACGGCGACTGCGGAGAGCTCGGAGTGGGTTATGGAGATGTAGAGGTCCTCCTCGTGCACGCCGACCGCGTCGGCGAACTTCTTGATGTTGCCGGAGATACGGACTGTTGGGGCGCTACGGGGTCTCCGCACGACCTCGACGCCGTTCCACTGGATCAGGCCGCACCCCAGAGCTTTGGTAACGGCCTCTTTGGCCGCCCAGCGTCCGGCGTAGTGGCGCTCGGCAAAGCGGTACTTCTCACAGTACGCAATCTCCGCCTCGGTAAACAGACGCCTGCGTATCTTCGGGGTGCGCTCCAGGGCGAACTGCATCCTCTCGACGTCGACGACGTCAACCCCGATCCCTGGTACGACGAAACCTTCCACGGGGCCTATGTTACGGCAGATTCAACCTCGGCAAAAGGGCTATAGTATGGTGATGAATAAGGCCACAGACGCTGTCATCATCGGTAACCCGAACTCGGGACGAGCGGGCGACGAGGTTTATCTCCAACGTTTCGCGAAGATCCTGAGCTCGGGAGGCTTGACGGCGGAAGTACTCAACACCCAGTACCCCAACCACGCCACCGAGCTTGCATCGTTTGCGGGGGACCGTCTGGTCGTGGCCGCTGGGGGCGACGGCACGGTCAATGAAGTGTTGAACGGGCTTTCGCTGGAGGCCACGCTTGCGGTGCTGCCGCTCGGCACGGCGAACGTGCTGGCGCGGGAGCTCGGGCTGCCACTCGATCCGGTAGAGGCCTGCCGGCGCATACTGAAAGGCGAACGCTCCAGGGTGGACTTCGGCGTCGCCACAGATGATGTGGGAGCCGAGCGCCGCTTCGCCTGTATGGCCGGCATAGGCTTCGACGCGAAAGTGATAAGCGCCGTGACGCCGCGCCTGAAGCGCTACCTGCGTAGGTTGGCTTTCCAGCTAACAGCATTCAGGGTGCTCTTCGGGAACAGGTTTCCCACGCTGGAGATACTCCTCGGCGACGAGATCCACACTGCGAGGTTCGCCATAATCGCCAACGGCCAGTACTACGGCGGCGACTACAGGGTGTCAGGGCCAGGCTTGCTTACGAGCGGCGGGTTTGAGACCATCCTGGTCGAGCGCGTGAGCGACCTCCTGAGACCTGATGTCTTCGCCGGGATCATGACGAGAAGGCCGCTCAACCGCGCGATGAAGTCTTTTACCTCCACGGAGGTTCACGCTAGGGCCCCAGGCGCAGAAGTCCCCGTACAACTCGACGGTGAGCTCTGGGGCGGACTGCCCATGTCCTTCCGCATCGAACCAGGCGCCCTGAGGGTAGTAAGGTAGGGACAGCATTTCAGCTTGTTGTACCGCCTCGCGGCCGATTGCCGTCGGCCTGATGCGCACATGCACCGGCAACGCTTGTCAGGCAGGGTCGACGACGAGCACAGCCGCCCCCCGCAAGTGACCGCCGCGCAGGGCATCGAGGGCCTGATTGGCCTCCTCCAAAGGGAAAGGCACGACCTCTGTTCGAACAGGCACCTCGGGGGCGAGAGCGAGGAAGTCCAGGCCGTCCTGGCGCGTGAGGTTGGCCACCGAGCGTACCGAGCGCTCTCCCCAGAGGATCTCATAGGGGAATGACGGGATGTCGCTCATGTGTATGCCCGCGCAGATTACAGTCCCGCCCCTGGCGACAGCTCTGAGGGCAGCAGGGACGACGGCGCCGACCGGCGCGAAGATGATCGCCGCGTCCAGTTCCTCGGGTGGCGCCTCTTCAGAGCTCCCGGCCCATTCGGCGCCAAGCTCCCTGGCAAACTCCTGCGCCTCCTCGTCATGCGCTCTGGTGAAGGCGAAGATACGCCGGCCCTCGTGGGCTGCGACCTGGGCCACGATGTGGGCCGAGGCGCCGAAGCCGTAGAGACCGAGCCTCTCGGAATCGCCAGCGAAGCGCAACGAGCGGTGCCCGATCAGGCCGGCGCACAACAGAGGAGCGGCCTGTAGATCGGGGTAACCTTCGGGGATCGGAAAGCAGAAACGGGTGTCGGCCAAAGCGTATTCGGCGTAGCCGCCGTCGATCTGGTACCCGGTGAACCTGGCGTTCTCGCACAGGTTCTCGCGCCCGGAGAGACAGTAGCGGCACTCGCCGTCGGTCCACCCCAGCCAAGGCACGCCGACCCTGTCCCCCACTGTGAAGCCGTCCGCGCGCTCGCTCATCTTCTGCACGATGCCGACTATCTGGTGGCCTGGGATCAGGGGCAATCTGGGATGGGGCAACTCCCCGTCAACGACATGCAGATCCGTCCTGCACACGGCGCAGCAGTGTACGCGCAGGAGGAGCTGCCCCTCTCCTGGCTCGGGCACAGGTACCTCAGCGACCCTCAACGGCTCGCCTGCTACGTCCAGGATCATCGCTCGCACAGACGTATCCTCCTGAATGGCCTCGGTAACACGCCCGCTACTCTACAGTGACGCTCTTGGCGAGGTTGCGTGGCTTGTCCACGTCGAGGCCCCTGTCCTTGGCAACGTGGTATGCGAGGAGCTGCAACGGCACGCTACAGATAAAGGGGGCCAGGATCTCCGGCGCCTGGGGAACAGGGAGCACCAGGTGCGCCATCCTCTCTGCGCCTTTGTCCCCCTCGCGTGCGACGGCGATCACGCTGGCGCCCCTGGCGAGGGTCTCCTCGACGTTAGAGAGGGTCTTCTCGCGGATAGGGCCCTCTCCGAGAACGGCTATGACGGGACAATGTTCGTCAACCAGTGCAATAGGACCATGCTTCATCTCGCCCGCCGGATAGCCCTCGGAGGGCAGGTAGGAGATCTCCTTGAGCTTCAATGCCCCTTCTAGCGCCACGGGATACGACATACCGCGTCCCAGGAAGAGCGAGCACCGCGCATCCTCGAAGATTTCGATGGCCTCCTCGACCCGGTTCCCGAGCAAACCGAGCGTCTCCTCGACCTTCTCCGGCGCCAGCCTGAGGCCGCGACCGATCTCCCGCAATTCTCTCTCGGGGATGGCTCCGCGAATGCCGGCGAGCGCCAGTGCCAGCAGGTCGAGTACAGCGACCTGGGCGACGAAGGTCTTGGTGGAGGCAACGCAGATCTCAGGCCCCGCCTTCGTGATCAAGACCGCCTCGGCCTCACGTGTGATGAGCGACTCTCTGGTATTGGTGACCGCAAGCACCCTGGCCCCGAAGCCCCGCGCCGCCTGAACGGCCGCCAGAGTATCTGTGGTCTCCCCGCTCTGGCTTATGGCAACGACCAGCGTGCGCCTGTCCCCGATGGGGTCCGCATAGCGATACTCGCTGGCGATTACGACTTCGACGGGTATCCTGGCGAGCTTCTCTATAGTGCGTTTGCCGAGCAGGCCGGCATGGTAGGCCGTGCCACAGGCTACGATCACGACCCGATCTATCTCCGAGAGGTCGAGCCTTACCTCAGAGAGGTCGACGCCGCCGTCAGCATCGACGCGGCCGAGGAGCGTCGCGCCGAGGGCGGCAGGCTGCTCGTGGATCTCCTTTAGCATGTAGTCGTCGTAGCCGCCGAGCTCGACGGCCTCGGCGTCCCAGTCCACCTTGAAGACCTCACGCTCGACGGGTTCGCCCGAAGTGGTGAAAACCCCTACCGAAGAGTCGGCTATCTCCACGATCTCACCGTTTTCGACGACAAGGAACTCGTGCGTCTCCCCGAGCAGCGCCTGCACTGCGCTAGCCAGGAAGTTCTCACCTTCACCGAGGCCGACTACAAGCGGGCTCTGGTGGCGGGCAGCGACTACCTTACCGGGCTCATCTACGCTGATAGCAGCAACGGCGAAGGAACCCTCGAGCCGCTGCAGCACCCAGGCGAGCGCCCTGCGTAACGTCTCCCCGGCCTCGATCCTCTCGGCGATCATGTGCGCCATAACCTCCGTGTCCGTCTCGGAACGGAAGACGACGCCCCGCCCCTCCAACTCCTCCTTGAGTTCCGAGAAGTTCTCTATGATGCCGTTGTGTACGACGGCCACGCCTCCATCTCCCCCGAGATGGGGGTGCGCGTTCTCTTTGCTGGGACGCCCGTGCGTCGCCCAGCGGGTGTGTCCGACACCGGTCCTCACCTGCGAGAGGTCACCGTTGCGTCCTGCAAGGACGCTGGTGAGGTTCTCGAGTCGCCCTACCTCTCTTATCTGCTCTATCCGGCCTTCCCTTTGAAGGGCCAGCCCCGCCGAATCGTATCCCCGATACTCGAGGTGCCCGAGACCCTCCATGAGTACCTCGACACACCGCTCCCTACCGGCGTAACCCACTATGCCGCACACGGACTCACCTCCCTGTTCTTCCGGAGATGGGATCAGGGAGGGCAGAGTAAAGAGACAGAGCATCTCGCCCTGTCTCCGGGCTCGAACGGTGCTTTGTCCCCGGCGTCACCGCCGGGATTTGTCACCGCCCTGACGACCGCCCGAAGCCGAGACGTACCCGCCGAATGGTTCGATGAACGTCTTCCTCGTCGACTCCCGTACCACGGGAGCCCTGGCGCTCTTATTACTCTCTGCCCCGCAAGCTCCGCCGATCCCATAGCGCTCGCTGGTCAGCTACTGCGAATGTGATCTTCTCCAGGCAACCTCCTCATCTTCTCCTGAACGACGCCGCTAACTGTAACGCTTACGCCGCGAAAAAGATACCAACCGCCCTTAAGCTCTACGAGAAGTTCAGGCCCACGATGCCTGTTGCGGCGAGCAGGGCGATGATGATGGGCTGGTGAATCAGGTAGATAAACAGCGAGTTTCTCCCCAGAGGAAGAAGCGGTCTCGCCAATACCGGAGCCTTGTCCCCGGGGACCGCGGGCCGTCCGTCGTACACCACGTTCCCGAAGAACAGACCGATCAGGACGACTCCGAACCAGGGCACCAATGGTCTGTAATCCGGCATCACCACGCCCTCAGGTACTACGCCGAAAGGCAAGAGCCAGAAGCTCTGTGAGTAGAGATCCTGGGCCAGTATGTACTGGCCGGTGACAAAGATGACAGTGCCGAGCACGAGGTTGGTGATCCCGAGACGCAAAAAAGGGTAAGCGAGGATTATGGAGATGCCGATCAGGTGCAGTATGCCAAACGCCACAACGCCCATCCCTAGAGCCAGGAAGACGACGGTCAACACCACTCCGTACGCCAGAATCCTCGAACCCCTGGCCAGGTACTTGCCGAAGAGCCGCCATCCCGTCAGGCTTGTCCTCGTCCGGCTAATGGCGAGCGAGATCCCGACGAGAAACAGAAAGAGGCCTGCTGTGACGTCGGCGAAGAGTGCCAAGTATCCCGTGGTGGACTGGATGCGGTAGCCGCCGAGGGTGTCCAGATCGTAGGTGCAATGGTAGACGATCATCATGATGATGGCGATGCCGCGGGCCGCATCCACCTCCCAGAACCTGTCTACCTTACGCCCCATCTTGCACTCCGTCCCGGCTCATCTCTGGTTTTTCCGGATCATACCCCACCGCCGGCCTCCGCGAACCGCGGCGCATGGGTTAGGATGGCTTTGTGAGTGAGGACTTCACCATAAGGCCAGGGCGCAGGGAGGACGCGGCCGAGGCGGCGCGGCTGTGGATGCAGAGCGCCGAGGAGCATACGGCCCACGACCGGGTCTACGAGACAGCCCCCGGCGCCGAGAAGGTGATGCGGCGCTTTCTGGCCGACGTGACGAACAGTGGCTACTCTTTCCTCTTCGTGGCCGCGGCGGGGGAGCAGACGGTGGGCTTTATCTCGGGCGAGCTGCGCCAGGGCTCCCCGACCTTCCTCCCGAAGACGTGGGCCTCCGTAGATGATGTTTTCGTCGAACCCGAGTACCGGAACCGCGGCATGGGCCGCGCCCTCCTCAAGAGCGTCCAGTCCTGGGCGCAGGAGAGGGGCGCAGACGGTATCTCACTCCAGGTCGCCGCCGCCAACTCGCGGGGCAGGAAGTTCTATGAAGACCTGGGGTTCCGCGATGTCTCCGTCTATAAAGTGCTGGAGTTCGAATAGAGGTCTCGGGTATCATCTTTCAGGTAGGTCTTGGTCGTCGATTATGGGTAGGGAGCGGGAGAGGACGCGTACGCCCGCCTCCGGCTCGTAGTGAAGGGCGGCGTAGAACTGTTCGGCTTCTTTTTCTTCGACCTGTGCTTCAACGTAGGAGATGCCGCGCTCCGCGCAAAGTTCGTCTACGGCCTCTAGCAGTGCGCGGCCGACGCCCCGGCGTCTGGCTTCGGGGCGCACGTAGAGATCCTCGACGCTGGCAAATCGTTCGCCGGCGGAGACGTTGAGACGGTAGGCGAGTAGGGCTACGCCCAGTATCTGGTCTTCCGACCTGGCGGCCAATACTTCCAAGTCTCCTGTCTCCACGGCCTTTCGCAGGCAGTCTACGAAATCTTCGGGTACAGGATCTCCATCCCTGAGAGCTTCTTCTAGGAGCGCCAGGGGTTCGCTCAGGCCTGTTGGGGGGGCAACCTCGACCGGCCTCAACGGTCGATTGCGCTGGTAGTGACCCTGGCCGCTGCCTGGATGGCAGCCTCTATCTCTCTTTCCCCGACGTCGAGGTGCGTGCACAAGCGGACGTAGCCGGGTTTGCCAGGGGTGGCGAGCACGCCTTCACGGGCTAGGGCCTGCAGGAATTCGGGAGGGTCCTCGACGGCGACGAGGACGAGGTTGGTCTCGGGCTCCTGGACCTCGTAGCCGGCCTCTCTCAGTCCTGAAGCCAGGTAGCTGGCGAGTTCGTGATCCTCGCCGAGTCTGTCTACGTGGTTCTCGAAGGCGTAGAGGGCTGCGGCGGCGATGATGCCGGCCTGCCTCATGCCGCCGCCGAAGGCCTTGCGGGCCCGGCGGGCCTCCATGATGGTCCCCTCGTCACCAGCGAGCAGTGACCCGACCGGCGCTCCGAGACCCTTGGAGGAGCAAACGGAGACCGTGTCTGCGTGCGCGCACCACTCGCTGGCGGGGACGCCGGTCGCAGCCTGCGCGTTGAAGAGCCTGGCCCCGTCGAGGTGGATCTTCAGGCCCAGATCTTTCGCCGCCTTGGCGACCGCGGCAAAGTCCTCGAGCGGGAAGACTCTGCCGCCTGAGGTGTTGTGGGTGTTCTCCAGGCAGAGCAGCCTGGAGCGCGGGAAGTGGACGTCCTCGGGCCTGACGGCGGCGCGCACGGTCTCAGGGTCGATGACGCCGTTCTCCCCGGGGAGGATGCGAAGCTGGACACCGGAGAGCATCGCCGGTGCTCCGGCCTCGTAGACGAAGATGTGGGAGCCTTCGTGCAGGAGCACCTCTTCTCCGCGGTTCGTGTTGACTTGGACCCCGACCTGGTTGGTCATCGTCCCTGAAGGCGCGTACAGCGCCGCCTCCTTGCCCAGCAGGTCCGCCACGTACTCCTCGAGCCGGTTCACCGTCGGGTCCTCACCGAACACGTCGTCTCCAACCGGCGCCTCGAGCATCGCCCGCCGCATACCCTCCGTAGGACGGGTCACCGTGTCGCTGCGAAGATCTATCACAGGTCTCCTCCATCACTCTGTTCGGCCGTCTCCAGCACCCGACGCGTGGTGGCGAAGTGGATCTTCGCCACCTCCGCCAGGCTGTCTTCCCCGAGTTCCCGGACCACCCGCCGACCGGCCTTAACAACGTGCGTCGCTCCGAGCGGCAATCCGAACCCTACCCACTCCGAGAGACGCTCGATCTCCTCGAGTTGGCGCGCCCGCGCCACTATCGATGCAGCAGCCACGGCCGCGTCGTCCTCAGCCCGCGCGCGTATCTCCAGCCGCACGCCGTCAGGCACGAAAGGCTCGAGATAGGAGCGGGCGGTTCTGGCAAACTCGTCCACTACTACTACTTCAACCTCGTTCACAAGTTTACCCAAGATCGTGGCGTCGAGCTCGCCGAGCAGCCTGTTGACGTTTCCGGCGGCGGTCCGTCTGGACTCGTACTCCTGAGGCGGGAGCGATATGACGTGGACATTGTTCCGGCCTACGGCATCCAGGATGCGTCCTGAGATCCGGCGTATGCCTGGGGCCCTGATCTCCTTCGAATCCCTGACCCCTATCTTCTGCAGCTTACTCGCCGTCTCTGCGTGTGTTATCCGGACCCCGGCGACGACCAGAGGACCGAAGTAGTCGCCCTTACCGGCCTCGTCGATGCCGAGCCTCGGCGTACCGTCGAGAACGGGCCTACCTCCCCCGCCAGCCGGCGAATGCCGTGTGCTACCAACGCTGGTCTGCGACGTGCGCCAGCCTTCGAGCAACTCCCGCAACCCTGAAGCTCTACCTCCGGCAGAGATCATGCCCGTGCGATAGACGTTCAGCTTCGCGGTCTCGTCGTTGCGGGCCAGGTCGTACTGAGTCCCGTGATCTATCGCCCTGCTACCTGCTATCTCAACACCTTCTCTGTCGAGGAGCGAGCGCAAGTCTGGGGGGACTTCGGTTGGTGGGTTCAACGGACCTCGAAGCCTTCGAGATCTCCGCCGGCGTTCTCGAAGTCCGTGTCCACGTTCTCCACGGAGGCGCGCTGAGGGCCTTCTTTGCACCAGCGAACTATCTCTTCGACCCTTTCAGAAGGGCCTTCGAACAGGGCTTCGACCTGACCGTCAGGCATGTTCCTCACCCATCCGGCCAGGCCTAGTTCTTCGGCCTTCTGCCTGGTCGAGTCCCTGAAGAAGACCCCCTGCACCTGGCCTGAGACCCTGACGCGCGCGCGCTGTAGATCGCTGTTTTGCACTTTGCGTTCCTCCGTTGGGAGCCTTGACGGTCAGTTTATCCCCTATTTTCGGCAGGTTAACCCGGTATGTTAGCCTAGAGCGGCCGTGAAAGCAGAAAAGCAAACGGTTACCGGCGGGCCGCAACGCGGGAGGAGCCAGGAGAAGGTACTCCTTACCCTGGTCGTACCGACACGGAACGAGGCCGAGAACATCCCGTAGCTCGTGCGCGAGAACCTTTCGGACCTGGATTACAGGGTGGTCCACCCTACCCTGACCGTTACCGGCCCCCGCCGCCTGCCTCAGGCCCGCACGAACGCCCGCTGAACCAACTCCCTAGCAGTCCCGATCGTCAACGACGATCACGCCCTTGGCGTAGTCTTCGCAACCCGAAAATCAACCGAACCTTTCACCGAAGTAGACCTCAACTGGCTAACCGCATACGTCAGCAAGGGCCTTGGCGCAGGTAAGCTGACAAGCCGAAGTGCTGAGGAGGCGCCTAAAATAGGAAACGTGCTGAAATGCCGACCAGCGCGGGTGGGGGGAAGTCACACCTTCCCCCCGCCCGCATCGGCCCCCCCATCCGGAGCCTCTAGCCGGACTCAATCACCCCTCCCTACTGATAGAGTCCGCCGAGATCCCACGCCTTGACCCAAGCTTAAACCGAGCCCCGGGTAGACGGGAATCATCCCGACAGAAACTAGCATCCTCCTACACATCCCGCAACCTCCTGCAATCCCTATACCTGAGCCGGAAAATGTGTGCCGTGTGTCGTCAGGTACGATATGTCCACAACCCACCGCAGGCCAATACAACATGTTGAGTTTCAACCAAAATTACAATCTTTCATAATATATCTATTAACCTGTTCGTAGAGGGTCAGGTAAGTTTAATGTTGAGATGCATCCATGGGTGTGGGCGGGGAACCTGGCGTGGTCTGGGGGCTAGCCATGGTCGGCACCGAGGGTCGTTGCCACGGGCCAAGGCGGTGCGCTTTATACTATTGGCATGAGGCCGGTTTGCTTTCTGTCCGACTTCGGTCTAGCCGACGACTTCGTCGGCACGTGCAAGGGTGTGATGCTGAGGATCGCGCCTGGTGTTTCCATCATTGATCTGACGCACGAGGTACCTGGTTTCGAGGTAGAGACGGGGGCTGAGATTCTGCAGCACGCCACCCGCTACATGCCCGCCGACACAGTATATCTGGCGGTGGTAGATCCGGGGGTCGGCACAAAGCGACGAGAGCTGGCTCTACGGGCGGGAAGCGGGGCGTTGCTGGTCGGTCCGGACAACGGGCTGCTCGTTCCGGCGGCGGAGTCTCTGGGTGGCATCTCGGGTGCTTGTGTGCTCACCGAGGAACGCTTTCACCTGCATCCCGTCTCCAGCACCTTTCACGGCCGCGACGTCTTCGCCCCGGTAGCGGCCCATCTTGCGGCCGGGGTTGGGCTCTCGGACCTGGGGGAGCCTGTGGACCCTTTTTCACTGATGCGTCCCAGACCGGCGAGCGTAAGGGAAGATGAGGGAGCGGGTCTCGTTACCCGCATCATCTCCATCGACCGCTTCGGCAACGCCAGGCTCTCCATCATGCAGGAGGAGTCGGGGCTTGGGTATGGTGACGCCCTGCAAGTAGACGCCGGTGACGGCGGGATGTCGGTTCGATACGTCGAGACTTTCGGGTCGGCCAAAGCTGGCGAACTGGTGCTCCTCCCCGACTCCCACTGGCGGCTGAGCCTCGCCATAAACAAAGGTAGCGCGGCCCAAGCGCTCGCGCTCGAGGTCGGAGGAAAGATACGCCTGATAGCCCTGACGGGTCAAGGTGACTGAACGCCCTAACCCCAGCTCAGGTCCTCCGATGGACAGGGAGAACGCTCCCCTCTCACCCGAGGAGCGAAACCGCATGCTGCGGGTGGCAGCGCTGCGTCCGATCAACGTCACGATGCTCGTGATCGGGGCTGTCGCCTTCGCAACCACTATGGCATGGTGGTTGCTGCCCTTGACCATCGTAACCTACGCTGCGCTGGTCTTTCTGGCCGCGAGAGACCCGATCTTCCAGCGCAAGGTCCTAGGGAGGGGCGAGGTCCCGAAGACATCGCCGAACGCCGTACAGAGCAGTGATGTCTCTCCCGAGCGCCGCGCCCGCTGGCTACCCCGCGGAGAGACCCGCCAGCAGGTGGAGGCAGCCCTAGATATCTACCGCAAGGTCGTCGTCGCCATCGAGACCTCAGACGACGTAACCAGGACGGTCCTCGACGATGTGGTACCTAGACTTCACGCGGCGGCGGACCGGCTCGTGGACGTCGCCCAGGGTAGGGAGAGGGCCGCCGAAGTCGCACGTGACCTTAGCCGGGATACCGGCTCTGCCGCACCGACTAC
>Ga0268243_1000151_pt1 | contig 11349 bp, 11 predicted proteins | sample BulsoiMagMametaG_FD_200254 | JGI IMG/M metagenome (GOLD analysis project Ga0268243, IMG submission 200254) | Bulk soil microbial communities from Mexico - Magueyal (Ma) metaG (v2) (version 2) | ecosystem: Environmental > Terrestrial > Soil > Agricultural land | place: Mexico: Magueyal...
TGCGCGGGTCCCTCGGCCCGGTGGCCGAGGCCGCCCTGACACAGGGCGTGCCCGGGCTGCGCGCCTTCCACCTGGAGGTCGGCCGCCCCCTGCAGCCGATGCTGGCCTCGACCGCCCCCAGCATCGCGGCGGCCATGGACAAGGCCGGGGAGGCGGCGGTCGAGTGGAAGCTGGACGGCGCCCGCATCCAGGTCCACCGGGCCGGGACCGAGGTTGCCGTGTTCACCCGCACCCTGGACGACATCACCGCCCGCGTGCCCGAGGTGGTGGCGGCCGCCCTGACCCTGCCGGTGGCCGCGGCCGTGCTCGACGGCGAGGTCATCGCCCTCCAGCCGGGCGGCCGGCCGCACCCGTTCCAGGTCACGGCCGGCCGGGTCGGCAGCCGCCTTGAGGTGGAGCGGCTGGCCCAGACCCTGCCCCTCACCGCCTTCCTGTTCGACCTGCTCCACCTGGACGGTCAGGACCTGATCGACCGCCCGGGGTCCGAGCGCAACGCCGCCCTGGCCGCCGCCGTCCCCGAGCCCCTGCGCATGCCCCGCCGGGTCACCGCCGACCCGGCCGTGGCCGCCGCCTTCCTGGACGACACCCTGGCCCGCGGCCACGAGGGCGTGATGGTCAAGTCGCTCGCCGCCACCTGGGAGGCCGGCCGGCGCGGGGCCGGCTGGCTCAAGGTCAAGCCGGTCCACACCCTGGACCTGGTGGTGCTGGCGGCCGAGTGGGGCCACGGCCGCCGCCGCGGCTGGCTCAGCAACCTCCACCTGGGCGCCCGCGACCCGGACACCGGCGGGTTCGTGATGCTGGGCAAGACCTTCAAGGGCCTCACCGACCAGCTCCTGACCTGGCAGACCAGACGCCTCCGGGAGCTGGCCGTCGGCCCCACCGACCAGTGGGTCGTCCACGTCCGCCCCGAGCTGGTGGTCGAGATCGCCTTCGACGGCCTCCAGATCAGCCCCCGCTACCCCGGGGGCCTGGCCCTGCGCTTCGCCCGGGTCCTGCGCTACCGACCCGACAAGCGCCCCGAGGAGGCCGACACCATCCAGACCGTCCGGGCCCTCCACCAGCCTCCCTCAGGCGGGCCGTAGCGCCTGCAGGGGGTCGGCGAGCTCGCGGGTGAAGAAGTCGAAGAAGCCGTCGGGGTCGGGGCCGGCGTTGAGCAGGGCCAGGTGGTCGAAGCCGGCGTCGGCGAACCGCCTGGCCGCCTCCAGGTGGCGCTCGGGGTCGGGGCCGCAGGCGACCGTCTCCTTGAGGTCGTCGGGGGTGACGAAGGCGGCGGCGGCCTCGAAGTTGACCGGGTTGGGCAGCTCGGCCTGGACCTTCCAGCCCAGAGGACCGAAGCGGATCAGCTCGTGGGCCGAGGCGGCGGCCGCGGCCTCGTCGGGCGCCCAGGCCAGGGGGACCTCGCCGTAGCGGGGGCCGTCGCCACCGGCCTTGCGGTAGGCGCCGACCAGCTCGGCCTCGGGCTCGGTGGCGAAGATGGCGTCGCCGAGCTCGGCCGCGACCTGGGCCGCCTCGGGGCCGCCGATGGCCACGGCGATGGGCGGCGGGGTGTCGGGCAGGTCGAACACCCGGGCGTCCTCCAGGGTCAGGTGCGTCCCCTCGTAGGACTGGTAGCCGCCCGACCACAGCCGCCGGATGATCTCCAGGGCCTCGCGGAGGAGCTCGTGGCGGGTCGAGGCGGCCGGCCAGCCACGGCCGACGACGTGCTCGTTGAGCCGCTCCCCGGCCCCGACCCCGAGGGTGAAGCGGCCGTCGCTGAGCACGGCGACGGTGGCCGCGGCCTGGGCGACGATCGCCGGGTGGTAGCGCAGGAACGGGCAGGTGACGCCCGTGGCCAGCTCGATCCGCTCGGTGCGGGCGGCGATCGCCCCCAGGACCGACCAGGCGAACCCGGAGTGGTCGTGGCTGAACAGCCAGGGGTGATAGTGGTCGCTGATCTCGACGAAGTCGAACCCGGCCTCCTCGGCCCGGACCGCCTGGGCGACCAGCTCCTTGGGCGGGAACACCTCGGCGAACAGCTTGTACCCGATCTTCACCGGCTCCTCCTCGTCGGTCGGTCCCACGCGCCCTACCACCCGAGGACCGCCGGCAACCCGTGACCGGGGGCTTGACAACCGGCGTTCGAGATATATCTTGTCTATCCGAAGACGAGATATATCGCGGAGGGACGCCATGGGCACCTGGACGCTCGACCACCCGGACAAGCTCACCTTCGACGAGGTGCGGCGGGTGCTGGTCAAGGTCGTCGAGGGGTCGGTCAGCGTCGTCGGCAGCGACGACCGGCCGACCCTGGAGCTGTCGGAGCTGAGCGGGGAGCCGCTGCGGGTCCGCGACCACGGCGGCTCCCTGACCATCGACTACGAGCGGCCGTGGCGGCCCTGGCCCCTGGCCTGGCTGACCGGCGGGGTCCAGCGGCGCAAGGCCGTGCTCACCCTGGCCGTGCCCCGGGACTGCCGGGTCGAGCTGCGGGTGGTGTCGGCCAGCCTGATGGTCGGCGGGCTCCAGGCCCCGGTGGAGGCGCACACCGTCAGCGGCGAGGTCACCCTGACCGGGCTGCGCGGCCCGGTCGAGGCCGAGTCGGTGTCCGGCCCCGTCCAGGCCTCCGGGGTCACCGGCGACCTGTCGGCCAGGACGGTCTCCGGGGACCTGACCGTGGCCGAGGGCGGCGGCGGGTCGGTCCGGGCCCGGACCGTCTCGGGGTCGGTGGCCGTCGACCTCCAGGCCAGCGGCGACCGCGACATCAACCTGTCCAGCGTCTCCGGCGACCTGACCGTGCGGCTCCCCGAGACCAGCGACCTCCAGGTCAAGCTGCAGTCGACCAGCGGCCAGGTGTCGAGCGCCTTCGACCAGCTGGAGCGGGACCGGACGCCCGGCCGGTACACGGCCTGGGGGCGCCTGGGCGCCGGCACCGGCCGGCTCCGGGCGGCCAGCACCTCGGGCCACGTGGCCCTGCTCCGGCGCGCCCCGGAGACGACCCTGTGAGCCCGGTGTTCAGCCACGGGCGGCTGCGGCTGTACCTGCTCAAGCTGCTGGAGGAGAGCCCGCGGCACGGCTACGACGTGATCCGGCTGCTCGAGGACCGCTTCATGGGCCTGTACGCCCCCTCGCCCGGGACCATCTACCCGCGCCTCCAGCGCCTGGAGGCCGAGGGCCTGGTCACCCAGAGCCAGGAGGGCGGCCGCAAGGTCTACCGGATCACCGACGCCGGCCGCCAGGAGCTGGCCAGCCGGCGCGAGGAGCTGGACGAGCTCGAGGCCGAGATCTCGGGCTCGGTCCACGGCCTGGCCCGCGAGATCCGCGACGAGGTCCGGGGCAGCGTCCGCGACCTCAAGCAGGAGCTCAGGCAGGCCGCCCGGGAGATGCGCCGCGAGCAGCGCCACGAAAACCGCTCGCGCCGCGACCGCGCTGGCGACCATCATCGGGACTGGTGGGACGAGGGCGAGGGCTTCGACCGCCGCCTGCGCGAGGTCCTCGACAAGACCTCCCGGGCGCTGCGCCGGGCCCAGCTCACCGAGGCCCAGCTGCGCGAGTGCGCGGCCATCCTCGACGACGCCTTCGAGCGCATCCGCCAGACCCTCAAGACCCCCGACGACACCCACCACGACCACTAGGAGCCAATGCCATGCGAACCAGCGCGGCCATCGAGGCCCGCGACCTGACCAAGACCTACGGCAAGGACGTCCGGGCCCTGGACGGGCTCGGGTTCGTGGTCGAGGCCGGGACGGTGTTCGGCCTGCTCGGTCCCAACGGGGCCGGGAAGTCGACCACGGTCAAGATCCTCACCACCCTGTCCCTGCCCGACAGCGGCCAGGCCCGGGTGGCCGGCATCGACGTGCTGGCCGAACCGGACCGGGTCCGCCGGACCATCGGCCTGGTCGGCCAGCGCTCCGGGGTCGACCTGGAGGCCACCGGGCGGGAGAACCTGACCCTCCAGGGCCAGGTGTACGGGCTGCGCGGGGCCGAGCTGCGGAGCCGGGTGGGGGAGCTGCTGGGCCGGTTCGGGCTGGCCGATGCGGCCGACCGGGTCGCCCGCGGCTACTCCGGGGGCATGCAGCGGCGCCTCGACATCGCCATGGGGCTGATCCACCGGCCCCAGGTGCTGTTCCTGGACGAGCCCACCACCGGGCTCGACCCCGAGGTCCGGGCGGGCATGTGGGCCGAGATCGCCCACCTGTCGGCCGCCGAGGGCCTGACCATCCTGCTCACCACCCACTACCTGGAGGAGGCGGACCGGCTGGCCGGGCGGCTGGCGATCGTCGACCGGGGCCGGGTGGTCGCCGAGGGCAGCCCGAACGAGCTCAAGGGCGAGCTGCGCGGCGACGCCATCCACGTCGAGCTCGGCGACCCCGAGGCCGACGGCCGGGCCGCCGGCGCCCTCGACCGGGTCCCCGGGATCTGGGAGGTGGCCGTCGAGGGCCGCTCCCTGCGGGCCCGCACCGGCGACGGCTCGGCGGCCGTCCCGGCCGTGCTCCAGGCCCTGGAGGCCGGCGGGATCCGGGTCGCCTCGGTGACCATCGCCCGCCCCTCGCTCGACGACGTCTACCTGCGCCACACCGGCCGCTCGTTCACCCGGGTGGCCGAGGAGGTCTCCCGATGAGCGCCACCCTGACCCACTCCTGGTTCATGACCACGCGCCACCTGCGCAACCTGGCCCGCCAGCCCTGGTGGATCGCGATCACCCTGGTCCAGCCGGTGATCTGGCTGCTGCTGTTCGGGGCCGTGTTCAAGGCCACGGCCGACATCCCCGGGTTCGCGGCCGACTCCTACATCGACTACCTGACCCCCGGGATCGTGGTCATGACCGGCGCCTTCGCCGGCGGCTGGGCCGGCATGGGCGTGATCGAGGACCTCAACCGGGGCGTGATCGACCGGTTCCTGGTCTCCCCGGTGGCCCGCCAGGCCCTGATCACCGGGCGGCTGGTCCAGCTGGCCATCGTGTCGCTGATCCAGTCGGCGATCGTGATCACCCTCGGCCTGATCGCCGGGGCCCGCTTCCCCGGCGGCGCCACCGGCCTGGCCGTCCTGGTCGTCAGCTCGGCCCTGCTCGGGGCGTCGCTTGGGGCCCTGTCCAACGGCATGGCCCTGCTGGCCCGCAAGGAGGAGACGGTGATCGCCGCCTCCAACTTCGTGCTCCTGCCGCTCACCTTCCTGTCCTCGGCGTTCATGCAGCGGGACCTGGTGCCCGGCTGGATCCAGACGATCTCCAGATACAACCCGGTCGAGTGGACGGTCACGGCGGGTCGCGAAGCCCTGACCGCCCAGCCCGACTGGGGGCTGGTGCTGAGCCGGCTGGGCCTGCTGGTCGCCCTGACCATGGTCTGCACCTGGCTGGCCACCCGGGCCTTCCGGACCTACCAGCGCACGATCTGAGCGGCTTCGCCGGCGGGAGTAGCGGCCGGGCCCGCGGCTACTCCCGCCGAGGTAGGGGAGGGGAGCCCCCGGGGGCGATGACGAGGGCCGGGCGGGTGGCCTACCGTTCCTTGCATGCGCAGCGCGAGCGAGGCACCGCAGCGGCCCGACCGGGGGCTGTTCGGGATCGTGCCCCCGGGGCGGCCGACCGACGTGGCCGTGGCCGTGCTGGTCGCCGTGGCCCAGCTGGGGCTGACCCCGCTGGCGGCCAGGAACCAGCCTCACCGCCAGCCGCTCGACCTGGTCGCGTTCGCCCTGCTGGCGGTGGGGCCGGTGGCCCTGCTGTGGCGCCGGCGGTCCCCGGTGGGGGTGCTGGCCGTGGTCATGGCCGCCTGCGTGGTCTACTTCGCCCTCGGCTACCCCTACGGGCCGGCCTGGCTGGCCCTGATCGTCGCCTTGTGGACGGCGGTGACCGGCGGGGCCCGGCGGGCCGCCTGGGCGATCGCCTTCGTCGGGCTGGTCGCCTACTTCGCCCTGGCCCCCGTCTTCGACCGGGGGGCGCCGGTCGCCTCCGTGCCGGCCGTGATCGCCCATCTCGGGTGGCTGCTGGTCGTCCTGGCCGTGGCCGAGGTGGCCCTGGCCGCCCGCCAGCGGCGGCAGGCGGCCGAGCGCAGCCGGGCCGAGGAGGCCAGGCGCCGGGCCGGGGAGGAGCGCATGCGGATCGCCCGCGAGCTGCACGACGTGCTCGCCCACAACATCTCGCTCATCAACGTCCAGGCCGGGGTGGCCCTGCACCTGATGGACGAGCAGCCGGGCCAGTCCCGCAGCGCCCTGGCGGCCATCAAGCAGGCCTCCAACGACGCCCTGGGGGAGCTGCGGTCGGTCCTGGACGTGCTCCGCCAGGGCGACGAGGCCCCGCCCCGGACCCCGGCCTCGGGCCTGGCCCACCTGGACCGCCTGGTCGCGGGGGCCCAGGCCACCGGGCTGCAGGTCAGGACCCGGGTCGAGGGCACCCCGAGGCCCCTGCCCGCCGGGACCGACCTGGCCGCCTACCGGATCGTCCAGGAGTCGCTGACCAACGTGACCCGCCACGCCGGCCCGGCCAGCGCCACCGTGCTCGTCCGCTACGGGCCCGATGACCTGACCGTCCAGGTGGACGACGACGGCCGCGGCCCGGCGGCGCCCGGCAACGGCGGCCCGGGCACCAGCACCGGCAACGGCATCCGCGGGATGCGCGAGCGGGTGGCCGCCCTCGGCGGCGAGCTGGCCGCCGGCTCCCGCCCCGGCGGCGGCTTCCGGGTCCAGGCCCGTCTCCCCCTCGAGCCTGGAGAGGAGCGCACATGACCCGGCCGGAGGGGTTCGGGGGACCCCAAGGGGATGCCCCGATCAGAGTAGTGCTGGCCGACGACCAGGCCCTGGTCCGAGCCGGGTTCCGGGCCCTGCTGGACGCCCAGGAGGGGATCGAGGTCGTCGGCGAGGCCGCCGACGGCGACGAGGCCGTCCGCCTGGCCCGGGCGCTGCGGCCCGACGTGGTGCTGATGGACATCCGCATGCCCGGCCTGGACGGCCTGGAGGCGACCCGGGCCATCGCCGCCGACGAGCTCCTGGCCGGGGTCCGGATCGTCATCCTCACCACCTTCGACCTCGACGAGTACGTGTTCGAGGCCCTGCGCGTCGGGGCCAGCGGGTTCCTGGTCAAGAACACCGAGCCGGCCGACCTCATCCGCGGGGTCCGGGCCGTGGCCTCCGGGGACGCCCTGCTCTCGCCAGGGGTGACCCGCCGGCTGGTGGCCGAGTTCGCCACCCGGGCCCGGGAGCCCCGGCCCTCGCCCGAGCTCGGCCAGCTCACCGACCGCGAGCGCGAGGTCATGGGGCTGGTCGCGGAAGGGCTGTCCAACGACGAGATCGCCGACAAGCTGGTCGTCAGCCCGGCCACGGCCAAGACCCATGTCAGCCGGGCCATGGTCAAGCTGGGCGCGCGCGACCGCGCCCAGCTGGTCGTCTTCGCCTACGAGTCCGGCCTGGTCCGCCCGGGCTGGCTCAACTGACCGTCCACCAACGAAAGGAGCAGCATGCGCACCATCACCGGCATCCAGATGGCCATCCGGGCCCTGGGCGTCCTCCAGCTCCTGCTGGGCATCCTCTTCTGGACCGGCAACGCCCTCGGCCTGGTCGACCTGCACCAGCTCATCGGGATGCTGCTCGTGCTCGCCCTCTGGACCCAGGCCGCCCTGGCCCACCGGGCCGGCGTGCCCGGCGGCCTGGTCGCCGGCGCCGTGGTCCTCGGCCTGATCGTGCCGATCGTCGGCCTGACCCAGCGTGAGCTCTTCCCCGGCTCGGCCCACTGGGTGATCCAGGTCATCCACCTGCTGCTCGGCATCGGCCTGCTCGCCGCGGCCGAGAACCTGGCCACCCGGGCCAAGGCCCGCCTGGCCACGGTCGCCTGACCGGGCCGGCGGGCGTGCCCGAGGCCGTCGACGTCGCCGTCGTCGGAGGCGGCGTCATCGGGCTGTCGGTGGCCCGCGAGCTGCGGCGGGCCGGCGTCGACCGGGTGGTGGTGCTGGAGCGGGAGGCGTCGGTCGGCCAGGGCTCGTCCTCGCGGGCCAACGGCGGGGTCCGGGCCCAGTTCACCACCCCGGCCAACATCGCGTTCTCGGCCTTCTCCATCGCCGAGCTGGAGCGCCTGGAGGCCGCCACCGGGCTGCTCGGCTTCCACCAGACCGGCTACCTGCTGCTGTGCGGCACCGAGGCCGGTGAGGCGGGGCTGGCGGCCGCGTTCGCCCTCCAGCGCTCCCTCGGGGTCGACGTGCGCTGGCTGGCCCCGGCCGAGGCCCTGGCCATGGTGCCCTTCCTGCGTCCCGAGGGGCTGCGGGCGGCCACCTTCCACGCCCGCGACGGCTTCCTCGACCCCCACGGGGTGGTCGCCGCCCTCCGCGGCGAGGCCGACCGCCTCTCGGTCCCGATCCTGACCGGGACCGAGGTGACGGCCATCGAGCGGGCCCCCGGCGGCGCCCTGGACGTCCGCACCGGCGACCGGACCATGCGGGCCCAGGTGGTGGTCAACGCCGCCGGGGCGGCCGCCGGCCGGCTCGCCGCCCTGTGCGGCATCGACCTGCCGGTGGCCCCGGTGCGCCGCAACCTGGCCTACGTCCGCGAGCCCGCCCCCGGCCCGCTGATCCCCATGTGCGTCGATCTCGACACCGGGGTCCTGGTGCGCCGCGAGGCCAGCGGCGGGTTCGTGGTCGCCTGGTCGGACCCGGACGACCCTTCCTCCTGGGACACCGGTGTCGACCCCCGCTTCCTGGAGCAGCTGGCGGCCCGCGTCGGCAACCGGTTCCCGCTGCTCGAGGACCTGCCCCTGGACCCGCGCCAGTGCTGGGCCGGGCTGTATCCCGAGACCCCCGACCACCACGCCGTCATCGGCCCCGACCCTGGGCTGCCGGCCCTGGTCCACTGCGCCGGGTTCGGCGGCCACGGGGTGATGCACGCCCCGGCCGCCGGCCGGGCCGTGGCCGAGCTGGTCACGACCGGCGCCTGCGCCACCTTCGACCTGCGCCCCCTGCGCCCCGCCCGGTTCGCCGAGGGTGACCTGGTCGTCGAGACGGCCGTGTTGTGATGATCGAGAGGAACTAACCTTCCGAGTGGATCTTCGCGCTCGCGTCTACTTCGCGGTTGTGGTTTCTTGTCGCCATCGAGGGAAGCAGGGGGGGAATGGCGAGCGTGACCGCTGACACCGCCGACCAGGCGTCACCGGGCGAGGCCGGCTTCCGGCTCCTGGCCGAGCACCTGCCCGACCTGATCATCTTCGCCTTCGACGCCGACCTCCGGATGTGGGCCGCGACCGGTGGCGCGATCCGCGCCCGGGGCTGGACGCCGGAGGAGTTCATCGGCATGACCGTGCCCGAGATCGCCGGGGCGACCCGGGCCGAGGACATCCGGGCCTGCTGCCAGGCCGCCCTGGCCGGCCAGCGGGCCCAGCTCGAGATGGCCGGCTACGACCCCCCGGACCGGCTCTGGTCGCTCACCTTCGTGCCCCTGGACGGCGACCGCCCCCAGGGCGGGATGGTGCTGTGCCGGGACGTCACCGAGCAGCGGCGGGCCGAGGAGCTGGTCCAGGCCAGCCAGCGCCAGCTCGCCCAGGCCCAGCGGATCGCCCAGGTGGGCAGCTGGGAGTGGGATCTCCAGACCGACCAGCTGACCGTCTCGGACGAGCTCTGCCGGCTGTTCGGCCTGCCCCTTGGCATCAAGCTGACCATGACCGAGGGCGTGGCCGCGGCCATCCACCCGGCCGACCAGGAGCGGGTCGCGACCGCGCTGGGGCGGATCCGCGACGACCCCTCGCCGTTCGCCCTCGAGCACCGCATCATCCGACCTGACGGCGACGTCCGCACCGTCCTGGCCCGCGGCGAGGGGGTGGTCGACGAGGACGGGCGGCTGGTGCGGTTCATCGGCACCGACCAGGACATCACCGACCGCCGCCGGGCCGACGCCGAGCGCCGCCGCCTGCTGAACCGGGTCTACGAGGCTCAGGAGGGCCAGGACCGCCGCCTGGCCGCCGACCTGCACGACGGGCACGTCCAGAGCCTGGCCGCGATCGGCTTCAAGCTCGAGCAGGCCCGGCTGCGGCTCGGGGGCAGCGGCTCGCCCGAGGTCGACGAGCTGCTCTGGCAGGTCACCAAGGACCTGTCGGCCGAGGTGACCGCCCTGCGCCGGACCATCGGCCGCCTCCGCCCGCTGGTCCTGGTGGAGGACGGCCTGGAGGCGGCCCTGCGCGAGGAGGCCAAGTCGGCCTGCAACCGGGCCGCCCTGGCCGCCTGCGAGGTCGTCTCCGAGCTGGACGGCCGGCTCGACCCGGTGGTCGAGACGGCCCTGTTCCGGGTGGCCCAGCAGGCCCTGGCCAACGTGGTCGAGCACGCCTCGGCGACCCACGCCGAGGTCGCCGTCACCTGCACCGCCAAGGGCCTGCTGCTGCGGGTCAGCGACGACGGCCGCGGCTTCGACCCCGACCACGTGCAGGTGGTCGTGGACATCGCCCACTTCGGCCTGATCGCCATGCGGGAGCGGGTCGAGGCCCTCGGCGGCCGCTTCCGGGTCACGACCGCCCCCGGCCAGGGCACGGTCGTCGAGGCCCTGCTGCCCCTGACCGTCGCCACCGAGGGGCCGGGGGAATGAACCGGCCCCGGCTGCTGGTCGTCGACGACCACCCGATGCTCCGGGCGGCCCTGGTCGACCTGCTCGTCCAGGCCGGCTTCGAGGTCGTCGGCGAGGCCGCCGACGGCGCCGACGCCGTCGCCCTGGCCAAGCAGCTGGAGCCCGACGTGGTCCTGATGGACCTGCGCATGCCCGTCCTGGGCGGCCTGGACGCCACCCGGCTGATCAAGGACGCCTGCCCGGACGTCCAGGTCGTCCTGCTCACCGCCTTCGAGAGCCCGGCCCTGGAGCAGCAGGCCGCGGAGGCCGGCTGCTTCGCCTACCTGGTCAAGGGCTGCCCGCCGGGCGACCTGCGCCTGACCCTGCACGAGGCCATGGCCTGGCGCCGCTCGCTGCTGCCCCCGGCCGGCTCACCCTCGGTCGAGGCGTAGGACGGCCTCGGCCCCCAGGAACCGGCCCAGGTCGGCCGCCTCGGCCTCCAGCCCCGGGCGGGTCCCGGCCGGCAGCCGCCCGAACGGCTCGACGGCGACCTCGAGGCGGCCCCCGGCCCGCCGCGACCGCCAGGTGCCGGCCACCCGGCCGTCGACGACCACGGCCGGATGGATCCAGCCGCCGCCGGCCTGGATCCGCGTGGCGAAGCGGGGGTCGAGGATCAGGTCGCGTCCCCGCCAGCCCAGCAGGTAGTCGTCGAAGCGGCCCAGCAGCCGGACCACCGGGCCCTGGGCCCGCGACCGGGCCCGAGGGGCCCTGGCGCCCTTGGGGTTCCAGAGCCGGCGGCCGTCCAGCTCGACCTCGGCCAGCTCGCCCGCGACCAGCTCGAAGGCCTCCCTGGCCCGGCTGATCGGCAGGCCC
>Ga0268243_1000152_pt1 | contig 11346 bp, 9 predicted proteins | sample BulsoiMagMametaG_FD_200254 | JGI IMG/M metagenome (GOLD analysis project Ga0268243, IMG submission 200254) | Bulk soil microbial communities from Mexico - Magueyal (Ma) metaG (v2) (version 2) | ecosystem: Environmental > Terrestrial > Soil > Agricultural land | place: Mexico: Magueyal, Guanajuato...
GGGACGGTGCCGACGTCGCGCCAGTAGCCGGCCATGTGGTGCTCGACCGCCTCGCCGGCCTCGACCAGGTCGGGGAGCAGGCCGTGGCCGAAGTCCTTGAGCTCGCCGTCCCCGGCCGCCAGCTCGTCAAGGGTGTCGAGCAGGCGGTCGGGGCGGAAGGCGAACACCTCGGTGGCGACCCGGGTCGTGGGCGGGTCATCGGGCTTGTAGTGGAAGCCGCGGATGCGGCCGTCGCCGGCGACCTCGACCACCGCCTGGCGGGACGCCTCGTCGGCCGGGACCTCGGAGGTGACCACGGTCACCCCGGCCCGCCGGTCGCGGTGGCGGGCCAGGACCTCGCCGTAGTCGAGCCGGTACACGTGGTCGGCGCTGAGCACCAGCACGACCTCGGGGTCGTGCTCGGCGATCAGCCGGCGGTTGCGCCAGATGGCGTCGGCGTTGCCCTCGTGGAACCCGTCGGAGCCCTCGTCCGCCCCCAGCTGGGGCGGGAGCAGCCGCAGACCCCCGTGGGTCCGGTCGAGGTCCCAGGGCCGCCCGTTGGCCAGCTCGTCGTTGAGCGACTGGAGCCGGAACTGCTGCAGCACCCAGACGTCCTCGATCCCGGAGTGGACGCAGTTGGACAGGGGGAAGTCGATCAGCCGGTAGACGCCGGCGTAGGGGAGGGCGGGCTTGGCGCGGCGTTCGGTGAGCAGCTCCAGCCGGCTCCCCTCGCCGCCGGCGAGCACCAGCGCGAGCACCTTGGGCCTGGGCATGCCCTCAGGATAGGGGAGGCGCCGGGCGGCGCCAGCCGGAGCTAGTACCAGCCGTGGGCGACCCAGAACGCCCTGGCGTTCTCGGCCGTGCCGTAGCGGTCGCGGACATAGCCGCGGAACGCCTGCAGCTGGAGGGCGCAGTCGGTGGTGTCGGCGTTGGCCCCCAGGTAGTGGCGGCGCCCGTCGATCAGCAGCTGGCCCAGGCCGAACGCGGTCGAGCGCGGGTTGTCGGCCGTGGGGTCGCCGCCCGACTCGTGCATGATGATGAAGTACTCGGCGTCCGAGGTCCCCGACAGGTCGCACTTGCCGCCCCCGCGGACCTGGCCGGCCTGGCGCTCCTGGCGCTGCTGGAGGGTGACCCGCAGGACCCCGGCCTCGCCCTCGAGCCGCCGGATCTTGTCGTCGAGGGCGTCCTTGGCCTTGACCCGGAGCTCGCGCAGCTCCAGGGCCTGGTCGATCTTGCGGCTGATCTGGGCGCTGGCCTTGCGGGCGTCGGCCTCGGCCTCGGACAGGGCGGCGCGGGCCAGGGCGTAGTCCTGCTGGGCCACGACCAGGTCGGCCAGGGAGTTGTTGCTCTCCCGGGCCAGGTGGTCGAGGATCGCCACCTGCCCGAGCAGCTGGTCGGCCCTGCCGCTCTGGACCAGGGCGTTCAGCCCGGTCGGGTCGCCGGCGATGTAGACCCCGCGGGCCCGGTCGCCCATGATCCGGCGCAGCCGGTCGACCCGACCGGTGGCGTCCTTGAGGGCGGCGGTGGCCTGGATGCCGCGGGCGTGGGCGTCGCGGGCCTGCTGGTCGGCTTGGGCGAGCTCGTTCTCGGCCTGGTCGAGGGCGGCGTTCGCCCGGTCCAGGGCCGTGGCCAGCTTCTTGGCGTCGGCCTTGGCGTCGGCCAGGGTCGCCTTGACCTTGTTGAGCTGGGTGGGGACGTCGGTCGTCTCCTGGGCGCCGGCGTGCGGCAGCAGCATCGCCGCCACGGCGGCCGCGGCCGCGACCATGGCCAGCCACCGCAGCACCCACGCGCGTCGGTTGGGCGCCATCTTCTGAAAGCCGCTCCCTGAGGGGGTTCGGGAACCGGTACGTCCGTGGCTGGGGGACCACGGACGGCGAACTTCTTACCACATCACCCTGCGTGCAGGGAAATCACACTCTTGTGGCCCGGGGCATGGCATGCTGCCGCCATGGCCGACCGGCTGACCCGTCTCGTGGTCGACTCGCCCAGCCTGTTCTACCGGGCGTTCTTCGCCCTGCCGGCGTCGATCAAGGGGCCGGACGGGAACTCGGTGAACGCCATCCGCGGCTACCTCGACATGGTGTCGCGGGTCCTGGTCGACCGCCGCCCCGAGGCGGTGGTGCACACCTTCGACGCCGACTGGCGGCCCCAGTGGCGGGTCGACCTGTACGCCGGCTACAAGGCCAAGCGGGCCGAGGACCCGCCCGAGCTGCCCGGCCAGGTCCCGGTGCTGCTGGAGGTGCTGGACGCGGCCGGCCTGCCGGTGGCCGACGCCGCCGGCTACGAGGCCGACGACGTCATCGGCACGATCGCGGCCGCCGCCGGGCCCGACGAGCGGCTGGCCGTGCTGACCGGGGACCGGGACCTGTTCCAGGTCGTCCGCGACCCTGTGGTGCACGTGCTCTACCCGCTCAAGGGGACGTCGTCGCTGGCCACCATGGACGGGGCCGGGGTCGCGGCCAAGACCCGGGTCCCGCCCGACCGCTACGTCGACCTGGCCATCCTGCGCGGCGACCCCTCCGACGGCCTCCCCGGCGTCCCCGGGGTGGGGGAGAAGACGGCCGCCGGCCTGGTCGCCGCCCACCCCGACCTGGAGGCCATGCTGGCCGCGGCCGCCGCCGGCCGCCTCACCCCCCGCCTCAACGCCGCCCTGACCGCCAACGCCGACTACGTCCAGGCGATGCGCAAGGTGGCCGCGGTGGCCACCGACGTCGACTACCGGATCAGCGAGCCCCATCCGCCCGACCGCGACCGGCTGGCCGCCCTCGGGGCCGCCCACGCCATCGAGGGGCCGGTGGAGCGGATGCTGGCCGCCATGGAGCAGGCCGGCCTGGCCGACCCGGCTGCGCCGGCCTCGCCGCCCTAGAGCTGCTTGAGGCCCTGCAGGACCTGCTCGAGCAGGGCCACGTTGGGGCCGCCGGCGTGGCTGGGGGCCCGGTGGACGGTGACCATGCCCTGGCTGGCGAGGTCGCCGACCAGCACCCGGGTGACGCCGAGGGGCAGGTCGACCCGAGCGGCCAGCTCGGCCACCGACATCGTCTCCCGGCAGGCCACGGCGATCGACCGGTGCTCGAGGCTGAGCCAGGGCGGCGGCTCGCCGGTCCCGCTGGGCCGGGCCACCAGGTCCTCGATGGCCAGCTCGGCGCCGGTGGGCTCGGTGCGGCCCTCGGTCATGGCGTACGGCCGCAGGAACGGGCCCGGGTCGGCCTCGAACCGGCCGGTCATCGATCGGTCCCCCCTCGGCGTGTGCGCCGTCTAGCCGGCCATGCCATCGTCGCGCCCCGGCCCCGGGGATCGGACGGCGAACGCCCGCGGCACCGGCCCGTTGCCGGCCGGACCGGCCGCGGCCGCCGGCTGCCCGTCCGCCGGCTGGGCGTCCGCCGGCTGGGCGTCCGCGGCCCGGCGGGACGGCTCCATGTCGGTCTCCGGCCCTCCGAGCAGGGCCGACGGCAGCAGCACCAGGGCCGCCACCCCGCCGAACCAGGAGCGCCGCAGCCGCACCTTGACGCCGTGGCGGGCGGCCAGGCGGCCGACCACGTAGAAGCCGAGCCGCTGGGCCCCGGCCAGGTCGATCGAGGCCGGCTTGGCCAGCTGCTCGTTGGCCTCCTCGAGCTCCTCGTCGGACATGCCGATGCCCTGGTCCTCGATCTCCAGCAGGTAGCCGTGGCCGGCCGGCTCGCCGGTGACCTGGACCCGGGTGCCGGGCGGGGAGAAGGCGGCCGCGTTCTCGATCAGCTCGGCCAGCAGGTGGACGACGTCGCTGACGGCGTGGCCGACGACCCGGACCTCGGCCATGGGCATGACCCCGACCCGGTTGTAGTCCTCGATCTCGGCCGAGGCGGCCCGGATGACCCGGTTCAGCGGCACCGGCTCGCTCCAGCGCCGCACCGGCTCGGCCCCCGACAGCACCAGCAGGTTCTCGGCGTTGCGGCGCATGCGGGTGGCCAGGTGGTCGAGCCGGAACAGGCTGCGCAGCTGCTGGGGGTCGGCCTCGGTGCGCTCCAGCTCGTCCAGCAGCTCGAGCTGGCGGTGGACCAGGGCCTGGAGGCGGCGGCCGAGGCTGAGGAACATGTCGGCCACGCTGCGGCGCAGGGCCGCCTGCTCGGCCGCGACCCGCACCGCGGTCGAGTGGACGGCGTCGAAGGCCCGGGCGACCTGGCCGACCTCGTCGCGGTCGCGGATACCGATGGGCCGGGTCTCGGCGTTGAGGTCGACCGGCTCGGCCCGCTGCAGCCGCTCCACCACCCCGGGGAGCTGGCTGTGGGCGACCTCCTCGGCCGAGGACCGCAGCAGCCGCAGGGGCCGCAGCAGGGAGCGGACGACCACCAGGGACAGGCCGATGGCCAGGGCGAGCACGACCAGGGTGCCGGCGGCGTCCAGGGCGGCCCGGGTGCGGGCGGCCGTCTCGTCGGCCCGGCTGGCGTCGACCGCGGCCGCCCCCAGGCGGTCCTCGACCTGGTGGAGCAGGTCGATCTCGGTGGCGTTGACCGTCCACCACTCGGCCGGGTCGATGTCGACCCGAGGGGCGCCCTCGGCGGCGATGGCGGCCGCCTGGAGCTCCCGGGCCCGCTGGACCTCGGGGCCGACCAGGGTGTCGGCGAAGACCGCCCGCTGGCTGTCGTCGGCGGTCGACCGGAACTCGGCCAGCAGCACCGCCCGGGTGGAGATGGTCGAGGTGAAGCGGCGGAACTGGCCCGGCCCGAAGCTGCCCCGGTCCAGCACCTGGGAGATCTGCTCGCGCTCGAGGGCGGCCAGCTCCTTGATCCTCGACACGGCCACGAACGCCCCCACCCGCTGGGCCAGCTCGGGGTCGGCGATCCCCGAGGTCAGCCCGCGGTTGGTGTTGAGCAGGTCGGCGATGGTGGTGTTGTAGAAGTCGAGGGCGGCCGCCTCGGTGACCGACCGCCGGTCGACGTCGGCGCGCAGGTCGGCGAGCCCCTGCAGCCGGTTGCCGGCCGAGGTCAGGGTGGCCCGGGTGGCCGGGGCCAGCGACCCGGTGTCGAGGGTGGCGGCGCTGCCCCGGTAGGCGGCCAGGGCGCTGTTGGTGGCCAGCCGCTGCTCGCGCAGCCCCTGGATGGGCCGGCCGGCGAGCAGGCCGCCCAGGGTGAGGCCGCGCTCGCGCTGGAGCTCGTGGGCCAGGGCGGTGCCGCGCAGGGCGAACTCGGTCAGCCCGCGGACCTTGGCCGCCTGACGGCTGGTGGACACGCTCGAGCCGACCCGGAGCCCGGCCAGCAGCAGCAGCGCCGCGACGGGGAGCAGCAGGATCAGGGCGATCTTGGAGCGGAGGGACAGGTTGCCGAGCAAACCGACCCAGCTTTCATGGGGACGACGGGTCGCTCGACACGGAGCGGGCGGGGACCGTAGTACGCTTCGTGTCGTCGGGGAGCGAAGCTGTCACAACTACGGTGGATGGTGCAAGGGCTGACAAGCGGACCGGGACGGCGGCGTGGCACCTTCCGGGTGCTGGCCCTGCTGGTGGCGGCCCTGCTGGTGGCCGCATGCACCGGCGGCGGCGACGGCCCGTCCGAGGGCGCCCCGCCGCCCGCCGCCGAGGGCCTTACCGACCTCGGCCGGCGCCTGCCCCAGCGGATCCGCACCGCCCGCGAGATCCGGGTCGGCTCCGACGTGTCCTACGCCCCGGTGGAGTTCTACGACGCCTTCGCCCCCGACGTGCTCGACCGGCCCGTCGGCGAGCCCGAGCCCGAGGTCCGGGGCATCGACCCCGACCTGGCGGCCGAGCTCGGGCGCAGGCTGGGGGTGCGCTTCACCTTCGTCAACACCGGCTTCGACCAGCTGATCCCCTCGCTCAAGGCCGGCGACTTCGACGTGATCATCTCCTCGATGACCGCCACCCCCGAGCGGGCCAGGGAGATCGGCTTCCTCGAGTACTTCCGGGCCGGCACCTCGATCCTGGTCCCCAAGGGGAACCCGGAGCGGGTGAACACCCTGGGCGACCTGTGCGGCTCCACCGTCACCCTCCAGAAGGGCACCATCCACGAGGAGCTGGTCAAGGACCAGCAGGCCGACTGCGGCGACCGCCGCATCAGGGCCCGCCCGCTGGACAGCGGCACCCAGGTCGTCCTCGAGGTCAAGTTCGGCCGGGCCGACGCCGCCCTGGCCGACTTCCCGGTGGCCGCCTACAACGCCAAGGTCTCCGGCCAGGGGGCCGACTTCCAGGTCGTGGGCGAGCAGATCGACCCCGGCCCCTACGGCATCGGCGTCCGCAAGGACGACACCGAGCTCCAGCAGGTCCTCCAGGACGCCCTGCGGGCCATCATCGAGGACGGCAGCTACGACCGCGTCCTCACCAAGTGGAACGTCACCGACGGCGCCCTCAAGACCGCCGACCTGACCGGCGTCGGCTAGGGCACCGGCCGCAGCCACAGCGACGCCCGGGCGGCCTCCGGTCGCATACGATGCCGCCCATGACCCTGAGCGACCGCCTGGCCCGGTTCAACCGGCGCCTGCCCAACCGCCTCATCGGGACGATCGCCGGCCGGCGGCTGTCCCCGGTGGCCTTCATGGTCCACCAGGGGCGGCGGTCGGGCCGGCGCTACCGGACCCCGGTGATGCCCCTGCCCCTGGCCGACGGGTTCCTGGTCTCGCTGCCCTATGGCCCCGACCGGGACTGGGTCCGCAACGTGGTGGCGGCCGGCCGGGCCACCCTCCTGCGGGGTGGGCGCAGCTTCGAGCTGGAGGACCCGCGCATGCTGGACGCGGCCGGGGCGGCCCCGCTGCTGCCGGCGGCGCTCCGGCCGGCGCTGCGGGTCGTCCCCGGGATCCGCTTCGTGCGCCTGGCCCGCGCCCGTCCCGGCTAGGGCGCCCGATGTGCTGCGACCCGCCGATCGCCCGGCTGCCGCCGCAGGTGGCGGCCATGCTCGAGCGCTACCGGGCCCTGGCCGCCGAGCGGCCCGGGGACTGGGGCGGCGAGTCCGAGCCCGCCCGGCGCGGCCACCCGTATGCCCGCTGGCTCGGCAACCGGCTGCTGGCGACGGTGTTCGCCGGCCAGGCCGACGACTGGCCGGGCACGGTCCGGGCCTGCCTGGACGACCCGCTGCCGGCCGGCCTGGTGGTGGCCTCGGTGGGGGCCGAGGGGGTCGGGCTGCGGGCCGGGCCGGTGCCCTACGTGCCCGAGGGCGGCACCGCCGAGGTGGCCGTCCTGCTCGACAGCGCGCACCCCGGGCCGACCCGGGTCGAGGTCGGCGGCCGCCCGGTGCCGCTGGCGGCGGGCGGGGTCGAGCTGGTCACCCTGGCCGTCGACGGCACCAGGACCCTCGCCGTGGCGACGGCCGAGGGGGCGGCCGCCGCCCCGGCCGGGGAGCGGACCGCCCGGGCCCGGCTGCGGCTGCGGGCCGGCGCGCCCAGCCGCTGGTCGGTGGTGGACGACCGCGGCGGCGCCTGGTTCCCCGAGGGCCGCCCGGCCCGCTGGGACGCCCACGACCGGCCCTACTTCCACGGCGACGACCTGGAGGTGGAGGTCCCGGCGGTGCCCCTGACCGTCAGCTGCGCCCGCGGTCTGGAGTTCGCCAGCGCCGCCACGACCGTCACCCCGGCGCCCGGGGGGGTGGCCGAGGTCGAGCTGGCGCCCGAACGCCTCCACGACCCGGGCGCCCGCGGCTGGTACGGCGGCGACCTCCACGTCCACATGAACTACTCGGGCGACCTGGTCTGCACCCCCGACGAGGCGGCCGGCATGCAGCTGGCCGAGGGCCTGCACCTGATGAACCTGGTCGCGGCCAACATCAGCCAGACCCGGGTCTACGACCGCGAGGCCTTCGAGGCCACCGCCGGGCGGGACCTGCCCTGGACGACCGCCGAGCGGGTGGCCCGGTTCTCGGTCGAGTACCGCAACGACCTGCTCGGCCACGTCCACGCCCTGGGGCTGGCCGGCCGGCCGGCCCGCTACCACAGCGGCCACGACGGCTCGGACGAGCCGTTCGACTGGCCGCCCAACGCCGCCGTCTGCCAGGAGCTGCGGGGGCTGGGGGCGACCGTCGCCTACACCCACCCGGTGTTCTCGCCCCTGGCCGACGGCACGCCCGCCCAGGCGTTCGCCTACCCCAGGTCGGTCGAGGCCCGCGAGCTGGTCGCCGACGCCGCCCTCGGCCTGGTCGACGCGGTCGACCTCATCGGCCCCAGCGACGTCGAGGGCACGGCCGTCCTCTACCACCACCTGCTGAGCTGCGGGCTGCGGCTGGCCGCGACCGTCGGCACCGACGTGTGGCTGTCGCACTCGCGGGGGCCGCTGTTCTCCAACCCGCCCGGGTGGGCGCGGGTCTACGCCGACCTGGGGGGCGCGCCCCTGTCGGTGGCCGCCTTCGCCGAGGCCGTCCGGGCCGGCCGGACCCTGGCCACCAACGGGCCCTGGGTCGAGCTGGCGGTCGACGGCGCCGGCCCGGGGGAGGTGGTCACGGCCGCCGCCGGGCGGCGCCTGCCGGTGACCGTCCGCTGCCGGGGCCTCGGGGTGGAGCGCCTGGAGCTGGCCGGGCCCGACGGGGTCCTGGCCGCCGCCGAGGCCCCCGAGGCCGCCGGGCCCGGGCCCGGCGAGGGAGGGGAGCTGGTCATCGACACCGTGGTCGAGGCCGGCGACTCGCTGTGGCTGTGCGCGGTGGCCCGCGGCCCCGGCCACCCGTCGGTGCTCGGGCCGGTGGTGTTCGCCCACACCAGCCCGGTCTGGGTCGAGGTCGGCGGCCGCCCCGTCCGCCGCCCGGCCAGCGCCCGCTGGCTGCTCGACTGGCTGGACCACTTCGAGGTCCTGCTCGGCGGGCACGGCCACTTCGCCGACGACGGCCAGCGGGCCGAGATGGCGGCCGTGGTCGACCGGGCCCGGGCCGTCTACCAGGCGATCGCCGGCCCGGCGTGACTTCCCCGCACATCTGTTAGGCTAGGCTAACTCTGGATCCTGGTCGCTGGAGGGCCATGTCGTGCTGACCGCGCTGCTGATCATGCTCCGTGAAGGCTTCGAGGCCGCCCTGGTGGTGGCCATCGTCTACGCCTACATCCGGCGGATCGACCGCCGCGACCTGATCGGGCCGATGTGGCAGGGGATCGCCGCGGCCGCGCTGGTGTCGGTCGGGGCCGGGGCGGTCGTCCACCTCACCGTGGAGAACCTCACCGGCCGGGCCCGCCTGCTCGCCTTCGCCGCCGTGTCCCTGCTGGCCGTGGTCGTGCTGACCTGGATGATCTTCTGGATGCGGCGCCAGGCCCACCGCATCCGGGGCGAGCTCCACGGCAGCGTCGACCAGGCCATCGCGTCGGGCGGCGACGTCCGCCTGGCCGTCATGGGCGTCGCCTTCCTGGCCGTGGCCCGCGAGGGCCTGGAGGCGGCGCTGTTCCTGATCGCCGCCGCCACCACCGAGGAGGGCTGGGCCGTCCTCGTCGGCGGCCTGATCGGGCTGGCCCTGGCGTCGGTGGCCGGCTTCTTGGTCGTCCTCGGGGGCCGACGCCTGCCCATGCGCCAGTTCTTCACCGTCACCGGCCTGGTCCTGATCGTCTTCGCCGCCGGCCTGGTCTCCCGGACGGTCCTCTGGCTCCAGCTGGCCGGCGAGATCGGCACCGTCTGGAACAACGTCTACGACCTGACCGCCTACCGGTGGCTGACCGTCAGCACCGAGACCGGCCGCTTCCTCGGCGCCATGTTCGGCTGGGACCCCCGCCCCTCGATCGAGCAGGTCGTCGCCTACCTGGCGTTCCTGATCACGGTGAGCTGGCTGTTCCTCCGCCCGGCCAGGCAGCAGGCCCCGGAGAAGGCCGCCGCCCGGGCCGGAGTCGGCCCGGGCGGCAACGGCTGAGCCCTCCCTTACGGGGTGATGCCGAAGGTGGCCAGGAAGGCCAGGTCGTCGGCCTGGTCGAGGCGGTAGGCGCCGCTCGTCCCCGAGCAGGTGCTGCTGGTCCCGAACGAGACCACCGCGACCAGGGTGGTGGTGTCGTCCACGAAGATCGGCCCGCCCGAGTCGCCGAAGCAGGTCCCGCCGGTGTTGGCGTTGCTGGAGAACTTCGCCGACGTGCCCTTGCCGGCCCCCAGCACCCCGTTGAGGTTGACCAGCTGCAGCTCGGCCCGCCGCCGGGTGTCCCCGCCGAACGAGGTCTTGGGCCCCGAGCCCTCCAGGCCGTAGCCGACCGCGGTGTAGGGCTGCTGCTTGTTCTCGGCGTACAGCTCGTCGAGCAGGCCCAGGGTCGGCAGCTGCCCGAACTCGGACAGGTTCACCGGCTCGCTGAGGACCAGCACGCCCAGGTCGTGCTGGAAGAACGCGGCGTCGTCGTACTCGGGATGGGGGTAGGCGGTGGCCCGGATCCACTCGTCGGAGGCGTTCAGCGCCGCCGACCAGGCCTCGTACCGGCCCTCGTTGTCGTCGGGGATGAACTCCGAGCTCGGCGGCAGGATGCTGTAGTCCGGCTCCTCGGCGAAGCTGATCCAGACGTCGTTGCCGCCCGAGCCGGACTCGGTCGGCTCACCGTTCAGGCCGGTCCCGAACGTGCAGTGCCCGGCGGTCACCACCACCGTCGGGCTGACCAGCGTCCCCGTGCAGTTGAACCAGCCACCCGGGTCGTCGAACCGCGGGTCGATCGCGGTCGGGTCGTAGAACAGCAGCTGCCCGACGTAGGGATGCGCGCCCTCGTCCGGCACCCCGCCCTTGATCGCCTGCGCGGGCCCGGCCGTCACCAGCATGGCCAGCACCGCCCCGAGCACCACCAGCACCTTCGCCCGCAGGCGTTACGACACCCTTGTTCGGGGGGTTTCCGCCAACTATGGTGCTTCCGCGTGGATGTCCTCAGTGAGGAGGAGACCAATGCGGCGGTTCGGGTTCGGGTTCAGGTTCAGGGCTTCGGTCATCCTGCCGGTGCTGGCGCTCGTCCTGGCGGCCGCGGGCGGGGTCGTGGCCGGGACCCAGTCGAGCGACGAGCAGGCGCTCCAGCCGGCACGGGCGCGGGCCGACGGCGACGTCGAGCGGCGGGTCAACGCCCTGCTCGCCAGGATGACCCTCAAGGAGAAGCTGGAGCAGATCCAGCTGCTGCCGGACTTCATGGTCACCGAGGACGAGGTCCGCAACGGGCTGGGGTCGGTCCTGAGCGTGACCGACCCGCAGCGGATCCGCGAGCTCCAGCGCATCGCCGTCGAGGAGTCGCGGCTCAAGATCCCGCTCCTGTTCGCCTTCGACACCATCCACGGCTTCCGCACCATCTTCCCGATCCCGCTCGCCGCCGGGGCGAGCTTCGACCCGCGGGTGGCGTTCGCCGACCACACCTACGGGGCCCGGGAGTCGGCCGCGGTCGGGCTCAAGCAGACCTACGCGCCCATGGTCGACGTGTCGCACGAGCCCCGCTGGGGCCGGATCGCCGAGGCCGCCGGGGAGGACCCCTACCTGA
>Ga0268243_1000153_pt1 | contig 11263 bp, 14 predicted proteins | sample BulsoiMagMametaG_FD_200254 | JGI IMG/M metagenome (GOLD analysis project Ga0268243, IMG submission 200254) | Bulk soil microbial communities from Mexico - Magueyal (Ma) metaG (v2) (version 2) | ecosystem: Environmental > Terrestrial > Soil > Agricultural land | place: Mexico: Magueyal...
GCGTGGCTGGCGGCTTGTTGCTGGCGTGGTGGTGATGCTGCTGGCCCTGGTCGTGGTCGGCCGCCTGCAGGGCGGCAACCTGCCGGGCAGCGACGCCGGAGCGGCCCGGACGACCGGCGCCGCGGTGGTGGCCGACGTCACCCCCGTTGCCTCCGGGCTGGCGGTGGCCGGTCGGGTGGCGCTGCCCGGTCCGGCGGCCGCGGTCGCGGTGGCGGTCGGTGAGGGTGCCGTCTGGGTGCTGCTGGGGCAGGGCACCCTGCTGCGCGTGGACCCCGACCGGCATCGGGTGACCGGCCGCTTGGAGCTGGGCGCGCCGACGGGGCCGCTGGCGGTGGGGGCGGGGGCGGTCTGGGTAGGCGACGGGCAGGCCACGGTGACCGCGCGGGTCGACCCGGTGCGCCTGCGGGTGACCGCCCGGTTCGGCGGCTATGTGGTGGCGGTGGCCCACGGTGTGCTGTGGTCGTACTGCTGCCGGCGCGGTGACAAGCCCATGGGGTTTAGCCGCATCGATGCCCGAACGCTGCGACCCCGCCCGCCGCTGGCGGTCACCGACGCCTGGGGCGGACGCCAGCCGGTCGGGCGGCTGGCCGTCGGTGCCGACGCGGTGTGGACCCAGGCGACCGAGGACAGGCGGGTCTGGCGGGTGCCGCTGGCCAGTGGTCCCGCCCGCGCTGTCGCCCGGCTGTCGGGCTTGGCGTACGGGCTGGCCGCGGACGAGGGCGCGGTGTGGGTGCTGTCGGGGACCGGCGACCCTGGCAACCAGAGTGATCAGACCGGCCGGCTGCGGCGGCTGGATCAGCGCACCGGCACGGTCACCGCCACCACGCCGCTGCCGGACCTGGCCGCCAGCCTGGCGGTCGGGCCCATCCTCGGCGGCGGCGCGCTCTGGCTGGCCGGCCCGTCCACGCGGCTGCAGGACGGTGGCGGCATCCTGGTGCGGGTCGATCCCGCCTCCGGCCGGATGACCGGGTGGTTGCGGCATCCGCTCGGCTTCGCCCAGGATGCGCTCGCCGCCGGTCGGCGGGGAGCCTGGGTGGGCACCGCGGTGCCCGAGCTCCTTCACGTGGTCCCGGCGTAGCCAGCGCCAAACGCAGCTTCGGCTCGCCTTATTACACGGTGGTCGCGGACGATACGCGGCTGAGCCTGAGCCGGAATGCTGGCGCACCCGGCCATGGGTCACAGAGATTGCCAACGAACCTTATGCAAGTGCCAGGGGCGGGCCCGGGATAGCTCCGAAGTTCATCTGGATGGCGCAGCATAGGCGCATTTACGACCGATGTCCTATGGACGCCGCCGCTCGGGCCACATAGGAGCGTGGCCGTGCTCGAGGGCCCGGGCCTGGTGCCCACGATGTACCGCATCCGCCCCGACGGGACCGCCCTGCACGCACTGTATGCGTCGTCGACGATCGTCCCCCGGGCCATCGACTGGGGGCCGGCAGCGCGGCACAGGCCGTCCTAGGTCCGGTGACCTGGTCGCCAGGCTCTCTTACTGCTAGAACGCATCCCGCGGATATGCCTGATAGGGAAGAGACCTGGACGGCCGTGTCGGCCAGGCAGCCACCGTCCCTCGATGTGGTTTGAATACGCACAGCGTTGGGGTATCTCAATGCCGCTGGCCAGGACAGCCCGCCTACACAGGGGGATGTCCCTGGCCCGGACCCCGCCAGGGCTCCCCCTAACAAGGCGATCGCCCGGGCGGGCTCGCTTGTCGGGGGCAGCCGGCGGGGGTCTCCTTGCCAGCCAAGGTCCGCGACGCGGAGCGCCGCTGCCCCCGCGAGCGGGGTGGGGCCCAGACCCGGGCACGGAACCCTGAGAAGGACGAGATCCCTGGTTCAAGTCCAGCCAGGCACAGATCGGCTGGCGACGTCGGAACGCGTCGATGGCGCTGGAGTTCGGCTCTTGCCGTGACCTCAGCTTCGCCGCCGGCCATCCCGTGGGGCCGGATGGTCACGGTCGACGGTCTCGGCAGCGCTCACTGGGTCCTGATCCAGTGCACGCGTCCGCGTCCGCCGGGCGACCTCGTGGGTTGCGCCCCTGCCGGCGATCACGACCGGCACCTGCTTGGCGAGCTTCTCGATCTCGCGCGCCTGGTCGAGAAACCCCTCCTCGGTCATGCCCAGGAGGACGACGACCGCGGGGCCGACAGACCGGGAGATGTCGGCGACGGGGCCGATCGGGCTGTCGGTGCCGAGGTAGGTGATCCGCCAGCCGCGGCGGTGCAGGGCGACCCCGAACGCCAGCAGGCCGAGCTCATGACGCTCGCCGGGTACGCAGGCCAGGATGGCGCCCGGGCCCCGGCCCTGACCCCAGCCCTGGGCAAGGCCGAGGAGGCGTCCCCGGAGCAGGTTGGAGGCGAAGTGCTCGTGGGCGACCGACACCTCGCCGGCCTCCCAACGCTCCCCCAGGCTGTGGAGGTACGGAAGGATGACCTCCTGCAGGACCGTCTCGACGGTGTAGGTGGCGAAGAGCCGGTCGAGGGCGCTGTTGGCGGTCTGCTCATCCAGCCGGTCGAGTGAGGCGGTGAGGTCGCCGGTTGCATCTTCGAGCGTGGTGGCCGACGCGGGAACGGTCGGCCGGGCTGGCTCGCCGCCGCTCAGCACGAGGCGGGCCGCCTGAGCGGCGGCCAGTCCGCCCGACACCAGGTCCTGCATGCGCTGCACCCTGGCTTCGTCGGCGGTGCTGTAGAGCCGGAAGCCTCCCGGGGTCCGTGTCGGCTGCAGGAGCCCGTACCGCTGCTCCCATGCCCGGAGCAGCTCCGGACTGACCCCGGTGCGTCTGGCCAGCTGACCGATCCGGAGGTAGCCCGTAGCGGCATCCGGCGTGGGCTGGGAGTTCCGCTGCTCGTTCACGACCGTACTGTACAAGCAATCGACAATTGCTGTACAGACCCTTGACAACCGCGCCACTCGCTGGCAATCTCTCTACGGGACCTAGACAAACTCTATACAGAAGGGGAGGTCCATGAGGAAGCTCAACGCCCTGGCCGCGATCCTCACGATCGTCGGCGGGCTCAACTGGGGCCTGGTCGGCCTGTTCAAGTTCGACCTGGTCGCCGCCGTGCTCGGCGGGATGCAGTTCGGCGACGTGAACATCGCCAGCCGCGTCGTGTACGCGCTCGTCGGGCTGTCGGCGGCCTACCTGGCCAGCCAGCTCCGGACGCTCATCCGGGGCTCGGAGCCGGCCCACGCCAACCTCGTCAGCTCCTGAAGGAGCCTCGGAAAGGATCAGGCAATGTTCCGAATCCCCAGTCCTCGTCGCGCCGCTGTGGTCGGTGTCCTTGGCATGGCCCTCCTGGCGGCCTGTGGCGGCAACGACGCCGGCGGTACCGGGAACCAGTCCGCCGCCCCGCCAACGACCGCCTCGTCGATGACCGCGTCAGGCCCGTTCGGGGACGCCTGCTCGGCCGTCCCCGCCAGCGGCGCCGGTAGCCTCGAAGCCCTCGCTCAGGACCCGGTGGCCACCGCCGCCTCCAACACCCCCGAGCTGTCGACCCTGGTCACCGCGGTCAAGAAGGCCGACCTGGTCGACACCCTGAACACGGCCGAGGGCATCACCGTGTTCGCGCCCACCAACGACGCCTTCGGCGCCCTGCCCAAGGCCACCCTGGACAAGGCCCTTGGCGACCCCAAGGGGCTGTTGACCACCGTGCTCACCTACCACGTGGTCCAAGGCCAGCTCGCCCCTGACCAGCTCGCCGGCAGCCACAAGACCCTGCAGGGCGGGACCCTGGAGGTCACCGGTGGCGGCGAGGACTTCACGGTCAACGGCAACTCCGGCGTGGTCTGCGGCAACATCAAGACCGCCAACGCCACCGTCTACCTCATCGACCAGGTGCTCCTCCCCAAGAGCTGACCAGCACCAACCCCAGCCGCGGCGCGGCCACCGGCACCACCATGCCGGTGGCCGCGCCGCTCGTTCACTCCCCGCGCACTGCGTGCCGTCGGGTGACAACGTGGTTCTTGACAGCTGCTGGCTTATGCCGGTTTGAGGTTCGGGCGGGTAGGGTTGGCGCTCGCAAGGGGAGTATCCCGCGTGCGGTCCACCGTCATCACGGCACTGTGCCCGGTGCGACCGGCCCGTCACGGGTGGGAGAGACCTTCGGCTGAGCGATGCACGACCAGTCGAAGGAGACCCTGACATGGCGGATTGACCAGATCCCCTCCCCGCCGAGCGGTGACGACACCGACCGGCGGATCGGTTCCCAGCCAACTTCACGAAGGGATTGACCGATGGCATCAGTCACCAAGCTCATCAAGGATTTCGCGCGGAGCCCAAGGGGCCAGCAGCTTGTCGAGCAGGTCAAAGAGCAGGCCCGCAAGCCGGAGAACCGCCGCAAGCTCGAGGAGCTGCGGAAGCGCTACGGCAAGGGTCGGTAGCGCCGGCGTCAGCTGCCGGGGGAGGTCCTCCCCCGGGCAGGCTGGCCATCAGGTCCGCCGGAAGGTCGCCAGGCCCATGGATCAGCCCCGTGACCGGCGCGGGCGCTGGTCGCTCCGTCTCACCGGGCGGGCTGGAACAGTTCGACCACGTTGCCGGAGGGGTCCTCCAGCAGGATCTGGGAGCCACCCGGTCCGGTGATGATGTCGTTGCGGAACTGGCAGCCGGCGGCGCGGAGCCGGTCCACCTCGCCGGTCAGGTCGGCGACCTGCAGGTGGAGGCGGTTCCAGCCGCCGGGGACGGGCCGGGTGCCGTCGGGCATGGCCCGGCGGCCCGAGCTGGTGGGGCCGCTGAGCAGTAGCCGCACGCCGTCGCGGCTGACGGCGGCAAACGCCGGGGCGGCGTCGTGCTCGATGGTGAAGCCCAGGTGGGTGGTGTAGAAGGCGATGGCGTCGGCGACGTCGTCGATCATGTAGCGGACGCCGACCGTGCCGGTGGTTTGGGGCATGTGCACCTCCGTGGTAGGGCGTTGGGCGCTCATTACGACAGCCGATATCGATATCCGATAGGATAGGCGCATGCGCTCGTTCCTGCATGGGGCCGTGCAGCTGCACGTGCTCCATCACGCCGCCGAGCACCCCGTCCACGGTGCCTGGATGGCGGCCGAGCTGGCCCGCCACGGCTACCAGGTCAGCCCAGGAACCCTGTACCCGACGCTGCACCGCCTGGAGGCCGCCGGACTGCTCAGCGGCCACGACGACCTGGAAGCAGGCCGGCGGGTGCGCCGCTACACCATCACCGACGCCGGACGCCTCGCCCTGGCCGAAGCTCGCCGCGCCCTGCGCGAACTCTGCGACGAACTCCTGTCCTGACCCGCGGGCTCAGCGGCCCTCCCAGCGACGGTGGGTGGGGCACTCGCGTGATTGATGCAATCCGCCAGCGCAGGACTCCGGTAGTACCTGGAGAGCGGGGTGTTACCGCTCAGCAGACGAACTGGAGGCACGGCATGGCCAACAAGGAGACCGGCTACGGTCGGAACTGGAAGAAGTGGCTGGCGATCTATGCGGTCGCGGGCGTGGTCATCTACCTGATCGTCTACCTCGTGTTCTTCTCCGGCGGTGGTGGCGGTACTGCTGGTGGTGGAGGGCTGTACTGACAGAGGCTGACAGCGGCTCGGCGCCGGGCCGCCGGGCCTCGCCCTGGCCGGCGGCTATCCGGCGGCCAAGGAGGGGAATGCTGGGACGTGGAGGTTCGTTCGAAGAAGCGGTCTCCCGGGGCGGCGGTAGCGGCAGGAACCCTGGGGGCGCTGGGTGTATCGGTTGTGCGGAAGCTGTCGGATGAGTCGCTGCTCGCCGGGCTGGGGTCGGGCGATCCCGATGCAGCCGCCGACTTCGTGCAGCGTTTCCAGCGCCGGGTGTTCGGGCTGACGTTGTCGATCCTGCGCGATCGCGCGGCCGCGGAGGAAGCGGCACAGGAGAGCTTCGTGCGGGCCTGGAGGCACGCGTCCACCTACGACCCTCGACGCGGGACGGTCGCGGGGTGGCTGCTGACCATCGCCCGCAACGTGTCCATCAACATGCTGCCCACGCGACGGTTCGACCCGATCGACCCCGAGGTCCTCCTCGCCCTGGAGGGCAGGCGATCACACGAGGACAGGATCGAGGCGCAGGTGGTGGACTCCGAGCTGCTCCGGGAGCCGCTGGCTCGGCTTCCCGGGGACCAGCGGCGGGCGCTGGTCCTGGCCGCCTTCTACGGGTTCACGGCCCGGGAGATCAGCGAACTCGACGGGGTCCCGTTGGGCACGGTGAAGACGCGGATCCGCTCGGCCATGCTGAACCTGCGCTCACAGCTGAGGGTGCCAGATGACCGCTGAGATGGGATGTGAGCAGGTCCGGGAGCTGGCGCCCGAGTTGGCGCTCGGCATCGCCGAAGGCGAGGAGCGAGATGCGGCGCTGCGCCACCTGAGTGGCTGCAGTGGGTGCCGCCAGCTGGTCTCCGAGCTCTCCTCGGTCGGGGACGAGCTCCTGCAGCTCGCCCCGGCCCACGACCCACCGGTCGGGTTCGAGTCCCGCGTCCTGGCCGGGCTCACCAGGCCTCTCCGGCGTCGGAGCATCCAGCCGCTCGCCCGCCGCTGGCAATGGCTGGCCGCCGCGGCCGCCGCTGTGGTCCTCGCGGCCACCCTCGGCGCAGGGTCGGTGCTGCTGGCCACGGCCGGCGACCGTCGGCTCGCCGCCAGCTATCAGGCGGTCCTGAGCCAGGGACGAGGAGCCTATTTCCTGGCGGCTCCGCTCCAGGGACCCCAGGACCGGGCCGGCACGGTATTCGCCTACCAGGGGCAGCCGTCATGGGTCATGGTGACGCTGCAGCCCTCGATCCAAGAGGAGGGCCGATTCCAGGTCCAGGTCGTGACCCGCGATGGTCGCTACCTCTTCCTCGGCGACGCGGTGCTCGGCGGCGCCAAGGGAACCTGGGGGGGACAGCTCCCGGTCGACCTCTCGGCGGTCCACGAGCTCCGGTTCATGGGGTCGGACGGACGACCGGCGTACACCGCCACCTTCGCCACGGCCAACCCCTGGGATTAGCCCTGGGGGATCAACCCTCGGCTGGTCCAGCTGACTACCTCAATACCTCCCGAGAGGTGGCCGGGAGCAGCCCGCGTGCCGTCGTGACCGCCCAGATGGGAGTCAGGATGGCTGCGCCGACGGCCGTGATCACGTCGGACAGGGTGTCAACCTCTGCCACCGTGGTGATCGCGGCAACCGCCAGCACGAGCGCAAGGGCCAAGGTCAGACCCCGCCAGGTTGGACTGAACAGCCCGCGATTGCCGGTAGCTCGCCAGATCAGGAAGAGGCCAACGCTGGCAAGGACCAGTGTCCCCACCAGCAGCCACTGCTGGGCATTGTCAAACATCTCGAGGACCTGGCCTCTACTGATGATCTGCTCGGCCGCACGGGCGCAGTCACAGTAGTGCGGATCGATGCCAATCTCCTTGGCACCCAGATACAGCAGCTGGCCCACCGCCCCGATGCCGGCCCCAACGCCGACGGCAAGACTCCCGAGCAGCAGCCAGGGATCGTCACGACTCACCGCGTTCCGCACCACCGCAACCAGCCCGATGAGGGCGAGGAAGCCCACGGTGAACAGGAGCAGAGAGGCGAGTTCCTGTGGCCATCGGTCGCTCTCGTTCTGGAAGAAGGCCAGGGTCCCCTCAAGCAGGTCGTTGGGCGCCGTCTTGCGGGGTGGGGATGCGGTGATGTCGAACTGGAGCAACGCCGTGATCACGCCGGCCGCGAACAGAGAAATGGCCGCAAGCCAGCCCAGGACCCCGGCCAACTTCCTCGTGTCCGACTGACCCTTCATGTTCGCACTGCTCAAGACCCCTTCCCTTCCCTTGGCCCATGACGGAGCGAAGCAGTCAGCAACCTAACGCTTCCCGCCAGCCACAGCCAGCAGCTCCCTAGCACTCACGGTGAGGCGGTCACGACAGGCACGAACGAATCGCTCCGGTGCCTGCAACATGGCCGGTTAGCCCTACATCACGACGTATGGTGCATTCCCGCACATCTTGACCCAAGCAAGCACGCCCTGATACCAACCTGCCAGGCTGGCGACGGTGCCGGCCGCCACGGCCGGGTAGGACGGCCGAACTGGAGGTGGACATGCGTCGAGCCCTGGCTGTCCTTGGGCTGCTGTTGAGCCTGCTGCTGGCAGGTACCCCAGCACGGGCCATCACCGGCAACTTCGTGCCCGACTTCGAGCACGAGTACGTCGGGCTGATCGTCTTCTACGACGCCGACGGCGAGTTCCTGTGGCGCTGCTCGGGCAGCCTGCTCACCGACACCGTCTTCCTCACCGCCGGCCACTGCACCGACCAGGACGCCGAGGAGAGCCCGGTCAGCGCCCGCATCTACTTCGAACAGGACGCCGGGGCCAACTACGACCCGGTGACCGAAGTCGACCCGGTGACCGGCTATCCCGAGACCGGCGGGATCACCGCCCATACCCTGTACGACTACGGCTTCGACAACTTCGCCGGGTTCCCCGACATCCACGACGTCGGCCTGGTCATCCTGGACGCCCCGGTCCAGACCGTCTACCCCGACATCGACACCTACGCCTCCCTGGCCGCCGCCGGCACCCTGGACGCCTACGGCACCGGCCAGGACGCCACGGTCACGGTCAGCGGCTACGGGGTCAGCCGGATCAACCCGGCGCAGTCGGAGTCCTTCCGTAGCCGGCTGATGGCCACCACCTACGTCCAGAACCTCGGCAGCCACAACGGCGGTGGCTTCAACGTGCAGCTGGCCAACAATCCCGGTGGCGGGCGCGGCGGGACCTGCTTCGGGGATTCTGGTGGCCCGACCCTGCTGGACGACACCGACGTCATTGTGGGGGTGACCTCCTGGGGGTTTGGCTTCAACCGTCAGACCTGCGGGGGGGTGGGGTTCGCCTACCGGACCGACCAGCAGGCCGTGATCGACTGGATCCTGGCCCACGCCGGCGACGAGGCTGACGAGATCAACATCGTGACCATCTAGGGCCACCTCATAGTCGACGGGGATGGCGGCGGCCACCGGCTGTTGCCATCCCCGTCGACTGTCCGGGGGATTCGCGCTCCACGGGAGACGTGATGGGTCAAGACCTCTTGCGAAGGCAGCAGGCCGATGCGTGACGACAACCCGTTCCCCACCGAGCGCACCGCGGTCGTCACCGGGGCCGCCTCCCGGCGTGGCATCGGGCGGGCCACCGCCGACCGGCTGGCCCGCGACGGCTGGTCCATCGCCGTCCTCGACCTCGACGGCGAGGCCGCCAAGCGTACGGCCGCCGAGATCGGCGACGACCGGTCGGTGGCGTCGCTCGGCGTCGCCGCCGACGTCGCCGACCCGGACTCGGTCGAGGCAGCCATCACCCAGGTCGAAGCCAGCCTGCCGCCGATCATCGGCCTGGCCAACGTGGCCGGGGTGAGCTCTCCGGTCGACTTCATGGACCTCACCCTCGCCGAGTGGGACCGCGTCTTCGACATCAACATGCGCGGCGCGTTCCTGGTGACCAGGCGGGTCGTGCCCGCCATGCTGGCCGCCGGAGTCGGCCGCATCGTGAGCGTCTCGTCGGTCTCGGCCCAGCGGGGCGGCGGCACCTACTCGAAGGTGCCCTACAGCGCCTCCAAGGCGGCGCTCATCGGCTTCAGCCGAGCCCTGGCCCGCGAGCTCGGTCCGCACGGGATCACGGTGAACTGCGTGGCGCCGGGGCCGATCGACACCGACATCATGGGCGGGACCCTGACCGAGGAGCGCAAGGCCGAGCTCGGCGCCGACAGCATGGTCGGCCGGGTGGGCACGGTGGCCGAGGTGGCCGCGCTGATGGCCTTCCTGCTCGGCGAGGACGCCGGCTACATCACCGCCGCGACCTACGACATCAACGGCGGCCTCCAGGTCTCCTGAGAGTGATGACACGAGCGGACCCGACGGCCAACCTGCCTCCGGCGCGGGTGGAGCCGGACGCCCGGCGGCGGATCCGCCAGGCCCTGGCCGACGCGGGCCGGCGGATCGCGGTCCTGGACGACGACCCCACGGGGTCCCAGACGGTCCACGGCGTCGAGGTGGTCACCGTGGTCGAGCCGGACGAGCTCGCTGCCGGTCTCTCCGAGGAGGGCTCGACCTGCTTCATCCTGACCAACACCCGCAGCCTGGCTGAGGCCGACGCGGTGGAGCTGAACACCCGGATCGGACGGATGCTGTTCGAGCTCGCCGACCGCCTCGACGCGCCGATCGACCTGGTCAGCCGCAGCGACTCGACGCTGCGGGGGCACGTCATCGCCGAGGTGCGCGGGCTGGACGCCGTACGCCGCGAGGCGACCGGCCGCGGCTTCGACGGCGTGCTGCTGGCGCCGGCGTACTTCGAGGCCGGCCGGTTCACCGCCGGGGACGTGCACTGGGCCCGGGTGGGCGCCGACGTCCTGCCGGTCAGCGAGACCGAGTTCGCCCGCGACGCCACCTTCGGCTATTCGGCCTCCGACCTGCGCGACTTCGTCGCCGAGAAGAGCGGCGGGACGATCGGGCCGGGCGAGGTCACCAGCATCACCCTGGACGACATCCGCCTGGGCGGGCCGGCGCGGGTGGCCGAGGTCCTCGCCGCCGTGACCGGCGGCGGCTTCGTGGTCGTGAACGCCGTGGAGTACGCCGACCTGGAGGTCGTCGTCCTCGGGCTGCTCGAGGCGGAGGCGGCCGGCAGCTCCCTCCTGTGCCGCACCGGGCCGTCGTTCGTGCAGGCCTTGGCCGGGTTGGACCCGAGGGACCCGCTGGGGGCGTCGGATGTCTGGGCCGACGGCCGTCCCGGCGGGCACGGGCTCGTCGTCGTCGGGTCGCACGTCGGCCTGACCAGCCGGCAGGTGGCGGTCGCCCGGGGACGTGGCGGCCTGGCCGAGGTCGAGCTCGACGTGGCCGCCGTCGCCGACCCCGACCGGCGCGACGGCCACGTCGCCGAGGCCGCCCGGCTGGTCGTCTCGGCGCTCGACCACTCCGACGTGCTGCTGGTCACCAGCCGCGAGCTGCGGCGCGGCCGGGACGCGGCCGAGAGCCTGGAGATCTCGCGGCGGGTGTCCACCGCCGTCACCGAGGTGGTCCGCGGGGCGCTCCCGGCCAGGCCCGCCTGGGTCGTCGCCAAGGGCGGCATCACCTCGCACGACGTGGCCGTCCGTGGCCTCGGCATCCGCCGCGCCAGGGTCCTCGGCCAGCTGTTTCCCGGCCTGGTGTCGGTCTTCCTCCCACTTGATGCCGCCCCCGAGGCGGTCGGCACCCCGTACGTCGTGTTCGCCGGCAACGTCGGCGACGAGACCACCCTGGCGTCGGTCATCGACCGGTTCCGCTAGCGGTCGCCCTGGACTGACG
>Ga0268243_1000155_pt1 | contig 11161 bp, 11 predicted proteins | sample BulsoiMagMametaG_FD_200254 | JGI IMG/M metagenome (GOLD analysis project Ga0268243, IMG submission 200254) | Bulk soil microbial communities from Mexico - Magueyal (Ma) metaG (v2) (version 2) | ecosystem: Environmental > Terrestrial > Soil > Agricultural land | place: Mexico: Magueyal...
CTCTTCCTACTCGGGCGCCTCGACCACCAGTCGCATCTGCAACACCCGACCCGCCTCGGTCCGCTCATCCATGACGCAACTCTCCTCCAGCGGTCCATCGTCCACCCGGTGGCAGGTGCGATCCTAGGAAATCAGGCCCGGGCGGAGAACCCTGCCAGGGATGGCGTCGGCACCCTTGGGAAGACCTGCGTTACCGACGCCGCTTCTCCTCGAGCAGGGTCGCGGCTTCGGACGCCGACGGGCGGGCGCCGAGGGCCTTGAGGCGGTCGTGGGCGACCCGCAGCATGTGCTCGCCCTCGGGGCCGCCCGTGCCGAGGAGGCAGCGGCCCCGGCCCAGCAGGCACAGGGCGTGCTCCAGGGCCTGGCGGTAGCGGGCCCAGCCTTCGGCGGCCTCGGTGAACAGAGTGGCCGCCTGTTCCAGCTCGCCGGTGGACTCGGCCAGGACGGCCTGGGCGGTGGTGGTGGCCAGGCGGTAGCGGGTGGCGCTCGGGTCGGCGGCGGCGATCAGGTCGCGGGCCAGGGCGGGGGCCGGGGCGGCGGCGATGCGGACCATGTCGGCGACGTGCTGGCCGAGGAAGCGGTGGCCGCCGGCGCGGTCGGTGGTGAGCTGGGCGGCCTCGGTGACCAGGGACAGGGCGGCCGGGCGGTCGCCGGTCGCCTGGGCGACCAGGGCGGCGTTGACCAGGGCGGGGACGAGCTGCTGGAGGTCGTCGATCTCGCGGGCCCGGGGCAGGACGCGGCGGGAGAGGTCGCGGGCGGCGATCAGGTCGCCCTGCCAGGTGAGGATCAGGGTGACGTGGCGGCGGCAGCCGATGGCCAGGTAGTCGCCGCCGTGGGCCAGGTCCCAGGCGATGGCCTCGTCGGCCAGGGTGACCGCCTCGTCCCAGCGGCCGAGGTCGAGCAGGGGGCCGAGGGTGGAGGCGCGCAGCCACATGGCGGCCTCGCTCAGGCCGCGGCGCTCGGCGAAGTCGACGCCGTCCTCGCAGACCGCCAGGGCGGCGTCGGGGCCCTCGACCAGCCAGACCGGCTCGGCCAGGTTGTTGTAGAGGACGGCCGTGTCGTAGCCCGAGCCGAGCTCGAGGCCGAGGGCCACGCCGGTGCGGAGGTCGTCCATGCCGCCGAAGTCACCCAGGTCGCAGCGGGCCATGCCGCGGGCGTCCAGGATCCGGGGCCGGATCCGGGGCAGGCCGCCGAGGTCGTCGGCCAGGGCCAGGGCCTTGTCGGCCCATTCCAGGGCCTCGCCGGCGTGGCCGGCGACGACCCGGTCCCCGGCCATGCGGACATAGGCCGAGACCAGCTCGGCCCCCGGGGGCTCGCGCTCCAGCAGCTCGATGGCCTCGCTGAGGACGGCGTTGGCCCGGCGGGTGTCGCCCTGGTTCCAGTAGACGGTGGCCAGCCGGCCCAGGGTCGCCCCCAGGACCTGGGTGTCGCCCTGGCGGCGCAGGTCGGCGATGGCCTCCTCGTAGACGGCGACCGCCTCGGGGTAGTCGCCGGACTGGAAGGCCACCCGGCCGGTCCGGACCAGCAGGTGGGGGCGCTCGGGGTCCTTGGGCTGGCCGAGCTCGACGGCCTGGCGGTAGTAGGCGCGGGCCCGGTCCAGGTCCAGGTTGATGGTCCGGTCGCCGGCCAGGACCAGGAACCGCTGGGTCGGCCCGATCAGGGCGTCGATCCGGTCCTGGGGCTCCCGGGCCGCCCTGGCGTAGGCCAGCGCCTGGCCGTAGTGGTGGGCGACGACCTCGGCCAGGTCCCCGACCCGCTCGCCGGCCACCTGCTCGACCCACTCGGCCACCGCCTGGTGGCGGCGGGCCCGGCCGGCCCTGGGGATCTGGGCGTAGGCCACGTCCCGGACCAGGGCGTGCCAGAACACGTACTCGTCCTGGTGCTGGACCGAGGAGGTCCGGGCCCGCTGGACCAGCTGCTTGCGCTCCAGCTCGGCCAGCCCGGCCGCCACCGCCTCGGGGCCGGACCCCCCCGACCCGTTCATGGCCGCCACCGCCCCCGGCCAGAAGACCCGGCCGACCACGGCGGCGTCCTGGACCATGGCCCGGACCTCGGGCGCGAGGGTGTCGAGGCGGGCCGCGATCAGCCCGTGCACGGTCTCGGGGACGGGGATGTCGGGGACGGTCGTGACCTGGCCCTCGACCTGGCTCTCCGGGACCAGGCCCTGGTCGGCCAGCAGCCGGGCGAACTCCTCGGCGTACAGCGGGTTGCCGCCGGCCCGCTCCAGCAGCAGGGCCTGGACCCCGACGGGCAGCACCGACCGGCCGACCAGGGAGGCCACCAGCAGGGCCGTGTCCAGGTCGGACAGCGCCCCCAGCCGGATGAGGGTCGCCGCCGGGCCGGTCTCGGCCCAGGCCGGGGAGCGCTCCAGCAGCTCGGGTCGGGCCGTGGCCACGATCAGCAGGGGCAGGCCCTCCGACCGCTCGACCAGGTGCTGGAGGAACTCGAGCATGGCCGGGTCGGCCCAGTGGAGGTCCTCGACCACCAGCACCAGCGGGTGGCTGGCGGCGATGGCCTCGACGAAGCGGCGCCAGGCGGCGAACAGCTCGGCCCGCTCGGGCTTGACCGCGTCGGGGTCGGCCACGCCGAGCAGGGGGGCCAGCCGGGCCCGCAGCCACTCGCCCTCCGAGGGGTCGGCGACCAGGGTGGCCACGACCGCCTGGAGCTTGGCCCGCACCTGGGCCGGGGGGTCGGACTCGAGGATCCCGGCCTCGGCCTTGACGATCTCGCCAAGGGCCCAGAAGGTGATCCCGTCGCCGTACGGCAGGCAGCGGCCATGACGCCAGGTGACCAGCTCGGGGCGGTCGTCGACGTGGGCGGCCAGCTCGGCCACGAACCGGGACTTGCCCACCCCCGGCTCCCCCATCACCGTGGCCAGCCGCACCGTCCGCTCGGCCACGGTCCGCTCGAACAGCTCCTTGAGCAGGCCCAGCTCGGCCTGGCGGCCCACGAACGGGGCGCCGGCGCGGCGGGCGGCCTCGAGGCCGGTGCGGCTGCGGGCCCCGAGCAGCCGCCACACCGGCACCGGGTCGGCCTTGCCCTTGACCCGCACCGGGTCCAGCTCCTGGTAGTCGAACAGCCGGCTGGTGGCCCGGAAGGTCGCCTCGCCCACCACCACCCCGCCCACCGGGGCCACGCCCTGGAGGCGCGAGGCGGTGTTGACCACGTCCCCGACCACGCCCTCGGTCTGGCGGGCCGCGCCCTGGCGGACCAGGGCCTGGCCGGTGGTGACGCCGATGCGCACGGCCAGGTCGAGGCTGGCGTCCTGGTTCAGCTCCTCGATGGCGGCCAGCATGCCGAGCGCGCAGCGGACGGCCCGCTCGGGGTCGTCCTCGTGGGCCACCGGGGCGCCGAACACGGCCATGACGCCGTCGCCGATGAACTTGTCCAGGGTGCCGCCGAGGCGCTCGATCTCGGCCCGCTGGCGGACGTGGTAGGGGCGCAGCATGGCGCCCACGTCCTCGGGGTCGGCCTGGTCGGAGCGGGCGGTGAAGCCGACCAGGTCGCAGAACAGCACCGTGACCAGGCGGCGCTCCTCGGCCGGGGCCTGGGTGGGGGCGGTGAGTGGCGCGCCGCAGGCCCCGCAGAACCGGAAGCCCCCCGGGTTGTCCTGTCCGCAAACTGCGCACCGCGGCATGCAGGCAGTCTACGGGCCGGCCGGCAACCGCGGGCGGGGCCCGCCCGTCAGCTGGTGGGGACGGCCGAGGGGGGCGTCGGGGCCGGGGCGGGGGCCTCGTGCCAGATGCCCTCGTCGATCTCGGCCCTGCGCTGGTTGCGGCGCACCAGCCAGGTGGCGACCCCGGCCAGGGCGAGCAGCACGGCCAGCTTGCGGCCGCGGCCCGAACGGCGCCCGTCCCGGGCCGCGTTGTCCTTGGTGACCTGGTCCTCGGCCCGGCGCTTGCGGCCCATCGCTCCTCCTCCGACACGGTTCCGGCTGGCGGGCCGAGTCTAGCCCGCCGGCGCGGCCCGGTGCCGGGCGGGGTCAGCCGAGGTCGAACTCGCCCCCGCGGACCCCGCCGACGAACGCCTCCCACTCGGCCGCGGTGAACACCAGGACGGGGCCGGCCCGGTCCTTGGCGTCGCGGACGACCACCCGGTCGTCGAGGACGGCGACCTCGACGCAGCCGTTGAGGTCGCAGAGGGAGCTGGTTCGCCAGGCGGCGGGGGGGAGGTCGTGCATGCGGGCTCCGTTCTCGCGGCGCGTCGTCGGCCGCAACCTAGCCCGTGGGGCCTAACGGCCCGCTAACGCCCGCGCCCGCTCGGGCCGGCCGGCGAGGACGGCGGCCGCCATGGCCCGGGCGCCGGCCGCGGCCCCGGGCTGGCGGTCGACCACGGCCACGGCCGTGGCCCCGTCGATCAGCATGTGGAGCTGGAGGGCGGCCTCGTCGGGCGACGGCGCCCCGGCGGTGGTGGCGATGTCCCGGAGCAGGTCCCGCAGGGCGGCGCGGTGGCTGGCCACGGCCGCCTGGGCGGGGTGGCCGGGCCAGGCGCGGAGCTCGGTGGCCACGTTGGCCACGTACGACCCGCGGAAGCCCTCGTCGGCGAACCACTTCTCGAGGGCGTCCCAGAGGGCCTCCAGGCGCGCCCCGGCGTCGTCGCCGGCCCGCGCGGACTCGCCCTCCAGCCAGCCCAGCCACTGCCCGCTCCAGTGCTCCAGGGTCGCCGTGACCAGCGCGTCCTTGCCGCCGAAGTGGCGGTAGAGGGTCATCGGGGCGACGTCGGCCTCGGCGATGATCCGGTCGACGGCGGTGGCACCGATGCCCTCGTCGGCGAACAGCCGGGTCGCCGCGTCCAGGATGCGCTCACGTGGCCTGCTGGCTGCCATGCGCGTCCTCCCACGGCGACGGTAGAGAATGGTCTCTCTTGCGCGAGTGTGAAGGAAGCCGACAAACTCTGCAAGTATGCAGAATGCATCGGTGCAAGGAGGGCGGATGACGACGCGGACCCGGACCCCGAGCGGGCGGCGCCGGCGCCTGGGGGCCGAGCTGCGGCGGCTCAGGGAGCAGGCCGGCCTGACCATCGACCGGGTCGCCCAGGAGCTGGAATGCTCCCCGTCCAAGGTCTCGCGCATCGAGACCGGCCAGGTCAGCGCGACCCCGCGTGACGTCCGGGACATGCTCGGGCTGTACCGGGTCGACGACGACCGGGTCGAGGCCATGGTCCAGGTGGCCAGGGAGGCCCGCCAGCGGGGCTGGTGGCAGAAGTTCGTCGACGTGCCCGACGGCGTGCCCGCCTACGTCGGCCTGGAGGCGGCCGCAACCTCGATCGACGTCTACATGGCGCTGATCGTGCCCGCCCTGTTCCAGACCCCCGACTACGCCCGGGCGGTGATCGCCGCCGTCCGGCCCGACCTGCCCCCGGGCGAGATCGACCGCCGGGTCGAGCTCCGCCTGCGCCGCCAGGGCCTGCTCGACCAGGAGCGCCCGCCGGTCATGCGGGTCCTGCTCGACGACACCGTGCTGCGCCGCCCGGTCGGCGGGCCGGCGGTCATGGCCGCCCAGCGGCGGCGGCTGCTGGCCGACGCCGACCGGCCGGCCGTCACCATCCAGGTCCTCGACGCCCAGGCCGGGGCCCACGCCGGCATGGACGGGCCGTTCACCATCTTCGGCTTCCCGGCGCCGGCCGAGCGTGACGTGGTCGCCCTGGACAGCGCCGCCGACGCCCTCTACCTGGAGGGCCCCGAGGACGTGGCCCGCTACCGCCGGGTGTTCGAGCTGCTGCTGCCGGCGGCCCGCTCCCCTGAGGACTCGGCGGCGATCATTCGTCCCTGAGGTCGAACTCGCCGCCGCGGACCCCGCCGAGGAAGGCGTCCCACTCCGCGGCCGTGAACTCCAGCACCGGGCCCCGGCCCTGCTGCTTGGAGTCACGCACCGCGATCCGGTCGCCGACGACCGCCACCTCGACGCACCCGTTGGTGGTGCTGAAGGTGCTCTTGCGCCACTCGACCCGCGCCTGGTCCTCCACCGCTCGCCCAGCCCCCTCCCGTCGCCCCGGCCCCTCCGGCCGGCCGTCGACGGCAGATCCAATCCCAAGTCCGCGCCCATACGCAACGCGAACGTCACCAACCGACAATCCGGTCGCAACACGGTCCAACTAGGGTCGGTGCCATGAACACGACCCCGCGACTGGAGGGGATGCACGCCGCCACCGCCACCACCACCGGATGGATCGAGGCGGCGGCCGAGGCCGGCCCGGCGTGCCTCTTCTGCGGCGACCCGGCGCGGCGCTACAAGCCGCTGAACGAGGGCACCCTGACCAGCCTGCGCAAGCTGTGGTGGTGCCGCCCCTGCGAGACGACCTGGGTGGCCTGACCCCGGCCCGGCCCTAGCAGCAGCGCTGCCCGGGCCGGACCTCCATCGCGTCCATGCGGCGGCACTCGAACTCACGCCGCGACAGCACCGCCTCGCCCGGGTGGTTCCGGCGCTGATGGGCCAGGTAGTGGTCGTAGGCGTTCTCCCCCAGCACCTCGCGCACGTACCAGAGGGCGCCGGTCACCGCCCGGCGCAGCCTTGCCGTCACCCGTCGCCCCCGTCATCGGGCGCTCCGCCGCCGCGGCCGCGCCGGGCCCCGGCCGGCTCGGCCCGCAGCTCGGCCTGGCGGGCCCGGTCCTCGGCGGTCGGGAACAGCCCCGAGGGCGCCCACAGGTGCGACTCGGTGGCCGGGGCCTCGGCCAGCACCGGCTCACGCCGGCCGCTGAGGGTCTGGTACCAGATCCGGGCGGCGTCGGCGATGACCACGATGATGAGGGCGGCGAACAGGATCGAGAGGACCCCGTCGACGGTCGAGTTGGTGACGATCTGGCCGACGTCGTCCAGCGACTTGGCCGGGGGGATGACCTTCCCGGCGTCCAGGGCCTGCTGGTACTTGTCGCGCTGGGCGAAGAACCCGATCAGCGGGTCGCCGGAGAAGATCTTGTACCAGCTGGCCGACAGGGTGACGGCGGCGTCCCAGGCCAGGGGGACGGCGGTCACCCAGGCCCACTTCAGCCGTCCCGACTTGACCAGGATGGTGGTGGCCACGGTCAGGGCCACGGCCGCCAGCAGCTGGTTGGCGATCCCGAACAGCGGGAACAGCTGGTTGATCCCGCCAAGGGGGTCGGTGACCCCGACCCACAGGAAGTAGCCCCACAGCCCGACCACGACGGCGCTGGTCGCGTAGACGCCGGGCCGCCACGAGGGCCGGCTCATCGGCTTCCAGACGTTGCCAAGGGTGTCCTGGAGCATGAACCGCCCGACCCGGGTGCCGGCGTCGACCGTGGTCAGGATGAACAGGGCCTCGAACATGATCGCGAAGTGGTACCAGAACGCCTTCAGGGCGTCCCCGCCGAACGCGCCCGAGAAGATGGTCGACATGCCGACGGCCAGGGTGGGGGCGCCGCCGGTGCGGGCGATCAGGGTCGACTCCTCGACCTGCTGGGCGGCCGCCTGGAGCTGGTCGGGGGTGATGGTGAAGCCGAGGTTGGTGACGGCCTGGGAGGCCGACTGGACGGTGGCCCCGACCACCCCCGGGGGCGAGTTCATGGCGAAGTAGAGGCCCTGGTCGAGGATGGAGGCGGCCACCATGGCCATGACGGCCACGAACGACTCGGTGAGCATGGCCCCGTAGCCGACCATGCGGACCTGGGACTCCTTCTCGATCAGCTTGGGCGTGGTGCCCGAGGCGATCAGGGCGTGGAACCCGGACAGGGCCCCGCAGGCGATGATGATGAACACGAACGGGAACAGCGGGCCGGCGAACACCGGCCCCTTGCCGCTGCTGGCGAACTTGGTCACGGCCTCGTTCTCCAGCACCGGCAGGGTGAACAGGATGCCGACGGCGAGCAGGCCGATGGTGCCGACCTTCATGAAGGTGGACAGGTAGTCGCGCGGGGCCAGCAGCATCCACACCGGCAGCACCGAGGCCGCGAACCCGTAGACGACCAGGCAGACGACCAGGGTCTTGGGCGACAGGGTGAACGCCGGGGCCAGGCTGGAATGGTCGATGACCCCGCCGAGGACGATCGCCGCCAGCAGCAGCCCGACCCCGATGGCGCTGGTCTCGATCACCCGCCCCGGCCGCAGGACCCGCAGGTAGAAGCCCATGAACAGGGCGATGGGGATGGTCATGGCGAGCGAGAAGGTGCCCCAGGGGGAGTCGGCCAGGGCGTTGACCACGACCAGGGCGAGCACGGCGAGCAGGATGATCATGATGGCGAACACGGCCAGCAGGGCGGCCGCCCCGCCGATGGGGCCGATCTCCTCGCGGGCCATCTGGCCCAGGCTCTTGCCGTCGCGCCGCATGGAGAAGAACAGGATCACCATGTCCTGGACGGCGCCGGCGAAGATGACCCCGAAGATGATCCACATCGTCCCCGGCAGGTAGCCCATCTGGGCGGCCAGGACGGGGCCGACCAGCGGCCCGGCCCCGGCGATGGCGGCGAAGTGGTGGCCGAACAGGACCCGCCGGTCGGTGGGCTGGAAGTCGACGTCGTTGTCGAGCCGTTCGGCCGGGGTAGCCCTGGTGTCGTCCACCCCCAGCACCCGGTTGGCGATGAACCGGGCGTAGAAGCGGTAGGCGATCGCGTACGAGCACAGGGCGGCCACGACCAGCCAGACGGCGTTGACCGACTCGCCTCTGGCCAGGGCGAGGATGCCCCAGGCGATGGCGCCGAGCACGGCCACCGCCGCCCAGATGGCGATGCGGCCCGGGGTCCAGCGAGCGGTGTCCGGGGTGGCGGTGGCGTTCATCTGCTCTCCTCTCCCTACAATCCCGTGCTCTCCCTACCCCGCTTCGTCTCCCTCCTACCCCTGCTGTGGAGGAGTACCACGCCGGGTGGTTGCGTGATCTGCTACGCTGCGGGCCGCACAGGTTCAACGTTTGGCTTTCGCTTCGAAGTCGAGCTTGTCCCTTGCCGTCGGCGCCAGGACGGACCGACGTTGATCGTGACCTCCGAGTTGACGGAGGGAGGGACAAGCATCCATGACCGTTGGAACCGTGAAGTGGTTCAACGCCGACAAGGGCTACGGCTTCATCCAGCCCGAATCTGGCGAGGACGTCTTCGTGCACTTCAGCGCCATTCAGACGAGCGGCTACCGTTCGCTGAATGAGGGCCAGACCGTCGAGTTCGACGTGGCCCAGGGCCCCAAGGGCCCGCAGGCCGCGAACGTGCGGCCGATCGACGCCCAGTAGCACGACGTTCCGGTGGCCCCGCCCGCAACGGCGGGGCCGCTTCCATGCTCAGGGCAGGTAGACGTGCAGCCGGACCACGGAACCGCCGGGGACGGACCGCAGCTGGACCAGGTCGCAGAGCTGGTTGACCATCCACAGCCCGCGCCCACCGTCGCGGTCGAGCGCCGGCCGCTCCCGGCCGGCCATCGGGTCCTCGATCCGGCCGGCGTCGCGGACCTCGCACACCAGGACCCCCTCCTCCCGCCAGAGCCGCAGGGTGCCGCGGCCGCCGCCGTGGCGCAGGCTGTTGGTGGCGACCTCGTCCACGGCCAGGACCAGGTCGGCGGCGCGGGCGGGGTCGAGGCCGGCGGCGGCCGCGTGCCCGGCCACCAGCTCGCGCAGCTCGGCCAGGGAGGCCAGGTCGAAGCCCAGGGCCGGCGACCGCCCCGGTGGGTCGGGCAGGGGGGCGGCGAACGGCGCCGCCGCCTGCTCGAGGCCGCGGTAGGTGGCGCTGCCCAGGCCGACCCCTTCCTCGGTCACGAACGGGTGGCTGCGCCAGGCCTCCTCCAGGACCTCGCTGTCCAGGTTGGTGGTGTCGTACGGGCACAGGAGCCACCACGCCGGCATCCCGGCGAAGGCGAGGTTGAGCAGGGTCTCGTGGCGCTGGCACTCGACCAGCTCGGCCGGGGTCCGCCCGGCCCAGATGGGCTCGCCGATGCCGCGGGCCCGCCGGGTGGCCACGTCGTGGCCGGCCACGAAGTCGCGCCAGGCGGGGATGATCCGGGCCGGGTTGGCGCCCACGTCGGCCATGTCGGCGAAGGCGACCCGGTCGGCGTCGCCGCCCAGGGCGGAGCGGAGCAGGCCGATCTTGGCCGCGCTCACCACCACCAGCACCGGCTCGTCGAGGGCGACCCCCTCACGGATGAACGCGAGGGTGCCGGCCAGGAAGTCGACCTCGCCGGCGTACAGCAGCGCCTCGTGCCGGAAGGTGTCAGCGGTCTGGAGCAACGTCTACAGCCTTGGACAACGTGGAGGTGGGATCGCGCCACCCAGGATAGCCGACCCCTCTGGAAGGCCTCAGGGGCGTTCCGGGTCGAGGTGGAGCCGGCCGCCCGAGCGCTCCTCGAGGGCCCGGCGCAGCTGCTCGCGGTCCTTGAAGCCGAGGACGGCGGCCGACCCGGCGGTGACCTCGGCCCGATGCTGCTGGGGGGTGGTGATCCGGGTGGTCAGGCAGCCCCCGGGGAACAGCTCGTAGCGCACGACCTGGTACGCCGGGGCCTGGCGCTCGACCCGCTGGTAGCGGCGGACCCCGGGCTGGCCGGCGGCCACCTCGGCGGCCCTGCCGGGGTCGCAGCCGGCGGTCAGCCTGGCCTCCATGGCCTGGCCGGCCCGGTCGTGGTGCAGGGTGATCAGCGTGCGGCCGTCGTTGACGGCCACGGTCCCCAGCGTCCAGCCGACCGGCAGGTCGCGCACGCACGGGACCAGCGACGCCGACGGCACGGCCTGGGCCTGCAGCCACAGCGGCTCCAGGTCGCTGCAGGGCAGGGCGCCGAGCTCCAGCGGGGTCCGGGTGGCGGCGTCGTTGTTGACCATCGAGAGGGTGGTCGTGGCCAGCAGGATCGCCAGGAGGGCGGTGCCGGCCATGAGCCCGACCCGCCGCAGGGTCCAGCGCTGGATGGACACCGGCTGGGGCGGGGCCGGCAGCAGGCGGATGAACTCGCCGTGGAGGTCGCGGCCCTGGGCCCGGAGCATCCGGCGCAGCTGCGACGGCAGGGCGAGGCCACGGGCGGCGGCGAACCCCTCGGTGATCTCCTCGACCGAGAACAGGCGCAGGGCCCGCCGGTAGACCACCTCGGGGCTGGACCGCAGGGCCAGGCAGAGCATCATATTGGCCAGGTCGACGGCCTGGCGCCAGGGGCTCGGCCGGGCCTGCACGAAGGCGACGTCGATCAGCAGCATGCGGCCGTCGCGGACCAGCAGGTTGGCCGGCTTGATGTCGCGGTGGGCCAGGCCG
>Ga0268243_1000156_pt1 | contig 11161 bp, 12 predicted proteins | sample BulsoiMagMametaG_FD_200254 | JGI IMG/M metagenome (GOLD analysis project Ga0268243, IMG submission 200254) | Bulk soil microbial communities from Mexico - Magueyal (Ma) metaG (v2) (version 2) | ecosystem: Environmental > Terrestrial > Soil > Agricultural land | place: Mexico: Magueyal...
CATCGACTTCGACACCCTCGACCCCGCAGGAGCCAGTCCCGGCGCCCTAGAGCTAACAGCGTGGGGCCAAGCGTGAGCCGGGGCCGCATAACCGTCGTTGGTCTCGATGGAAGGCCTCTCGACGAGGAGATCAAACGTCTGCTCACTGACGCGGCGCTCGTCGCCGGTGGCGGGCGGCACCTGGAGATGCTCGGTGTTGATCGCGACCGTGCCGTGGTTTTGGAGGGAGACCTCTCCGAGGCGCTCGCACGGATCGAAGGTACAAATGGCTCCGTGATAGTGTTCGCGTCAGGGGACCCCGGTTTCTTCGGCATCGTACGCCTGCTCGGTCGGCGGTTCGGAAGGGAAAATCTGCGCATCTTGCCTGGCCTCTCCTCGGTTGCGCAAGCATTCGCCCGCGCCGGGCTCTCGTGGGACGACGCGGTCACGGTCAGCGCCCACGGCCGCGACCCCCGTCGCGCCGTCAACGTCTGTCGCGCCAACCCGAAGGTCGCCGTCCTCACCTCCCCCCACTTCGGGCCGGCCGAACTTGCGGAAGCGCTCGGCGGGCTGGAGCGCACCTTTGTCATTGCCGAGAAGCTTGGCGAGGCTAGCGAGCGCATCTTTCACGGCGACGCTGGCACGGTCGCCGGCATGGAGTGGGAAGATCCTAATGTGGTACTCGTGCTCGACGAAAAAAGAATGCCGGGAGAGAGAGGTTGGATCTCCTCGGGCCTCATGGCTAAGGGACAGTGGGCGCTCTCAGAAGAGGAGTTCGAGCACCGGTCTGGCATGATCACGAAGTCGGTGACCCGCGCTTTCGTACTCTCGCGCCTCGGTCCGGGACCGGGAGACCTTATCTGGGACGTCGGGGCGGGCGGCGGATCGGTAGCCATCGAGTGCGCCCGTCTGGGCGCCGCCGCCATCGCCATCGAACGCGACCCCGAGAGCTGTGCTCGTATCCACCGCAACGCCGAACATCACGGTGTCAGGTTGCAGATCATGGAAGCCATGGCACCGGAAACTCTGCGAGACCTGCCCGAACCTGACGCCGTCTTCGTCGGTGGGAGCGGCGGAGCCTTCGAGGAGATCGTCAAGCTATCCGCCGTCAGAGCGCGCCGGGCGGTCGTGTTGGCCCTCGTCACCCTCGAACGGGTCATTCCTGGTGCCCAGCTCCTCGAAGATTGCGGCCTCGAGGTAGAGACTACCTTCCTGCAGACTTCCAGGATGAAAGGCGTCGGTAATCTGCACCGCCTCGCTGCCGAGAGTGCCGTGTTCGTCGTCTCGGGGAGTCGCACGTGATCGGGCTCATAGCAGCCACCGCGAGCGGCCGCCGCAACGCTGCACACCTCGTCAGCGCCTGGACTGATGCACGCCTCTACGAGGGCAAGACGAAAGAAGCTCTCCACCTGGCCTGGAACGAGTGCAACGGTATCGTGCTTTTCCTCGCCACCGGCGCCGCCGTCCGCCTCATCGCTCCGCTGCTGGAAAGCAAGCATCGAGATCCCGGCGTGGTCACCGTCGACGACGCCGGAAACTTCGCCGTCGCCCTCTGCGGTGGGCATGAAGGCGGGGCCAACGCCCTCGCCGCACGGGTCGCGGAGGCCCTGGGCGGGAAGCCGGTGATCACTACCGCAAGCGACTCTGTTGGCGTCCCCGCGCTCGACTCTTTCGGCGAGAACCTCGGTCTCCGGCTGGAAGGAGACTCGGACCTGGCTTCTGTCGGGGCTGCGCTCGTCTCCGGCGAGATGGTCAATCTCGTCACGGACAGGCGTTGGCCGCTCGGAGGGCTACCCAATAACGTCCTCGGGACGGACGAATGGAAGGCGCCGATGATTGTCATCACGGACAGGCTCGTGGAGACACCCCGTCCTGCTGCCGTCTACCGTCCACCCTCGCTCATCGCCGGTATTGGTTGCAGTAGAGGAGTGGGTGAGGAAGAGATACTCGACCTACTTCGTCGCTCCCTGGTGGAAGCTGGTTTGACAGAGAAGAGTGTCGCTGCCCTAGCCAGCATCGACGTGAAGCGCGACGAGGCGGGGTTGCTCGAGGCCGCAAAGAAGCTGGACGTCACGATCCACTTCCATTCAGCCCAAGCGCTCCGTGCAGTTGAAGCCCCCAACCCGTCGGAGCTGGTGCGAGAGGCGGTCGGGACGCCGAGCGTCGCCGAGGCCGCGGTGGTCTCCTCCGGTGCAGAGCTGGTACTCGAGAAACGAAAGTCGGCGAATGTCACAGTCGCTGTCGGGCGGCTCCCGGTGCGGGGAAGACTGGCCCTGGTTAGTCTGGGTCCTGGTGAGGACACCCTCCTTCCACCGCTCGCCCGCGAGGCACTCGCGACTTCGGAGCTCGTCGTCGGACTTGAGCAGTACATTGACCGCATCTCTCACTTGCTGCGACCTGGGACGCGGGTGCTCACGCCTCCGCTCGGAAATGAGGTGGCACGGGCGGAGCTCGCGCTTAGTGAGGCCCGTGCGGGCGGCAGTGTCGCACTGGTATCGAGTGGTGACGTGGGTATCTATGCGATGGCATCCCCGGCGCTCGAGCTGGCGGGTGAGGACGTGGACGTTGTGGTAGTGCCTGGGGTAACGGCTGCGCAGGCGGCGGCTTCGTTGCTCGGGTCGCCGCTCGGACACGACCATTGTTCGATCAGCCTCTCCGACTTGCTGACACCGTGGGGGGTGATCGAGGACCGGATCAGGGCCGCGGCCGAGGGAGACTTCGTGGTCTCGCTCTACAACCCGCGGTCGAAGGGTCGCGACTGGCAACTCGGAAAAGTGAAGCAGATCCTGCTCGGGCACCGTCCACTTGATACGCCGATTGGCATAGTGAAGGATGCCTACCGCCCGAGGCAGCAGGTCATCCTCACCGACCTCGCATCCCTGGACCCTGAAGATGTGGACATGCTGACGATCGTCCTCGTCGGCAGCTCTCAGACCAGGGTAGTCGCCGGACGCATGGTTACCCCGAGGGGATACCTGTCGTGAAGGCGGTCTTCGCCGTAACGGAAGCCTGCGCCGGCTGTGGCGCCTGCCTAAAGACCTGCCCGGAGAAGGCGATCCGTCCTGCCCCCAAAGACTACGGCGCGCCGCTGCTCGTCCTCGAAGACCGCTGTTCGGGATGCGCCGAGTGCGCCGAGATCTGTCCGGTCTCGGCGTGCGTTGAGGTACTGCTGGAAGCCGAATGAGACGCGTCCATCCCATAGAGACGGAGAGCTACCGCATCCTGCGCGGGATGGTCGACCTCTCGCACCTTGGACCCCTCTCTCGCGCCGTCGCGGAACGAGTCATCCATGCCTCGGCGGATCTGCACTACGCAGAGAGCCTGGTCCTCGACGAGGTTGCCCTGGAAAATGGTGTCTCGGCTCTGCGGCGGGGCGAACCCGTCGTTACCGATGTAGGGATGGTGGCAGCCGGGATCACAGCTCGCCAGACGCTGTGCTTGGTCTCAGACCCCCGCGTCCAAGCGTTGTCCGAACAGATCGGCATAACGCGTTCGGCGGCAGGCTTCAGGGTCGCTGCGGAGGATGTCGGCAAAGGAGCCATCTGGGTCGTCGGGAACGCACCGACGGCTCTCCAAGAACTGCTCGGGCTCGACATTGCTCCCTCGCTCGTGGTCGGACTCCCCGTCGGCTTCGTGGGGGCTGCCGAGTCGAAGGAGGCGCTCGTAGCCAGTGGCCTGCCCGCCGCCGCGAACAGGGGACCGAAAGGCGGTTCTGCGGTAGCAGCTGCGGCCCTGAACGCTCTCATTTATTACGAGGGGGGATGAAGTGAGGCGAACGGTGGGTATCGAAATGAAGGAAACCTACGAAAACGGAGATGCTCCGGCGTTGCTGATCGTGGGCCACGGCAGCCGCGACCCTCGCGGGGCACGCGAATTCCACGACCTGGTCGGTCTGGTACGCCGAAGAAACCCATCTCTGACGGTCGATGGAGGCTTTATCGAGCTCTCGCGCCCACCTATCTCGGAGTGCGTGAACAGGCTCGCCGAGAGCGGGGCGAGGAACGTCGCCGCCGTCCCGCTCACGCTCCTGGCCGCAGGGCACGCCAAGGATGACATTCCTGCGACCCTGGCGCGCGAGAAGATGGGCCACCCCGAGATGAGCTTCAGCTACGGTCGCGCCCTCGGCATAAGGCCCGAGCTCTTCGAACTGATGGACGAGAGGATCTCCACTCTCCTCCTCGAGGTGGAGAAGGGTGAGACAGCGATCCTTATCGTCGGTCGCGGCTCCTCCGACCCCGACGCCAACTCGGATCTTTCCAAGATAGCCCGACTGTTCTACGAAGGACGGCCTTACCCCTCAGTCGAGAGTGCTTACGTCAGCATGACCCCGCCCGATGTCTCGAAAGGGCTGGATCGCTGCCTCAAACTCGGCGCTAAGCGTGTCGTGGTCTTCTCCTACTTCCTCTTTACCGGCGTCCTGGAGGAGCGAATCCGCGAACAGAGCAGTGCATTTGCTGAGGCGAATCCAGGCGTCGAGGTGCGCTACGCGGGGTACTTCGGGCCTGACCCGAGGCTGGCTGACCTTGTGGTCGAGCGTTATACAGAGGCCCTGAGAGGAGACATCCGCATGAACTGTGACGTGTGCGTCCACCGCGTGGCCCTGCCTGGCTTCGAGGAGAAGGTCGGCGCCCCGGCGACGCCCCACTACCACCCCGACGAGCCCGGGCACCACCATCGCTAGCCGTGGCCCTGGAAGACCGCTTACTGGAGCTCGCAGCGGAGATACCGCCCCTCGACGAGACCGCAGCCGAAGAAGCACGAAAGCGACACCTCGGGCTCACCAAGCCGCCGGGTAGCCTGGGACGGCTGGAGGAGCTCGGTGCGCGGCTCGCTGGTATGGCCGGCGGGTGCCCGCCGCCCGTCCCTGGGAGTCCTGCCGTGGTTGTCTGTGCCGGGGATCACGGCGTCCTTGAACGCGGCGTCTCGCCGTGGCCTCAGGCGGTTACGGCGGCGATGGTGGGTAACTTCTGCACAGGTGGGGCAGCGGTGAACGCCATCGCGAAGACGGTGGGGGCGAGGGTGAGTGTTCTCGACGTCGGGGTTGCCCGAGAGTTGGAGAGGCACCCTCTGCTGCGGACCGCAAAGGTGCGGCGCGGGACCGGCGACCTGAGTCGCGGGCCTGCGATGAGCCGTGAGGAGGCCGCGCGGGCGGTTATGGCCGGTGCCGGAGCGGCCGGGGAACTCGTCGAGAGCGGTGGGGTCGATCTCCTTGTCACAGGAGACATGGGCATCGGGAACACCACGCCGGCAGCGGCCCTGATCTCCGCCTTCACAGGGCACCCGCCAGAGGAGACCACGGGTCGAGGCGCGGGCATCGACGACAAGACCTTGAAACTCAAGCTCAATGTAGTGGAGGAGGCACTGGAACGACACCTCCCAAACCCAAAAGACCCTCTCGGAGTGCTCGCGCAGATCGGTGGTCTGGAGCACGCTGCTATCGTGGGTGTGATCCTGGCCGGTGCTGTCTACGGCATTCCGGTGATCCTCGACGGTGTAGTCTCGGACTCCGCCGCGCTCGTAGCCCGCGCCCTCGCTCCCTACTCGGCCGGATATGTCATCGCTGGACACCGCTCCACCGAGCCAGGGGTGTGTATCTCCCTCCGATCGCTTGAGCTGAGTTCGCTGCTAGACCTGGACATGCGCCTTGGCGAAGGGACCGGCGGCCTGCTCGCTGTGCCACTCGTGCAGGCGGCGGCCAGGACGCTCAAGGAGATGGCGCTGCTCGAGGAGATAGGATTCGGGTGAACGGTCTCTCACCGAAAATGATTCGGGGACTGCGCAGCCCGTTGGCCCGTGTCGTCGAGGTACACGAAGCGCTGGGCTCGACCCAAGAGCGCGCCCGCGAGTTAGCCCATGCCGGAAAACCTCACGGAACGCTCGTCGTCGCGGAGATCCAGACCGGGGGACGGGGGCGGCTAGGACGCCATTGGGGATCTCCGAAAGGCGGGCTCTGGATGTCTCTTGTGGTGCGTCCCTGGTTCGACGCGAGCCTGGCCCCCCGCATTACCCAGACCGCGGCTGTCGGAGTGGCGAAGGCGCTCTTGGAGGTCGGGGTCGAGGCGCGCATCAAGTGGCCCAACGACTTGCTCGCTGGTGGGAAGAAGATCTGCGGCATCCTCGCCGAATCGAGCGCGGGGTACGCTACACAAGCGGTAACGGGGAGACCCCTCGACTACGTCATCCTCGGAGTAGGGATGAACGCCAACCTCGACCCCGCCGGGCTCGGTGTCCAGAATCGCGAAGTAACTGCGATCCGCTCCGAGCTGGGTCTTGATGTGGATCTGCTGGAGTTGCTCCGCGCTCTGCTCTCGAACCTCGACGCCGAGTTGGCCAGGATCGAGGACTTCAGAGCCGTCCTCGAAGACTGGAGAAACCTGAACTGCACCCTGGGAGAGAGAGTGCGCGTCTGGCGCTTCGGCGAGACCATCGAAGGCCGGGCCGTGGACCTGACCGCGGAGGGCGCTCTGTTGCTCTCTACCTCACAGGGTACCGTGGAGTTGCTGGAGGGTGAGGTCGAACACCTCAGACGGCGCAAGCGAGACAGGGCCGGGACTGCTGGCAATGCTAGAAAGGGACGAACATGAAAAGTGAGTCGGTCTACAGGAGCATCACTGCCGCGCTCCTCGTTACGGCTGCCGCGATCTCTGGCTATCATTGTCACAGAGCCGCGCAGGCCGGTGGGGAAGGCTTCAGGTGGTAGGCACCTCCTGATCTTCTTCCTCTTCCAGGACCGCAACCGAGGTAGCTTTGAAGACCAGGATCTTACCCCTCTCGGGAAAGTCTACGATCTCCACGTCCCCGGTTACGGCTATCTGGTCTCCCACAAGCTCGTCGGCATCCTGTACGGCCGACATATCTATCTCAGTCTCCAGGACGTAGCCTGTATGCTCATCTCCGGCTTCCGTACTCGCGCGCTTGAGCTGTCCTTCGAAGTAGGCCATGGCAGATCCCCTTTCAGAGTGTCAGGTATGGACATAGTACCCTCATTCGCGAACGAGGACTGGGCCATCGTCTTCTATGCCAGACACAGCGAGAGCCCGCGACCACTGAAAGTGCTTCTGGAAGGGTTCGGGTTCTCCATTCGTGACCCAGGAATGCGCCTAGACGCGGCTCTGGCTGCGGGGCGCAAGACATTACAAGAATGGCGCTTCAGGCAGTGCCGGTTGCGATCCAATCGCTCTTGGTATTTAATGCACTCCTAGGTGGGAGCCTCGATCCTGGATCGGGCAGCGTTGAGAGGAAGATAAGAAGGATGAGCGCAACGTTGATGTATGTCGGCATCGGGGCCGTACTTGCTACAGGCGTGGCGATTCTCACTATTGCTGTCCTTTTCTTGCAGACGGCGCGCCGCTACGTCGACCTGACCGAGAGGCGCCTGGAGCTCCTGCAAGAACGGGAAGAGTTCCTGCTCAAGCTAGTTCAGCGCCAGGGCCACGCTTTAGAGGTGAGCCGGGAAGCAGAGCGGCGCGAGAAGGTCTCCGAGATGGTCGGAGGTACTCGTGGACGGCGGCAGGGCGAAGAGTCTCCTGGCAGCCGGCGGCCTGAACGACACGTCCAAGAAATGCCGCATACGGGCAGCTCCTCTGAAGTAGAAGATGAGGAGCAGAGGCGGGAGAGTATACCGAAGGCGGACCCGACGCCGGCGCGGCCCAAAGACGGTGCGCCGCGGCTTGGAGTCCAGGTGCCGCACCCTGACGACGATGTGCCAGGACGCGGCTGGAACAACGCCCCTGCCAGGTTCTTCCAGAAGTGCTACGACAGATACTTGGAGCACTACGAGGGCTACGTACGGCTCGCCGAGCGGCTCCACCAGATGCGCGAGGAGGCCGAGGCGGCCCCTGGCACCCTCGGGAAGCAGGAGTGGGAGGACAAGCTCCGCCGCGCTTACGATGCCATAGAGCGGACTACCCAGAGGCTGGACATGCTCGAGGAGCACTACCCCGAGTTGGCGACCGACAACGATCGCATCTCGTCGCGCATCGGTACCGCGCGGCTTCATGCCGGCCTCACAGAACGCTTCGGACGCCCACACTAAACACAGCAGCTTATAAGCACAGTCCGCTGTCCGTACAGTTCTAGAGGCTACTGTGTAAGCGGGAGGGAAACTATCCAAAGACTTGTTACCGGCGCCTCTTACGTTTCACCTTCCAGCGGAAAGAGCTGATGCGCATGACGCTCCCTTGCTCGCTCCCAACGGTCGCCCGTCTTCAACATCACCGGTGATGTCTTCCCCCTCACAACCACTCTAGACGCGAACCGTCCGGAGGCCATGATCTTCAGCGTGGACGTCAACAGGGAGGGTGGTAGGTTCGTAACCTCAGTAGGTTCTGGCTCGTCCGAAACCGATTCTTCGATCGTCAACGCCGGCCCAGGTGCTTTCTTCCTTGACGTGCTGGCTGCCAATACTGATTATGTCGTAACGGTCGAGGGTTGTAGTGGCGCGCCTACCGGGCGGCCGCGGGGACCCATTGACCAGCCCGAGGGTGTTCTGCCACGAACCGGTGTCAGGAAAGTCCTCCCACGGGCCATGCTGCCATCCGGCCAGAGGCCGCGCACGTAGCGACCGAGGCGGTTGCTAGCGCCTGGCAGTCTCGTGCGCTAGTATGTGCCGAGGTCTGTCGAATCGGGGAGAGGATGAAGCCTGCACCGACCAGCACCCAAGCGGAGCGCGAGCAAATCTACTCGGCCGAGTACGACGAGCAGGGGCGCTACGACACCCGCCGATGGATCGAGGGAATGCCGGAGATGATTAGGTCGCGTGGGGACGCGTTGTTAGTGATCTGCGTGGGGCTTCTTTTCGTCGCGCTATCCTTCGCGGGGTCCGTGGCGGCATATGCGATGCCTCATGATGGACAGGGGCAAACAGCCCGCCTCCATGCTCCTGTGGGTGTTCGTCTCGCGGAGCCCATCGAAGATTCAAAGCGCGAGCCGCCCGATGCGACACGCCAGGAAGAGCCGGTGGTCAAAGCGTTCAGCGCAGCCCAGCCACCGAGTGCGCAGTGGCCCACCCCGCGCGCCACGAAACCGGCTCCACAACCCAGCGGGTCGTGGATACACGGAGACGAACCGCCGGCCGATACTTCGACGCTGGTGAACGTGCGCACTTGTGATGGCGGCACGTTCGCCCTGAACATCGCGGAGAAAAAGGTGTTCGAGCTGCACAATGAGACTAGGACTGCCTACGGACTCGACCCCTTGTGTCTATCCCCCGTTCTTACGAAAGCGGCCCGTTCACGCTCTCAAGATATGTTGAACAGAGACTACTTCTCACACTACACCCCAGAGGGCATGACGGTGATAGATCAGTTAGAGCGTCAGGGCTACTATGGTTACGATCCTGGTGACTACCACTCGGTAGGTGAGAACATAGGCCTGGGAGGCGATTTCACAGATCAGGATACCCCGGAGCGCCGGTTTACAGCGTGGATGCATAGTCCGGGCCACAAGGAGAACATATTGAGGTGGGAGTTCGACGAGGTGGGCGTAGGGGTGCGATCGGGCACCTACCTGGAGTACGATGACACCTCAACGATCTACACTACGGTGTTCGGGGAGCGTTAGTCGTCGAAAGGATCGAGGGGCACGGTATCTTGAGACGGTAGCACTTGGGTTGTCTGACGCTCGGAGTCGTTCGTGTGTCCTCTCTTTTTCAGCGACTCCCAGTCGGCGTACTCGCGTGGGAAAGCGAAGCAACCGTATGTACAAACTAGGCCAGAAACACCAGAACGCCAGGTTGTGCAGGGTTGGCAGAGAACATCCGCACGACCGCAGTGCTACGCTTGTCCCTGAATGGGGGGCGAGGTCGGTCCTGCCAGACTACCGTGGACCCAGAGCGAGGACGAAAGATCCCCAGCACCCAGCGACATCGGAGGCACGACGAGCTGGTTTCGGAGTTCGGACTGTGGTACACGCGGTCCGTCCCCGAGATGGGCTTCTACGTGGAAGAGCGGCGCTTCGGCTTCTACCAGCGCCAGAAGGACACCGGCCGAGTCAGGGCGACCGTGAGGCATCTGCCCGTCGGCGACGTTGAGAGGTTTCTCCAAGACCTGAGGGAGTATTCCGCAGAAGACGAGATCACCTTCCACGTGGACGACCGAGAGCTCGATGAGCGCATCGGACCTGTCCTGCGCCAGAGCGGATGCACCCCCGACGTGGCGGAAGTGTTTTTGGCCTACACGGGAGGGATGCCGGTTCTAGCGTCCGAATGCGAGGATCTGAGTGTCGAGGCGGTGAAGGAGGATACTATCGAAGAAGCCGTGAGGACGGAGAGGAAGGGTTTCGCGGACAGCGAAGCCGAGCCCGACGCTGACGAACTTAGGCGCCGCTTGATCCTCTTTAGGGCGGAGATGGGCGGCCAGGGCCGCTGCCTGCTCGCAAGGGTCGCCGGGGAGCCGGCTTCGGTTGTGGGTTTCTACGAGGGAGAGGACCGCTTCATCCACCACCTCGCGACGCGTGTGCCGTTCCGAAGACGGGGTATCGCGAGCCGGTTGCTCTCGGAGGTCCTCGCGCACGCGCGGGAACGCGGTTGCCGCTCGACCATCATAAACGCGGCCGAGAACGGGCGCCCGGTCGGTCTATACCGTTCTTTGGGCTTCACCGACGAGGTCTACTGGCGAAGGGAATACAAGCACGTCGGGTGCACGGCGCAGGGCGGTCGCTCGAAAGGCGTTTGCTTGCCCGCCGGTGGAGGCGTTGCGGACTGAGAGTTCAAGCGTTCGGCTTCCTACTGGAGTACCGCCTGCGGTTCCTTGGCTTCCTGCTTGCGCTGCCCCACCGAACCGACCAACGCTGAGTCCAACGTACTACCTCCTACAATATAGAGTTGTTCGTACTATGCTTCAGAGACTTAGCTCCGACTAACAGGTAGTAAGTTGAGCGCCGTTAGTGCTCTGTTCACCCCACAACATATTGGGCTTTTTGACCCAAAGGCTGCTAGCAACCTTTACTACAGCACCTATCTGCGGTATGAATGGAGGTTCACCAGTGCCCGTATCCTCCTTTCTCTTTCCCACCTATTACCCTGATACGGGCACCGGCTCTGAGTATCTAAACCGTACTCATGTTGGACCCTTCGGTCAACCCGGTTTGAACAGACTTCGCGACGTTTAACTTCGCTTCATACTCTCTCCCCCACACATAGCACGTAGCAAACCCGCTAATAGTAGGGGTAAGCGATATATGT
>Ga0268243_1000157_pt1 | contig 11140 bp, 14 predicted proteins | sample BulsoiMagMametaG_FD_200254 | JGI IMG/M metagenome (GOLD analysis project Ga0268243, IMG submission 200254) | Bulk soil microbial communities from Mexico - Magueyal (Ma) metaG (v2) (version 2) | ecosystem: Environmental > Terrestrial > Soil > Agricultural land | place: Mexico: Magueyal...
TGGAGCGAGCAGGTCGACCCCGAGGTCCCCCGCTACCGCTGAAGCCCGGGGGCCGGGTTCGCTACCATGCACAGTTGAACCATTCCAACCAGGAGGTTGTTTGAGTCCAACGTCAGGAACCGTCGCTCCCCCACCCACCGAGCACAGCTTCGCCGATCTCGGCGCCACCCCGACCACGCTGACCTCCCTGGCCCGGGTCGGGATCGAGCATCCCTTCCCCATCCAGACGCTCTGCCTGCCGCTCGCGCTGGCCGGGGTCGACCTCATCGGCCAGGCCCGCACCGGCACCGGCAAGACCCTCGCCTTCGGCATCCCGATCGTCCAGGAGGTCGACCCGGACCTGGCCGAGGTCCAGGCCCTGGTCCTCGTCCCCACCCGTGAGCTCTGCCTCCAGGTGGCGGGCGACATCGACACCGCCGGCCGTGACGTCGGCGTGCGCGCGGTCGCGATCGTCGGCGGCCGCCCCCTCGGCCCCCAGATCGTCGCCCTGAACGAGGGCGCCCAGGTCGTGGTCGGCACCCCGGGCCGGGTCCTCGACCACCTGCGCCAGGGGCACCTCAAGCTCGACAAGCTCCGCATCCTGGTCGTCGACGAGGCCGACGAGATGCTCGACCTGGGCTTCCTGCCCGACGTCGAGACGATCATCGCCGCCACCCCCGACCACCGGCAGACGATGCTGTTCTCGGCCACCATGCCCAAGGCGGTGGTCGCCCTGGCCCGGCGCTACGCCAAGCGGCCCACCTTCATCCACGCCGAGCCCGAGGACGCGCAGGCCACCGTGCCCGCCACCCGGCAGCTGTTCTTCCAGGTCCACCCCCTCAACCGCTTCCAGGTGCTCTGCCGCATCCTGGACGCCCCCGACCGCGACCGGGTGGCCGTGTTCCGGCGCACCAAGCGCGGGGTCGACCGCACCATCAAGGGCCTGCTCGAGGAGGGCTACCGGGCCGGCGCCCTGCACGGGGACATGCCCCAGGTGGTGCGGGAGAAGGTCATGCGCGCCTTCCGCAAGGGCAAGCTGGACGTGCTGGTCTGCACCGACGTGGCCTCCCGCGGCCTCGACATCGCCGGGCTGTCGCACGTGATCAACTACGACACCCCCGAGGACGACCGGGCCTATGTGCACCGGATCGGCCGGACCGGCCGGGCCGGCGCCGCCGGGGTCGCGGTCACCTTCGTGGCCTGGAACGAACTGGACACCGCCGAGCTGATCCGGCGCCGCCTCGACCTCACCGACGAGCCCGTCCACGAGGTCTACTCGACCAGCCCGCTGCTGGGCGAGCTGTTCGACCTGCCGACCGTCGAGGAGGCGGCCGCGGCCCGGGCCGCGGCCGCGCCCGCCAGGGCCGCCGCCGAGCCGGCCGCCGAGGAGGCGCCGGCCCGCCGCCGCTCCCGCTCGGCCGCCCGCCGGCGCCGCCGCCGCATCCCCGCGGGTGAGCGTCCCTCCGCCGCGACCGGATAGGGGAATCGGAAGCAGCCGGGGCGGGTTGACCTGACCAGGGAGGCGGCACCGCCTGACGAAAGAAGCGAGGTTCCTCCCGTGGACCTTGAAGGTTTCGAGGCGGCGACCGTTCCGCACATGAATGCGCTGTATGACGCCGCCCTGCGGCTGGCCGGCGACCACGCCACCGCCCAGGACCTGACCCAGGAGACCTACCTGCGGGCCCTGCGGTCCTTCGCCACCTTCCAGCCGGGGAGCAACTCGCGGGCCTGGCTGCTGCGCATCCAGTACAACCTGTTCTGCACCCAGTACCGCCGGGGGCGGCGCATGCCGCTGATCTGGCTGGACGAGGGCGAGGCCGACCCGTCGCTCGACCTGCCCAGCCACGAGCCCGGCCCCGAGGAGCAGACCGTCCGCGAGCTGGACCGCGAGGCGGTGCGGCAGGCCATCGCCCGCCTGCCCGAGGACTTCCGCATGGCCGTCACCCTGGTCGACATCAACGGCCTGACCTGCGCCGAGGCGGCCGCCGTCATGGACGTGCCCCGCGGCACCATCCTGTCCCGCCTCCACCGCGCCCGGCGCCGCCTGGAGGCGATCCTCATGCCCGAGCTCGGAAGGGTGCAGGCCGATGACCTGTGACGATTTCCAGCTCCGGCTGACCGCCTACAGCCTGGGCGAGCTCGAGCAGGACGAGCTCCAGGCGGCCCGTGACCACGTCGCCGGCTGCGACGACTGCGCCTCCCGGGCCCTGCTCGACCGCCAGCTGACCGCCCTGGTGCGCGGCTCGGCGGTCCCGGCCCCGGCCGAGACCCGGTCCACGGTCCTGGCCGCGGTGCGCGCCGAGGCCCGGCGGGACGAGGCCGGGCCGGCGGACGCCCCGCGGCCGGGCCGCCGCCGGCACTGGGTCGCCCTGGCCGCGGCCCTGCTGGCCGCCGCCGCGGTGGTCGCCGCGGCCCTGCTGGTGACGCCGGCCCCCGACCCGGGCAGCCCCCTGGCCGCCGCCTGGAGCTCGTACCACCACCAGGGCAAGAACGGCCTCGGCAGCCCCAGCGAGGCCCAGGCCGACCGCCTGTTCGCGGTCCTGGGGCCGGCCTCGCGCACCCCCGACCTGGCCGGCTTCGGCCTCCGCAAGGACGGCTGGGGGGCCCGCGACCTGGCCGGGCACCTGGCCGCGGTGGCCGAGTACCGCGACGCCGAGGGCGGGCGGGTCACCCTCATGCGCTGGCGGGGCGACCTGCCCCCCATGCCCGGCGGCTCCGACGGCGACGACCTGGCCGCCTACCGCTGGGGCCGGCACACCAGCTACTGGTGGCGGGCCGACGGGGTCGTCTGGTGCCTGGTCGGCACCATCGACCAGGAACGGCTGTACGCGATCGCCGAGCACCTCGGCGGGGAATCGGAGGAAGGCGCCCCGGGTTAGGCTCCTGACGGCCGCGACCGCGGCCCACCGAGCTCAGGAGGTCCGGATGCGACGACGGGGCGGGATGGTCATCGGCGTGCTGGTCGGGGTGCTTGCCCTGGCCGCGGCCGGCTGCGGCGGGGGCAGTGACAACGGCAGCGCCAGCGCGGCCCCGACGACCACGGCGGAGACCACCACCACGGCCGGCGGCGGCAGGGGCGGCGAGACCGAGATCCAGCTCGTGGCCAGCGACTTCAAGTTCGACAAGACCAGCCTGGACATGCGGTCCGGGAGCCAGGTCAAGGTCGAGCTCCGCAACCAGGGCCAGGCCGAGCACAACTTCACCTTCACCGAGGCCGGCGCCAACCAGGACGTCGAGGCCGGCGAGGACGCCACCGCGACCTTCACCGCCCCGGCGGCCGGCAGCTACCAGTTCACCTGCAAGTACCACCCCTCAAAGATGAAGGGGACCGTCACGGTCACCTGAACACCTCAACGGTTTTCGGTCTCCAGGAATGCGGGGTTCGCGCGGGCTGTTGATGAAGGCGTGACACCCCTTTTGACCTGGAGAACGAATGCCTGAGCTCTCGACCGAGACCCTTCCCCTCCTGCCCCTGACCAGCGGGGTGGTGCTGCCCGGGATGGTCGTGACCGCCACCCTGGAGACGCCCGAGTCGCGGGCCGCCTCCAGCGCGGCCGGCGACACCGGCGGCCACCTGCTGCTGGTGCCCAAGGTCGACGGCCGCTACGCCAACGTCGGCACCGTGGCCAAGATCGAGAACGCCGGCGAGCTGCCCAACGGCCAGCTCGCGGTGGTCGTGCGCGGCCTGCACCGGGCCCGCATCGGCGCCGGCGTGGCCGGCACCGGGACCGCCACCTGGGTCGGGGTCGACCCGATCACCGACCCGCCCGCCACCGAGCGGGCCACGCAGCTGGCCCGGGAGTACCGTGCCGTGGTCCAGAGCATCCTCGAGGCGCGCGGCGCCGCTCAGGTGGCCGAGCTGCTGCGAGGCATGACCGACCCCGGCCAGATCGCCGACACCTCCGTCTACTCCCCCGACCTCTCCTTCGAGCAGAAGGTCGAGGTCCTCGAGACCATCGACGTCACCGAGCGCCTGGAGAAGGTGCTGGCCTGGGCGCGCGACACCCTGGGTGAGGTCGAGCTGAAGGACCGCATCCGCAAGGACGTCTCCGAAGGCATGGAGAAGTCGCAGCGCGAGTTCATCCTGCGCCAGCAGCTGGCCGCCATCCGCAAGGAGCTCGGCGAGGGCGAGGACGGCGAGGACGCCGTCGACGCCTACCGGGCCAAGGTCGAAGAGGGCAAGATGCCCGAGGCCGTGCGGTCCGCCGTGGAGCGCGAGATCGGCCGCCTGGAGCGGACCAGCGAGCAGAGCCCCGAGCACGGCTGGATCCGGACCTGGCTCGACACCATGACCGAGCTGCCCTGGGGCGAGAAGTCAACCGACGCCCTGGACATCGCCGAGGCCCGGCGGGTCCTGGACGCCGACCACACCGGCCTCGAGGACGTGAAGGACCGCATCCTCGAGTACCTGGCCGTGCGCAAGCTCCGCCGCGAGCGGGGCCTGGCCGACCAGGGCGGCCGGGGCGCCGGCGCGATCATCGCGCTGGTCGGCCCGCCGGGGGTTGGCAAGACCTCCCTTGGCGAGTCGGTCGCCCGGGCCATGGGCCGCGAGTTCGTCCGGGTCGCCCTTGGCGGCGTCCGTGACGAGGCCGAGATCCGCGGCCACCGGCGCACCTACGTCGGCGCCCAGCCGGGCCGCATCGCCAGGGCGATCAAGGAGGCCGGGACCATGAACCCGGTGTTCCTGCTGGACGAGGTGGACAAGGTCGGCGCCGACTGGCGCGGCGACCCCTCCTCGGCCCTGCTCGAGGTCCTCGACCCGGCCCAGAACCACTCCTTCCGGGACCACTACCTGGAGGTCGAGCTCGACCTGTCGGACGTGCTGTTCATCGCCACCGCCAACGTGGTCGAGACGATCCCCGGGCCGCTGCTGGACCGCATGGAGGTCGTCCGCCTGGACGGCTACACCGAGGACGAGAAGCTGGCCATCGCCCGTGACCACCTGCTCAAGCGCCAGCTCGAGCAGACCGGGCTGCGGGGCGACGAGGCGATCATCACCGAGGCCGCCCTGCGGGTCGTGGTGAGCGACTACACCCGCGAGGCCGGGGTCCGGAACCTGGAGCGCGAGATCGGCAAGCTGCTGCGCAAGGCGGCGACCAGGATCGCCTCCGGTGAGGCCTCGACCCCGCTGGTCGTCGACGCCGACGACGTGCGCGGCTACCTGGGACGCCAGAAGTTCTTCTTCGAGGCGGCCGAGCGGACCTCCGTGCCCGGGGTGGCGACCGGCCTGGCCGTCACCGGCACCGGCGGCGACGTGCTGTTCATCGAGGCCAGCGTGATGGACGGTGAGCCGGGGCTGACCCTGACCGGTCAGCTGGGCGACGTGATGAAGGAGTCGGCCTCCATCGCCCTCTCCTACGTCCGGGCCCACGCCGGCGAGCTGGGCATCACCGACCCGAACATCGCCGGCCGCCGCTACCACGTCCACGTGCCCGCGGGCGCCGTCCCCAAGGACGGCCCGAGCGCCGGCGTGACCATGACCACCGCCCTGGCCAGCCTGCTCACCGGCCGGCCGGTCCGGGCCGAGGTCGGCATGACCGGTGAGGTCACCCTCCAGGGCCGGGTCCTGCCCATCGGCGGGGTCAAGCAGAAGGTCCTGGCCGCCCACCGGGCCGGCCTCAAGGAGGTCATCCTGCCCGAGCGCAACGGCGCCGACCTCGAGGACGTCCCCGAGTCGGTCCGGGCCGAGATGACCTTCCACCTGGCCAGCGAGATCGACCAGGTCCTGGACCACGCCCTGGCCCCCGAGGGCCAGGAGGGCCAGGAGGCCCCCCAGGTCGCCGCGTAGGACGATCGGGCTTCCCCGCAACGGCTCCGGCTTCGGCCGGAGCCGTTGGCGTTACTGGAGGTAGCCCTCGACGGTGCCCTCGGGGCGGACCTGGGCGCTGTCGGGGTCCTGGCCGGCCTCGCGGCGGGCGCGGCGCTGGCGGAGCAGGTCCCAGCACTGGTCGAGCTGGACCTCGACCTCGTGGAGGCGGGCCTGCTGGCGGTCGTCGAGGCCGTCGCCGGTGGCCTGGCGCTCCAGGGTGTGCTCCTCCTCGACCAGGGCGCCGATGCGGTCCATGAGCTGGCTGTCGTCCATGTGGTCTCCTCCGATCTCCTACTGGGCCGACTCGATGATCCTGCGCAGGCTCGACGGCCGCCAGGGGGCGCGGGTGGGGCGGTCGCCGAACAGGCGGGGGGCGGCTTCGGCCAGCTCCTCGGGGGCCCAGCGGCGGGGCAGCTCCTGGCTGGCGACCACGTGCCAGCCCCCGTACAGCTCGACCAGGCCGCCGGTGATCCCGATGACCTGGCCGGAGACCTCGGCGGCGGCGTCCGACAGCAGCCACACCACCACCGGGGCGACGTTGGCCGGGTCGAGGGGGTCGAACTCGCCCTCGAAGTCGAGCTCGCCGAAGGCGCCCTCGGTCATCGCCGTCCGCGCCCCGGGGGCGATCGCGTTCACCCGGACCCCGTAGCGGGCCAGCTCCAGGGCGCAGATGACGGTGAAGGCGGCCACCCCGGCCTTGGCCGCGCCGTAGTTGGACTGGCCCTGGTTGCCGAGGAGGCCCGAGGTCGAGGTGGTGTTCACGATCGCCCCGGCCCGGCCCTGGCCCTTCCACCAGGCGGCGGCGTGCCTGGTCATGGCGAAGGTGGCCCGGAGGTTCACCCTGACGACCAGGTCGAACTCCTCGGGGGACATGTTGAACACCATACGGTCGCGGACCACCCCGGCGTTGTTGACCAGGCCGTCCAGGCCGCCGAAGGTCTCGGTGGCCGCGGCCACCAGCCGCCCGGCGGCCTCGAAGTCGCCCACGTCGTGCTCGAGGGCCAGGGCCCGCCCGCCGGCGTCGGTGACCGCCGCCGCCGTGTCGGCCGCCCCGGCCAGGTCGTCGACCACCACCGCGGCCCCGGCCGCCGCGCAGGCCAGCGCCTCCTCGCGGCCGATCCCCTGGCCGGCCCCGGTGACGACGACCACCTTGCCGTCCAGCGCTCCCATGGCTCCTCCCGTCCGTCGGCCGGCCCGTGGCCGGGCAGGGCTGGTGCATCATCGTCGATCATGAAGGTGGCCGTGCTCGCCGACACCCACGCCCCGCGCTACTGGAAGGCCTGCCCGGCCGAGGTGGCCCGGCGCCTCCGCGGGGTCGACCTGATCCTGCACGCCGGCGACGTCTGCCGGGCCATGGTCCTGGACGAGCTGGCCGCCTTCGCCCCGGTCCGGGTCGTGCTCGGCAACAACGACACCCCCGACGTGGCCGCCTGGGGCGCCCTCGAGACGCTGCGCCTGGACCTGGACGGGCTGCAGGTGGCCATGGTCCACGACGCCGGCCCGGCCGCCGGGCGCCCCCGGCGCATGCGCCGACGGTTCCCCGACGCCCGCCTGGTCGTGTTCGGCCACTCCCACATCCCGCTCGACCTGGCCACAGACGACGGGCAGCGACTGTTCAACCCGGGGTCGCCGACCGACCGCCGCCGCCAGCCCAGGGGCACGATGGGCCTGCTCCGGGTCGAGGCCGGGCGGCTGCTGGAGGCCAGCATCGTCCCGGTGACCTGACGACGGCCCCGCCGGCAGGGGGCGCGGCACTGTGGCGGGCCGCTCGCCACAGCCAGCCGACCGGGAGGCGGGCGGGACAAGGTGAACGCGACGCCGTGGCCTGCCGTCAACGACCGGCTTCCCCCGATGCACCGGACGCTGAGCGGGTCCCCCGGGACCACGACGCCGCGCCTCCCGTACTGGTTCAGGCGTCGTGGCGGCGCGAAAGGATACGGGTCACCGGGCAAGTTCACAATCGTACGTAGCGGGCAGTACGACTGGATCGAACCTTGCTAGGTAGAACAACTGATTCAGTAGGTGTGCTCGACCGGGGTAGTCTCCCCCCGGGACAACAGAAAGTCCTCAACCGGGACGACAACCGTAAAGGGGTGTCGAGCGATGAGCCGGACCAGCAGGCCGACGTACCTGCGGACCTCCGAGGTCGCCGGTCTTCTCCACGTCTCACCGAAGACCGTGTCCCGGTGGGCCCAGGAGGGCAAGCTTCCCTTCCTGCGGACCTTGGGGGGCCACCGGCGCTATCCGGACAACGAGATCCGCGCCCTGGCGGACGAGCTGCGGATGTGGCCGACGATCGAGGAGCCTCGTCGGGCCGAGTCCCAGTAAGGCGTTCGAGGGCCGGGCCCGCCCGGCTCGGCCCTCACAGCCCGCGCCCTAGCCGGCCGGCGCCGCATCCAGCGCCTTCTCGAGCAGGATGCGGGTGCCGCTCAGGCCCGAGTCGACCACCACCCGGTCCATGAGGGCGTGCATGATGTAGAGGCCGCGGCCGCGGTTCTGGGAGGGATGGGCCCGCCGCGACATGGCCGTCCCCGAGCTGTCGAAGCCGGGCCCGCGGTCCTGGACCGAGAACGAGAACCGCCCGCCGGCCATGGCCCAGCGGATCACCATGGCCGAGTCCTGCTGGCCCCAGGCGCCGTGGACGACCGCGTTGGTGACGGCCTCGCCGCTGGCCAGCAGGATGGCGTCGGCGATCTCCTCGGGGACGGCCCAGCGCTCCAGGTCGCGGGAGAGCAGGGCCCGCACGACCGGCACCGAGTCGCTACGGCACGGCAGCAGCAGGTGCGCCGTTGGGCGCCCCAGCCGGCCGTGCGTCGCCTCCTCCACGGACTCTGAATACACGAGCGGCGGCATTCAGTCCAACCGGGCGGTCGCGCCGGCCACCTCCCGCTGGCCATCCGGGCAGCGCCGGAGCAGGTCACAGCCGGCGCACCAGGGCCCGGTGCGGGGCCGGAACTCGGTGTCGGCGCGGAGGGTGGCCGCGGTCGCGAGCACGTCGTCCAGCCGCCGGCGCAGCACCTCGGGCGGCCGCTCGGTGACCACCTGCTCCCCGGCGACCACGTAGTCGAGCACCATGCTGGTCACCGGCCGGCCGAGGCGCCGCTCGACCAGGGCGGCGTAGATGGTCAGGGCCTCGTCGGCGTCGGCCGCCTCCTGGCTGACCGGCCGGCGGCCGGTCTTGTAGTCGACCACCACCAGGCCGGAACCGCCGCCGGGGTCGGGGTCGAGCCGGTCCAGCCGGCCCTTGAGGACGATGTCGCCCCAGGTGGCCTGAAGACCGAGCTCGGTGGCGTGGGGCACGACCGTGGTGTCGGTCCGCCCGTACCAGGCCCGCAGGGCCTCGGCGCCCCGCTCCCGCTCGCGCTGCTGCTGCTCCCGGTCCTGGTAGCCGTCGCGCACCCACAGGCGGCGGAACAGCTCCAGCAGCATGCGGAGGCTGCGGCGGCCGACCGGGAGCCGGTAGAACTCGCGCAGGGCGGCGTGCACGCTGGTCCCGAAGGACTGCTGGCCGCTGGAGCGGGACAGCCGCCACAGCCCGTCCACGTACAGGAACCGGTACAGCCGCGGGCAGAGCCGGTAGCGGTCCAGGGCCGAGGGGCTGAGGAACGTCACCCGGTCCAGGTCCAGGCCTGGGAGGCTCTGCTGTTCTGCGCCATTCATCCTTCGAGGCTACGCCCGGCCCGCCACACTCGGTTGTCTAGTTGAGGACGAGGGCGGCGACCACGAAGCTGGCGAAGAAGCTGATCACGCTGGCCACGATCGCGGCCAGGCCGAGGGACCCGTCGCCCTTGGAGCGGGCGATCCCCCCGCAGACGACCCCGACCAGGCCGCCGATGGGGAACATGGCCAGCCCCAGGCCGGCCAGGACCAGGCCGGCGACCGCCCAGGGCCGCCCCTCGGGGGTGGCGCCGGCGTCAGCCATTCGCCTTCTGGAGCTGGGCCCGGACCTGGTCCAGGTAGGCCTTGCGGTACTGCTTGATGTCCTCGGGCGCCTCCAGCAGCTGCACCCCCTCGGCGTTGGCCCAGCGGTCGAACTCGTCGAGCAGCTCCTCGAGCTCGTCGCAGGCGGCCAGGGCGGCCGGGACCAGCTCGTCGGGCAGGTCGCGGCGGACCGCGAAGCTGGGCTCCCTGGCCAGGTAGGCCCGGTCGGCGACCTCGTCCACCGGGCTGGGCGGGAACTGGCGGCTGAGCCGGTCGATCAGCTCCTCGAACCGCGCCGGGGCCGCCTCGGGGCCCAGCGAGAGCAGCTGCGCCTCCCGGCGCACCGCCTCGTAATGGTCCCTGCTCCTGATGTGCAGCGCCGGGTCGAACGGCCCCACCTCGAGCTCCATGCCCGAACCATACAAAGGTCCGGCCGCCAGGGCCAGCGGCACCCCTCGGTGGCGGGAGCGCGCGGGGAGGCCAGGTCGGGGCCGGCCGGTGGCACCGGGGCCGCGGGGCTCGCTAGGCGCCGGCGGTGCCGGCCAGGAGGCGCTCGACGGTCTTCTCGGGGGTGCGCTCGCTGCCCAGCCGGTAGCCGTAGAGGGCGCCGTGGCAGTCGGAGGCGCCGGTCGTCTCCAGGCCCAGCTCGGCCGCCAGGGCCCGCCAGTGGGTCCGGTCCGGGGGCGGCTGGTCGGGGTGGTCGACCTCCAGGCCGTCCAGGCCGGCGGCGGCCATGGCCCGGATCACCGGCTCGGGCACGGCCTCGGCGCCGGCGTGGACCGAGGGGTGGGCCAGCACCGCCGCCCCGCCGGCCCCGTGGATCAGCTCGACCGCCTCGACCGGGGTGACAGCGTCCTTGGCCACATACGCCCGGCCGCCGGTGCCGATCCAGTCGGGGCTGAAGGCGGCGGCCACGTCGTCGACCACCCCCGCCTCGACCAGGGCCCTGGCCACGTGTGGCCGCCCGATGGCCCCGCCCCCGGCCAGCTCCCTGACCCGCTCCAGCTCGATCGGGGCGCCGAGCTGGCGGAGCCGCTCCACCATCCGGCGGGCCCGGTTGACCCGCCCCTCGGCGATCCACGCCCGCTTGGCCGCGAAGACCGGCTCCCGCGGGTCGAAGCCGTAGCCGAGGACGTGGACCGGGTTGCCGTCGTGCTCGGCCGACAGCTCGCAGCCCAGCAGCACGGTCAGGCCGGTGCCCTCGGCCGCGGCCCGGGCCCGCCCGACCCCGCCGGTGTTGTCGTGGTCGGTGAGGGCGATCCCGGCCAGGTCGCGGGTCGTGGCCAGCTCGACCACCTGCTCGGGCTCCAGGGTGCCGTCCGAGAAGGTCGAGTGGGTGTGCAGGTCGAAGCCGGACATGCCCCGACGATAGCGCAGCCGCCGGCCGCCCCGGTCCTCGTACCGATCCTGTAACGGCTGGCTTCAGAACCG
>Ga0268243_1000158_pt1 | contig 11115 bp, 10 predicted proteins | sample BulsoiMagMametaG_FD_200254 | JGI IMG/M metagenome (GOLD analysis project Ga0268243, IMG submission 200254) | Bulk soil microbial communities from Mexico - Magueyal (Ma) metaG (v2) (version 2) | ecosystem: Environmental > Terrestrial > Soil > Agricultural land | place: Mexico: Magueyal...
GATCCCCAGGCCGATGTGGAGGGGCAGCCACCAGATCCGGGCCCGGACCAGCCCGGCCACCACCAGCACCACCGCGGCGGCGACGGCCAGCCCGGCCGGGTCGACGCCGCGGCTGTAGAACAGGGCCACCACCGCGATCGAGCCCAGGTCGTCGACCACGGCCAGGGTGAGCAGGAACACCTTGAGGGCCGCGGGCACCCGGGAGCCGAGCAGGGCGAGCACGCCGAGGGCGAAGGCGATGTCGGTGGCCATCGGCACCCCCCAGCCGGAGGCGCCGGGCCGGCCGGCGTTGCCGGCGGCGTAGAGCAGGGCCGGGACGGCCATGCCGCCGGCCGCGGCCACCACCGGCAGGGCGGCCCGGCGCCAGCTCCGCAGCTCGCCGGCGACCAGCTCGCGCTTGATCTCCAGGCCCACGACCAGGAAGAACACGGTCATGAGGCCGTCGTCGACCCAGTGGCGCAGGTCGGCCTCGAGGGCGAAGCGGCCCAGCCGGACGGCCGCCGGGGTCGCCCACAGGGCGGCGTAGGCGGCCCGCCAGGGGGAGTTGGCCCATCCCAGGGCGACCGCCGCCGCCACCATCAGCACGACCCCGCCGGTCGTCTCGTTGTGCAGGTACTCGCGCACCGGGGTGGGCAGGCGCAGCGGCGGCGGGACCAGCGGCCCGCGGTCATCGACGGTCGGCATCGCGCTCCTCGCATCGTGGGCTGAGACCTGCCGACCAGGCTTCCCGGCGCACCGCTGGCACTCTACCCCGCCGCTGCTAGCCTGGGCCGTCATGGCTGAGGCGACGTGGTGGCAGCGCGGGGTGATCTACCAGATCTACCCGCGCTCGTTCATGGACGGCGACGGCGACGGCGTCGGCGACCTGCCGGGCATCCTGGCCCGGCTGGACCACCTGACCTGGCTGGGGGTGGACGCCGTCTGGCTGTCGCCGGTGCAGCCGTCGCCGATGGACGACTTCGGCTACGACATCAGCGACTACACCGGGGTCGACCCGGTGTTCGGGACCCTGGCCGACCTCGACGAGCTGGTGACGGCGGCCCACCGGCGGGGGCTGCGGGTGCTGCTGGACTGGGTGCCCAACCACACCTCGGACCAGCACCCCTGGTTCCAGGCGTCGCGGTCCTCCCGGGAGGACCCGAAGCGGGACTGGTACGTCTGGCGCGACCCCCGTCCCGGGGGCGAGCCGCCGACCAACTGGCTGCGCTACGTCGGCGACAGCGCCTGGTGCTGGGACGCGCCGACCGGCCAGTACTACTACCGGGTGTTCCTCGACTCCCAGCCCGACCTGAACTGGCGCAACCCCCAGGTCCAGGAGGCGATGTTCGACACCCTGCGCTTCTGGCTGGCCAGGGGGATCGACGGGTTCCGGATCGACGCCCTGGTCGCCCTGGTCGAGGACGACCAGCTGCGCGACAACCCGCCCAACCCCGGCTACCGGCCGGGCGAGGACTTCCCCTACATGCGCGAGCTGTCGATCTGGAACATCGACCAGCCCGAGACCCGCGAGCTGGCCGCCCGCATGCGCAAGGTGGTCGACGAGTTCGGGGACGACCGGGTGCTGCTGGCCGAGCTGGGGGTCCCCCTGGAGCGGTCGGTGGCCTACTACGGCGGCGACGGGGACGCCATCCAGGTCCCGTTCAACTTCGAGCTGCTCAGCGCCGCCTGGAACGCCGCCACCATCGCCGGGGTCGTGGACCGCTACCTGGCCGCCCTCCCGGCCGGCGGCTGGCCCAACTGGGTGCTCGGCAACCACGACACCCCCCGGGTGGCCGGCCGGCTCGGCCCGGCCCAGGCCCGGGTGGCGGCCATGCTGCTGCTCACCCTGCCGGGCACGCCCATCCTCTACCAGGGCGAGGAGCTCGGCCTGACCGACGTCCCGATCGCGCCCGGCGACGCCCTGGACCCGATCGCCCGCCTCGTCCCCGGCCGGGGGCGCGACCCCGAGCGCACCCCCATGCCCTGGGCGGCCGGCCCCGGCGGCGGGTTCACCACCGGCCGCCCCTGGCTGCCCCTCGGCGACGACAACCTGGCCCGCAGCGTCGCCGCCCAGCGCGACGACCCGGCCTCCATGCTGACGCTGCACCGCCGCCTGCTCGGCCTCCGCCGCCGCACCCAGGCCCTGGTCACCGGCGCCTACGAGCCGGTGACGGCCGACGGCGACGTCCTCGCCTACCGGCGCGCCGACGGCGACGACCGCTGCCTGGTCGCCCTCAACCTCGGCCCCCGCCCGGCCCGCCTGGCCGTGCCGGCCGAGGCGGCCGGCGGCCGGGTGCTGGTCTCGACCCACCCCGGCCGCGACGGCGCCCCGGCCGGCCCGACCCTCGACCTGCGTGGCGACGAGGGGGTGGTGCTCGGGTGATCCGCGACGACCTGCGCAACATCGCCATCGTGGCCCACGTCGACCACGGCAAGACCACCCTGGTCGACGCCATGCTGCGCCAGTCGGGGGTGTTCCGGGCCAACCAGGAGGTCGTGGACCGGGTGCTGGACTCGATGGACCTGGAGCGGGAGAAGGGCATCACCATCCTGGCCAAGCAGACCGCGGTCTCCTTCCGCGGGGTCCGGATCAACGTGGTCGACACCCCCGGGCACGCCGACTTCGGCGGCGAGGTCGAGCGGACCCTGCGGATGGTCGACGCCGTGCTGCTGCTGGTCGACGCCAGCGAGGGCCCGCTGCCCCAGACCCGCTACGTGCTCGGCAAGGCCCTCCAGCGGCGCCTCCCGGTGATCGTCTGCGTCAACAAGGTCGACCGCCCCGACGCCCGCCCGGCCGAGGTCGTGCGCGAGGTCGAGGAGCTGTTCCTGGACCTGGACGCCGACGAGCACCAGATCGGCTTCCCGATCCTGTACGCCAACGCCCGCACCGGGCGGGCCGGCCACCGGCCCGACGAGCTCGCCCCCGACCTGGCCCCGCTGCTGGAGACGATCGTGGCCACCACCCCGCCGCCGTCCTACCAGCCCGGGCACCCGCTCCAGTTCCTGGTCACCAACCTGGACGCCGACCCCTATGTCGGCCGGCTGGCCGTGGGTCGGCTGTGGCAGGGCGAGGTCCGGCTGGGCGACCGGGTCGGGATCGTGAAGCGTGACGGCGGCCTGGCCCTGGCCAAGGTGACCAAGATCGCCGGGGCCATCGGCCTGTCCCGCTCCGACCTCGACCACGCCGGGCCGGGGGAGATCGTGGCCATCGCCGGGCTCGGCGACGTCACCGTCGGCGAGACCGTCACCGACCCCGACGACCCCCGGCCCCTGCCGGTGGTGGCGATCGACGAGCCCAGCATCTCGATGCGGTTCGGGGTCAACACCTCGCCGTTCGCCGGCAACGACGGCACCTACCTGACCAGCCGCCACCTCAGGGAACGCCTCGACCGGGAGGTGCTGGGCAACGTGGCCATCCGGGTCCTGCCCACCGACTCCCCCGACACCTTCGAGGTCCAGGGCCGGGGCGAGCTCCAGCTGGCCGTGCTCATCGAGCAGGCCCGCCGCGAGGGCTACGAGCTGGAGGTGTCGCGGCCCGAGGTCATCACCCGGACGGTCGACGGGCGGGTCCAGGAGCCGTACGAGGCCGTCACCCTTGACGTGCCCGAGGAGTTCGTGGGCGTGGTCACCCAGGGCCTGGCCCTGCGCCGGGGCCGCATGACCGACATGGTCAACCACGGCACCGGCTGGGTGCGCCTGGAGTTCCGGGTGCCGGCCCGGGGGCTGATCGGCTTCCGCTCGGTGCTGCTCACCGCCACCCGGGGCACGGCCATCCTCCACCACCTCTTCGACGGCTACGACGACTGGGCCGGGCCGATCTCCGACCGGGTCAACGGGGCCCTGGTCGCCGACCGGGTCGGGGTCACCACCGGCTACGCCCTCTGGCAGCTCCAGGAGCGGGGCGAGCTGTTCGTCGGCCCCGGCACCCAGGTCTACGAGGGCATGATCATCGGCGAGAACGCCCGCCCCGAGGACATGGACGTCAACCCGACCCGCGAGAAGCAGAAGACCAACATCCGCACCCACGCCTCGGACGAGGCCATCCGCCTGGTCCCGCCGACCGAGCTGTCGCTGGAGCAGGCCATCGAGCGGATCGGCCCCGACGAGCTGGTCGAGGTCACCCCGGCCCGGCTGCGGCTGCGCAAGCGCGTCCTGGACGCCGCCGCCCGCGGCCGCGCCGCCAAGCGGGCCCGCCAGGGGCGCTAGCGGCCCGATCCCCCGCGTTTTGTACACTCCGCTCGATGAGACCGGCCGGCGAGCGACGTCGGCGCTGGCTGCAGCTCCACGCCGGCGCCGTTGCCCTGGTCGGCGTGATGGGGACCGGGATCTGGCTGTTCGCCGAGCGCGGCCAGGGCATCAACACCGCCTTCTGGCCGGGGCTGCTGGCGGTCCTGCTGCTGCTCCCGCTGTCCCTGCACGCCGCCATCGTGTTCATGACCGCCCCGTCCCGCCCCCGGCCGGCCCGGGACGTCCCGGTCTCGGTCCCGGCCACCGAGGCGGGGGAGCGGGCCCTGGCCACGGTGCTGTTCACCGACATCGTGGGGTCGACCGAGCTCGCCCGGCGGGTCGGCGACCGCCGCTGGGGCGAGCTGCTCGACCTGCACGACCGGCTCGCCCGGGAGCTGGTCGGCCAGCTCCAGGGCCGGCTGGTCAAGTCGACCGGGGACGGCATCCTGGCCCTGTTCGACCGGCCCGGGCGCGGGATCCGCTGCGCCACCGGCCTGCGCGACCGGCTGCGGGGCGACGGGGTCGAGATCCGGGCCGGCGTCCACACCGGCGAGGTCCAGCTCCGGGGCGACGACGTCGGCGGCATCGGCGTGCACGTCGCCGCCCGGGTGATGGCGGCCGCCGCCCCGGGCGAGGTGCTGGTGTCGAGCACCGTCCACGACCTGGTCGCCGGGTCGGACTACGTGCTCGAGGACCGCGGCCCCCACGCCCTCAGGGGCGTGGGCGGCGAGTGGCGGCTGTTCGCCGTCCGGGCCTGACGGCCCGCCCGCCGGGCCGGGTTCCCGTGGCCGACCGCAACCTTGCTGTTGCGGAGGACGGAGACCAGGCGTAGAAGTGTCCTAGTTCGACTCGTCCTCCGAGCCCCCGTGGACGACCGAGTTCCGGAGCACCCCGTGATGCAGTTGACCGGGTCGAACCCTGCCGTCTCCGACGTCCTCCCCGGCGACGAGCTCGCCGTCAACCGTGTCGAGTCCTGGTTCCGCGAGTACGCGGCCACCGGTGACCCGTTCGTCCGCGAGCAGATCATCGTCGCCTATCTCGGCCTGGCCGACCGGCTGGCCGAGCGCTACCGCAGCAGCCGCGGGGCCTCCCCCGAGGACCTGCGCCAGACGGCCCGGGTCGGCCTGGTCGCGGCCGTCGACCGCTACGACCCCGACTACGGCAACCCGTTCGTGCCCTACGCCGTGGCCTGCGTGGTCGGTGAGATCAAGCGCTACCTGCGCGACACCAGCTGGCGGGTGCACGTGTCGCGGCCGGTCAAGGAGCGCTCCCTGCGTCTGTGCAAGGCCCTGGACGAGCTGCCCCACACCCTGGGCCGGTCCCCGACCGTGGCCGAGCTGGCCGAGCACCTGGGCATCTCCGAGGAGGAGGCGCTGGAGGCGATCGAGGTCGCCCACACCCGCTCCGAGGTCTCGCTCGACCAGCAGGTCGGCGAGGACGGTGACGCCTCGCTGGGCGACCGCCTGCCCGCGGCCGCCCCCCGCGAGGAGCTGGAGGACCTGCTCCTGCTCCCCGAGCTGCTGGAGAGCCTGCCCGACCTGGAACGCGAGATCGTCGTCCTGCGCTTCTTCCACGACCTCGACCAGTACGACATCGCCGCCCGGGTCGGCTGCTCCCAGATGCACGTGTCGCGGCTGCTGCGCCGGGCCCTTGGGCGGCTGCGCACCCAGCTGCTGGTCGGCTAGCCGGAGGGTTTCCCGAGCCCCGAAGCGGGGCAGTACCCGGCAGCCCATGTCGCCGACCAGGAGGACCCACATGGCCCAGGACGCCGTTGCCCTGATCAAGGCCGACCACCGCAAGGTCGAGCAGCTGTTCCGCGAGTTCGAGGAGGCGGGCGACCGCGCCTACAAGACCAAGCAGCAGCTGGTCGAGCAGATCATCCAGGAGCTCGAGGTCCACGCGACCATCGAGGAGGAGACCTACTACCCGGCCGTCGAGGCCAAGGCCAAGAAGGACGGCAAGGAGCTGGTCGCCGAGGCCGTCGAGGAGCACCACGTGGTCAAGGTGCTGCTGGGCGAGCTGTCGGGGATGTCGGCCGAGGACGAGGCGTTCGACGCCAAGGTGACCGTCCTGATGGAGAACGTCCGCCACCACGTCGAGGAGGAGGAAGAGGAGATGCTCCCGCAGTCCGAGGAGATCCTCGGCAAGGAGGAGCTGACCCGCCTCGGCGAGGAGATGGCCGCCCGCAAGCAGCAGCTCGGCGCCGGCTGATCCCCCGTTTGGGCCGTCTCCCTCCCGTCTACACTCTTGGTCCGAGGTGAACGGGAGGTGGACGGCCCATGGCCGAGGAGACCAACAAGGAGCGGCTCAACCGTGAGCTGATGGAGCTGCTCCAGGAGCTGCGGGTGGTCATCCCGGGCGTCCAGGTGCTGCTGGCGTTCCTGCTCACCGCCCCCTTCCAGCAGCGCTTCGCCCAGCTCCCGGGGTCGATGCGCAACGCCTTCTTCGGCTCCATCGCCTGTGCCACCCTGGCCACCGCGTTCCTGATCGCCCCCTCGGCCCACCACCGGCTGCGCTGGCGGGCCGGCGAGAAGGAGCGCCTGGTCCGCCTGGGCAACCAGATGGCCATCGTCGGCACGGTGTTCCTGGCCGCGGCCATCGTGCTCGCCCTCTACGTCATCACCGACGTGCTGTTCACCACCAACCTGGCCGTCCTGACGGCCGTGGCCAGCCTGGCCGTGTTCGCCGGGCTCTGGTACGTGGTGCCGATGCTGGGCCGCTCCGGCCCCGACGACGACGAGCCCGCCCCCGGGGACGACCGGCAGCCTCAGGAGGAGGAGAGCCGCGGGGCCAGCTCCCGGCGGTAGAAGTCGAAGAACCCGGCCTGGTCCTTGCCGATCTGGCTGACGTAGACCTCGTCGAAGCCGGCGTCGATGTACTCCTTGAAGCTCTCCAGGTGGCGCTCGGGGTCGGGCCCGCAGGGGATCACCTCGGCCAGCTTGTCCTCGGTGACCAGCTCCGAGGCCTGCTCGAAGTGGCTGGGCAGGGCCAGCTCCTGGGACAGCTGGCCGGGCACCAGGGTGTTGGGCCACAGCTCGAAGGCGGTCTTGCGGGCGGCGGCCTCGTCCCGGCCCCAGCAGACCTTGAACCCGCCCTGCTTGACGCCCTTGCCGCCCTGCTCCACGTAGCTGTCCAGGGCCTCGGAGTCCGGCGAGGTGGAGATGTAGCCGTCGCCGATGCGGGCGGCCAGGCTGACCGCCTTGGGCCCGAGGGCCGAGATCAGCACCGGCGGCGGCCGCTCCGGCAGGGAGTAGATGCGGGCGTTCTCGACCTGGTAGAAGCGGCCGTCATGGCTGGTCAGCCCGCCCTGCCAGAGCTCGCGCATGACCTCCACGGCCTCGGCGAGCATGTCCAGGCGGGTGTCGACCCGGGGCCAGCGGTCGCCGAGGACGTGCTCGTTGAGGTTCTCGCCGGTGCCGACCCCGAGCCGGAAGCGGCCCTCCAGGGCCAGGGAGGCGGTGGCCGCGGCCTGGGCGAGGACGGCCGGGTGGATCCGGACCGTCGGGCAGGTGACCGCGGTCGTGACCGTGAGGCTGGTGGTGGCGGCGATCCCGCCGATCACCGTCCACACGAACGGGCTCTGGCCCTGGTTGTCGTTCCAGGGGTGGTAGTGGTCGGAGATCCACACCGACCGGAAGCCGGCCTCCTCGGCCTGCTGGGCCTGGCGGACCAGCTCGGCCGGGCCGTGCTCCTCGCTGGACAGGAAGTAGCCGATCTCGGCCATGTGGTCGCTCCTTGGTCGGTGGGCGGTGGGTCGTCGGATCGGGCTCAGGTGCCGCTGCCGCCGCCCACGCCGGTCCGGAACTCGCCCAGGCGCAGCGGGCCGCCGGCGTCGGGGTCGAGCGGCGGGGTCGGCGCCCCGGCGGCCTCGCGGAGCCCGGCCAGCAGCTCCTGGAGGGCGGCGGTGGCGCTGTGCCGGGGCTGCCAGCCGAGCTCGGACCGGGCCCGCCCGGCGTCCATCAGCGGCGACTGCAGGGCCAGGTCGAGCCAGCCCGGCGAGACCGGCTGGAGATGCAGGCGCCAGGTGGCGGCCGCCCCCGCCTTGAGCAGCCCGGCCGGCACCCGCAGGGGGCGGGCGTCGAGCAGGGCGGCCACGGCGTCGGCGTCCAGCACCGGGTCGGCGGCCAGGTTGAACGCCCCCCGGGCGTCGCCGACCACGGCCAGCCGGTAGGCCTGGCCGACGTCGTCGGCGTGCACCGCCTGGGTGCGCAGCCGCTTCACCTTGGGCACCACCGGGATGGCCGAGGCCCGGGCCAGGGAGCCCGGGACCAGGGGGCCGAGGAAGAAGCGGCGGATCTCCGAGGCCGCCTCGCGCTTGAAGGTCAGGGCGGGCCGCAGCCGCACCACCCGCACGTCGGGGTGGTCGCGCTCGAACAGGTCGAGCAGCCGCTCCTGGTAGGCCTTGTCGCGCGAGTACGAGGAGGTGGTGACCCCATGGGTCGGCCAGGCCTCGTCGACCTGGCGGTCCTTGGGCCCTGGCGAGTACGCCCCGACCGAGGAGGCGCAGACCAGCGCCCCGACCCGGGCCGCCGAGGCCGCGGCCAGCACCCGCTCGGTGCCGACCACGTTGGTCCGCCACATGGCGAACGGGTCGTGGGAGGGCTGGATCAGCCAGGCCAGGTGCACGACCACGTCGGCCCCGCGGAAGTGGCCGGCCAGGTCGTCGCCGGTCACGTCGGCGGCCGCCCAGGTCGTCTTGTCGACCTCGATCGCCGGCGGCCGCCGGGCCAGCCCGAGCACGGAGGTGACGGCCGGGTCCGTGGCCAGGGCGCGCAGCAGGCTGGTCCCGACGTTCCCGCTGGCTCCGGTGACGACGACCCGCATGCGTCCTCCCACGTTCGGCGGTTCCGGCGACGTCGGGCCAGCTACCCCCGCCCCCGGCCCCGGAAACGCCGCCGCAGCCGTCACCAGGGCGAGCAGGGCTGCGGCCGGGGCGACCTGGGTCGGGCTCGGCCAAGGTCAGCCGGGCGCCGACCCGGCCAGCATCTCCAGGAACAGCCCGGCCGCCCCCGAGGGCGGGCCGGCGTCGCGGCGGCGGACGGCCACGATCTCGCGCCGCACCGGGGCGGCGTCGACCAGCTCGATCCGGGCCAGGGTGCCGCTGGCCAGCTCGGCGGCCACGGTGCTGGCCGGGACCAGCGAGACCCCGAGGCCGGTCTCGACCATCTTCTTGGCCGCCTCCAGGTTGTCCAGCTCGAGCACGCTGTTGGGGAGCACGCCGGCCTGGCGGAAGGTGGCGGTGGTGAACTCGAGGAAGCTGGAGCTGCGCCCGAACAGGACCAGGACCTCGCCGGCCAGGTCGGCCAGCCGGGCCCGGCGGCCGCTGCCCGGCCGGGCCAGCCGGTGGCCGGGCCCGGCGATCAGGACCAGGTCGTCGGTGTACAGGGGCACGCTCTCGATCTCGGTGTGGACCAGGGAGCGCATGATGCCCAGCTGGACCCGGTCGTGCAGGACCATCTCCAGGATCTCCTCGGAGGTGCCGGTCTTGACGGCCAGGCGGACGTTGGGGTGCTCGGCCGAGAACCGGGCCAGCAGGGCCGGCAGGGTGTAGGTGCTGACCGTGGGCGGCGCCCCCAGCACCAGGCGGCCGGCCACCCCCCGGCGCAGCTCCTCCAGGCGCTCGCGGCCGTCGGCCAGGGCCCGCAGGGCGTGCTCGGCATAGGGCAGGAAGGCGTCCCCGGCCTCGGTGAGGCGCATCCCCCGGCGGGTCCGGACGAACAGCTGCTCGCCCAGGGACGCCTCCAGGCTCTGGAGCCGGGCGGTCAGGGTCGGCTGGGACACGAACAGGGCCTCGGCGGCCCGGCTGAGGTTCTGCCGCCGGGCGACCTCCAGGAACGCCTCGATCTGGGGCAGCATGGCGGCTCCTTGCTATAGGAGAACCAGATGACCACCATTTAGACGATCTATTGGACTGATGGCAAGCTCGCCGCCTACGCTCTGAGGTCAATTCCCCGAACCGAGCGGAGCAGCGATTGCGTCTCGTCCTCCTCGGCCCCCCTGGAGCTGGTAAGGGCACACAGGCCGCTCGGGTTGCCTGCCGCTTCGGCACCCCCCACATCGCCACCGGGGACATCTTCCGGGCCAACGTGGTCGAGGGGACCGAGCTCGGCCGGGCCGCCCAGGAGTACATGGACCGGGGTGACCTGGTGCCCGACGAGGTGGTCATCGCCATGGTCATGGAGCGCCTGGCCGGCGACGACTGCGAGGCCGGGTTCGTGCTCGACGGCTTCCCCCGCACCGTCGCCCAGGCCGAGGCCCTCGACCGCCAGCTGGTCGAGCTGGGCTCGCCGCTGCACGCCGTCCTCTGCTTCGACATCGCCGAGGACGAGCTGCTGCGCCGCCTGGCCGGGCGGGCGGCCGCCCAGCACCGGGCCGACGACGCCGAGCAGACGATCCGCCACCGCCTCGAGGTGTTCGCGGCGAAGACCCGGCCCCTGATCGACTACTACCGCCACCGCCGCCTGCTCACCATGGTCGACGGCGTCGGGCGGGTCGAGGAGGTCACCGGCCGCATCCTCACCGGCCTCCCGACCGCCGACGGCGGCCGCGACCCGGCCCTCGCCCTGGCCGTCTGACCCCGGCCCGACCCGAGGGTCGCGGCCCCGGTTGGTCGTCGCCGCTCAGCCCTTGCGGAGCCACAGCCAGGCCGTGGTCGGCTGCATGGTCTGGTCGACCACGGCCAGCAGCTCGCCGTGCAGGGCGTCCAGGTCGACCTGGTCGCGCAGGCGGGCCCCGAAGGCCTCGATGACCCGGCCGGCGTCGTGGCGGCGGCGGTTGAAGCGCCGGTCCACCGCCGCCTGGATGCGGCGGCGGGCCGGCTGGAAGACCGCCGCCACGGCCAGGGTGGCGGCGGCCACGACCAGGCTGGAGCCCCGGCCCAGGAGCCGCCCCAGGCCGAGGACGACGGCG
>Ga0268243_1000159_pt1 | contig 11102 bp, 11 predicted proteins | sample BulsoiMagMametaG_FD_200254 | JGI IMG/M metagenome (GOLD analysis project Ga0268243, IMG submission 200254) | Bulk soil microbial communities from Mexico - Magueyal (Ma) metaG (v2) (version 2) | ecosystem: Environmental > Terrestrial > Soil > Agricultural land | place: Mexico: Magueyal...
CCGGATGCTGCTAATAATGTGATGTGCCAGCGAGTCGGTCAAACCCAGAGGGGGGCACATAATAGGCGCCAAAAAGGGTTCCCTCCTCAGGAAGGAGCAAGAAGATGCATGCCAAGAAGAAGAAGAAGATAGCGATGTTGATGGTAGCCATGGCGGCGGTGGTGCTCGTGGCGCTGGTTGGCAGCAGCCCGGCCTTGGCCCAAAAGATCTGGGGAGTGATCCAGTGCGATGAGAACCCCTGCTACGCCACCGGAGCCCACCAAGTGATCTTCGAGCAGGTCGGCAACGGGGTGGCAGACAACATCTACGCCCAGGCAGGCCACGACAACATCCGCGCCCAAAACTACACCAACGACAACGACACGGCCAACGGTGGCCCTGGCTACGACGTGCTCCACGTCAACGACGGTGACGCCCTCGACGGGGCCGTAGGCGGGCCTGGCTTCGACGTATGCGTGGTTGACGCCACCGTAGAAGCGGCCGACACCTGCGAGAGGGTGGTCGTTCGCTAGGGGAGCAAGAAGAAGAAGAAGTATCTGTGTTGGCAGTAGTGTAGGGCGCTCCCATTGGAGCGGATCAGTCCTAAGGGCCGGGGAGGGTTGTGTCCCCGGCCTTCTTACTTAGTTGAGCTAGCTCCCTCCACCTTCCACACACTTTCGTGAATAAGGACTCGACTAACCTCCTGTGGAATACAATGAGCCTCTTCTGGGTAGAGAAGCACTTTCTCGAGCAAAGGAGTACGCCAGATGAGCGAGCAAGCCCAAAAGGTAAAGAACAAAAATATCCCCGAGTGGGCGCAGGGGCTCTACTACAGCAGCGGGCTTATGTCTGAGGTCCTCGTCTACCATGACGACGAAGCAATCTACTTCGAGCACAAGGGCAAGGACAGCGGCATAGTGCGCTTCACCTTCGAGATGATCGAGGGTCTGAAGATAGTAGAGGAAGGAGAGTCCGCAGACTCCCAGAAGGCGTAGAGAACCCAACTTCGCAGAAAAACCCCTTCTACGAGCTTCGGTGAAGAGAGGGCAAGAAGGTGTCTGACATCCTTCTTCTACAACCGCTTTTCACACAGTCTCTCTAGGCAGTAGCGTGAACAATGGCAAGAGAGAAGAACCCGGGTTGCTCTGACTCGAAGCGGTTCTTGCCATTGGGCAGGTAGAGACCCTGCTTTGCTCTCATGTTTACTCCTTCCCAAAGTTCTCTCCACTGGAGCCCCCTGTGCCTATTGTAGCGGACGTTGCTAGGAGGACGCTACTTCCGAGAATTGTCCTTTTACGCACTCTGGCGAATACGGAATGCAAAGGACTCCAACGTATTTCGTTCGATGATCAGGGAGAGGCTGTAGCCGTAGCTGTAGCCGTAGCTGTAGCCGTGGTCGCCGGGACGGTTTTCTCAGGTGTTGGGACGGTTTTCTCTGGCGCCGCAAGGGTCTCCTCAACTGTCACAGTACGCGCAGGAGGTAGAGGCGGGGCTGCTTCATCTCGATTACCAGCACTAATGCGCCCGAGGAGGAATCCGACAAGCAGCCCCAAAAGCAGCCCTAAAGCGAACGTTACCAACCATATCAGGACTGCCCTCTCCAGCCTTACGGTCATCCTTCCTGGTCTAGCCCTTCTCCTTCCCATCGTGCTCTATCCCTTCACCCATGCCTCAATCACGCTTGCCCGGCGCCTTGGAGCCCCTGAGGTGTCTCCCCCAGAGTGCTCGACCGCGCAAGACGATCGTTGCAAACGAGCTTAGAGGAACGACCGCACCCAATGCAAGACCACCATCGGCAGGTCGACCCGCTGAGCGAAGCCCGCCCTGCGCACACGCTACCCAGATCTACCACGAGTGGCGTCAGTTGGGAGCCGCAATCGAAGCGGCGCTCAGCTTAGGGCGGGCCAGGCGGCCAACCTACAGAGCCAGGACGCCAAGCGGAACGGCGACGACGCACCCTAGGGGCACGGCTCGCGGACAGCCCTCCGCCAGCGTCGCCATAGTCCTCCCAGGCTGCCCGCTCTACCTCCTCGGCCACGAGCCCCCGGGCGCTGAAGCGCGCTACCACCGAGCCGTCGGTTCTACCCAGGACCAAGAACTCAGGGTCGAGGTGCGCGTGGTATCCTGGCGGTAGATGCAGGTGCACCTCTTCTTGCTCCTCACCTAGCACTTTAGTACTCCCAGGTTGGCTACTCCAAGGAGGAGGACTCTACTTACCGTTCGCCCGGCACGCCACTCCAGCGAGCTTGCAGCCCTTAAGGGTGTCGTTGCCCAAGGCGTTGTGGTGGATCCTCACCCCGGAGGTCCTCTGACGATCGGCGGTTTTGGCGTGGATGCCGTCCCCGCGGTTCCCCCTGAGGATGTTGTTCGCCACCCCGACGCCCTGGGCGCCTACGAGCACTATGCCGTCCCGGCTCCCTGTGTCCTTCTTTAGGTGGCCGTTAGCGAACACGCGGTTGTTAGTGATCTTGCTTCTCGGCCCCTTACAGATTTCATAGCGGATGCCGTTCTGGCCGTTGTGGTGGACTACGTTGCCGCTGATGACGATCGACTCTGCGTACTCGTCGCACCAGATCCCATGCCAGTAGTTGTGGTGGACCTCATTGTTCCTGAAGGTTGCAGGACCTTTGGTTATCTTGACACCAGCTGCCGAGGAGTTCCCGCCGTTAGTGAAGGAGGCCGAGCCGTTATGGTCGATCTTGGAGTTCTTGAGGAGAAATCCTGGGCCAGGATTACCGATACCCTGGTTCGGGTTATGGTGGAGCCTTACGTTAATGACGTGCAGGTTCCTACCGTCCTTCTTGATGGCACCCCCGCATGCTGGCTCGCACCCATCGCCACCCTTGGTCCCGCTTATGCTCAGGCCACTGATGGTCACCCCCTTGGTACCCCCTACGTTGAAGGCCATCAGAGCCCCGTTGGCATCTATTTTCGGGCGGGTCCCATCAGAGTAGACCCCCTTGAAGGTATCACCACTATTGGCGATGACGGCCCTAGAGAGCTTGTAGGTGCCGTCCTTGATGGTGAAGGTGGTGGAGGGAGGGCAGTTCGCTGCAACCCGGGCAAGTTTCTCACCCGGGGTGAGAACCGGTTTGCATCTCGTAGCAGCGGAGGCACCAGATACCCCTAGGCCGATCGCCATCGACACTGCAAATACAAGCCAAAGTTTCTTCAAGTTCCCCCTCCTACTAAAGTGTTCTCTTACCAAAGGCAGTACCATCATAGCAGCACTCAACAGCGCTACGATCCGGGTAGTGTTCGCACCTAATGTAACAAGACTTGGAAGAGGCCGCTACTTCCGAGAACCGCGGGGCTATGGCCATCTGTACACCCAGCGATCGCATAGAGCGAGCTTCAGGGGTATTCTCGAGCGCTCCTCAACTGAATCCTCAGCGACCTTCTACAATGTTGGGTGAACAGGAAAACAAGGGCCAGAAAGGATGAGGATGGCGAGAGAGACAGAAACGAGCCGACTACCAAACGCTAGCGAGGACCGCATCATCGAGTGCCCCGTGTGCTCGAACGTCATGACCACCATGACCGCCGATGGCGTCACGGTGGACGTGTGCGCTGGCGGTTGTGGCGGGATCTGGTTCGACTGGTTCGAACTCGCCCGCGTTGACGAGGTACACGAGTCGGCGGGTGAGAAGTTCCTCGAGGTGGAGCGCGATCCCACACTCCATCCCGACCTGAGCAAGCGTATCCACTGCCCCAGAGACTCTGAGATCATGATGCGCCACTTTCACAGCGTCAAACGCGGGGTTGTGGTTGACGAGTGCCCGAGGTGCGCCGGCTTCTGGCTGGATGCAGGAGAGCTCGCCGGAATAAGGAGCGAGTTCGCCACCCAGGAGGAGCGCAAGCAAGCCGCCCAGGAGTACTTCTCCGAGTTGTTCGATCCGGACCTGGCCGTGGAGAGGGCGAAAACGATGGAAGATCTAAGAAAGGCGCGAAGGATCGCATACGCCTTCCGCTTTATCTGCCCGAGTTACTATATCCCTGGTGAGCAGGACTGGGGGGCGTTCTAAAGTAGCATTTCAGCACGCTCAGGCTCCGCCCTGGCTTGTCAGCTTTTTGTTTTCCCCACCATTACTCGCCGTAGCGGTCGGCGGCGGGAGTGACGATCTCGGGGTCGGCGTCGGTGATGATCACGTCGTTCTCGTAGTTGGCGCCGCCGATGCCAGGCGCCTCGATGCGCCGCTCGATGGCAAAGCACATACCGGGCAGGATCACGGTGGACGAGGTCGACTCGATCCAGGGTGATCCCCAGTCGAGCCCGAGGCTGTGCCCCCACGTGTCACCCATCATCGCCCGCGGCGGGCCATGGCTGCGGGCGTAGGCGGAGGCGCCGAGTACCTCCTCGCAGCACTTGGCGACGGCGCCGAGCGTCTCGCCGGGTCGCAGCAACTCCGTGCCAGCCTGGACACTATCCCGGACAGCATCAAGGATCTCCTGCTGCTCTTGCGTGGGCGGTCGCCCGACGACCCGTGAGCGGCCGAAGTCGAAGAGGTAACCGTCGAACGATCCGTAGAGGTCGAGGCGGATCATATCGCCCGCTCTAAGGCGTCGTCGGCTGTAGGCAGCGGGGGTGGAGGGACTAAACGTGTGAGCCCACGGGCCCGAGGAGAGCCCCATCCCGTAGAGCGCTCCGCCCGCACCAATGATCTCTGCGACACCCTCCGCCGCGACCTCGGCTTCGGTAGCACCCGGGACGGCGGCCTCCATGGCGGCATCGACCGCTCTGACACCAATCTTGGCGGCCGCGCGTAGCAGGTTGAGCTCGGCCTCGCTCTTGATCAGGCGCAACTCCGCAGCGAGATCGTCGGCTTCGACGAGGCGATGCTCAGGTAGGCGGACGTCGAGCTCGCGGCCCCACCGCCAGGCGAGCGCCTCTCCACCGAGCAGCGCGACCTCGGTGCCGGGCGGAACCGTCTCCGCCACTGTCGCCGCGAGCGATCCCACCAGGTCCTCTGTGATGCGAACGCGATCAGCCGCCGGCTTGGGGTCCTGCACTTCACTCATGTCCATTAGCAGGGTCGTTGGTCCGTAGCTGGGAAGCACGAGGGTGGTGTGACCATGCGCGCGCCAGCGCCCTGGCTCGTCGGGGATGAAGGGTTGCTGGGTGTAGAAGCCGGTGAGGTAGTAAACATCGGCGTAGTGGTCCTGAGTGGATCCCCCGCGAGACCAGGCGACGAGGGCGGAGTAGCCGCGCTCCTGGGCGAGCTCGCGAGCGGCTGCTTGGCGAGCATAGTATTCGGTACGCTCGATCCCCACAGATCTTCCTACTTACGATGTACTTGCTGTGTCGTGCTCACGCATGAAGCCGCGCTCCCCAGCCTAACGGGCGATTGTGCTGTCGAACGCAGTATAGCTACCTCGGAAAGAAGTTATGTCGCCGTCCGCCCAATGGCGGTGCCCGTCGTCGTAGATGGGTTTGTTTAGACCATAAGGCTTCACAGGCGCCAATGAGAACCGGTAACCTTGAGGCCCGTCCCCGGAGTCAGCTTCCCCGCGAGCGCGCCACCAGGGTCATCCGTATTCCTTCCTTCGGTCTTAGCGTGATGGAGGCGTAAGGCTCCACCTTCTGGCCAGGAACGAGCTCCATCCCGAACCGCTGGGCCACCGTGGCCAGAACCAGACGAGCCTCGGTCATCGCGAAGCCCGCGCCGATGCACTGTCTGGGCCCCCCGCCGAACGGGAAGTACGCGAAGCGCGGCAGCTCGTTCTCATACCCGGCAGCCCAGCGGTTCGACCCGAACCGCTGTGGGTCGTGGTGGTAACGCGGGTCGCGGTGTACCACCCACTGGCTCATCAGCGCGGTGGTGCCGGCGGGCATCCGGTAGCCGCCGACCTCGCACTCCCCGAGTGCTTCCCTGCCCATCACCCAGGCAGGCGGATAGAGGCGCATAGATTCCTTGATAACGCGCTCAACGTACGGCAGCCGAGGCAGGTCGTCCACGGTCGGGGTCCTGCCGCCGAGCACGCGTTCGAGCTCTTCGGCCAACTTGGCCTCGGCGGCGACGTTCGAGGATAGAAGCCAGAAGGTCCAGGCGAGGGCGTTGGCGGTGGTCTCGTGGCCCGCAAGGAACAGGGTCATGACCTCGTCCCTTAGCTGCTTGTCCGTCATCCGCTCACCGCTTTCGTCCTCGGCCAGCATCAGCATGGAGAGGAGATCACCCCTGTCCTCCTCTCCGCTCTTGCGACGCTCCTCGATGATGGCGTTGACGATCGCGTCGAGCCTGCGGGCCGCCCTCTCGAAGCGGAGGTTGTGCGGGGTGGGGATGCTCTTGGGGATCCGGATAAGGCGCCGCTGTGAAGAGAAGTCTTCCAGGGCCACCTTCATCGCTCTCCCCACGTCCCTGGCCTCCACCCCAACGTCGGCATCGAAGAGGCACTTGGCCACTATCTCGAGCGTCAAGCGCGTCATCTCTTCGTGGACGTCGACGGTTTGGCCATCTCGCCAGCCCTCTAGCGAGCGCTCGGCGAAGTCGGCCATCACCTCCCCGTAGGCGGTTATCCTCTTGCGGTGGAAGGCCGGCTGGGCCAGGCGTCGCTGGCGTCGCCAGAACTCACCCTCGCTGGTCAAAAGTCCCTCGCCTAGCAGGCGGCTGTTCCTCTTGAGGATGTTCGTCTTGGTGAAGTTACGGTTGTTCTCGACGAGCACGTACCCGATCAGGTCAGGATGCGAGAGCAGGAAGAACGCCTGGCCCATGAAGCGCAGCTGTACTACGTCCCCGTACCTCCTGGCGCAGCGGGATAGAAAGCCCAGAGGGTCCCTCGCGTACTCCCGCAGATTATCCCCGAGGAGGTGACCTTTGGGGCCGGATGGACCGCTCACTGTCCTCACCGGTTCGTTTCCTCCTGAAGGTCGCAGGGATCCATGGTCGAGGTGAAGTTTGCGAAGGTCGGCTCATCACTGAGTATACCCTCTGAAGCTCGCGCGGGGTAATTGCGGCTGGCATCATGCAGTCTCAGAGCGAGAGTCCAGTGAGGAGGACACCATATGAGCATCTTCCCTACCAAGGTTCTTTTGGCTACCGACGGTTCCGAAGAGGCCGACCTAGCCACCCGCACCGCGGCTGACCTGGCCGATAAAACCGGCTCGGAGTTGCACCTGGTACACGTCTTCGGCATCACCCCCTGGTATCCTGCTTACCCCGAAGGCTTTGGCTTGGGTGGAGTAGAGTTGGAGAACCCGGAGCTCGAGGAGGATCTCCAGCGTACCTCCGAGCAACGAGCCAGGGAGCTGCTCGACGCGGAAGTGGAGAAGCTACGCTCGCTCGGCGTGACGCTAGCGCAAGCGCACCTGGTAGAGGGAGGAGTGGCGCAGGAGATAGTTGGGTTGGCCGAGGAGATAGGGGCGGGGCTCATCGTGATCGGCAGCAGGGGACGAGGGGGGATCAGAAGGGCCTTGATGGGGAGCGTCTCCGATTCAGTTGTGAGGCACGCTCACTGCCCGGTCATGGTGGTACGTCCAGAGGAGGAGCAGGCTGTATAGAGACGCTATCCACCCAACGGCCTAGAAGGTAAGTTCTTTAGAACTTCGCCATTACTGAGTTCTAAGAAGTTCGTAGGGCTTCTCGGTTAGCGCGGGCGAGACATCACCCGTTCATAGTCGCGCCTATAGTATGCAGGAGATAGCAAAAGGCGCAGGCATCCATACCACGCCGCGTCATCTGACGAAGAAGTTCTCTGGGTCGATAGGGAACACCACCTTACACTCTTTGCCGGGGTTGTATCTCTTCGCTATCTCCAACGCCCCCTCGATGCTCTCAGCCACCAACGCCACCTTGAACCTAGCAGCGCTGCTCCTAACCTCTATGGCGATCTTTATTATTCTCTTCTTCTTTCATATCGACCCGTCAAGAAGCAGTGTATGGCTGGGTGTAAAGCAAGTGCGTCTGCCAGGTGGCTATCCTTTTGTAGGCCATGTAGCCATTTTTCGGGCTGAATACAGAGCTAACTCCCGAGAAGCTTAATAGGTGAATGACTTGTTCCTGGGAATCGCCTTCGTTACGCTCGTTGTCTTTCTTCTACACTACCGTGCACGGAGTCCTACACAAGGAAAACGGGAGCGAGATAACGCCACCGCTCCTTGAGAGACTCCGTTGGGCCATCCGTCAGCACCTGAACAAGCACCTGATCGGCGCCTGCCGAGAAGTGTTCGCTCACCCGCTTGTGTATGTCGCTTTCGGATCCCAAGGCAACCAACCCTTCAGCCAGCCGATCGCTGCCGTCGCCCGAGAGGTCCTCTTCGCCGAAGCCTTGGCGGAGCCAGCTGTTGCGGTAGTTTGGCAGCTGCATGTAAGGGCTCAGGTGGGAGCGGGCCAACCTTAGGGCCTCCTCACGCCCGCTCGTCGGGGCCACCGCCTGCTCCACGACCAGTAGAGGGCCCTCGCCCAAGATCTCGCGGGCTCCGGCGGTGTGCTGCGGAGTCACCAAGTACGGGTGCGCGCCGTCGGCGAGGTCTCTACAGAGCTCCAGCATCCTGGGTCCGAGGGCCGCGATGATCCAGGGCGGGTCGTGCTCCGGCGGTACGGCTTCGAAGCGTGCTTGGCGCATGTCTTTGAGGTAGGAGCGCATGGTCGAGAGAGGTGAGCGGTAGTCGTGGCCGCGCATCTCGACCATGGGTCTGTGGCTCACGCCCAGTCCCAGGACGAACCGGTCCGGGTAGGCCCCTGCGAGCGTCATGGCCGCGGCGTTCGTGGCCCAGGCGTCGCGCACGAAGATGTTGGCGATGCCTGTGGCCACAATCAGACGACTCGTGGCACATAGGAGCATCGAGGCGTTGGTGAAGGCCTCCCTGCCTGCAGTCTCGCCGAACCACAGCGCCGCGTAGCCCAACTCCTCGATCTCGGCCACCGCCTCCTTAGCCTGGGTGGCGAGCATGGGATTGAGAGCCGAGCTCCCCATCCAGAGGCCGACCTCTCCTCCCAGCACCGAAGGATCCGGATACTCTCTTTGAAGGGTCTCTCCCTCTCGCTGCGGGTCCGCGTCGGTCATTCTTTCTCCTTTCGCACCTCCCGGTGAATGTCCCAACAGCTAGTCTGGCAGCTCGCCTTTGGAGCCCGTGCCGGGGTGTAGCCAAAAAGAGACGTGCTCTGGCTGCATCGTCTCCCTCACCACACCAACTAGCTCAGCGTTCAAGGCGTCGAGGTCGGTCTCGTTCCTCAGCCTAGCGGAGAAGGCTTCGAGAGTGTGGGCTGCATCGTACTTGCTGCGATAGAAACGACGGTCGATAAACGACTGTATGCGGCGTCTTAAGGGGATGAAAAGGGTCGCAATAGCCAGGGTGGATGCCACTACCGCAAGCTGTGACTCCCCTCCTGTCAGTGTCCGGAAGGCGTACTGCAGCGCCACGACGCTGCCCACATACACCAGAGCCAGCACAGCTGTGAGCGAGACGTAGACTAGGGTGCGGTTTATGAGGAGGTCGATCTCATAGAGACGGTAGCGAAGGATCGCTAAACCCATGGCAACTGGGCTGCCTGCAAGGCCGATCGTGGTGAACACCAACCCCACCCACCACACCCATGTTCCGCCAAGCGCCGGAAAGATGGTGTTCTTGAGGATAACCCCGCCGATCGACACCGTCGTGGCGTAGGCAAACCACTTGATCTGCTGGCGCTCTATGCTTCCCGCTTGACGCATCCGAGCGACCATAGATAATGCCCCCACAACGATCAGAGCGTACATGAGCGCCTCAAGAGGCTTGTAGATGTTCGGCAATGCCTCGATACCGAGCGGGTTCACAAAAGGGTGTTGCAAGACCGGGCCTGGGGAGAAGGCCGCCAAGACCGTCCCAGCTAGGACAATAGTCGCAGTGAACCAAGCTACCCGCCGCCAGAGGGCACCAGGCAACCTACCATCGGGAAACACCAAAAGCAAGAACACGATAAGCCCGAGGCTCGGCACCCATATCCAGGCGTCGATCCAGGCAGCCACCTCACCGGCTAGGAGCGATCCGGGCGCCGCTACCAGAGTGTACATAGCGTACTCGCCACAGAAGTGGATGACCCCGAACAACAAGCCTATTGTGCAGAACAGCCAACCTACAAAGCTTTCAGGCATGCGGCTAGCGACGACGGCGCCGACCGTCGAGTACCCCACGGCGACCAGCGTTGTTTCCAACCAATAGTAATAAAGGGAGACGTCTGGATAGGCCCGATTCAGGGTTAGAAGGAAGAGGCCTAGCGCCGTCAGCGCCAAGGAGAATACCCACAGCGTCCAAGCAAGCCGAGCAGCGGCGCGGCGGCTCATCCTACGTTACCTCGATCTCCTCACCTTGTCCCTTCTATTACATCACCACTCTACACCACTACCGGCTCCCAGGCGTTACGAGGATCGCCAGTAGGTAGAGTAGCGAGCAAGCTTGTCAGTGGCCCTTCTCCTCCGAGGGCATGACTAACCTACTCGGAAGCGTATGTCCGGGTGGAAGGTCTTACGGTTGAGGTGAACGTCGTAGACCGTCACGCCCTCGCATCGGTACTCACCTGGCGGGGTCTCGTTGGTAACCTCCTGTGAGAGAACCATGGTAACCTCTTTCTCCCCTTCGCTCTCCCCGCGCATCATGAACCCCTTGCCGCCATCGAGTTCGTAAAAGGCGGCGCTCACTGTGGAGACCCCGCTCTCATCGCGCAGGTCGAGTTCCACGCGTATGGTGTCACCTAGGGAGAACGTCTCCATTGTGTTATCTTCCGAACATCCTCCGCCACCTAGGACGCACTCCTCCCTACCCGGAGAAGTATGGAGCATTGCACGGCATAGAGCGAGCTACAGTAGGGAGCTACAAACCCACGAAATTCTCGGAAGTCTGGTCTAAGAGGAAGAGCCGGGGGCTGTTAGGAGCCCCCCGGCTCTCTCACACATCTGGCTCTCGAACTCTCACTGTCTCTCGCCTACGACGACGTCGCCTTGTATGCCACAACCTCACCGGCTGTGATTTGTGGCCGGTTCGGCAGTAAGGGAAGTAGATGCTCCTCCACAAACTCTCCAGCCACAAAGGTAGACTCCTCCTCAGCGTCCTTATGCTCAAAGACGCTAATGCCGACCATTACGCCGTCCCCGGCGTCGAGGGTGTAGTGAGTGACGAATCCAGGCATCTCGCTGATTAGGGGCACAAAGCC